>Ga0105049_10004859_pt1 | contig 15726 bp, 14 predicted proteins | sample MAT06_FD_78087 | JGI IMG/M metagenome (GOLD analysis project Ga0105049, IMG submission 78087) | Freshwater microbial communities from Lake Fryxell liftoff mats and glacier meltwater in Antarctica - MAT-06 | ecosystem: Environmental > Aquatic > Freshwater > Ice > Liftoff microbial mat | place... | reverse complement strand
TTCGCGCTCGGCATCTGTCTCTACGAGCTGACGACGCTGCGCCGGGCGTTCAAGGGCAACGACGACTTCGAGACCATGAAGCGGATCGTGTCCGGTGAGGTGGTTCCTCCATCGGTCGCGGTGCCTGGCTATCCGCGCGAGCTCGAGGCGATCGTGCTCACCGCGCTGGCGAGCGATCCGGCGGCGCGATTCCAGACGGCGCAGGAGTTGATCGAAGCGCTCGATGCCTTCGCGGTGCGCGCGAAGCTGACGGGATCGAACACCGCGATGGGCCGCTTCATGTCCCAGCTGTTCGGCAGCAAGCGCGAGCCGTGGGTCGACGGCGCGCGCGATCCGGTGATCAGCAACGACAAGACCGAGATCACCGGCGACAGCGACGACAACGAGAAGACGAAAGTGCTCGAGGGACGCGCTGACGTGTCGGCTGATACGGAAGATGTCTCGGTGTGGACGTCGGAGGCGACGGCGAAGCAGCGGAAGAGCGCGCGCGAGGTTGGTCGCACGACGGGGCCGCGCCAGACGCCGTCCGGGCCGAGCCCCGCATCATCGGGACCGTACGGGAATTTCCAGGCCTCGCCGCCACCACCGATCCGGCCGATCCCGCCGGTGCGCGGTCACGTGCTCGCACCCAAGCCGGTGAGCGAGGCCGGCGCGAAGCTGCTCGTCGACGACGTCAAGCTCGGCTGGGAGACCGACGTCAACCAGCGTCAGCAACCGCACATCCCTGCGGCCGACACCGGGCTGCCGACCGATCGTCCGGATCAGTACAAGATCGAATCGAGCAAGGCGTGGTTGATCGTGGCGATCGTGATCGTCCTCGCCGTCGGCGGGAGCGTCGCGGCGATCATGATCTGGAGCTGAACAGCCTCCAGTTGAGCGAGCCGGGCGGAAGTAGCCCTTGAGGGCCCGCGAGCCCGGTGCCATGGTGCCGTCATGGCGACCACGATCTCGAGCGCAACAAACAGCGAACGGCTGCAGAGCTACGATCCCTCGACGGGACAGGTGATCGGCAGCGTCCCGATCATGACCGCGGCTGAAGTGGATGCGGCGGTCGCGCGCGCGCGCATCGCTTCGCAGACCTGGTCGACGCGCTCGCACGCGGCGCGTCGTGAAGAGCTGACCGCGTTCCGCAAGGCGATCGCCGCACACGCCGACGAGCTCGCCGAGCTGCTCCATCGAGAGAATGGCAAGCCGCTGCTCGAGGCGTACGTCGAGGTGATGATGGCGCTCGGTCACGTCCAGCACGCCGCGTCGCACGCGGAGGCCGCGATGGCGCCGAAGAAGGTCTCGTCGGGCGTGCTCGCGAACTTCCGCGCGACGATCAGCTATCAGCCGCTCGGCGTGGTTGGCGTGATCGGTCCATGGAACTACCCGCTCAACACGCCGATGGGCTCGATCGCCTACGCGCTCGCCGCCGGCAACGCCGTCGTGTTCAAGCCGTCGGAGCTGACGCCGCTGATCGCGGTGAAGCTCGCCGAGATCGCGACGAAGACGTTCGGGCTGCCCGACCTGCTCCAGGTCGTCACCGGCGCCGGCGCCACCGGGGCCGCACTCGCGAAGTCCGCGATCGACAAGATCGCGTTCACCGGCTCGGCTGGCACGGGCAAGCGCGTGATGATCACCGCGGCCGAGCGCCTGACGCCGGTGCTGCTCGAGCTCGGTGGCAAGGATCCGATGATCGTCGCCGAGGACGCGGATCTCGATAAGGCAGCCGAGGCGTGCGTCTACGGTGCGCTCACCAACGCGGGTCAGGCGTGCGTCTCCGTCGAGCGCGTCTACGTCGCGGACGCGGTGCATGACAAGTTCGTCGACAAGGTCGTCGAGGCGGTTCGCGCGCTCAAGACGGGTGGTGACGATGGCCACCTTGGTGCGATGACGTCGCCCGCGCAGGTCGCGATCGTGAAGGATCACCTCGCCGACGCCGTCGCGAAGGGTGCGAAGGTCAAGACCGGGGGCATCGACGCGATCAGCGGCAGCTACATCCAGCCGACCGTGTTGACCGAGGTCACGCACTCGATGAAGGTGATGTCCGACGAGACGTTCGGTCCGGTGATCCCGATCCAGCGCGTCAGCTCGCTCGACGAGGCGATCAAGCTCGCGAACGACACCAGCTTCGGGCTCGGCTCGACGGTGTTCGCCGGTGACGCGAGCGTCGCGCGCAAGCTCGCCTCGCGGATCCGGGCCGGCATGACGTCGGTCAACTCGGTGATGGCGTTCGCCGGCATTCCGAGCCTGCCGTTCGGCGGCGTCGGCGACTCCGGCTTCGGTCGCGTCCACGGCGACGAAGGCATCCGCGAGTTCACGCGCGTCAAGTCGACCGCGGAGCAGGTGTTCCCGCTGCCGATGAACATGATGTCGTTCAATCAGCCCAAGGATGCGACGAAGCGCATCAAGGGCATGATCAAGACGCTGTACGGCGAAGGCATCGTCGCGAAGGCCGGCGATCTATTGCGGAAGTTGCGCAGCTGATGAAGACGCTGCTGCTGATCGCGCTGCTCGCGAGCCCCGCGCTCGCGGACGATCCGCCGAAGGCGTTCACGGCGTATCCGGGGTCGCGGCAGCTCTGCTACCAGCACATCAGCGGCAATCCGATGCACATCATGTGGTCGTCGCACGCGACCAAGGACACCTTCGCCAAGGTGCTCGCGCACTACGAGAAGGGCCTCGGCAAGAAGGCGCGATCGGACGCCAATGGCGCGAAGACCATCGAGGTCGATGCGCAGCGGCGCGTGACGATCTATCCGCGTGCGAGCGAAGCCAAGCTACCGAAGTGCGAGACCAAGCCGTCAGCCGGCGAGCAGACGCTCGTCATGATCTCGACGTCGTCGAAGTAGCTTCGTTGCACCGAGCTGGTCCCCTGGAAACGGGGTCGTTGCCACAACACGGCGGGCGCGTTCGTCGTCGAGAAACCCCACTCCGAACCGCGTGTTTCACCTGCCAGGAATCACGGATCCAGGGACTAGCGACAGCTAGCGACAACTAGCGCGTCGCACGAGTGTCGATCAGGCTCGCTTCTACACGCACGCTCGCGGCTCGGCGATGGAAGCCGCCGCTGCGTTGGCCCCGCGAGTCATGAAGTTGGTTGGCGAGCCGGTCTACGCTCGCGGAATAGATGTTCTCGAAGGGATCGTGGCGATGCTCACGAAAATGACCTGATCCCGTCGAGGTCAACGCCCAAGTTCGCGTTCAGGTTCATGTTCACGTCGATGTCAACGTCAACGATCTTATCTGATCGGCATGTGCAGCTAGCGACAGCTGGTCTCGGACTTCGTGCACTTGAAGCGGACGTGCAGATGATGCGCGTGGTTGCGGTAGTGGCGAATGATGCCCCGACCCGCCCAGCGACCATGCGGATACTGGAACACGCGATCGAGCCTGGCGTCGCTCACGCCATGGCGCTTCGCCCAGTTGTAGATCACGCCCTGGACCTCGTAGTCGAGGAAGATCGCCCACACGCCGCCGTCCTTGTTCGCGGTGTTGGTGAGCTTGTTGATCAGCGTCCACATCGCGGGCGTGTCGAGGTTGGCCTCGTTGCCGTCGATGAACGCGTCGGGATAGCCGGCCGGCTTGCGCTTGTAGAACAGGCCGAGGTCGACGTCGCGACCTGACTGGTGCGAGCGGTGATCGCTGACCGGGCCACCGAAGTGCGCGGAGAGATCGCCGACCGCGAGCACGTGCGTCTTCGGGTGGAGCTCGCGCGTCTCCTCGATCGCGCGCTTCGTGAAGTCCACCGTGGTGCGCGTTCCGAACGCGCGATAGGGGCGGCGGATGTACGCGCCCTCGCCGAGGCGGAGCTGGACCGGGTTCTTGAGGTAACCGTTCCACGCGAGGCCGAACGACTGAGGCGTGCCGGGCTGGCCGGTGATCCCAGAGGCTCGCTTCGCTCGCCGCTTGCGCGGGGCCTCGGCGTCCTCGCGAACCGCGATGTCAACATCGGTCCGAACCGCGGGAGGTTTACGTTCGCGTTTGCTCGTCTGTGACTTTCGCGGCCGGGCCTCCGAGGTGGCGGAAGCTGCAAACAAGGTGCACAGGACGACGGCAAACAGACGCATGAGACCTCCAGCCAGGAATGAGTGGATCCCTACCTTGGGGAAGCGGCTTACGTGGATCCAGTTTCGGGCCATCGCCTGGACAGCGGAACAGGCAGGCTTTCGAGGGATCAGTTCTTGATCGTCTTGCAGCGATCGGCGAGCAGCTTGCCGATCGGGCGGAGGTCTTCCTGGAGCTTCTTCTTGAAATCACTGCGCTTCAGCGTCCGCCCGGCGAGCACGAGCTTGCGCAGATCCCCACAGGCACGGTGCGCTTCGATCAGGGGCTCGAGGCCGCCGTTGTAGACGCGCGTTTCTGTAAGTGACGCGTTGTTGGGGCGGCGGCGGATGCGGAGGTCGGCGACCAACTCGTCGATGATCCGGGCCTTTTCCTTGAGCTTCTGCTCGCGTGGGAGCCTTCCGTCGTAGAGCTTCTTGAGCTCGGTATAGGTCTGGAGCTGACGCGCGGCACGCGGGAGATGGAGGGCCTGGCCGAGCGTCCACGCGAGCTCCTCGTTCGAGCCGCGCCCGAAGTGCACCTGGACCCAGTGATCGGTGAGCACGTCGGCGACGTACGACGCGAAGCTCTCGTTGAAGAACGGCTGATCAGGGACCAGCACGGTCGCGTGCACGGATTCGTGGAGGATGACGTTCGCGAGCGAGGGATATGCATCGTCGCCGCCGGAGAGCATCGACGACAGCACCGGATCGGGGAACCAGCCACCGGTGGAGTACGCGCCGGCGGGGCGGACGATCGCGTCGTAGCCCTTACGCTCGAGCGCGAGCTTCTGCGCGACGGCCTCGTCCTCGTCGAACCAGCCGAGGCCGGCGAAGCAGCCGACGATCGGGAAGCACCAGCGCAGCGGCTTGAACGCGAGTGGATCGGCAGCGCCAACGAACCACACCGCGGCGGGCCGACCGAGCCAGACGTAGTGCTTGTAGTTGCGCTTGATCGACAGGCCGTAGGTCCGGCCGTACTTGCGGATCTCGGGGATCGCGGCGAGCAGCATCGCGGTGCGCGCCGGCGTCGTCGGGTCTTTGATCACGTCCTCGATCTTCTCGGCCTTGCCGAGGAGCTCGAGCTGACCGTGTGCACCTTGCGCGAGGTAGCGCGTCATCAAGCAGCTGCTGGTCAGCGCGAGGAGCACGACGAGGATGAATCGGTTCACAACTTGCTCGCGATCGCTTGCGCGAGCTCGGCACCATCGGCGAGTTGGGTCGCGCGCCAGACGATGCCGAGGCCGGTGTCGTCGGGATACTTCGGGATGATGTGGAAATGGACGTGAGACACGGCCTGATGTGCCGCGGCGCCGTTGTTCTGGAGGACGTTGAATGTCTCGGTGCCCGTGGCGGCGAGCACCGCGCGGGAGATCCGAGGAAGCGCGCGCCCGATCGCTGCAGCTGCATCATCGGAGAGCTTGTCGAGCGTGACCGCCGGCTCCTTCGGGATCACCAGCGTGTGGCCGCGCGAGACCGGATTGACGTCGAGGAACGCGAGGACGTGGTCGTCCTCGTAGACGCGATGGCACGGGATGTCGCCGCGGATGATCTTCGTGAAAATCGTGTCGGCCATGGCGTGACCGAGCGTAGCCGATCAGGGATCGAACCGATATCCGGAGCCACGCACGGTGATGAAGTGGCGCGGTTGTTCGGGGTTGACCTCGAACCGCTTGCGGAGCTGACCGACGAAGTTGTCGACGGTGCGCACGGAACCCGCGGACTGTCCCCACACCACGCTGAACAGGTGGTTGCGCGTGAACACCTGGCTCGGGTGGCGCACGAAGAAGATCAGCAGTTCGAACTCGAGGTGGGTGAGCTTGACCTCGTCGCCACCGCGCACCGCCGTGCGTTGGGCGAGATCGATCACGATGTCGCCGAACGCCAGCCCGGGATTCACCACCGGCACCGGCATGCTCGTCGCCTGGCCGGTGCGGCGGAGCACCGCCTCGATCCGCGCCATCAACTCGGCGAGGGCGAACGGCTTGGTGACGTAATCGTCGGCGCCGAGGCGGAGTGCGGCGACCTTGTCGAACTCGCCGTCGCGCGCGGACAGCACGATCACGGGGACCAGGTTGTCGCTCGCGCGCAGCGTCGACAGCACCTCGAGGCCGTTCTTCCTCGGCAGGTTGATGTCGAGCAGGATCAGCGAGAAGTCCTCGGCCTGCGTCAGCGCGAGCGCGGCCTCGCCATCGCGCGCGATCTGCGTGACCCGGCCGGCGAGCTTGAGGTTGAGCGCGAGCCCGGTGGCGATCGCCTCGTCGTCCTCGACGATCAGGATGCGCGTCACGTGCGGCCCTCGTACAGGGCGGCGGTGGGGCGGGGCTTGCGTCGACGTTTGATCCGGATCCGGAACGCGGTGTCACCAGGCTTGGAGTCGAGATCGATCTTGCCGCGATGACCGCGTACGATCGCGCGCACGAACGACAGCCCGAGACCGACGCCGGGCGCACCACCCTGATGCGCCGCGCGGCCCCGCGAGAACTGCTCGAAGATCGCGCGCTGTTCGGTGCGAGCGATGCCGGGGCCGTGGTCACGGACGATCAGATCGATCCAGCGCGGGCTCGCCTTGGCCTCGACGGCGATCACCTTGTTGGTGTCGCCGCTGTACTTCCACGCGTTGGTCAGCAGGTTCGAGAGCGCGCGCACCAGCGTCGGGCGATCGCCGACGACGGTGAGCCCGGGCTCGAGTCGGCGCTCGATCGGGGCGGGGCTGGTCAGCGTCTGCGCATCGAACGCGGCGATCGCTTCATCCACCAGTGCCTCGACATCGATCCGCTCGCGCGCGTAGACGTAGCTCGATTGCAGCCGCGACAGCTCGAGCACGCGATTGACCAGCGCCTCGAGACGCGCGGTCTCGCGACCGAGCAGCGACAGCACCTGCGTGCGATCACCTTCCTCGAGGCGACCGTCGCGCAACGATTCGATCAACAGGTTGATCGAGGTGATCGGGGTGCGCAGCTCGTGCGACACGCTCGACACGAAGTCGTTCTGGACCAGCACCAGCGAGGCGCCCTTGCCGACGAAGACCGCGCCGAGGATGTACCCGGTGATCACGCTCCCGCAGAACGTCAGGATCAGGACGCTGAGAATCAGCACGGTGGTCGACTGCCCGGTGATCAACAGCAGCACGCCGATCGCGCTGATCGCGATCGTGGGCAGCAAGGTCGCCAGCATCATCACGAGCTGAGCGCGGCGCAGCTGCATGCTGGCGGGGGGGAAGCGCACCGCGGCGAACTATGCCACGGGATCGAAACTTCACCGGTCGTGTCGCCGTCTCGCTTCACCGGGGACGCATCTGGGTCCGGGATGGCGCGACCGTTCGCACCGGGTCCGGGGACCGCAGCCGTTCGCCGGGCGTCGCGAACACCGCGCGCTCGCCCTACAAACAGCCGTTCGCCGGGGACGTGATCGGGATGGGGTAGCCGTTCGCTTGGACGCATGCAGCCGTTCGCCGGAGCCGCAACCGGGACCATGAAGGTGCGAACACCGCGGCGCGACTCGATGATTCGATCTCGGCCTCGGCCTCGGTCGGTACGTTGCGACATTCGGCGCGCTCGGGTGGGTGAGGGGCTTGGCCGCGGAGCTCGGCGGTCGATCGAACTCGCGCGAGGTGCAGCGTGGTCGTCACGCTCCGTGCGCGCTGGCCCGCGACGGGCGAGAGCGCACCTTTCCTCGGGAAGCCAGGAGCGGCCTCGAAACCATCCTCCAGGAGACCGCCATCATGTTTCCGCGATCAGCCTCCGCGACCTGCTCCAGCGCCGCGCTTCGGCCACGCCTCGAGGCGCTACCGAATGCGCGAGTCGATGCAAGCTACGCCGCATCTGCGATCGACGCCGGCTCTTCATCGGCCGTCGCCACATCCTCGCGAACGTGATCGGGCACGCCGTGTAGGTCCCAGACCAGACCAACCACCGACAACGCTCGAAGCACGTAGTAGGTGCAATCGATCTCCCACCAGAAGAAGCCCTGACGGGCGGAGACCTGGTAGTGGTGATGGTTGTTGTGCCAGCCCTCGCCCATGGTGATGACGGCGAGGACAGGGTTGTTGCGCGAATCGTCGGCGGTCTTGTAGCGACGATTGCCCCAGTAGTGCGAGAGCGAGTTGATGGTGAAGGTGCCGTGCCAGCAGAGGACGGTGGAGACGGCGAACGCCCAGGTCAGGGCGAAGAAGCCACCGATCAGGAACGTGATGACGGCGATGCCGATGACGGGGACGACCCAGTACTTGTTGAGCCAGCGGAGCTCGGGGTACTTCGCAAAGTCCTTGATGCGCGAGTGATCGGTCTCTTCGAGATCGCGCGAGAGGATCCAGCCGTGGTGGGCCCACCAGAATCCGGACTGGACGACCGAGTGGAGATCGCCGGGCTCGTCGGAGAGCTTGTGGTGGAGACGATGGTGGGCGGCCCACCAGAGCGGACCCTTCTGGGCCGTAACCGTGGCGCCGAGGGCAAGCAGGAACTGGAACGGGCGCGAGGTCTTGTAGGACCGGTGCGCGAAGTACCGATGGTAGCCACCGGTGACGAAGAAGATGCGCGGGATGTAGCAGACAAGCGCGATCGCGAGACCGAGCCACGAGAAGCCGCAGATGATGATGCCGACGATCGCGAGGATGTGGACGCCCCAGTAGGGGATCGTCACCGCGTTGAAGTAGACGCGGCGGAAGCCTCGGGATCGCGCGGCCTCGACGTTCATCAAGGGAACCTAGCCCGCGCAGGGTGAGCGTGACAGCCAGGCGTCGGTCACAGATCGGTCACGGCGCCGAAGCTGGCGCGACCACTGGGGTTGTGGCGGGAGCAAGCACGGTCGACATCGGGGCAGCGGTGGCGGATTTGTGGTCGCGGGTCGCAAAGGCGGTGACCAGGGCGGCGACGCAGAATGCGATGGCCGCGGCCGTGATCGCACCACGCCGGCGGTTCCGCGACATCGGTGGTGTGAACACGGCGGTTGGAGGTACGAGCAGCATGCCGGAGGCGTTGGACTCGGGCGAGTAGGGCAGGCCGATCCGGTCAGCGGCGATCGGCATCATCGTGGCGGCGACACCCGGCGAGACAGCGCCGAGGCGTTGCAGCTCGGCCTGGACGATCGCCATCGATTGCGGGCGCGCGCCGGGATCCTTCGCGAGCATCTGCGCGATCAGCTCGTCGAGTCCGCTTCCGACGTCGGGGGTGAGCATCCGCGCGCGGGCAGGGATCATGCGTTGATGGCCGTCGATGATGGTGCGGAGATCGCCGTCGAACGGCGTGCGGCCGGTGACGAGCTCGAACAGGACGCAGCCGAGCGAGTAGATGTCGCTGCGTGTATCGATCAGGGCGGCGCTGCGGCACTGCTCGGGGGACATGTAGCGTGGCGTTCCAAACACGGTGTTCATCATCGTGTGTTTGCTGGCACCGATGCGCGCGAGGCCGAAGTCGAGCACCTTGACGCGCTCGCCCGAGGGGACGGCGGGATCGGGGACGAGATAGATGTTGTCTGGCTTGAGGTCGCGGTGGAGGACGTCGGCGCGATGCGCGGCGTCGAGTGCGGAGGCGATCTGGCGCGCGATCTCGATCGCCGAGGCGGGGGCGAGCTTGCCGCTGCGCGTGAGCCGCGAGGTCAGGCTCTCACCCCGGAGCAGCTCGAGGACGATGAAGGCGCTGTCACCAACGCCGGTCGAGACCTTGCCGCAGTCGAGCACCGTGACGATGCCGGGGTGGAGGATGCGGGCGGAGGCGCGGGCTTCCTGGAGGAAGCGGTGGAGAATGTCGGGGTTGGCCTGGTGCGAGGGGTTGAGGATCTTGACCGCCACGTCACGCTCGAGATCGGTATCGCGGGCGACGAAGACGAGGCCAAAGGTCCCCTGGCCAAGCTTCTCGATGAGCTCGTACTTCCCGATGCGACCCCCAGGCGCCAGGGTAAATCCGTGCGTCGGCGAGGCACCACCGACGAATTCCTGAGAGTGTCTGAGCGGGTGGAGACCGGTCTCCGCATCCTCGACGCCGTGGTCGACCTCGACCGAGGTCCTATCGGAATCGACTACTTGGACGAGTAACTCGATCTCGCCGTTGCCGTGCGCGACTCGGATTCGCTGGGGCGCAGACGACTGCCGCTTGCGACGTATGCGTTGGACCGGTTCGTTCACGCCAGGGGTAGTGCAGAGAGCATGCCGGGCTGATAGCGTTCGCCGCGTCATGAACATGAAATACAAGTCGCTGGGGAGCTCCGGCGCGAAAGTCTCCACCCTCTGCCTCGGTGCGATGACGTTCGGCGAGGCCGACGAGAAGTCGTTCATGCACAAGGTCGGCTCTGACGAGGCGACCTCGCATGCCGTGCTCGATCACGCGCTGGCCGCGGGCATCAACTTCATCGACACGGCCGACGTCTACGGCCAAGACGGCCTGTCGGAGCGCGTGCTCGGCAACTGGTTCACCGCGCGCGGCAACCGGGATCGCGTCGTGCTCGCGACCAAGTTTCGCTTCACGATGGGCGACGGCGCGAACAAGAGCGGTGCGTCGCGCTACCGGATCGTCAAGTGCGTCGAGGACTCGCTGCGCCGGCTCAAGACCGATCGCATCGACCTCTATCAGATCCACATGCAGGACATCTCGGTCCCCGAGGAGGAGACGCTGCGTGCGCTCGATGATCTCGTGAGCGCGGGCAAGGTCCTCTATGTCGGCTGCTCGAACTACGCCGCGTATCGGCTGATGAACAGCCTGTGGCTGTCGCGCCAGAACCGGTGGTCGAGCTACATCACGTTGCAGGCGCAGTACTCGCTCGTGTGTCGCGACATCGAGCGCGAGCACGTGCCGCTGTGCCGCGAGGAAGGCCTCGGCATCCTCCCGTGGTCGCCGCTCGCGGGTGGCTTCCTCACGGGCAAGTTCGAGAAGGGGAAGGACGCGCCGAAGGACTCGCGCCTCGGTTCGAAGGCCGAGCGCATGGGGCGCTACGACTCCGAGCGCAACTGGAAGATCATCGACGCGGTGCGCGCGATCGCGAAGGAAGTGAAGTCGACGCCGTCGGCGGTCAGCCTCGCGTGGCTGCTCGCGAAGCCGCAGGTGACGTCGGTGATCTTCGGCGCGCGCACGATCGAGCAGCTCGATGCGAACCTGGCAGCCATCGAGCTCGAGCTCGGCAAGGCCCACCTCGATGCGCTCGATCAGGCGTCGGCGCTCGACCTCGGCTATCCGTACGCGTTCATCCAGCAGACGCAGCAGGTCTGGTAGTCAGCGCGGGTCGAAGCCTTCCTTCATGCAGATCTGCGCGATGTTCGGCCTCGCGATCATCGCGAAGTACCGCTTCGCCTTCACGAAGCTCCGCGCGCGACATGCCGCGAGATACGCCTTGTTGATCGCCGCGGGACGGCACCTGACGACCTTGTCGAAGGCGAGGAGGGCGGCGGCGAAGAGGCCGTTGTTCATCAGCGAATCACCTCGGCTCTCCTCTTCGTCGGTCCGATCGCAGGTCGGCATCGCCTCGGCCAGCGTGGGCGCACGAACGCACGGTCGCGAGGTCAACCGAACTTCATCGCCGATCCGCGGTCCGTGCCGCGTCGCGATCGCGCGCAAGCGAGTCGCGTGCCGCGCGCAATCGGGTGTTGTGTTGAGCTCGGCGACCAGCTGGTCGACGATCGGCCCCTTCGCGGTGGTGAACGCGGTCTGCGAGGGGTTGCGATACACCGAGGTGTCCGGGATCTCGGCGAGCACGATCGTCGCCGTCGCGAGATCGTCCGCCTTGATCGCCGCGACGACCGCGCGAAGCCGGATCTCGCTGCGCGCCTCGGCCACGGCACGTCGGACGAACTCGTTGCCCTCGGTCGGCTGCGACTCGGCGAGCTTGCGTCCGCACGCCTCGAGCTCGACCCAGTTCTTGTCGAACTGAGCGGTCGTGCACATCGTTCCCAGCGAGCCCGCCGGCGTCGCATCAACGGGCGGCGCGGCAACCACGATCGCGGGATCGGGCTCGACCACGCGCGCGGCATCCGGTGGAACGGCGATCACGCGCTCGTCGCGCGCCGGCTTACGCAGCACGAGATAGACGACGAGCGCTGACAGCAGGGCCGTGCCGATGCCGATCGCGAACCGCCATCGCCACCACAACAAGGGCGCTTCAGCCGGGCGCGCATGATCGACGAGCGTTGCCTTGAGATGCACCGGGGTCTCGAGCTGCTGCTGCTGCGCACGCCGCATGGTGTTGTCTTCGTCATCCCGGCTCGGCCTGAGCCGGAACGTCGGTTCGTCGGTCGGGCTCGATACGTAGTCGATCGTCTTCTCCTCGTCGGGCGACGTCTTCGCGCGCTTCTTCGGCGCGAGCGAGCCGAACACGGCATCGAGCGCATCGTCGACCTCGCGCATCGATTGCGGGCGCGCCCCGGGATCCTTCGCGAGCATCCGTACGATCAGCTCGTCGAGCTGCGCCGGAATCGCGGGCACCAGCTCGCGCGGTGGCGTGATCGGTGAGGTCTGGTGCGCGACCAGCACGTCACCGATGTCGCCACCGAACGGCGGCTTGCCGCACACCAGCTCGTAGAGCAGACAGCCGAGCGCGTAGATATCGGTGCGGTGATCGACCTTCGCGGCGGCGCGCGCTTGTTCGGGCGACATGTAGCGCGGCGTGCCGAGCATCATCTGCGAGTGGGTGTTCGGATTCTCGTCCGGATCCGGATCTGTCAGCTTGGCCACGCCGAAGTCGAGGACCTTGACGCGCTCGCCGCCGACCACCGCGGCGTCCCTCACCAGGAACACGTTATCGGGCTTGAGATCGCGATGGATGATGCCCGCGTGGTGCGCGACGTGAAGTGCGGCCGCGAGCTGGCGCGCGATGCCGATCGCACCGATCGCGGGTAGCCGACCGCGGGTCTCGAGACGATCGCCGAGACTCTCGCCGCGGAGCCGCTCCATCACGATGTACGCGGTGCCATCGACCCGGGTGCCGGTGCCCTCGACGAGCCCGCACTCGAAGACGGTGACGATGCCGGGATGCCCGATCTTCGCGCACGCGTGCGCCTCTTGGAGGAATCGCTGCACCACCTGCGTGCGGGTGATGTACTCTGGGCGGAGGAACTTGATCGCGACCTCGCGTCCGAGCTCGGTGTCGCGCGCGACATGCACGACCCCGAAGCCGCCCTTGCCGAGCCGCGTACCGACTTCGTACCGGCCAAACACCAGCCCGTCGATGCTCATCTCGTCATCTCACGACCGCATCGGCACCCCGCCGATGTAGTCGCGCTTGCCGAGCTCGACGAGGCGCATCGGCCAATCGTATCCCAGAACTTACTGGCAGCGGTCGGCGACGTCCGTCGAGCGACCTACAACACGGCGAGCGCGGTCCCCGCATCACCAGCCTGAAACACGGTGATCTCGTCGAGCTTCCGGCCATCGATGAGCCCGGCTGCCAGCTTGCCGAGGCCCGGGGTCTCCGCGACCACCGTCGCGAGGGCCGCGAGATCGTCGTCGAGCGTGCATGCCGCGAGGGCGTTGATGTGCGTGCCACGCCGCAGCTTGGGTGCCGCGAGCGCGAGCGGTACGTGGATGCAGACGATGTCGCACGCGAGCGCGTCGGTCACCGTCGCCGGCGCACCGAACGCATCGACCTTGCGGCCGTCGACGGTCGCACACCGCAACTCACGCGGAGCGAACCACGTGCGATGCGCCTCGAGTGACAGCTGCGCATGGGCGAGCTGATCCGGCGATGCGATGATCAAGCCGAGCGTGCGCGGCATGCTGACCCCGAGGTGACGCGAGGCGAGCGCACCGATGGCGGCAAGTGCGCGAGGCAGATCGACCGAGCTTGGCTGTGATCTCGGGCCTCCCGCCGGGCGCGTCGCCTCCGCGATATACGCGCGTTCGACGGCGAACACCCAGTCGGTCATCAGAACTCCGCTTGGCGGGGCGCGCGCGGATACGGGATGACGTCGCGGATGTTCTCGACGCCGGTCGCGTAGATGATCGCGCGCTCGAAGCCGAGCCCGAACCCCGCGTGCGGCACGGTGCCATAGCGACGGAGATCGCGATACCACCAGTAGTCCTTCGCGTGCAGGCCCATCTGCTCGATGCGCGCGTCGAGCACGTCGAGGCGCTCCTCGCGCTGGCTGCCGCCGATGATCTCGCCGATGCCAGGCGCGAGCACGTCCATCGCCGCCACGGTCTTTCCATCGGCGTTCTGGCGCATGTAGAACGCCTTGATGTCCTTCGGATAGTTGATCACCGCCACCGGGCCGTTGATCACCTTGTCAGTCAGGAACTTCTCGTGCTCGCTCTGGAGATCGATGCCCCACGAGACCGGGAACTCGAACTTCTGGCCCGACTTCTCGAGCTCCTTGATCGCATCTCCGTACTCGATCCGCGCGAACTTGCTCTCGATCATCTTGTTCAGACGCCCGAGGCACTCCTTGTCGACGAACTTCTCGAAGAACGCCATGTCGTCGGCGCGCTCGACGAGCAGCGCCTTGAAGATGTACTTGAGGAAATCTTCGGCGAGCTGCGCATCGGCCGCGAGATCCGCGAACGCGATCTCCGGCTCGATCATCCAGAACTCGGAGAGGTGACGGCGCGTGTTCGAGTTCTCGGCGCGGAACGTCGGGCCGAACGTGTAGACCTTCGACAGCGCGAGACAGTACGTCTCGACGTTGAGCTGGCCGGACACGGTGAGCCGCGCTTCCTTGCCGAAGAAGTCCTTGTCCCAGTCGATCGCGCCGTCGGGCAGTCGCGGCGGATTCGCGGCGTCGAGCGTCGACACGCGGAACATCTGACCGGCGCCCTCGGCATCCGACCCCGTGATGATCGGGGTGTGGATCCAGAAGAAGCCCTGCTCGTGGAAGAACCGGTGCACGGCCTGCGCGAGCGTGTGCCGCACGCGCGTCACGGCGCCGATCAGGTTCGTCCGCGGGCGCAGGTGCGCGACCTCGCGGAGGTACTCCATGGTGTGCCGCTTGGGCTGCATCGGATAGGTATCCGGATCGTCGACCCAGCCGACGACCTCGATGGTGTCGGCCTTGATCTCGACGGACTGGCCCTTGCCCTGTGACGCGACCAGCTCGCCGGTCGCGCGCACGGCGCACCCGGTCGTCAGCTTGATCACCTCGGTCTGGTAGTTGGCGAGCTCGGCGGGCGCGACGACCTGGATCGGGTCGTGGCAGCTGCCGTCATGGATGGCGAGGAACGAAAGCCCGGCCTTGGAGTCACGACGCGTGCGAATCCAGCCTTCGACGGTGACCCTCGTTCCGACAGCTGTCCCCGCGAGCAGCTGGCTCACACGGTTCGCCATGGCTAGCGCTCGGCGTCTTTGCTACCGACGACCGTGAAGTTGGCACCGATCTGCACCGACACCGGCTTACCGTCGATCTCGACCACGATCTTGCTGTTCAGGTACCAGCCAAAGCTGCCGGTCGAGAACGTCTTCACGTCCGCCAGCTGGTCCTGGCCGTTGATCGTGAGCTTGAGCGCCTGCGCCTTCTCGGTGAACTGGCTGAGGGTGACGGGGCACGTGGTCTTGGAGGGCATCAGGCTGCATTCTCACCAGAAACCAGGCGAGCGCGCTACACTGGGACCCGTGCGGTTTTCGATCAGCGTCGCGATCGTTGTCCTCGCCGCGTGCGGCGACCGGCCCAAACAAGCAATCGATGGTGGGGGTGACGTCGATACGACCCCCGGAGACGTCGGGCCGCTCCCTGACGTCGACGCGCAGCAGTGCGGAACGCTGACCGCGACGCTGCGCGACTTTCCGA
>Ga0105049_10004856_pt1 | contig 15730 bp, 7 predicted proteins | sample MAT06_FD_78087 | JGI IMG/M metagenome (GOLD analysis project Ga0105049, IMG submission 78087) | Freshwater microbial communities from Lake Fryxell liftoff mats and glacier meltwater in Antarctica - MAT-06 | ecosystem: Environmental > Aquatic > Freshwater > Ice > Liftoff microbial mat | place... | reverse complement strand
CAGCTCGCGCACGTTGCCGTGCGGGTCGTGTCCATAGAAGGAGGTGGTGCCGCCCCGTGCCTGGGCGATGGCGTCATGGCCGAAGCGCCAGGCCGCGGTCGTCTCGCCGCCAGCGTCGTGCGATTCGACGACCTGGGGCACGCCGCTGACACTCTGACGGTCGAACAGGAAGTGCTCGCTCGTGCCCGCTTCGGTGCGGGTCACGCGTTGGCCCATCGGGTCGTAGCCGTAGGCGACCGCACTCGCAGGCGTCCCCGCTTCGTCGGTCGTCGACGCGAGGCGATTGAGCACGTCCCAGGTGTAGCTGCGCTCGCCGCCGCCGCCACTCGCGACACTATCGATGCGATTGCCGCGCGCATCATAACGATAGGTGGTCGTCGCGGTGCCGCTGGTGGCGCTCACGAGTTCGTAGTTCGGTCCGTAGTCATAGGTCGTCGCGATGCCGTTGAGGACCCTGCGCGTCCGGTTGCCGACGAGGTCGTGCGTGAACTCCAGAGCGAATGGGTCGCTGCCGGTCCGGTTCGCGCTCACGAGCCGACCGACACCGTCATAGCCGTAGCTCTCGCTGCCGTCGCCATCGGTCTGCGTGAGGCGCTTGCCGCTGGCCGAGTAGGTCGCCGTGTAGCGCTGGTGCTCGGCGCCGCCTTTGGCCAACGTCAGCGCGCCGATGCGGTTGCGCTCGTCCCAGGTGTAGCTGATCGCGACACCGTTGGGCAGCATCGTCTCGACGAGACGACCCCCGAGGTCGTAGCGATAGGCGGTCGTGCCTTCGGGTGCGCGCACTTCGGACAACCGCCCGAGCGCATCATAGGCGTAGTCGACCGACTCGCCCTGCACGTCGAGCCGCTTCACGCGACCGAGGTCGTCGTACGCGTAGCCGAGCTCGGCACCGTCGGGTCCGATCATGCCGACCAACCGCCCCTTCTCGTACTCCAGCGTGGTCGTGCCGCGCGCATCGCTGAACGTCGCGAGTAGCCCGCCCGGCAGCCACGTCATCGACTCGTCGAGCCCGTCCGCCGTGCGCCGCGTGCGCCGCCCCAGTGCGTCCCAGGTGCTCGTCACGAGCGCCCCGCCGAAGTCGCCCGCGCGCGTCGCGTTGCCCTGCGCGTCGAAATCGCTCCACTTCGCGAGCCCGTCTGGGCGCACGCGCCGCGTCTCACGCCCGAGCCCGTCGTAGCTGAACGAGGTCGTGCGGCCCAACGCATCCGTGCGCGCGCGCAGCTGCCCGAAGCCGTCATAGGCCACGCGCATCTCGGCGCCCGGCATGCTCGCGTCCGCCGCGGGCTCGATGATCGACGTGATGTTGCCGCGCCCGTCGTAGGCGAGCTGGCTCATGTCGCCGTCTTCATCGGTCCTGGCGATCAGGCGGCCACTCGCGTCGTAGGCCATCGCGACCGCACTGCCGTCCGCGTAGACGATGCGCGCAGGGAAGCCGGCCGGGTCGTACACGGTCTCGGTGCGCAGGCCATTGGCGTCGACCTCGGCGGTCTTGCGCCCGCTCTTGTCGTACTCGAAGTGCCACGTCGGTCGCTTGCGCACGCCGTCGACCACGACCTCCGGCAAATACGTCGCGACGTGGCGTCCGGCGCCATCGTATTCGTAGTCGCTGACGCCATCGGGGTCCCGCACGCGTTGCACGCGCCCAGCGGGCGTATACGTCACGGCCGACTGAACGACGTCGTCGCGGCGCGTCTCGAGCCGTCGCCCGAGCTCATCGTAGCGATAGGTCATCACCACGCCGAAGGGATCGGTCGCCTTCGTGAGCCGCCCGGCGTAGTCGTACTCGAACGCCTCGATCGCACCGTCGGCTTGCGTCCGCGTCGCCAGGTTGCCGCTCGCGTCCCAGGTCATCGTCGTGCGGCGACCGTTTTCGACAATGGCGGTCTTCTGGCTGGCGGCGTCATATTCGATCGTCGTCTCGCCAGCGAGCGCGTCGGTCGTGCGCAAGAGCCGGCCAGCGGCATCGTAGGCGTAGCGCGTCGTGCGTACCTCATCGCCGTCGCCATCACGCGCGATCGCGCGCCGCACGGTGACGTGGCCATTCGCGTCGTAGTCCTGCTCGATGTGGCTCAACACCTTGCCCTCGCGGTCGATGAGCTGGCGCTTCGCGACCTTGCCGCGGCCGTCGTAGGTCAGCTCGGTACGCTCGCCACCGGCCGTCTGCACGACGGCGGGCCGCCCCTGGGAGTCGGTCGTGAGGCGCATCGTGGCGCCGTTCGTGAGCGTCACCGCATTCGCGTTGCCGCGCGCATCGTAGTCGTACGAGGTCGTGCGGCCTTCCGGATCGATCGTCGCAGTGACCTGGCCGCCCTCGAAGGTCGTGCGCTCCATGATGGCGAGGCCGTCGGGATCGATGACGCTCTCGCTCACCTGGTCGCCGACATAGGCACGCTCGGTGCGCACCCCATCGGCATCGACCGTGGCTGTGATGTTGCCCGCCGCGTCGAAGGTGAACTGCTCGACGCTCGTCACGGTGGCATCGCCGATCGTCACGTCGCTCGTACGGCCGATCACATTACCGCGCTCGTCGTAGCTCACGACCTGCACCGAGCCGTCTGGAAACGTGGTCGTCCGGGTGCGCAGCGCGTCGTCGTGCACGTATGTCGTGCGCCGTCCCTGGGCGTCGGTCGTGGCGATCAAGCGGCCGCGGAGGTCGTAGTCGTTGCGGATCACCACGCGCCCGAGCGGGTCCTCGACACGCATGAGGTCGTGGTCTCGGTTATAGGAAAAGCGCGTGACGTTGCCGAGCGCGTCGGTGTGGCTCATGAGGTCGCCTGCCGCGCTGTATCGATAGGTCTGGGTCTGGCCCAGCGCGTCGGTCAGGGCGGTGACGCGCCCGAGCGTGTCACGCTCGGTCTGGATGGCGGTGCCGGCCGAATGGGTGATGCCAGTCGCGGAAAATGTCAGGATATTGCCGTTTTTGTCGGTGGCACTCTCGAGGCCTTTTTCGCCGATGACGAACACCGTCTCGTCCGGCGCGATGTAGCGAAAGCGCTTCGGTGCGTAGGTCGCGAAGGTCGCGTCATCGAGCAACGTCACCGGTCCGGGCTGCGAATCGACGATGATCAAGTATGGGTTGCCGAGCGCCTCGAGCTTGCCGCGCGCATTGCGTGGTGAGAAGTGCGCGTTGAGGAACAGGAACGGCGAGAGCACCGACGACGGTGGCGTCGGCAGGAAGTCGAATGTCTCGGCCGAGCCATCGGGCAGACCCACCGAGCAAGTGTGCGCGCGCTCGCCCAGGAGCTGGAACGAGAGCCCACCCTTGGCCGAGTACCAGTCCAGTCCGAGCGTCGTGCTGCACGTCACGCGCATGCGGCTCATCGCCATGCCCCAGCCGATGCCGAAGTCACCGCGGGTCTTATCGCGGCTGTCGTAAGTGCGCGTCACGTCGATCGAAAGGGCGCCCATCGGGATCGTCAGGTCCTTGAAGCCCAACGTGAACAGGCCGACCTTCTGTTCGCCGTCGACCACGATGACGCGTTCGTCGTAGCTCGTGTTGCGGCCGGCATCGGTCACCGCGAGGCGCAGCGTGTAGGGGCCATTCATCAACGTCGTCGCGTCGAGTTCACCGAGGGTGCCATTGACGACCGACTCGGTGCCGGTGGCGATGACCTCGAACCGCGCGGCGCCGACGCTATCGCCCGCGGGCGCAAGCGACAGCTCGTAGCGCACGAGGTTTGCATCGCTCGCCGAGCCCACGATAAGCGTCAGGCCATAGACCGAAGCGCCAATGACCGGTGTCCCGATCGCCGCGAGCGGGTCGATGTCATCGGCGACGAAGGCCACCACCTCGACCGCGATCGACGCGCTGACGGTTCCACGCGTCGCAGTCACGGTCGCGGCGCCGGCTCGCGTCGCGCGGACCTGGCCGCGTTCGCTGACGGTCACCGCGCCGGTCGCGGTCCAGACCACCGCGGCGGTGATCTCCTGAGCGCTGCCATCGGCCAACAGGCCGAACGCGCGAAGCTGCGCGAGATCGTCGATCAGCAGCGCGAGCGCGCCGGGCTCGATGACGATCGATGTGACCGCGACGCTCCCGTCGATGCCATCGCAGTCCTGATCGATGCCGTCGGCATCGCCGTCGACGGCGCCCGGGTGCACGCTCGCAGCGGCGTCGTCGCAGTCGCCGAAGTTGGGCGTAAACGTGTCGCCGTCGTCGTCGCGGTCGGCGGGTGCTGGCCCGAGCGAGACGGTGATGGCGATCGCCGCGCCGGGCACCGCCATCGTGCCCGCGGCCGGATTCTGGAACGCGACCGCGCCCTCGACGATCGTCGGGTGCTCGGCCTGGGTGACGCGGCCCAAGACGAAGTCGGCGGCGAGGATAGCGGTCGTCGCCGCGGCCTGCGGCTTCGCGATGAGACCGGGCACGGGCTGCGGTTCGACCACGCGCAGCACGAATGCGAGGGTGTCGATGCCACCTTCGAGGTCGGTCGCGCAGACGAGCACAGGATGTTCACCGAGGTCGTCCTCGGTCGTCTCCCAATAGAGCGCGCCGTCGATCATGGTCATGCCGATAGGCCCCGACTCGAGCGCGAGCGTCACGACGTCACCGATGTCGGAGTCCACCGCGCGCACGACCGCGTGATACGTCTCGCCGAAGCCGACGACGTCGGTCGGGGTGCCGAGGATCGCAGGCGGGTTGTTCGCGCGCCGGATTTCGATGACGACGGTCGCCTCGTTCGAAGTGTTGGCGCCAGCAGTGCCAGCCGGAGGCGATACGTTGGCGCCATCGCTCGCGGTGTACGTGAAGCGATCCGAGCCGCCTGCTTCCTCGGGCAGCGGCACGTTCACGCGGAAGTTGTTCATGCCCGGCACGAGCCAGTTCGGTTCGGGATTGGCGACCACGTTGCCGCGGCGATCCGCGTTCGTGATCATGTAGTTCAGCTGGTTCCATGCCGGTCGCGTCGGCGCCCACGGGCGATTGCCGCTCTTGTAGGCGAAGATGCCCGTCGCGGTTCTGCCTTCGTCCCAGTAGCCCTCGTCCGCGATGACGAGTTCGCCGCTCTTGTCGCCGTCGATGTCGGCCACGAACATCTTGATGAGGCCCCTCGTCGCGCCCTGACCCGTGCCGGGACCGCCGGGGTGCTCGGCGCCGGCCTCGAGGATGAGCTTCGGTGCGCCCGTCTTGCCGTCGAGGAACGCGACACCCGCGGGGTCGCTGGCGCGATCGCCGAAGCCAGCGGTGACGACCTCCATTACCCCGTCGTTGTCGAAGTCGAAGACCGCGACATCGTTGTTGATGATGAACACACCCTTGATGGCGGGATTCGTCTGCCACATGAGGCTGCCATCGCGGTGCAGCACGGTGATGCGGCTCGCGTATCCGGCGCTCGCCGATGGCACGATCACCTCGGGTGCGCCGTCACCGTCCACGTCCGCGATGACGATGTTCTGCGCGAAGGCGAGATCCGGTAGCGCGAGGGTGGGACAGCCGTCGGCGAACGCGTTTCCGTCGTGCGCCCGCCAGATGCAGACGCCGTCGTGCGTGCGCGCTTCGATACCGCGTCGGGCGGACGTGTAGACGACCTCGCCGAAGGGGTCGTCGTTGAGGTTGGCGACCGCGAGGCGGATGTCGTCGCCCTCGAGGAATGCGGTCGGGACCGTTCGGACGAGCGTGCCGTCGCCATGAAAGACGCTGCGCTGGGTGAGGATCTCGGGCTCACCGTCGAGGTCGAGGTCGGCCACTACGATCTGCCCGTCATCATACGAGCGCGAGTCGGGTACTGGGCTCTCCCAGAGGACCGAGCCGTCACCGTCGAAGGCCACGAGCTTGATGGTCGGCTGGCCGTCGCGAACCAGCCGGAGGATCTCGGGGAGCCCGTCATTGTCGATGTCGGCGAGCGTCAGCGCCGCCTTGGGTTGTTCGCCCGGGCAGCCTATCACGCCCGAGGTGACCCTGGGCGTGCCATCGTGATTGAAGATGACGATGCCGTCGCGGCAGTAGGAGACCGCGACGACTTCGAGCGTGCCGTCGCCGTCGAGATCACCCAGCGCCGGGGTGGATCCCACGTTCAGCTCGTCGCGGCCGACAGCGTTGGCGTTGCCCCACGTGTGGGTCGACCAGACCAGGTCGAAGGCGTGGGTCTCCGGGTTCGCGCGCACTGCGACGAGCCAGCCGAAGTTGCCGAAGCCGTCCTCGCGATGGCCAGCCGCGACGAGCTCGATCGTGCCGTCGCCGTCGAGATCGCCCGCGACCGCGCCGCCGGTCGTGCGAAAGAACGTATCGCGACCATCTGGTGATAAGTGGTCGAAATGGTAAGCTTTTACGGCTTCGAATGGCGTGCCCGGCGGTGGCCCGGGGCGATAGTCGAACGACCCGTCCGGGCGCAGCGCGAGCCCGCCGTACTCGGGTCCGTTTACCAAGGTCGCGGTGAGCGCGTCGCCATCGGGATCGCTGTCGTTGCCGAGGATGCCCGAGGCCGGAATGGTCGTCGTCACGCCGCGCGGCGCGACGTAGCTGTCGTCTTTCGCGACTGGGACCCCGCCCACGGTAAAGACCGTGACGATGAAGTGGTCGGCCGCGCTGCGCCCTTCCGGGTCGGTGACCTCTACGATGACATCGTGCGCGCCGACATCGGTCGTAGCGGTCGTCCAGCGGAGCGCGCCGTCGACGATGACCATGCCCGTCGGCGCGAGCGCGAGGCTCCACGTCAAGGTATCGCCGTCTTCGTCGCCGCCCTCGAGCGCGACGTCGAGCGTGTTGGGCACCGCGATGCGCTGATCGGCAATCGCTGTGATGACGGGGCCGTGCCGTTGCCCGGTGACCGTGAAGGTGAAGCCAGCCTCGTCCGAGAGTCCCGCCCGATCGGTTACGCGCACAGTGACCGGATAGGTTCCGACCGCGGTCGGTACCCACACCAATGCACCCGAGCCACCATCGAGCGACATCTCGTCGGGGCCCGTCACGAGGCTATAGGCGAGCACGTCGCCAACATCCGGGTCGGTCGCCAGCACCCCGCGCACGTAGAGCGCGCCCGCAGCGATCGTGACATCCGCGAGTGGCGCGAGCGCCGGCGCCCGGTTGGGCACGACAACCTCGGACTCCACATCGGGCTCCAGATCGGGCTCTACATCGCAGTCGACGCAGCCGTCGACCTCTACATCGGGCTCGATGGAAGCGTCGCCGTCCGTCGTGAGGCGATCGTGGTCGTCATCGGAGCAACCGAGTGCGACCGAGAGCGTGGCGGCAACGACGCAGAGATTTCGGAGGGTCATGATGTCCTTCGGAGGGGCGACGAGCGTGCCGGAGGCTAGCCAGAGGCGGTGCCGGAAACAACAGGGGGTACCCATGCGGGAATTCACCCAGCGCCCAAACAGGTCCCGAGTCTGCCACGCATCGCAGCATTGCGCATCCGCGCTGCATTGCGCCGCCGCCACAGTGTCTTGCGTCACGATGGCCGGATGTCCTTGGGGGCTCGGACAGCTGGAGGTCGTGGATCAGGCGTGAGCGTCGGTCGCGCTAGACGCGTGACGAGCGGCCGGGTCCTGCCGATAGAAGGCGGCGAGCACCTCGTAGAGCTCGGGCTCGGCGCTGCGCAATCGAACCGGAATGCTGAAGAAGGCCTCGGTTGCGACCGCGAAGAACTCGGCTTCGTTGGTCGCACCGTAGGCGTCGAGCACGCTTGGTTCGGCGCGCGCGGCGTGCTCGCGGAGCGTGATGAACGAGGCATTGAGCACACTCGCCCAGCGCGTGTAGTCCGCGCGCCCATCGAGGAGCGGGGTGCCGTCGGCGTGGTGGTCGAGCATGTCGAGGGCGTGCGCGAGCTCATGGAAGACGACGTTGTGGCCATGCTCGGGGTGGCGGGCGCCGTGCCGGACGGCGTTCCAGGTGAGGATGATGGGGCCGTGACCGTGGGCCTCGCCAAGGATGGGAATGCCGCCGGCGAGCGGTGAGCGCGTGACCTCGAAGAAGCCGATGGGGCGTGGCGGGCGCACCACGGTCGACGGATAGACGAGGATGTCATCGACCTTGCGATAGAGGTCGTGCGGCAGTGCCAGGATCATGAGGCACGCGTCGGCGGCGATAGTCACGCGGATCTCGTCGGTCATCTCGAGCCCGCCGCAACCCTCCCAGCGTTTCTCGGCGACGAACACCTGGATGAGATCGCGCAGCGCGGCCTGCTCGACACTCGTCAGCTGGGCATAGTGCGCGCAGTTGTCCCGCAGCATGTCGAGCCATTCGGTTGGGAAAGGGGTCTCGAGGATCTTCTTACGACGGTGCTCGCGTAGCCACATAATGCGTCACTATCACATGTAGCTATTTCCAGTGTCGGCCCGCGCTCGCGAATTCAGCCGCCGCGCACGCAGCGAAAGCCGACGTGTTCGAGCACTTCGGTGGCGAGGCAGGACGGGTCGGCACAGCCGGACGAGCGGTAGGTCGCACCCTCGGCCGGAGTCGGGGCCCCGGGTGCGCCGAGCGGCCAGCCTCGGATCGCCTTGCGGGTCGAGATCTTCGGGTCCGCTGCAGCCGCCGGATCGGCCGCGCGGAACGGGTCGCGCGTCCACTCCTGGGCGTTGCCGAGCAGGTCCCAGATCGGTGCGTCCCCCGGCGTGTGATCGAGTTTCGAGGTCGCCACCGCGACGACCGGCACCGGGCGGCCCGCGGTGATGTGGACCTCGCTCGGGGTGAAGGCCTCACGGCCCCACGGGAAGTAGCGCAGCTCACTGCCGCGCGCGGCCCACTCCCATTCCGCCTCGCTCGGCAGGTCGCCGCCGAGGCCGCGGCAAAAGGCGTCGGCCATGTGCCACGGCACGCCCGTCGCGGGCAGGTTGGCCTGGCGCTTCGGATCGTGCGGCAACCATTGCGGCGGTGCCGCGGCTTCCTTGAGGGTCGTCGCCAGCGCCAACTCGCCCCAGGTCACCTCATGCGACTCGATCCGGTAGGTCACCACCGGTGCAGTCACTCTGGCGCTCGGCCGGAACCCGGTGCGCGACGCGGCGAGCGCATCGTTCGCCTCCGAGTCCGACAGCCCGAGTCCTGTGCCCGCCGGCGCCGCGGCCACGCTCACCCACGGATTGCGCGCCTCGACGCTGGCGGCCCACGCGGCCGGCTCCGAGCTTGCGGGCGTCACACTGAGGGTCGATGCCCGCTCGGTCTTGCCGACTGCCGCCTTTTCCGCCGCGGCTTTGTCTTCCGCGGCTTTGTCTTCCGCGGCTTTGTCTTCCGCGGCTTTGTCTTCCGCGGCCTTGTCGGCTGCCACCGTGTCGTTGTCGCTAGCGCCGTTGTCGCTCCCTTCGTGCTCGGCGGTGGCCGCTGGCCTCGGCTTCGCGGAAGGCGCTGCGGCCACCTGCGTCACGGCCTTGGGCGCTGCAGGAGCACCTCGCAGCGCCGAGACCCCGAAGAACGCGCCGACGCCCCCCACGACGACCACGCCGACGATCCATTTCCACGCCCCACCGCGCCTCCTCGGAGGCGCTTCATCGGCTTCGTCTTCGGCGACCACCGCTGGCGCCGCGGCGCGTCCGCCTTTGCGTACGGGCGCCGCCACGTCGGCCCAATTCGAGGCCGAGGTCACGACCATGCCATCGTCCTGGGCCGCCTCGTGCGCCTCGAGGCGCGCGCGCCGCAGCTCGTCGTCGCCGGTGTCACGCACCGAGCCCAACGCGGGTTTGTCCGGCTGCCTGTCATAGGCCGCGAGCCCGCGCTGTTCCGAGCCACCGAACGTGCGTTTGCCAACCGGGCTTCGTGCCGCGGGCGCAGCATCGTCCTTGAGCGTCTCCATCTCCTGGGTACCACTGCTCCGCCCTGATTTGCCGCTCATACATCCATCCGGCCCCCGGCCGAGACAGCGCGGGAACGCGTGAGACCGAGCGCGAACGGGACTATAGGCCTCTGTCCGCGAACCTCAATCTTGATCCGCCGATATCGCCGGCCTGGCGGCGTGCCGCCGGTGGTTCCGCGCGACCGTCCACCCGACCAACGTCTGCGTGCGCGTCATCGGCGTGGCCGTCGAGGTTCATTGGCATCGGGTACGCCAACGGCCGTCGGGCGCTGGCTTCTGGCTCCGCCTCCGTGATCCCCGTGTCTCCGTGGTTCGTCCGTTGTCTAATCGCGCCCCGAGCCATTTGCCCCTCATCTTGAATCACACCCCATGCCACCCGCGATGAGCCCCAGTTCGAGTGGGGTCGACGCGCGATGCGGCTCGTGCGGGTCCCGGGGTCGCATCTTGCGAAGCCACGGGGCGCTGCGAGTGGGTGACGCGATGTACCCCGTGCGCGCCCTGTGCATGTTGATTGGTCTCGTGCGACATCGTAGTCCTGCCCGTTCATCTCACGCTTTGCGCCGGCGACTATCACCGATGCCGGACTCAATGCCATCGCCGGCGAGCGCCACCAGCGCTGAACCCGTGAGGGCACACGACAGCCACTCGCCGGAGACCTCCGCCCCGAGGCTGCGATAGAACGCGATCGATGGCGCATTCCAATCGAGCACCTGCCAGTGCATGCGCACGATCCCCAGGTCGACGCAGCGGCGCGCGAGGTCGACCAACATCGCCTTGCCGAAGCCGCGACCGCGGAAGGCCGGTCGCACGTACAAGTCCTCGAGATACAGCTTCGAGCGCGCCGAGAATGTCGAGAAGCTCTTGAACCAGACCATGTAGCCAACGACCGCGCCCTCGTGCTCGGCGAGCGCGGCGTGCGCGTGGCTGCCTGCGCCAAAGAGCGCGCGCTGGTAGTCGTCCTCGGTGGCGCTCACGTGCTCCAGGAGTCGCTCGTAGTCAGCCAGCTCGCGCACCATCGCGAGCAACACCGGAACGTCGGCCGCCTCGGCCATCCTGATCGTCAGCGCCCCGCCAGCCACCGGTGCCATCGCGTCCTCCCGTCTTGCGTCTCCCAGACGCCTCCTGCCGTACCTGTCTCATCGCCAGGCCGCTGTCACTCCCGTCCGCTGCCGGTCGAGAAAGTCGACGATGTGCAGCGCCCGCTCCTCCCAGGTGCGACCCGCGACCTGCGCGCGCGCCGCTGAGCCAAGGCGCATCCGCGCCAGATCGTCTTGCGCCAACCCGGCGATCGTCTCCACCAATCCGGCCAGATCTCCCGGCGCCACGAGCCGCGCATGCACGTCGTGGGTCAAGAACTCCTCGAGCTCCGGCACCGCCGGCGCGACGATCGCTCGCCCGGCCGCGAGATATTGGAACGTCTTCGTCGGCGCCGCGATCGCGTCGACAGGCTGGCGCACCGGCGGCATCGCGAGGATGTCCGCCGCCATCAACCAGGTGCCGACGTGATGGGGCGGCAACCAAGGCACGACCCGTACATTCGGCAGCGTCGTCGCCCGCAGTTCGATCGGTCCCTCGCCGCTCGACCCGACCAACGCGAAGCTGACGCCGGGCAGCCGCTGCGCCGCATCCAACAAGTAGCCAAGGCCCTTGTCCGGTGACAGTTGCCCCGCATAGACGACCAGCCGCTGGTCAATCGGCAACCCGAGCCGTCGCCGCGCTTCGCCGATCGTCAGCGGCTCCGCGAAGCGTTGCCCATCGACCCCGTTCAGCGCCACGCACAGCCGGTCCTCGCCATAGCCGAGATCGGCGTAGCTCTTCACCGCGAGCTGCGAATGCAGCACCAGCCCCTTGAAGCGAGGATGCCCCTTGAGCACCTGGAACAAGACCCGCTTGCTCTTGTCCTGGTCGGGCCACGGGCGATGCGTCTCGTACACGACCGGCAGCCGGGTGCCGCTCAAGGCACCCAGCACGACCGGCAGATTGCGCGAATAGACCACATCGAAGAGGCGGCTCCGCGACCGCTGCGCCGCTTTGATCGCGTGCGCGACCTTCTCGATGCCGCGAAATTTCAATGGCGCGGGGTAGGGGCCCGTCAGCGGCAGCACCTCGAAGCTCGGCTCGACCCCGTAGTGCGCGGCGATCTGCGGCGCCGTCGGAATCGGCCGCTTCGGGTAGGCCGGCAATACCAGCGTCAGATCGACGCCGGCCGCCCCGAAGGCCGACGCCATCGACACGATCTGGATCGCGTCCGCCGTCGTCGTCGCCTTCGTGAAGCCATAGCCGTTGAGGAACTGGTCGGTCACGTACGCCACGCGCAGCGGACGATGTGCTCCTGTCGTTGCCATGCGTCCCCTCAGGCTGCGCGAGTACGGGCGCGGCGCGCCCTGACGGCGTCCGCGAGGAGCGCCAGCACCGGGACCGTGTCCTCCCAGCCGAGGCACGCGTCGGTGATGCTCTGCCCATAGGCGAGCGGCAGACCGGGGCGCTGGTCTTGTCGGCCCGCGACGAGGTGGCTCTCGAGCATCACCCCGAACACATGCTCCGAGCCGGAGGCTATCTGCTCGGCCAACGCCGCCGCGACGACCGACTGGCGCCGATGGTCCTTGTCGCTATTGCCGTGGCTCGCGTCGACCATCACGCGCGACCGCAGGCCCTTTTGCGCGAGCTGGCCGGCTATCGCATCGACCGCGTCCCGGCCGTAGTTCGGCCCGGTCGCCTTGCCGCCGCGCAGGATCACGTGACACGCGTTGTTGCCGCGCGTGTGCACGATGGCGGCGATCCCTTGTTTTGTCACCGACAGGAACGTGTGCGGATGGCTCGCCGCCATCACCGCCTCGAGCGCGATGTCGATCGCCCCCGATGTGCCATTCTTGAATCCGACCGGCACTGACAGACCGGACGCCAGCTCGCGATGCACCTGGCTCTCGGTGGTGCGTGCACCGATGGCACCCCACGACACGAGGTCGGCGACGTACTGCGGCGTTATCGAGTCGAGGAACTCGCAGCCCGCCGGCACGCCCATGTCGGCGAGGTCGGCCAGGAGGCTACGCGCGAGCCGCAGCCCTTTATTGATCTGGAATGTGCCATCGAGGTCGGGATCGTTGATGAGCCCCTTCCAGCCGACGGTCGTGCGCGGCTTCTCGAAGTAGACGCGCATCACGATGACGAGCTCGCCTGAGAGCCGTTCCACCTGCACCCGCAGGAGCCGCGCGTAGTCCCGCGCCGCCTGTACGTCGTGAATCGAGCAGGGCCCGACGATCACCACGAGCCGGTCGTCCTCACCCCGCAGGACCTTCGTCACCGCCTCGCGCGCGTCCGTCACGAGCCGCTCACCGGCGGGCGTTATCGGGATCTCCTCCAACAGGATCGCCGCCGAGATGAGCGGTCGCAGCTGCAAGATGCGGGTGTCGTCGGTCGCTGGATTCATCACGTGCCTGCGCCGCCCGTCGTCCGCCGCGCCAGCTCGAGCTCGGCGTGGGCCAACATCTCCGGCGTGTCGACGTCCTGCCAGAAGCCCTGGCCGATATCGAGCACCGTCATGCGGCCCGTCAACGCCAGCGCCTGCACCCCTTCCGACAGGGACGCGTCGCCATGCTCGGCGTAGAACTCGGCGATGCGATCCATCAGCGCCGTGGTGCACACGAACACGCCGACGTCGACGCAATTGTAGTCAGGGATGGTCTTACCGATGCGCGCGATCTTCTGCTCGGTCGGCCCGAGCCCGGCATCTTCGGCCAGCACCTTGGTCGCGTCGTCCATGTCGAAGATGCTCGCGAGCTTCCAGTCGACCAGCAGCGTCGCCCCGAGCAGCGGCGGCACATGCGCGCCCGCGAGCTCCATCACCTCGTCGCCCAAGACATGGTCGGCCATGCTCAAGATGAAGCGCTCGCCCAGCAGATAAGGTCGCGCCGCCAGCACCGAGACCCCGTTCTTCAGATCGAAGCGCGGGTTGTCGGCAAACACGATCTCGGCCTTTCCCGCGTAGCCGACGAGGCTGTCGACGACTGCCTGGCGGCCATGCCCGACGACGACCACGACGCGTGCGCAGCCGGCCACCTCGAGGCTTCGCACCGCGCGCTGCAACAGCGGCAACCCGCCGACCAGGGTCAGCGGCTTCAGCTCGGTCGCGTCACTCACGCCGCGGAGCCGCGTGCCGAAACCCGCGGCCAGAATTACACCGGTCACACCGGTCACACCGGTCACCGCGACGGGCATATCAGTCCTCGAAGCCTTCCGCCAGATGCGTCACCGGCCGCTCCCCACCCAGCACGCGCAGCGTGTTCTTCAGCCGCATGTGCTGGATGAACAGGTCGTGCTCCTGGATGTGGCCGGGCTCGACGTGCGGGTACTTGAAGTAGAACGACAGCCACTCCTGGATGCCGCGGAACCCGGCGCGCTTCGCGAGGTCCATGAACAGCGCCAGGTCGAGCACGATCGGTGCCGCCAGGATCGAGTCACGGCAGAGGAAGTCGACCTTGATCTGCATCTTGTAGCCGAGCCAACCCCGGATATCGATGTTGTCCCATCCCTCCTTCTCGTCGCCGCGCGGCGGGTAGTAGTTGATGGTGACCTTGTGATACAGATTCCCGTACAGTTCCGGGTACATCTCGGGCTGCAGGATGGTGTCGAGCACGCCCGACTTGGTGACCTCCTTCGCCTTGAAGCTCTCCGGGTCGTCCAGGATCTCGCCGTCGCGATTGCCCAGGATGTTGGTCGAGAACCAGCCGTCGATGCCGATCATGCGGGTCTTCAGACCCGGCGCGAGGATCGTCTTCATCAACGTCTGGCCGGTCTTGAAGTCCTTGCCGACGATGGGCACGCCAAGCTCCATTGCGAGCGCCTCGAGCGCCGGGTTGTCGGCCGACAGGTTGGGCGCGCCGTTCGCGTACGGAATGCCTTCCTTGATCGCCGCGTACGCGTAGAGCTGCGAGGGCGCGATCGCCGGGTCGTTCATGTCGAGGCCCTTCTCGAAAGCCTCAATCGACGCGTGGCAAGCGGCCGGGCGCAGGTAGATCTCGGTCGACCCGCACCACACCATCACGGCGCGCGAGGCGCCCGCGGCCTTCATCGCGTTCCTGATGTCCTGGCGCAGCGCCTCGGCCATCTCGCGCTTGGACGACGTCGCCTTCACGTTCGGACCGTCGAGGCGCTTGACGTAATGCGACTCGAAGGCCGCCTTCATCGGCTTGATGTTCGCCAGGAACCCTTCGAGCGGGGCGAGGTCCTGTGGGTTCAATACCTCCGCCCGGCGCGCCGCCTCGTAGGCGTTGTCGGACATCACGTCCCAGCCCGCGAACTCGAGGTCGTCGAGCTTCGCCAGGCCGACGAAGTCCTTGATCAGCGGGTTCTTGTTCTCCGAGCGGGCGCCGACCCGGATCGTCTGCATCTGCGTGAGCGAGCCAATCGGCAGCGCGCGGCCTTTGCGCACGGCCTCGACGCCGGCGATGAAGGTCGTGCCGACAGCGCCCATCCCGGGCGTCAGGACGAGGAGCTTACCGGCTGCAGGGGCGATGGGATGCGGCGACGTAGGCATGATTGGACTCCAGGGGCGAAGCACGCGCGGGCCTTGCCACGCGAAGCACGCGCCGGCCGGACCCGAACGAAGCACGCGGCGTACCACGCCGGGATCCGCTTTCCAAGAACTTCCCGGACAGCCTCAGACCCTTATGTGGAGCGCCTTTGCGCCGCTTTTTGCCGCTCTGGAGTACGCCTACTCCGAGGCCTTGGATCTAGAGCGCCGAACAGGTTGGACTCGGGCGGAAATGCAGGGACGCACGTCGCATCGCTTCGTTGCTCGTCGGTCACATATGCTCGATATGCGCCTCGCGCTGCTCGCGTCTCCCTGCATTTCCTTGGTCGCCCAACCAGATCGGCGCTCTAGGTGACTGGTGTCAAATGCTGCGGCGGGCGGCTGCGGCGTCACTCGGTCGGTCGCTTGTGCGGAGTACGTCAAGTACACCTCCGCGCTCCCTTCCCTCGTTCCTTGCATCCGCTCCGCCTCGCTGTTT
>Ga0105049_10004855_pt1 | contig 15730 bp, 13 predicted proteins | sample MAT06_FD_78087 | JGI IMG/M metagenome (GOLD analysis project Ga0105049, IMG submission 78087) | Freshwater microbial communities from Lake Fryxell liftoff mats and glacier meltwater in Antarctica - MAT-06 | ecosystem: Environmental > Aquatic > Freshwater > Ice > Liftoff microbial mat | place... | reverse complement strand
CCTTCGGCTTCCTGTTCCTGTTCACTCTCGGCGGCGTGACCGGCATTGTGCTGTCACAGGCGGCGGTGGACCGCGCCTATCATGACACCTACTACGTCGTGGCGCACTTCCATTATGTGATGAGCCTTGGCGCGGTGTTCGCGATCTTTGCCGCAGTTTATTACTGGATCGGCAAGATGTCGGGGCGGCAATATCCGGAATGGGCGGGGCGCTTACATTTCTGGATGATGTTCATCGGGTCCAACCTGACCTTCTTCCCGCAGCACTTCCTTGGCCGTCAGGGCATGCCGCGCCGCTACATCGACTATCCCGAGGCGTTCGCCTATTGGAACTGGTTCTCCTCGATCGGTGCCTTCCTGTCGTTTGCCTCGTTCCTGTTCTTCATCGGCATCGTGATCTACACGATCCGCGCCGGGCAGAAGATCACGGTCAACAACTACTGGAACGAATATGCCGACTCGCTGGAATGGACCCTGCCCTGCCCGCCGCCCGAACATACGTTCGAGCAGCTTCCCAAGCGAAGCGACTGGGACAAGGCTCACGCGCATTGAGGCACGAAGCCCAAACAAAGGCCCCGGCACTGTCCGGGGCCTTTTGCTTTGCCGTCGCCTGCAGACAACCCGCCCTGCCGGTCAGCCCCCGTCCGCCCGCAACGCATCGACCTCCGCCGCCACCATCTGCTGCAGTTTCCACAGAAACCGGTCGCGGATGCCGAGCGCTTCAAGATGCACGAACGTGTTGTGCAGGTATTCCGCACAGCTTCCTCCCGGCCCCACCGCGCACGCCAGGATGCGCGCCTGCTGGTCCAGCGGCAGGCGGATCACATCCGGGTCATTCAGCGGGTCACAGTAAAACGTCAGCGCCCGCGGGACCCGGCCTTCCGCCCTGACCCGCAGCCAGCGCAGCCAGGGAACGTCGACGTTAGAGGCGATTTCGCGCCGCAAGACCTGCAACATGCACTCCAGTGGCGCATTGTCCGCCATCAGGTAAGCGACCCCGGCGCAGGCCCCGCAGCGTTCCAGCGCCAGCATCAGGCCGGGGTTCGCGGGCGTCGCCCCGCCACGCCTGCATTGACATGCAGAACGACCTGCGCCAGCCATGCGCGACGCAGCGCTGCTGCTCCTCGAACGCAAAGCCGGTTTCCAGATCAGCGAGCCATAGGCAAAAATCCAGAACGGCCCGCCCTGCAATTCGGCCAGTTTCTGCTGCGCCAGGTGTTCCATCTCGTCATCGCTCAACTTGGAATAGCGCGGCGGCCCGTCCGGTTTTTCGACCACCCGCGCCACCCGGGCCAGATGCGCAGGCGTCAACGCCAGCGGCCTCTGCCGCCCAACCTGTGCCTGCAAGATCGCCGGGTTTTCTGCGGTCATGCGGCAAAGATTCCGCATCCGCTCCGACCTGTCAACCCCCACTCCCCCAACCCGTCACCCCCCCCAACCCGACAACCCCCAAATCCCCAAACCCCCAAACCCGTCAATGCCGCAATCGCCGGGCGCGACAGATCGCCGGTTTACGCCCGCGTCAAGTCGGCTAGGTTACCGCTTCCCGTCCCCCGAAAGAATAGCCCATGCCTTACCAATGGATGCCCCCACGCCCGACGGCGCCCGCCTGCATCTGTGGCCGCACCGTTCGCTCACGCAGCGCGGGTTTGTCTGGTTCATCGGCTCAACTGCCGCGCTGATCGCTCTGCCGACGGTGGCGCTGATCGGCACGCCCCTGCTCTGGGTGCTGCTGCCGTTTCCGGTTCTGGTGCTGACCAGCATCTGGGCCGCCCTGCGCCGCAACCAGCGCGACAGCGACATCATCGAGGATCTGACACTCCGGCCCGACCGCATCAGCATCATCCGCCACGGCCCAAGGGGGATGCGGCAGGACTGGCAGGCCAATCCCCATTGGGTCCAGATCACTCTCCACCCCAAAGGCGGCCCGGTGCCGAACTATCTCACCCTGAGAGGCAACGGCCGAGAGGTGGAACTTGGCGCGTTCCTGTCAGAACCCGAACGCATCGCGCTGAGTGTGGATCTGCGCGCCGCCCTCGCCCATCTGGCCCACACCCTGCCCGGCCCGGATCTCCCCGCCAGTCCTCCCGCCAGTCCTCCCGACAGTCCTCCCGCCGGTTCTGCTGCCTGACCCCGCGCCCCGTTTCATCTTTGCCCAAATACTCGCTTTGGCGGTCCAGCGGTTCAGCCGTCGGTCCCTATAGCCGATGAACCGGCTGACGGCCCCCCCTCCCGGTCTCGCGCCTCACCCGCAACCCGTCCGACCTGCGCGCTTCAACAGCCCTCGCCCCTAGCCGAAGCGCGCCTTTATCATCGGGCAGACGGCGCCAAGTTCCATCTGCCCGGTCTATTTCGGCTTGAGTCTGCACATAACCGGCTTGAGGGTCTGCGGTTTTAGCACCGAGCCGCCCAAAAGGCCCCGGTTACGCCGGGATCAGCATGCCCTTTTCCCGCGCCAGTTCACGCATCCGGTTTTGCAGCTTTTCAAACGCACGCACCTCGATCTGGCGGATGCGTTCGCGGCTGACATCATAGCGGTTGGACAGGTCTTCCAGCGTCACCGGTTCCTCCTGCAGGCGGCGCTGCATCAGCACGTCGCGTTCGCGCTCGTTCAGCACATCCATCGCCCGCATCAACAGGTCATGGCGGGCACCAAACTCCTCGCGCTCGGCGAAATCACCTGCGGTGTCGGCATCCTCATCTTCCAGCCAGTCCTGCCATTGGGTGACGCTGTCGCCATCCATCCCCACCGTGGCATTCAGCGATGCATCCCCACCCGACAGGCGGCGGTTCATCGAGATCACCTCGGCTTCGGTCACGCTCAGGTCATGCGCAATCTTTGCAACATTCTCGGGGCGCAGATCGCCCTCTTCCAGCGCGCCAACCTTGGCTTTCGCCTTGCGCAGGTTGAAGAACAGCTTTTTCTGCGCCGAGGTGGTGCCCAGCTTTACCAGGCTCCATGACCGCAGGATATATTCCTGGATCGAGGCGCGGATCCACCACATCGCATAGGTGGCGAGGCGAAAGCCCTTTTCCGGGTCAAAGCGTTTGACCGCCTGCATCAGCCCGACATTCGCTTCCGAAATCACCTCGGCCTGCGGCAATCCATAGCCGCGGTAGCCCATGGCAATCTTTGCCGCCAGCCGCAGGTGTGACGTGACCATCTGGTGCGCAGAGGCGCTGTCCTGATGGTCAACCCAGCGCTTGGCCAGCATATATTCCTGTTCCGGTTCCAACATCGGGAACTTGCGGATATCTTGCAGGTAACGGTTCAGCCCCTGTTCGGGCGACGGGACGGGCAGATTGGCGTAGCTTGACATGGCACCCCCCTCTCCTCGGCGGAGGAATCTGTGATCTGTACTCGGGTCGGCGGAGCATCAAGTGCCAGCCCTAACCGATACTTCCTGAACGAAGTATGAAGCCGGTTCCGCCGGATTGCGAGGGTTGTTGCAGCGCTCTCACGCGGACGTGCGCAACGGTGACCGCAGGGCAGCCAGAAGTGCTGCAAAATCAGGCGGCAGCGGTGCTTCGAACAGCAGGTCGGCACCGGTGCGCGGATGGGTAAAGCCCAGCGTGGCGGCATGAAGGGCCTGGCGGGGGAAAGCGGCCACCGCTTCAGCCGCCGCTTCCCCCACCGCCCGCGCCGACAGCTTGCGCCGCCCGCCATAGGTCTGATCCCCCACCAGCCCGTGACCAGCATGGGCCAGATGCACCCTGATCTGGTGGGTCCGCCCGGTTTCAAGCCAGCATTCCATCAGCGCAAGGGTGGGCGGCACCCCGTAAGCCTCGACGATCCGCGCCCGTGTCACGGCAGTCCGCCCGCCCTGAAACAGCACCGCCTGCCGCTGGCGGTCGGTCTTGTGGCGCGCAAGATGTGTCGTGATCTTCAGGATATTGGCGGCCTCGAAGCTGACCCCCCTGGTGCCGCGCAACCGCGGGTCCCCGGCATCGGGCACGCCATAAACCAGCGCCAGATAGCGGCGGTGGACCGAATGCGCCTCGAACTGGTCAGCCAGTGCGTGGTGGGCGGCATCGTTCTTGGCCACCACCAGCAACCCGGTGGTGTCCTTGTCGATCCGGTGCACGATGCCGGGGCGCTTTTCGCCGCCGATGCCCGACAGGCTGCCGCCGCAATGATGCAGCAGGGCATTGACCAGCGTGCCGCTCCACGACCCCGGGGCGGGATGCACCACCATGCCGACCGCCTTGTTGATGACGATCAGATCATCATCCTCGAACACCACATCCAGCGCGATATCCTCGGCCTCGGCCTCGATTTCCACGGCCTGATCCAGCAGCACCCGCCAGACCTGCCCCGCCGCCACCCGCGCCTTGGCATCGCTGACAATGGCCCCCGCCAGCGACACCGCCCCCCCGGCGATCAGCCGTGCGAGGCGCGAGCGTGACAGCGCCGCCGCCTCTGGCACATCGCGGGCCAGCGCCTTATCAAGCCGCTCAGGGGGGGCGTCGCCGATTGTCACGTCCACGACGCGGGGGGTGGTTGCCATGGATGATGCTCCGAATGATGCGCCGACACCGGAAGGGCTGCCGCCCAACCTCAGATTTCTGCGGCTGCTGGTCATGGTGCTGACCGCCACGATGATAGCGGGCCTTCTAGTGGTGATTTATCTGCTTGTCACGCGTCTGCCGGGGGGGCGCGGTGCCCTTGTGTTGCCCGACCACATCGCCCTGCCCGATGGGGTCAAGGTCGAGGCCTTCACCGCAGGCCAGGGCTGGGTGGCGGTGGTGACGGGGGGGAATGAGATACTGATCTTTGACGCCGGGACCGGGGTCTTGCGGCAGCGGGTGAAGGTGGGGGAGTGAGGGGGGCGCAATGGTCGAAATGCGGGAAAGGGGGGGCAAGGCATTGGGATAGAATCAACATCCGGCATTGCAGACCCAGAGGACCGCCTGATCAACTTGCCGGTGGCAGGTTGATCGGTCCGATTGGCAGGCGGCACAAGGCGACGCCAAGGGAGGCTGGGGCAATACAATCGGTTGTAAATTCGGCAGCGCCTGACTGGGTGATGAGCGCCCGGAAATCCCCCGGTGGGGGATTTCAGCGAAGAACGCCCGGCCAATGACCGGGCTGGCAGCGCGCCCTGTAGCGCCTGCCAAGCGGCAGGCAGGCGCTGCGGAATTTGACACGTGTCAAATTTGGCGAGAAGGAGTGGCCTGTGAGGGAATTGGGCTTCAACCCAACAATAACAAAAGGACCGCAACGATCGTTCCATAGACTACGGGAAAACGTTCAACATGGTCCGCGGCCGCTTTGCCCTTCAACTGAAGATCGTGTCCCTTGGCGTGGTATAGCTGGCCGTGAAGATCGCCGCCATTTCCGGTGCGGGCCTGCTTGATCAGTGTGCCCCGACAGGCAGGCTGATCAGAGGATCATCGCTCAAAGCTGCCATGGTTTCCAGCCTCATATATCGTGCGCGCTGCCCGGCCCGATCATCGTTTTGTTCCAGCAACAAGGCACCGACCAGACGGGTGATGGCGGCATCGTCGGGGGTGAGGGCATGACTGCCATCGGCCCGAAGAAATGCCCGAACGCCGACAGGCCAGGCACTTCGAGCGCCGCATCCTGTTCGCGACCTTGGCCGCCGGCCACCGTGGCCAGCGGCAAAGGTGCAGTCGTTCAGGCGAGGGCACCACGCCTGAAGCGGGCAAAAACGCTTGATTCAGATGATGAAACAGGCGAATTTTTCGGGAACGGCAGGCCACTTGGGAAATGTCTGAATCAGAACGGCCGCAACACGCTTTGATCTCCCAGAGAACACAATAGAAAAACCTCTTCCGACTGCTCTATGTGGGTCTCTGACGTGCCAAAGTACGATGGTGGCCGCTGTGGGGATCGAACCCACACGGGCGAGGCCCGAGGCATTTTAAGTGCCTTCCGTCTACCAGTTTCGGCAAGCGGCCGTATTCTTCCTCTTAAGTCCCGCCGGAGCGCACCTCAAGAACCTTTTCGGGCCCACTCCCGGCCCCGGCGCTCTGAAATCTACCTAAGTTAATGATACAATTTCGTTTTTTGTCAGGCGCGTCCGGATCTCAAGTCCCCTGTGTCTACCATTTCACCGCGCGCAGCGGCCCAAGCCATAACGGCTGAGAGGCCAAGGTAAAGCCTTGCGCCTGCCCCGCCCGATTTTCTGTTTTCAAATATGCCACAGCGGGCGTGGGGGATGAAACCCCCCACTCGCTCCGCCAAAGCTACCCGCTTTCCTTCACCGCCTCCATCGCCACATGGGTCGATGTCGCCATAACATGCGGCAAGGCCGACAGCCGCTCGCCCATGAAAGCGCGATAGGCCAGGATATCCGAGGTGCGCACTTTCAGCAGATAGTCAAAGCCCCCGGCGATCATGTGGCATTGCTCGACCTCCGGCAATGCCTGCACCGCGCGGTTGAAGGCCTGCAACGCCGCCTCGCGGGTATCGGCCAGCCGCACTTCGACAAAGGCGACATGGGCCCGGCCCATCCGGATCGGGTCCAGTTGCGCCCGATAACCTAGGATCACCCCCGCCGCTTCCAGCCGCTTCAGCCGCGCCTGCGTCGGTGATTTCGACAGGCCGATCCGCCGCGCCAGATCGGCAACACTCATCCGTCCGTCGATCTGCAACTGATGCAGGATCGCCTGATCAAATCCATCCAGCAACCCATCCATTTGCATCGACCTTGCCACCAAGTTCGGTTCATTCACCCGCCAAATGGTAAAAATCAGGAAAATCGCCCGGCCACAAGCTGCTATCCTGCCTGCAAACAGGAGCATGCACCATGACATCAGCGCCCACCATCACCGGACTCGATCTGCAGTATCTGGCCGACGAAGGGCAGGTTCTGTCGGGCCTGATCGCCGGGGCCGGGCTGGACACTGCCACCCGCGCCCGCATCGCCGCGCGCGGGGCCGATCTGGTGCGCGCCATCCGTGCTTCGGCCCGGCCCGGCTTGATGGAGGTGTTTCTGGCCGAATATGGCCTGTCGACCGACGAAGGCATTGCCCTGATGTGCCTGGCCGAAGCTCTGCTCCGGGTGCCGGACGCCGAAACCATGGACGCCCTGATCGAGGACAAGATTGCCCCTTCCGATTGGGGCCGCCATCTGGGCCGCTCGGCCTCCAGCCTCGTCAATGCCTCGACCTGGGCACTGATGCTGACCGGCAAGGTGCTCGATGAGCGCGAACCCGGCGTTGTCGGCCATCTGAAATCGGCGCTGAAACGGCTGGGGGAACCGGTGATCCGCAGTGCAGTGACCCGGGCGATGAAGGAAATGGGGCGGCAATTCGTGCTGGGCGAAACCATCGCAGCCGCGATGGACCGCGCCAAAACCCTTGAATCTCAGGGCTTTACCTATAGTTACGATATGCTGGGTGAGGCGGCGCGCACCGAAGGTGACGCCCGGCGCTATCATCTGAGCTATTCGCGGGCGATTTCCGCCATCGCTTTGGCCTGCACCAGCGCCGATATCCGCGAAAACCCCGGGATTTCGGTCAAGCTGTCCGCACTGCATCCGCGCTTTGAAATGGCGCAGCGTGACCGCGTGCTGGCCGAACTGGTGCCGCGCGTCAAGGCGCTTGCGGCGCTGGCCAGATCGGCCGGTCTTGGCTTCAACATCGACGCGGAAGAGGCCGACCGCCTGACCCTGTCGCTGGAGGTGATCGAGGCGGTGCTGTCAGACCCCTCGCTGGCGGGTTGGGATGGCTTTGGCGTAGTGGTGCAGGCCTATGGCCGCCGCGCCGGGCCGGTGCTGGACTGGCTTTACGCGCTGGCAGGGCGGCTGGATCGCCGCATCATGGTGCGGCTGGTCAAAGGGGCTTATTGGGATGCCGAGGTCAAGCGGGCGCAGGTGCTGGGGCTCGACAGCTTTCCGGTCTTTACCCGCAAGGCCGCAACTGATGTGTCCTACATCGCCAATGCCCGTAAACTGCTGGCGATGAGTGACCGGATCTACCCGCAGTTCGCCACCCACAATGCCCATACGGTGGCGGCGATCCTGGAGATTGCCACCGACAAGACCGCCTTTGAATTCCAGCGGTTGCATGGCATGGGCGAGCGGCTGCATGACATTGTTCATGCACAACAGGGCACGCGCTGCCGGATCTATGCCCCGGTCGGGGCCCACCGCGACCTGTTGGCCTATCTGGTGCGGCGACTTCTGGAGAACGGCGCGAATTCGTCGTTTGTCAACCAGATCGTTGATGAAGATGTGCCGCCCGAAAGGGTCGCCGCCGACCCCTTTGCCGCCATTGAGGCCCTGTTGCCCGCACCGCAGAACCCCGGCCTGAAACGTGGGCCAGACCTGTTTCCCGGTCGCCAGAATGCCTGTGGCGTCGATCTGAACCACGCCCCCGATCTTGCGATGATCGAGGCCGCCCGAATGCCCCATCGCACCGCCCGGTTCACCGCATCCCCCGTGATCGCCGGTGCCAGCACCCCGCTGGCCCCGGTTGCCATCACCAACCCGGCACTCCCTGCCGACAATGTGGGTGAGGCGCACCATGCCTCCGCCGCCGACATCGAACTGGCGCTGGCCGCTGCCGCCCCCTGGGCCGCCTCGCCAGCCGACCGCGCTGCAACGCTCAACCGCGCTGCCGATCTGTATGAGGCGAACCTTGGCACGATCTTCGCGCTATTGGCACGCGAAGCGGGCAAGACCCAGGGCGACGCGCTCAGCGAACTGCGCGAAGCCGTTGATTTCCTGCGCTATTATGCCAGTGAAGCGCTGTCGCTGCGCCATCCGCCGCGCGGGATCATCACCTGCATCAGCCCATGGAATTTTCCACTGGCAATCTTTACCGGCCAGATCGCGGCAGCCCTTGCTGCCGGGAATGGGGTGCTGGCCAAACCTTCCGAACAAACCCCGCTGATCGCGTCACTTGCCACCAGCCTGCTGCATCAGGCCGGGGTGCCGGTCACGGCGCTGCAAATGCTGCCGGGCGACGGGGCCACCGGGGCCGCGCTGACCTCTGACCAGCGGGTCAATGGCGTGGCCTTTACCGGCTCTACCGAAACCGCCCTGCTGATCCGCCGCGCGATGGCGCGCCACCTTGCCCCCGGCGCGCCGCTGATCGCCGAAACCGGCGGCCTCAACGCCATGCTGGTCGACAGTACCGCGCTGCCCGAACAGGCGGTGCGCGACATCATCGCCTCGGCGTTCCAGTCTGCCGGGCAACGCTGCTCGGCGCTGCGCTGCCTGTTCCTGCAGCAGGATATCGCCGAACCGGTGCTGACCATGCTGTCAGGCGCAATGGACGACCTGACGCTGGGCGACCCATGGCTGCTGACCACCGACATCGGCCCGGTGATTGATGGCGAAAGTGCTGCCGGGATCAACGCCCATATCGAACTGGCCCGGGCCGAAGGCCGTCTGATCAAACAACTCAAAGCCCCGGCCCACGGCCATTTCGTCGCCCCCGCCGTGATCCGCCTGCCCGCGATTTCTGCGCTGGATCACGAGGTGTTCGGCCCCGTCCTCCATGTCGTGACCTTCCGCGCGTCTGAAATCGACGCGGTGATCGACGCGGTGAATGCCACCGGATACGGCCTGACCTTTGGCCTGCACAGCCGGATTGATGACCGGGTGCAGACGATTGTTGACCGGATCCGGGTGGGCAACACCTATGTCAACCGCAACCAGATCGGTGCGGTGGTGGGCAGCCAGCCCTTTGGCGGTGAAGGGCTTTCCGGCACCGGTCCAAAGGCCGGCGGGCCGCTGACCCTGTTGCGGCTGACACAGGATGCCGCACCGGCGGCGGCTGCGGCCTGGCCGCACCCCGCCGACCCGTCGCGCCTGCAAACCGCGATTGACCGCGCGGCCCCCCCCTCCGCCGCGCCTGCCAGCCAGATGCTGCCGGGGCCAACCGGCGAATCCAACCGGCTGACCCTGACACCCCGCGCGGCGCTGCTCTGCCTTGGCCCCGGCGCGGCCACTGCGGCGGACCAGGCGCGGGCGGTGCGTGCACTGGGCGGCAGCGCGGTCACCACAGACGGCGCGGTTGAGCCTGCTGCCCTGTCCGGCCTGCGCGGCTATTCGGCGGCGCTCTGGTGGGGCGATGACCAAACCGCGCGCGCGTTGTCGCAGGCGCTCGCCCAGCGCCCCGGCCCGATCCTTCCGCTGATCACCGATCGGCCCGACCTTGGCCAGGTGATGCAGGAACGCCACCTGTGCGTCGACACCACCGCCTCGGGTGGCAATGCCGAACTGCTGGCCGAAATGGGCAAGGCTTGACCGGGGCCGCGCAATCGGCAAACGTGAAATCGGCTCATGCGCTGGCAGAATCGCCTGAACCGATCTGACCTTTTGATTTTCCGCAAATCTGGCGGGAAAACCGGTTCCCACTTTTCCCTGATTTTCTGGGGCGCATGTTCCCGATCCGCGATCATAACCCATCGACCCGCACTCCGATCATCACCTATGCGCTGATCGCGCTGAATATCGGTGCGTTTCTGGCGACTTACCCCTATCTGACCAACCCGGGTCAGGCGGCAAGCTTCCTTGCCAACTGGGCGATGGTGCCACGCGATGTGGTGCAGGGGCAGAATTACGTCGGCCTTGTCACCGCGATGTTCCTGCACGGCGGCTGGCTGCATCTGGGCGGCAACATGCTGTTCCTCTGGATCTTCGGCGACAATCTGGAGGATGAACTCGGCCATGTCGGCTATCTTGGCTATTATCTGGCCTGTGGCGTCGGCGCCGGGCTGGCGCAGATCTGGGCCGATCCGGCGTCGCCGATCCCGACCGTTGGCGCATCCGGGGCCATCGCCGGGATCCTCGGCGGTTATCTGCTGCTGTTCCCCCGGGCGCGGGTCGATGTGCTGATCGTCTTTGTGGTGTTTTTCCGCATCTTTCCGGTATCGGCCTGGCTGATGCTGGGGGTCTGGTTTGCATTTCAGCTCGTCAGCGGCACCGCCGAGGGTGCGGCGGCGGATGGCGTGGCCTATTGGCAGCATATCGGCGGCTTCCTGATCGGGATGGCACTGATGGTTCCGGCATGGCTGGGCCGGGGCGGCCCGCGATTCTGGTCGCGCACCCACGGCACCCCGCCCCACCCCGAGGCCGCCTACAGCACGTCGCGCATTCCAAGGGTGCGGCGATGAGCCTGCGGTTGAGTTGCCATTGTGGTGCGGTCGAACTGGCGGTTGACCTGTCGGACGGGTTCAAGACGGCGCGTCGGTGCGATTGTTCGTTTTGTCGCAGGCGGGGGGCGATCGCAGTATCCGCCCCGCTTTCCGGTGTTCGTATAGTGAAAGGCGGCGACAGTCTGACGCTGTACCAGTTCAACACGAAAACCGCGAAGCACTGGTTCTGCTCGGTGTGCGGCATCTATACCCACCACCAGCGCCGCTCCGATCCCGATGAATATGGCGTGAATGCTGCAGCAATTGAGGGCATCAACCCGCGCGATCTGGGGACTATCCCCTGGGCTGATGGCGTCAACCACCCGGCAGACCGGGCCTGAACCCAGATTTCTTTCCGGTTCAAATACTCACAAACCCCACCCCCGGAGCGGCCGCAATCATGGAGTGCGGATCACCTTGGCAAACCCGGGAAATACCGCCGAATTGGCGGCGATCAGGTTGCCGCAAACCAGAATATCGTCATCGGCCCGGATCGGCTCGGCAAAGCCACCGGCTTCGCGCACCAGCAGCAGCCCGGCCGCCATATCCCAGACATGGAGGCCGCGCTCCCAATAGCCGTCAAAGCGGCCAGACGCGACATAGGCCAGATCCAGCGCCGCCGCCCCCCAGCGCCGCACCCCGGCGCAGGCGGGCATCAGCCGCGCCAGATCCTGAAGGGCCTCGGGCAGGTTACGCTCACCGCCAAACGGAATTCCGGTGGCAAACAGGCATTCGATCAGCACCCGCCGCCCGGAAACCCGGATACGCTGGTCGTTCATCCAGGCCCCCTGGCCCTTTTCGGCGACGAACATTTCATCCTTCGCGGGATCGTAGACTACCGCTGCAACGATCTCGCGCTTATGCTCCAGCGCGATGGAAATGCCCCAATGCGGCAGGCCGTGCAGAAAGTTCGAGGTGCCATCCAGCGGGTCAACGATCCAACGCCGCGTCGGATCTTCACCCGGCGTCGTCCCCCCCTCTTCGGCATGCCAGCCATAGGTCGGCCGCCCCCCCATCAGTTCATCGTGCAGGATCTTTTCGGCGGCCAGATCGGCGCGGCTGACAAAATCCCCCGGCCCCTTCATCGAGGCCTGCAGGTTTTCCACTTCACGGAAATCCTTGACCAGCGCTCGCCCCGCCTTGCGCGCAGCCTTTATCATCAGGTTCAGATTGGCGCTGCCTTGCATCGGGACACTCCTTTGGATCAGCCGCTGGCCTTATACAACGTGTGCAGGGAAGCCAAGAGGAACCAGGGATCCCCTAACCCCGCTGCAGCTTCAACGGCTCAGTCCGTGCCAGCCGCACGAAATGCGCCATGAACGGCCGAGCCGCATCTTCGCTGCGCACCGCCGCGAAAAGCCGCTTGACCTTGCCCGCCGCAGTCAGCGGCCGGGTGACATAATCCGAATGATATTTCACCTCGCGCAGCACCCAGTCGGGCAACACCGCCACGCCGCGGTTGGATGCGACCAGCAACAATATCACCGACGTCAACTCCACCTGCCGCACCCCGCGCGGTTCAACCCGTGCCGGGGTCAGCAGTTCGGTAAACACGTCCAGACGCGCGCGATCAACCGGATAGGTAATCAGCAACTGGTCGCGAAAATCTTCGGCCTCCACAAAGGCCTTGGCCGCCAGGGGGTTCTGCGACGAGGCGACGAATACCGGCGCATAATCGAACAGCGGCGCAAACTCCACGTCGTCAATCGCCTCGGGGTCAGAGGAAATCACCAGATCAACCTCTTCGCGCTGCAACGCAGGCAAGGCATCAAAGGCCAGACCGGGGCGGATATCGACATCAATATCCGGCCAGGAATGGCGAAACTGCTCCAGCACCGGGAACAGCCATTCAAAACAGGCGTGGCATTCGATGGCGATATGCAGCCGCCCGGATTTCCCGGCGATCAGGGCGCGGAAATCCTGTTCCAGCGCCGCGATCTCGGGCAGCACCCGCTCTGCCAGCCGCAGCAGCCGCAGACCGGCTGCCGACAGTTTCAGCGGCTTGGCGCGGCGCACGAACAACTCGACCCCGGCCTGATCCTCCAGCCCCTTGATCTGATGGCTCAAAGCGCTTTGCGTCATGTTCATCAACTCTGCAGCCCGCGCCAGCCCCCCGGCATCATGGATCGCCTTGATCGAGCGCAGATGGCGAAATTCGAGGTGCATCTTGTGGTGATCCTCATGTTGATGTTGAAGATTATGAATTTGTCTCACATCGCCGGATTTGCGACAAGGGGGCAAGCAAGGAGCCGCCCCATGTCCGCACCCCGCATCAGTTTCGAGTTTTTCCCGCCGCAAACCCTCGATGCCAGCTTTCGGCTGTGGGAAACCGTGCAGGTGCTCGCCCCGCTGAAGCCGGGCTTTGTGTCGGTGACCTACGGTGCCGGCGGTACCACCCGCAAGCTTACACATGAGGCGGTGTCCGCCATCGGCCGCAATTACGGGCTGAATGTCGCCGCGCATCTGACCTGCGTCGATGCCACCCGCGCCGAAACGCTGGAAATTGCTGCCGCCTATGCCGCCGCCGGGGTGACCGAGATCGTGGCGCTGCGCGGCGATGCGCCCAGGGGGGCCGGGAAATTCACCGCCCATCCCGACGGTTTCGCCAATTCCTGCGACCTGATCGCGGCGCTGGCGGATACCGGCAAATTCCGCATCCGCGTAGGGGCCTACCCAGACAAGCATCCCGAGGCCGCCAATGCCGGTGCCGATGTTGACTGGCTGAAACGCAAGATCGACGCCGGCGCCCATTCGGCGATCACCCAGTTTTTCTTTGAAGCCGATACCTTTTTCCGCTTCCGCGACCGTTGCGCCGATGCGGGCATCAGCGCCCCGATCATCCCCGGCATCCTGCCGATCGACAACTGGGACGGAGTGCGCAAATTCGCCGTCCGCTGTGGCACCAAGGTGCCGCTGTGGCTGGAAGAAGCTTTTTTCGTTGCCCGCCGCGATGACCGCCAGGAGCTGCTGGCCACCGCGCTTTGTTCCGAATTGTGCGACGATCTGATGCAGGGCGGTGTCGAGGATCTGCACTTCTACACGCTGAATCGCCCACAACTGACCCGCAAAGTCTGCCACGCCATCGGGATCAACCCCGATGTCGCACTGGAAAAAGTGGCCTGAGGCGCAGCCCGGGCAACAGAATCTCCCACCTGAACGGGAGGCGGTCGCGAGCCTAGCCTCCCGATTTTTCCTGGGGCGGCCGGGCACGGTTTCAGTTGGAGCGGCGTGGAAACCCCGGCAAGTACCAGACCCTTCGCGGTGACATCGGTTTGGGGGTGCCGGCGGTGTGGTGCAACGCCTCTGACCGGTCAAAGCCGGGGCGGCGGGGCGCGCGGAACAGAAAGAACTTGCCCCAGCTGGTCCAGGTGCCCAGCATCGGCACGTCGGCGCTGCAGGGGAAGCGCAGCCGCCAGTTTGGCGGCAGCGGCAGGCCCAGCCACTCAGCACGGTCCAGCATCCAGACCAGCGGAATGTTGGCCAGGGGCCGCGCCATCTGATGCTCGCCCAATTGGCCGCCGATATCGCCGTGCGCGCCGCGAAACCACACCTGTTCCACCCGCCCCTCTTCCCCCTCGGGGCTGGCCCACAGCACCGGGGCAAATGCGGCGCGGGTTTCATCGAGCGCCAGCGCGTGGAAGCCGTGGCGGACCATTGGGCCAAGGTGGTGGTTGTGAAAGGCATGTTTCGGCTCTGTCAGCATCCACAGCAACGGAAGCCGCAGGCCCAGCGCCTTGACGGTATCCCAGGCCCCGATCATCTCGACCTCCACCCCCGGGTGGCAGTTGCTGGCGGCAAAAGCGCGTGCCGCTTCCGACCCCGAGGTCAGCTGATAGTGGCGGTAAGCCTGGGTGATGTTGCGCACCGTGGCATTTTCCGCGCTCACCAGCCCTACCTGATCTATGATCCCGGCAAGGCTGCGCACCGCATAAGCCCCGCGCGAATAGCCGAACAGGAATATCCGGTCGCCGGGGCGGTAGCGCGAGGCCAGAAAGCCGTAGGCGCGGCGGATCTGTCCGTTGATGCCACGACCCTGAATCACATCGTTGGCCCGCCGCCAGCCCTGCCACTGGATCCCAGCCTCATAGTAAATTGACACCCGCCGCTTCGGCGTCACCTCTGACAGCAGGCGATAGGTCAGCCCGGCGTTGGTTTCATAGCCCGCATCGAGCGACGACAGCGTGCCATCCAGAATGATCACATGATCGACCCGACCCCTGACCGGAGCGGCGGCGTCCGACCGGTCTGGCCGGGTCCAGCGGATCAGACCATTAGGCGGCAGCATCCTTTTTCTCCTGCAACCAGTTCCACACCCGATGCGGGGTAAAGGGCATATCGACATGGCGGATGCCAAGATCCCACAGGGCATCCTGCACCGCATTGGAAATCGCCGCCAGCGCGCCGACAGTGCCCGCCTCGCCACACCCCTTCATGCCCAGCGGGTTGGCGGTAGAGGGCACCGGTTCGGTAGTAAAGCGGATCATCGGCAGATCGCAGGCACGCGGCAGCGCGTAATCCATGAAACTGGCGGTCAGCAATTGGCCATATTCATCATAGACCACCCGCTCGGTGATCGCCTGGCCCAGCCCCTGCGCCACGCCGCCGTGAATTTGCCCCT
>Ga0105049_10004854_pt1 | contig 15732 bp, 18 predicted proteins | sample MAT06_FD_78087 | JGI IMG/M metagenome (GOLD analysis project Ga0105049, IMG submission 78087) | Freshwater microbial communities from Lake Fryxell liftoff mats and glacier meltwater in Antarctica - MAT-06 | ecosystem: Environmental > Aquatic > Freshwater > Ice > Liftoff microbial mat | place... | reverse complement strand
ACGGTGGCGGCATTGACCAGATCGCCGCCAAGTTCGGAATGCCCGGTCGCGCCGAAGACCGCGACCGGCTGCAGATCAGCCAGATAGAAAAGCGCGCCCAAAAGATGGACGAGTTGACCCCAGGCGTAACCACCTGTCACCGGGTCGGCCCACATCATCGGGTCGGGCTGAAACATTTCGGCCTCGGTCCCCTTGTAGGATTTGCCCTGCATCAGATCGGCGACAGGTGATGCCATCCGCCCCGCCACATGCCGGATTGTCCCGATGCGCCCCTCGGCAATCCAGGTACGTGCCTGCGCAAAGAATGGCTTGAAATTCCAGCCATACGGAACAAGCACATGGGTGCCCTTGCTGCGCGCAGTTTTGACAATGGCCCGCGCCTCGACCGGATCAAGAGCCATGGGTTTTTCAACAAGCACATGGATGCCGCGCGCGATCGCTGCCAATGCCTGGCGTGCATGCAGATGGTGTGGTGTTGAAATCACAAGCCCGTCCATCGGCACATCTTCCAGCAAACGGTCGAAATCTTCGGTCGAATAGGGAAAGCCAAAGTGATCCTTGACCTGTTTCAGTTCCCGCGCGCCCAAACGGCACACACCTGCCAGACAGGCTTTGGGGTCCGCCCGGACAATCGGCATGTGATTTGCCACCGCCCACCATCCGGCACCGACAAAACCAATTCGCGCGGGGGCCGTCATTGCCGCGCCCCGGTTCGAAATTCCCTGATCGTCACGGCGGCCAGCAGCAAAAGCCCCTTGACGACCAACTGACAGAAGTTCGGCACCATCATCAAAAGCATCCCGTTGTTCCCCCTACCGATAATCAGAACCCCAGTATCGTGCCGAAGATCGTGTCCTGTCCACCGGCCATCGCACAGCCTTCATCACCACAGGTTCGCCCGTCCGGCGCGGTTTCCCTATCCCGCCATCCACCATGCGTCAGACCCTTGCGGGCAGGTCTGCGGCGGGTCGCATCCCGGCCGTCGCCCCGACGCGCGGCACGCCAATGCCCGGCGGTTCAGTCAAGATGGCACTGGCTGCGGTGTTGCGGTCCAGGCAGACGAAAAGCCATTGCACTCCAATCGTCAGCACTTGGGGCTCTGCCGCAGACCTGTCGCCCCAGCCACGTGAATTGTGCATCCCGACAATCACGTTGCCGATCCGCGTGTCAAAGCTCATCTCATCCGCACAGGCGGAGCCTGCAACAAGCGTGCCGGTCAGCCTGGCCCTTGCCAACCGAACCTTGACGAACGTCACCCACAAAAGCCACCCGTCCATACAAGTGCAGGGATCATATCATCCATTGCGCCCCTACCCCTCTTTCAAAAAAGCTGCATGATCACAGGGGATTGAACGGTCCCACGGCCTCTGTGGCATGCGGACGGTCCAGGCGAATTCTGCCGATCACGACTGCCTGCCGCGCCCTGCGGGCAGTGACATTGTTCCAGCACAACGACGCCCCGCGCGCGACAATGCAGGGTTGCCTGATCGGAGCATCTGCCGAAGCGGAGGCATCATGTACGGTTACACCATAGACGATCCGGATCTGTCGCTGTGCCAGTTGTTCGGCCGGTGGCCGTCGACGGCGGCGGTGTTCCTGGCGCACCGGATGTTCTGCTTTGGCTGCCCGATTGCCCCGTTTCACACGGTGACTGACGCCTGTTTCGAATACGGGCTGGACGAGGCAACCTTTCGTGCCGAACTGCGTGCGACCATGACATCGGCGGCATAGGGCTGCAGCTCAATCGGCGCAAGGACAGGGTTCCTGCCCGCAGTCCGCCCTGCGGCCCCGCTCATCACCACCAACTGATGCGGATCCGTCACGACAATATGACAGCGCGTGCTTTCCACCAACCCCTGTTTTTCCCAGGCGCTCAGCAATCTGCTGACCGTATGCAGCGTAGTGCCGGTCATGTCCGCGATGTTCTGACGGGTGATCGGAAAGTCGATCTCGACCCCGGCCGCAACCTTGCGCCCGGACTGGCCGATCATCCGCAGCAACGCACAGGCCACCCGCTGCTCCACCATTTTGGTGGACAACTCGACAATCCGGTGGCTCATCTCGTCCGCCCGCACGGCAAAGGCCCGAAGCATCTCTTCAGAAAACCCATTGTAATCACGTGTGAAAACCGGCCAAAGCGCATTTGGCCAGGACAGCACCAGACAGTTTCCCGCAGCGATTGCCGACGCCTGACGCGTGACATGCCCCAACGCTGCGCCGATGCCGAACATCTGACCTGCCGGAATGTGCAGGACGATGATCTGGTCACCCTCGGCGGTCAGTCGTACAAGGCGGATGTGGCCGGACAGCAGAAGATGAAATCGTCTGGCGGGTTGCCCTTCATCGAAAACCACCGCGCCGCCACTCAGGTGCCTCGCCTCGGCCAGATCCAGAACTTTGCGCAATTGCAGCCTGTCGAGACGACAAAATGGCGGCATCTCACCAAGCTGGCTTTCGTCGGGCATGTGCATTGGACTGTCCATAGGTTGGGCCAGCGCAAAGCCGGTATCGTCGAGGATAGCGCATGATCCCCGACAAACAGATGATCCAGATCAGGGCGTGACGCTGATTTTGCACCCGTGGCCGTTCCCGCACTCAGGGCCGGGGTACGCCGAACTCGTGCCGTACCGCTGGGGCTGTTTGCTACAGGGTTGACGGCGCTTGGCCTGCTTTCTGCGGCAACCGGGCTGGATCTGCCGGGCATCGGCAAATTTGGCGGGATGACGCTTGCGGTGACGATGCGGGCATCTGGGCCATACCGGGCGGGCGCTGGAGGCGGGGCGGCTGCTTGTCATGGCGTTCGCGTGTGTGGCGCTGGCGGCGGCAGTGCAGGTTTCTGTGCCGTCTGACGCAGGATTGTGGGTCGCAGCATCGCTGTGGAGGTTCGGCTTTGCCGTCTTTGTCTGACGGACTGCGCCGTTTCTGACGCGGCCAACCCCGGCGCGGCGTGTGCCCAGCGGGCGATGACCCGCCGGCAGCCCGCCCCGCTACGCTTCCATTCCGCTGAGCTTCACCAGTTGATGTGGGGCCGTCACAATGATCTTGCGCCGTTCCGAAACGACGATGCCATCTCTTTCCCAACTGCTCAGCAAACGGCTGACCGTGTGCAGCGTCGTGCCCGTCATGTCCGAGATGTTCTGGCGGGTGATCGGCAAGCCGATCTCGATGCCGCCCTCGACCTTGCGGCCCATCTGGGTGACAAGCCGCAGGATGGCGCAGGCGACGCGCTGTTCCACCTGTTGCGTGGCAAGTTCCACGATGCGGTTGTTCATCTCGGCCACACGGTCGCCCACGACCTTGTAGGTCTCTGTCGCAAAGCCGTCATAGCAGGCGGTGAAGTTTGCCCACAATCCGTTGGGCCAGGCCAGGGCCAGACACTCATCCGCCGTCATGGCGGTCGCCGGATAGGTCGTGCGCCCAAGGGCCGCGCCGATGCCGAACAACTGGCCCGGCGCGATGTGCAGCGCGATGATCTGATCACCCCCCGCTGTCGTGCGGATCACCCGAATATGCCCGTCAAGCAGCAAAAAGAACCGCTCCACCGGCATCCCCTCACTGAACACCGCGACCCCCGGATCAAACCGCAACGCCTGCGCCGCATCCAGGATTTCGCGGATCTGCGGGCGGGTCAATTTGCGGAAGGGGGGAATGTCGGCCAGCAGGCTTTCGTCAAGTTTCTTCAAACGAAGCCTCCGATGTTGTGGCAGCACAACGAGCCGCGCGCGACCTTAGCCTAAAACCGGGCCAAGACCAATCGCTGCTGTACCCCGAACCGTTCTCTGAAAGGACAGGCCATGTTCCCGAAACTGATCGCCGCAAGCCTTGCCGTGCTGTTGCAGGCCCCCGCTGCCAATGCCGCAAACTTCGATGTGCTGATGCTGAATAAAGGCGCCGAGGGCGCGATGGTTTACGAGCCTGCTTTCGTGCAGGTCGCCGTGGGCGACACGGTGACCTTCATCTCGACCGACAAGGGGCACAACGTCGAAAACATCAAGGACATGCTTCCCGAAGGCGTCGAGGCGTTCAAAAGCAAGATGAGCGAAGATTACGTCCTGACCATCACCGCCGAGGGCCTTTACGGCGTGAAATGCACCCCGCATTACACCATGGGAATGGTTGCCCTGATTCAGGCCGGCGCGCCGGTCAATCTGGATGCGATGACGGCTGTTGCGCTCAAGGGCAAAGCCAAGGCGCGGTTCGAGCCGCTGGTCGCGCAGATCGTAAAGTAACCCTCATGGCAGCGCCAAAAGGGCGGCCCCGGCAACGGGACCGCCCTTTTTATTGTCGGCCATCAGCTTTTCCGATCACGCACCAGCCGAAAGCCCAGATAGTCAGGCGGAACACCCGCAGCACAGCCACCCGAGCGCGCATCGCGGACGAAGTCGATCACAAAGGCCCGGTGCTTGCCCTGCACCGCCCGCACGCCACAATAGGATGACCGTGTGGCGATGGCATCGCCGCGCGGTGTCAACGTGCCATTCTGGAAACATGTCTCGGTCCATTCCCAGACATTGCCCGCCATATCGGCAACCCCAGGATCATTCAGCCCGAAATACCCCAGCGGATGCGGCACCAGATCCGCCTCGCCCCGCAGTGCCACCTCGCGCTGATAGCTCGCGATCCAGCGGCGCGAAGGATCATCGCCATTGGCCTCTGCGCCAAAGCTGTCGTCACTTCCCCGCTCTGCCGCCGCCTGCAACCATTCCGCATCGGTCGGAAGCCGCCAATGCTGTCCGGTCCGGCCCGAAAACCAGGTGGCATAGTCAATGGCATCGGCAAGGTTGACATTGGTCTGGGGAAAATTCGCCCGACCTTTCGCCGGGGCCGGCGGGCAAGCACCGATGGCCACACACAGGGCGTAATCGGTCTCGCTGACTTGGTATTTCATGATCTCCAGAACCGCCGCGTGCTGCTGTTCAACCGGGGCATCGACCACTCGGGTCCCCTGACGGAATTGGCCCGCAGGCCGGTAGTTTTGCAGCGCAGCCGCGATCAGCACGGTTTCAGGCACTGCCACGCCCGGCTCGGCCAAAGGCCGGATCATGGCAGCGAATGCCGTGGCCAAAGCCAGCATCGCCACAGACACAAATATGGATCGGGGGGTCATGACAGCTTTCTTGTTATTGCCTTCTTGGCCAAAAGAGGGGAGACCCCTGAACTGGAATCTCCCCGTGGGCAAGGCTGGCAGGCCCTATGGCAGCGCCGAGCGCCCTTCATGGGCCACGTCATATTCAACCGGGGCCACCACCTGTTCCATCAGATCGTTGTTCCAGTCGCCGCCAACGATCACATGTGCTGTGGCACCCAGATTGACTGCCTCGATCAGATTGTGATTGACGTAGGCGTAGACTCCGGGCTGCAGGAAAGTGTACAGCGCGGCCCCGGCCGAACCGCCCCGGATGAACCATGTTTCAAGATCGCGCTCTGGCAGGTTGTTGAACTTTCCGGTTTCCCAGACCAGATCGCCGTGACCGCCGATCAGATGGGGGCGGGTGTCGCGATTGGCCTGGCTGTGGACGAACAGCACCGTCTCGCCCTGCTCGGCCTCCAGTGCCTTGTCGCCGGTCAGCGCCCCGACCTTGCCATTGAACACCACGTGCGACGGGATCAGGCCGTTCATGACTGCAAGCGTGTCGGGATAGCTTTCGCCCGCATCGGCAAAGCGCATGTAGGCGCCATCTTCACCACGGGGAATGTAGAAGTCGCTTTCACCAATGTAATAGATGCGGTCATAGGCGACAGGCACGCCCAGATGATCCTTCAGCCCGTCGCGCGGCAGTACCATGATGCAGCCCGACATCCCCGACACCACATGCCATGGGATCATCGGTCCGCCCGGTGCACAGTGATAGACAAAAACCCCCGGCCGCGTCGCCTTGAACCGCAGCACCGTCTTTTCGCCGGGGTTGACCAACGTCAATGATCCGCCGCCAAGCCCGCCGGTGGCAGCGTGAAAGTCGATGTTGTGCTGCATCATATTTTCAGGTGGGTTGAACAGTGTCAGTTCGACATAGTCCCCTTCATGCACCACCATCATCGGGCCGGGAACCGAGCCATTGAAGGTCATCGCCTGAATCCAGGCGTCTTCATCAACCTGCATTTCCTTTTCGACGATCTTCATCTCGAACTCGACGATCTGCGGGCCGATCGTCGCCACCTGTTCGTGCGGATGCACGAACGGTGGTCTTGCCAGTTGCACCTTGCGCCGGGTCAGGGTCGACAAATCGACGGGAGCGGCCGCCGAAGTGTCCATCACCTCTTCTGCAAGGGCCGTCTTGATGACATAGGGCGAGGCGGCAACCATTGCGGCCCCCATGAGTGCGGCGCGTCTGGTAAACATCGGTTTCTCCTCTTGAGACCAGTCGGTTTCCCGATGACTACTCCGGTGTTCAGCGTCGTTCGTTGTGCTGCCACAACGTCGCAACGGGCAAACCTTCCGTTTCACCATTGGCGAGGTGCAGCCGCAGGTCAGAGCCCCACGGCGAAACTTCGGTCAGTGATGCACTGGCTTGAGGCAGAGCGTGATGATCTGGTGGTCGATATCGCTTTCGGATAGCGTCGTTTTCCACGCAACCGACATGCGCCTGCACTCCTCGGCACAGCCCGCCGTTGTGCGGAAACTTTCGTCACGCGGCCAGGGTGCCGATACAGCCAGATCAGCCGCAACCCGCCCCGGGCGGGCCGCCTGCACTATGATGCGGTTCGACATATAGACGGATTCGAACAGGCTGTGCGTGACGAAGATCACCGTCAGCCTGTTTTCTGCCGCCAAACGGATCACGTCATTGTTCAACTTCATCCGCGTGATCTCATCCAGCGCGGCACAGGGTTCATCCATCAACAGCGTCCGCGGCCGCCCGGGGGCGGCCAACAGGGCGGTTCCCCCGGCAAGCGACTTCAAGGTTGTTCTTCGGGTAATCAGCGGTGCAGGCATAGCGGGGTCACCTGACTTTTCGATTGGTTGGCGGGTGATGCTCAAGCTAGTCCAGGCCAGTGAGGTGATCGCACAAGCGCCGATTTTCGGGCGATCTGAGACCGGAAAGGCATCAGTCAACGCGCCAGAACTGATGCCCAAATGCGAACGGAGTGCGCACATTTCTGCGCTTGTCGAATGCAGCTTCGGATTGGCATGTTGCGCTGAAACGGCAAGTCCAGAAAGGCCGTATTGCCGCCGTTCACCCTGCGGGTTCGGAAACTCAGGGCATCCCCGGCGTCGATCTGGCGGGCCGGCTGGTCTGGCCCGGATTTGTCGACATGCATATGCATCTGGACAAGGGCCATGTCATCCCGCGCATCCGACCGGATGGCACGCTGCACGGCGGCTTTGCCCTGACCGTCCAGGATTGGCCGATTTGGACGCCCGAAGACATGGCGCTTGTGTCAGCGTGGCAACCGTCGGCACCGTCGCAGCCGAGGTGATGCCCAGCGTGATTGCCGATTTCCGGACCCGGTATCCCCGCTGCACCGTCGAAGTGCGGGTGGTCGGCGACCCGGTGCAGCATGTGCAGGACGACGAGGTCGGCCTCGGGATCGGCTTTGACCTTGCGACACCGGCTGGCATCAAGATGAACTTCTAGATTCCGGTGGCTCTTGGGGCCGTCGTCGCGCCTGGCCATGACCTTGCGGGACGCGCGAGCACAACTGTTGCGGCCTGCGCCGGATATCCCCTCGTGTTGCCAAATGCGGCGATGTCGATGCGCCCGATTCTGGATCAGGCGTTTGATCGCTTTGGCGGGCCACTGTTGCCGACGATCAAGACGAATTCCATCGAGTTGATGAAAAAGGCCGTGCAACTCGGGCAGGGGGTGGCGTTTCTGACCCCCCTGAACGTCGCCGTTGAACGGGAAAGCGGGCAGTTGGTCTATGTTCCGTTGCGCGAAAGCGGGATGAAGACCCTGTTCCTGCGCTGCATCAGCAAAACGCGGCGTCCGGCCAGCCCCCTTGCGCAACCCTTGATCCGGCAATGCGAGGAGACGATAGTCTCCATCATGCGTTCGGTCGAGCTGCCTGCGTTGGAAGGTTTGGCAGTTCCAATCGAAACGTGATTTGCAACCGCGTTGCCCCCGGAGCGCGTTTAGGTTTTTCCGATTCAGGAATCCCACGAAGCTTGATTTCTGTTTCGATGTCCAGATGGCAGATATGGGGTCAGTGATGGACAGTCTACATCCTATGCCGCTTCATGTGCACGTGGTCGGGTTCGTGAAAAATGGGCATTCGCATCATCCGACTGCAGGTCAGTTCCGGGTTTCGGTGAAGTTCGTCAATGACACGGTGATCCTGAAACGCGAACAGGCGGGCTTGAAGCGCCGGCGCAGGGCAATGTTGGCGGTCATGGCCAACTCAGCGCGGTGACGAACTGCATCAAGATGCAAATGGCCGACAAGCCTGTTGCAACTGAAAACTCTCGTTTCAGATGAAATATCAGTAGCTTAGGTTTTAGTCATAGCCGACTAAGTATATGATTTTGCAGGATTTTTGGTACTGGTCGGAGTGAAAGGATTCGAACCTTCGACCCCCTGCTCCCGAAGCAGGTGCGCTACCAGGCTGCGCCACACTCCGACCGGTGAGGGGCAACTACCCGGGCAAGCGCGCATTTGCAAGGGGGCAAAGGCGGATTTGCCCTCATTCACCCGGCTGGCCCGGGACGGCGGGCGGCAGTGGCGGCGGGAAAGAGCCGTTGCGCAACCGCATCAACAGGCTGGGGCGTGGCAGGGTGGCAATCTCTGGCCGGCCCTTGGATTGCAGCACCGGCGTGGTTTCGGAAACCGAAGCCTTGCCTTCGCGGAACAGGATATATAGCCCGCTGGCAATCACGATGGCGGCACCGATGATGGTGGCGCGGTCCACCCGTTCGTCAAAGAACACATAGCCATAGATCGTGGCCCAGATGATCTGCGAAAACTGCATCGGGGCCACAACCATCGCTTCGGCCTTGCGGTAAGCGCCGATGATGAGGAATGATCCGATGGAGCCCAGCACCGCCATGGTCATGAAGGCCCCCAGATGCTCTATCGGCATCGGGCGGTAGACAAAGGGCAGCGCCAGCCCCATGGCGATGAAATTGGCCACCATCGGATAGAGCATCAGCACTGCCGACCGTTCGGCATGGCCGACTTTGCGCACGATCACCGAGGCCAGTGATCCGGTGATGGCCGCCACGATTGCCGCAAGATGGCCAAGGTTGAAATCGGAATCGCCGCCCGGACGCACCACCACCATAACGCCGATCAGCCCGACCGCCACCGCCAGCCCGCGCCGCAGCCGGACCTTTTCCCCCAGCACCGGGATCGCCAGCAGGGTGATCAGCAGCGGTGTGGAAAAGAAGATGGCGAAGCACTGCGCCAAGGGCAGGTGGCTGAAGGCGTAAAAGGCGCAAAGCCCGGTGATCACCACAGCGACGGTGCGGATCAGCGTCCACCACGGGTGGCGCGGGATCAGATTGCCATCGGTCTTGTCGCGCAGCAGCGTCATCGTGATGACTGGAAACCCCATCAACACCCCGAAAAACAGCACCTGCACCGGCGAGTAATAGCCGCCGACATATTTCACCACCGCATCGTGGCTGGCATAAAGCGCAAAAGCCAGCAGGGCGAGCAGCGCCCCGCGTTTATTGTGGGTTGGAGTGGTCATGGGTGCCCGGATTCGGTGATCGAAGCGCAAATTTCGGTTGTGGTGCTGTGTCGCGCGTCAGCCCGGTGGTTTCAAGGATCATTCGCGCCAGCAAGGCCGGATTTCCCGGTTGCGCCGCGATTTGCCTGAGTCAGCAGGGCCAGACCGGCACCAATGATCACCGCGATGCCCAGCAGAGTCATCGGCTCGATCAGTTCGTCAAAAAAGATGGCACCGAGGATGCCCGCGCAGATCACCTGCGAATATTGCATCGGCGCGACAACGATTGCGGTGGCGCAGCGATAGGCGGCAATCACCAGAACCCCGCCCAGGGTTGACAGGAATCCCTGCAGCAGGCTGATCTGCCAGATGTGACCCGCCATCGGATGCCAGACGGAATGGACCACCAGTGCCGTCACCAGAACCTGCGCTACGGCCGGATAGATCAGGATCACCCCGGTGCTTTCCCTTATTCCGACCTTTCGCAGGATCAGCGAATTGACTGCCCCCAGCACGGCACCGCAGATCGCCGTCAGATGGCCGGGTTGCAACGTCACCTCGCCCGGTCTCAGCGCGATCAGAACGCCGCAGAACCCGACAAGGATGACAAGGCCGCGCACCGGGTCGACCGGTTCACCGAGGAACGGCCAGGCAAGCAGGGTGATCAACAGCGGCATGGTGAAAAAGATGGCATAGCTTTGCGCCAGCGGCAGATGGGTAAAGGTATAGGTCACAAGCCAGGAATTCACCACGGTGATCAGCACCCGCACGACCGTCCATCCCGGCAAGACCGGCCACAGGCTGATACGCCGTTCCATCACATAGGTCTGCAGCAGGATCCATGGCAGGGTACACAGAGCGGCCATGAACATGATCTGAACAGGATCGAGGCTCAGCCCCAGCGCCTTGATCGACACGTCGGCGCAGGCATAGACCGAGAAACCTGCCAGTGACAAAAGCGCGCCGCGGAAAGGGCTGGAAGAAGATTGCATATCGCGGCCATTTCAAAGGTTGGTCAGGATCGCCTGCGCGCCCCGGGCAAACCTGCGCTGGATATCGCCGATTTGCCGCCAGACCGGGTCTGACGACGAAACACAGATCAGACAAGCCCTAACGAGCGGTTCATTTGCCTGGCAGACGGCAAAACCGGTGGTCACCCGCGCCTGGCAGACCTCAGAGGCTTGCCTGCAATGCGGCGACAATCGCATCGCCCATCTGCGTCGTGCCGATCCAGTCGCCGTGGCCCTGCGGCAAAAGGTCGGCGGTGCGCAGGCCCGACGCCAGCACGGTTTCGACCGCAGCTTCCACCCGCGCCGCTTCGTCGCCCAGATCGAACGAATAGCGCAGCGCCATCGCAAAGCTGAGGATGCAGGCGATGGGATTGGCCTTGCCGGTGCCCATGATGTCGGGGGCGGAGCCGTGTACCGGTTCATACAGCGCTTTCGGCCGGCCATTGGCCATCGGCGCGCCAAGGCTGGCCGATGGCAACATGCCAAGAGAGCCGGTCAGCATCGCGGCACAATCGCTCAGCACATCGCCGAACAGATTGTCGGTCACGATCACGTCGAACTGTTTGGGCCAGCGCACCAACTGCATCGCGCCGTTGTCGGCATACATGTGGGACAGCGCGACATCGGGATATTCGTTGTCGTGCACCCACTGCACCTCTTCGCGCCACAGCACACCGGACTCCATCACATTGGCCTTTTCCATCGAGCACAGCCGGTTGTCGCGCCGCCGTGCCAGCTCGAACGCCGCGCGCGCCACCCGCCGGATCTCGTTGGTGGTGTAGCGCTGGGTGTTGATGCCGACCCGCCCACCCTCATTATCGGGGAAGATCCCGCGCGGTTCGCCGAAATAGACCCCGCCGGTCAGTTCCCGCACGATCATGATATCAAGGCCCGCCACCACCTCTTTCTTCAGGCTGGAGAAATCGGCGAGGGCATCGAAACACTGCGCCGGGCGCAGGTTGGCGAACAGGTCCATTTCCTTGCGCAGCCGCAGCAGCCCGCGCTCGGGCTTCAGGCTGAAATCCAGCCCATCGTACTTTGGCCCACCCACGGCACCCAGCAGCACCGCATCGGCGGCCTGCGCCCGTGCCATGGTTTCATCGGTCAGCGGCGTGCCGTGTGCATCGTAGGAACAGCCGCCGACCAGCCCCTCGGACAGATCAAACCGGATGTCGCGGGCGGTGGCAAACCAGCCGATGACCTTGCGCACCTCGGCCATCACTTCGGGGCCGATCCCGTCGCCGGGCAGGATGAGGATCGAGGGGTTGGCCATGGCAGGTTCCTTTGCGGATCGGGTTGGCGTGGCCTAGCCAAACCCCATGGCAGGGTCAAGCATCCGCGAAGCGCCGCCACCGTTCGGGACACCACTGCGGCCACCCCTCAGGCCTCATAGATCGTGGCACCGAATTTCCTGGTATTGTTGTTATAGATGGTTGTGATGGCGTAGCGCGGGTCGCCCGGGATCCGGCGCAGCACGATCAGGCCGGAAAACTGGCCCTGAAGCAGAAACTTGTCCTCGATGGGATCATAATTGATCCGCTTGATCTGGTCTTCTTCAAACCGGCGCAGCCCGACCTGCAATGACACGATTGCCCGCAACTCATTGTCTTTGGGCAGCGTCGAGGTTGCGACGCTGTCGGTTCCGATGTTCACAACCGCGTCCGAATGGCCCGCCAACAGGTGAATCAGGCCAAAGGCCGCATCGCCGAGCTTGACCCCGATGTCAATCACGGCGGGCGCGCCGCCAAGACCACCGGGGCCAACCAGATTGACCAGGCTGAAGGAATGCCAGGTTTCCGGATTGGGATAGCGCGGCGCGGGCGAACCCAGCCACCAATCGCGCTTTTGCCCGCCCTGACCCAGGTTCAGCGTGCCATCCATCATCCGGAATTTCTTTACGCTGTTCCAGGCGTTGGCGATGAAGTCGCCGAATTTCAGCAAGATGGTCAGCTCCATCTGCGCCGCGTTGCGGTAAATCTCCCAGGTCACCTTGCCATGGCCGGGGTTGATACCCCAGCCGGCATAGATCGGCACATCGGCATTGGAAATCACCACGTGAACATAGGGTTGAGGGCCCGGGCCGGTGGGGGGAAGTGGCGGCGTGACCAGTTTGTCACCCCGGCCATAGTGCTGCATGGTTTTCCGGCAGGCCGGACACATCGGCGAGGCAAAGGCCGTGGGAACGGTTTTATTGGCCAAAGCGGCATAGGTCACGGGCGGATTGCATTTGCGGCAGACAAAATAATTATAGGCCATGTCGGCATCTCCGGGAAAAGTGATACGCGGGCACAATCAAATTTCCCCTGCAGTATGGGGGCAGCCAGTGCTTGCGTCCAGCACCGTTGGGGCATCCGGCCCGCTTTTCAGCAATCGGTTCAGGGCAGCGTGATATCCACCCACACCAGCCGGTGGCGTGATGCGGCGATGCCGCCGGGGGCCAGCAGCGCAGCGTCGGGGTCGCCCGGTGCGGGCCAGAAGATGCCAGAGCCGGTGACGGACAGGCTGGCAGAAGGCAGCACATAATCCGCCCGCAGATTGCCGGGGCCGCCTGCCTCATCAGGCCAGTCGGCGGTATCCAGCGCCGGGTCGCCGGTTTGACCCGGGTTTGCAGCGGCACGGCCACCATCACTGGCGGGTTTGGGGTCCTGCACCGAAGGATGCGACAGCAGCGCCTGCATCGCGCCGCCCCGGCCATCGCCATCAACCGGATCAAGATTGGCGTCGCCAAGGATCACGAACGGCCCAACCGGGCCGGGGGTGGCAAGCCGATCGCCGATATAGGCGACCCAGAACGCGGTTTCGGCGGCATTGCGCAGGCCGTTGCGGTCTTCGGGCCCGTCAAACACCGGCGGTGTGGCATAGTATGCCAACAGATGCAGGTCGCCGCCCGGAACGGTAACCGGCACATCCCAGTGGCCGGTGGTGGAAAGCCGCTGCGCCGCCGCGACATCGGCAGCCATCCCCTCCGGCAACTCAGCGCCGGGCAGATCGCGCCACAGCAGCGCCGAAAAATCCTGCGCCGCTTCGGCATTGATCGGATAGCGCGACAACAGCGCCATGCCATCAGCCCCGGAAAACCGCCCCCAGCCCTGGGCATCTCCGGGGCCGCCACGCACTCTGTCGCCATCCAGATCAAGCCCGGTTGCCATGCCGGTATTGGGGCGCAACGCGAAAAGATGGGGATAGGTCAGCCCGCGTTCCGCAATTCCGCTGGCAAAGGCGGTCAGCGCCACCTGCCCGGCGTCATAATCGAACCCGGTCAGCAGCAGGATATCGGGATGGTTGGCGGCAATGATCGCCTGCACCGCCTGCACCTGCGGATCGCCCTTGAGGATTTTGGCATAGAGCAAACCGGGGCCGCGCTGCGACAGGTCGGCGTTATAGGTCGCGATTCGGATCGTTTCTGCCAGAGCCATTTCAGGCAGAAGCGCGAAGATCAGGCCGGCTGCAGCGCCCCGCCAGTTTCGCGCTCTCGCCGCTTGTCGCGGATCATCTGGGCAATCCGGCCCATTGCGATACCGCGCATGAACAGGCTGGCAGGAAGAAAGGCCCATGCCGCAATCGTCCAGATCAGGGTCAGCGGGCTGTCCAGCGTGACCGGTTCAAACGTCGTTGCCGCCAGCTTTACCACAGCGGGGATCAAAAACGGCAAGAGAAAGCCCAGCGCGATGTTGAAGCGGGCATCGCGGTCCAGCCGCTCGACCACATCGCCACCGGCGGTGGGGTCAAAGGTCGGCAGATTGATCCAGACGTTGAAGGCTTTTGCCCGTGATGGCCAGCCGAAAATCCGCATCATGATGGCAAAGATCGCCAGTGACACCAGCGAGATCAGATAGCTCATCCCCGCCACAGTGCGCACCAGCACCACGTGATCGGCAGTCGTATCGACCGGCAGCATCAGCGTGACCAGCCGTACCGGACTATAGGAGAAATCCATCGCCTGCCCGATCAGCGCGCCGACCGCTGCCACCAGTTCGGTCGCCAGTGTCGGATCAGTTGCACCGCGGCAGATCACGGCAACCAGAAACACCGTGAAGAACAGCGACAGATAGCGGATGCGGTTGAACGGCGGGGCAAAGCGAAACTCCACCAGCCCGGGATAGTCTGACGCATATTCGAAAAAGGTCAGCGCCCCGGCAAACAGGCCGACAAGCACCACCACCTGGGTGGCATCGTTGGTAACGCCGGGCAGCAGCAACGACGGCGTTGCCAACAGCACAACGATCAGAAGTGCGCGCACGGCGGCACCGGAAACTTGCGAAAACACTGCCCTTACACCCTCAGATTGGTCAGAATCGGTGCTCTGCCGATCCTTTGTCCCAAGTCGAACCCGCTTATTGTGGCGGACTGCCTCAAACTTGCCCAATTCTTGCCTTCTTTCCCCTGGTGGAGCAACGATTGGGTCAGGTTAACGAAACTAATTGGGCCATTTCGTGGTGAAACTGTCGCCGCTTTGCATCAATTTGAAAGCGAAAAGGGGCCGCCATTCAGGGCGACCCCACATCTTGTGGTACAGTGGCGGTCAGACCCAAGGGCGCTGGGTTGCGGCGGTAATTTCATAGGCGTCGATGCTTGCCTTTTTCTCCAGCGTCAGGTCGATGTCATCCAGCCCGTTCAGCAGGCAGTGCTTCTTGAAGGCATCGACCTCGAACCGGTAGCTTTTGCCATCTGATCCGGTGACGGTCTGCGCCGCCAGATCAATGCTGATCCGGGCATTCTCGCCTTTGCGTGCATCCTCCATCAGGGCATCGACCTGTTCCTGCGGCAGAACGATGGGCAGAATGCCGTTCTTGAAGCAGTTGCCGTAAAAGATATCGGCATAGCTTGGCGCGATCACGCAGCGGATGCCGAAATCCAACAGCGCCCAGGGCGCATGCTCGCGGGAGGATCCGCAGCCGAAGTTTTCCCCGGCGACCAGAATCTGCGCCTTGCGATAGGCGGCCTGGTTCAGCACGAACCCCGGAATTTCCGCGCCATCCAGCGTGTAGCGCATCTCGTCGAACAGGTTCTTGCCAAGACCGGTGCGGGCGATGGTTTTCAGGAACTGCTTGGGGATGATCATGTCGGTGTCGATGTTGATCAGCGGCAAGGGGGCGGCGACGCCGGTGAGGGT
>Ga0105049_10004853_pt1 | contig 15733 bp, 13 predicted proteins | sample MAT06_FD_78087 | JGI IMG/M metagenome (GOLD analysis project Ga0105049, IMG submission 78087) | Freshwater microbial communities from Lake Fryxell liftoff mats and glacier meltwater in Antarctica - MAT-06 | ecosystem: Environmental > Aquatic > Freshwater > Ice > Liftoff microbial mat | place... | reverse complement strand
GTGAGGAGCTTGAAGTCCTGGAACACCGAGCCGATGTTGCGACGGAGATACGGGACCTTCCACGACGACAGCGTGGCGATGTCCTTGCCGGCCACGTAGATGCGGCCCTTCTCCGGCGACTCCTCCTTGTTCACGAGGCGCAGGAAGGTGGACTTCCCGGAACCGGAGGCGCCGACGAGAAAGACGAACTCGCCCTTCTCGACCTCGACGGAGGCGTCGTGGAGGGCGACCACATCACCTTTGTAGACCTTGGAGACGCTTTCGAGCTTGATCATGGGGCGAGATCGAGGGTAACAGCGGGCCCCTGGCGCACCGCGCCACCCCTCGTCACGCGGTGGCGCGTCGCCACTGGAGGTAGGCCTCCATGAACGGGTCGAGATCGCCGTCCAGAACGCCCTGCACGTTGCCCGCCTCGTGCTCCGTGCGCAGGTCCTTCACCATCTGATACGGCTGCAGCACGTAGCTGCGGATCTGGCTGCCGAAGCCCACGCGTCGCTGCTCCCCCCGGATGCCGTTCAGCTCGTCCTCGCGGGCCTGTCGCTCGAGATCGGCCAGCCGAACCTTGAGCATCGTCATGGCCTTGGCGCGGTTCTGGAGCTGCGAACGCTCGATCTGGCACGACACGATGATGCCGGTCGGCACGTGGGTGAGTCGGACCGCGGATGATGTCTTGTTGATGTGCTGACCGCCGGCGCCGGAGGCCCGAAACACGTCCATCTTGATGTCGGACTCATCGATCTCCACGTGCACCTCGTCGTCGTGGAGCACGGGAACGACATCGAGCGCTGCGAACGCCGTCTGGCGCTTGCCCTGGGCGTTGAAGGGACTCATGCGAACGAGCCGATGGACCCCCCGCTCCGCCTGCAGGTAGCCGTAGGCGTAGCGGCCCTTCACGAGGAACTCCACCGACGACACGCCCGCCTCGGAGCCAGGCGTGGAGCCTTCCTCCTCGACTTCGAAGCCGCGTCGTTCGGCCCAGCGGACGTACATCCGGTAGAGCATCTCGGCCCAGTCCTGAGCGTCGGCTCCACCCTCGCCCGCCTGCACCGTGCAAAGGGCATCGCGCTCGTCGTGGGCGCCGGAGAACATCGAGCGCAGCTCGAGGACGCGCAGCTCCTTGTCGAGGGCGGCGAGGGTGGCCTCGATCTCCCCTTCCTGGCTGGCGTCGTCCACCTCGCGCGCCATCTCGTGCAGAGTCTCAGCGTCCTCGAGCGCCACGCGCAGCCGCTCGTGGAGCTCGAGATCCCCCATCACGACGCTGAGCTCGCCGGTGACACGCTTGGCTTGGTCGGGGTCGTCCCAGAGATCGGGCTGCGACGCCTCGGTCTCCAAGAGCGGCTGCCGGGCCCGCAGGTCCTCGACCTTCAGGTAGATGGTCGCGTCGTCGATGCGCCTGCGCGTCTCGACGAGCGCGTCGGAGAAGTCACGCATCAGGCTCGTTCACGCCCTGCCGTGGCAGAGCTTGAACTTCTTGCCGCTCCCGCAGGGGCACGGTGCGTTGCGAGGGGTCTTGTCCCATTCGGACTTCACGACCGGCACCATGGTGGCGGGCTCGTCGGCGACGGCCGTGGCCGGGCCGCCCTCGGCGGCGACGCTCCGGGCGGCGGCGGCCATCCCACCACCGGCGCTGTCGTCGGGGGCGGAGTACTGGAGGTTCTGCACCCGCGGTTCATCGCCCCCGATGGAGGGGAGGGAAGCTGCGGCCGTTCCGGCACCATCGTCGTCGCCGTTCGTCTGGGCGAAGTCCGTTCCGACCGCCGGGGCGGTCGGAACCTGATCGACCGTCACCTGCACGTGCATGACATAGCGCACCAGATCCTGCGCCACGGCCTTCATCATCTGGCCGAACATGTCGAAGCCCTCGCGCTGCCACTCCGTGAGCGGATCGCGCTGGCCCATCGCCCGCAGGTTGATGCCCTCCTGGAGGTAGTCCATCTCGAAGAGGTGCTCGCGCCACTTCGTGTCGATGATCTTGAGCATCACCTGACGCTCGACCTGGCGCATGACCTCGGCCCCGAGCTCCTGCTCCCGCTGTTCGTAGAAGCCGAGGGCATCGTCCACGAGGAGCTCGTAGAGGTCGTCGGTGGTGCTGACGGCCGCAAGCTGCTCCTTGGAAAGCTTGGACGGCCAGTAGGTGAGCGCATCGGCGTGCAAGCCGTCGATGTCCCACTCCTCGGAGTAGTCGGCCACGCAGTAGGTGCCGACGAGGGCCTCGACCGCCTCGGGAAGGTGCTCGGTGGTGATCTTCTCGCGGAGGTCGGCTTCATCCAGGATCTGATCGCGCAGGGCGTAGATCACCTTGCGCTGCTGGTTCATGACCTCGTCGTACTTGAGGACGTTCTTGCGGATCTCACCGTTCTTCTGCTCCACGGTGGTCTGGGCCCGCTCGATGGCCTTGGACACCATCTTCGCCTCGAGGGGCACGTCGTCGGGCAGCGCCTTGCCCATCACCCAGTTGATGGCGCCGGTGGCGAAGAGCCGCATGAGGTCGTCTTCGAGCGAAAGGTAGAAGCGGCTCTCGCCAGGGTCGCCCTGGCGGCCGGCGCGGCCACGGAGCTGGTTGTCGATCCGGCGCGACTCATGGCGCTCGGTACCCAGCACGTACAGCCCACCGAGCCCACGAACCCGATCGCCCTCGACCTTCGTCTCGTCCTCGTGCTTGGCCTCCAGCTCTTCGAGCCGGAGGTGGCCTTCCTCGGTGAGCGGGTCGATCTCCTCGATCCGGAGATCCCGCGTCGCCATGATCTCGGGGTTGCCGCCGAGCAGGATGTCGACGCCTCGACCGGCCATGTTGGTGGCCACCGTGACGGCCTGGAGGCGCCCGGCTTGCGCGACGATCTCGGCCTCCCGGGTGTGCTGCTTGGCGTTGAGCACCTCGTGGGTGATGCCCCGCTTGTCGAGCATGCGCGAGAGCTTCTCCGACTTCTCCACCGAGATCGTGCCCACGAGCACCGGCTGGCCCGCCTCGTAGCGCTCGGCGATGTCGTCTACCACCGCCCCGAACTTGCCGTCCTCGGTCTTGTAGATGAGGTCGCCTTCGTCGGCGCGAGCGGCGGCTCGGTTGGTGGGGACGGGCACGACCTGGAGGTCGTAGGTGTTGGCGAACTCGGCCGCCTCCGTGGACGCGGTGCCCGTCATGCCGGAGAGCTTCTCGTACATGCGGAAGTAGTTCTGGAGGGTGATCGTCGCGAGGGTCTGGTTCTCCTCCTTGATCTTCACCCCCTCCTTGGCCTCGACCGCCTGGTGGAGGCCCTCCGACCAGCGGCGGCCATCGAGGATGCGGCCGGTGAACTCGTCGACGATCTTCACCTCGCCGGCCTGGATGATGTAGTCCTTGTCCCGCTTGAACAGCTCCTTGGCTCGCAGGGCGGCCTGGAGCTGGTGCACGAGGTTCTGAGCCACGCCGTCGTAGAGGTTGTCGATGCCGAGCGACTGCTCCACCTTCTCGATGCCGGCCTCGGTGGGCGAGACGGTGCGCTTCTGCTCGTCGACGTCGTAGTCCTCCTCGGGGCGGAGGCTGCGGACGATCGTGGCGAACTTGTAGTAGAGCTGGGCCGCGTCAGCGACCCGTCCCGAGATGATGAGCGGCGTGCGGGCTTCGTCGATGAGGATCGAGTCGACTTCGTCCACGATCGCGTAGCTGTGGCCACGCTGCGTCTGGCGGGACCGAGACATCGCCATGTTGTCGCGCAGGTAGTCGAACCCGAACTCGTTGTTCGTGCCGTAGGTGATGTCGGCCGCGTACTGAGCCCGCTTGTGCTCAGGGTCGTTCTCGCCGGGCAGGATCAGGCCGACGTCGAGGCCAAGCCAGCGGTGCAAGCGACCCATCCACTCGGAGTCGCGACGGGCGAGGTACTCGTTCACCGTGATGAGGTGGGTGCCTTTCCCACCGAGGCCGTTCAGGTAGGCCGGGAGCGTTGACACGAGCGTCTTGCCCTCGCCGGTCTTCATCTCGGCGATCCACCCGAAGTGCAGAGCCGCGCCGCCGATGAGCTGCACGTCGTAGTGGCGCTGACCCAGCACCCGCCGACTCGCCTCGCGAACGACGGCGTAGGCCTCGATCAAGATGTCGTCGAGGTCTTCGCCCTGCTCCAGGCGGGTGCGGAACTCGGTGGTCTTGGCCTGGAGGGCTGCGTCGTCCAACGCCTCCATCTCGGGCTCGTAGGACCCGATGTCGGGGACCAGCGCCTGGAGGGCCTTCAGCTTCTTGCCCTCGCCAGAGCGAAGGATCTTGTCGAAGATGCTCATGCGAACCGTGAGTGTATGGGGGACGCGCCCGTTACCGGAGGTCGAGCAGTTTCTCTCGGACCGCGTACACGACCGCTTCCATACGAGAGTGCAGGTGCAGCTTCTCCAAGATGTTCCGAACGTGGTTCTTCACGGTGTTCTCGGAGATGAAGAGCGCAACGGCGATCTCCCGGTTGCTCATTCCCTGGGCTACCAGCCTGAGCACCTCGAGCTCCCGGTCGGTGAGGCGGGGCGTCGGCACCGACGGGCGCTCGTCCGCCCGCTTGGCCATGGTGGCGAACTCGTGGAGGAGCTTCGACGCCATCGAGGGCGAGATGAGGCTCTGGCCGCGCACCGCCGCGTTGATCGCACCGGCGATCTCGTCGATGGAGATCTCCTTGAGGAGGTAGCCAGCGGCCCCGGCCTTGATGGCCGCGTAGAGGTCGTCCTCCTCATCGCTCACCGTGAGCATCAGCACCCGAGTGGCCGGCAGGGCCTCGACGATCGCTCTCGTGGCCTCGATGCCGTCTACCCGGGGCATCCGAATGTCCATCAGGATGACGTCGGGTACCAGATCCTCGGCCTGGCGGATGGCCGCCTCGCCGTCCTCGGCCTCGCCGACGACCTCGATCCCGTCCTCCGACCCGAGCACCATCACCAGCCCGCGTCGAAACAGCGCGTGGTCATCACAGATCATGACCCGGATGGAACCTGTGGCGGCCGGTACCGTGCGGTCTGGCCCTTCGACGTCGGCCATGTGGCTCCCTCGAGCCCGTGCAGAACGGCAGGGACTAATCCGGTGAATGTAGCCCGAACTACCTAGTGAGACCCGCCGGTTCAGACGGGGTCAGACCGGCTCAGCGAGCTCCTCGTCATCGTCGTCGATCAGCGCCTCAGCGGCCGGCGACGAGCGCCGGAGCCCGTGACTGCGCTGCACCTGCTTGGTCTTGAGCTTGTGCAGCTGGTGCTCCAGCTTCTCGACGGCCAGGTCGACCGCCGCGAACGCATCGGACGCCGCCACCCGGCATCGCACGTGGTGACCTTCGCCCTCCATCGTGACCTCGCACACCTCCTTGGCCACGATGCGGGGATTGCGCTCCTCAGAGAAGTGCACCTCCGCTCGTTCCATCCCTCCCAGAAAACGACTGAGGCGGCCGATCTTCTCCTCGGCCGCCGCCCGCAGGGCGGGTGATATGTCCATGTGGTGGGCGCTCACGGTGATCTCCAAGGGCATGCCTCCCGGTATCTCGTGTGCCGCCCGACCATAGTGCTCCTGAGGTCACCCCGCCCGCGCGACCACGAGCGCGTGCACGGCGACTGCCCCGGCCCCACGGAGCACGCGGGCGGCTGCGGTGAGGGTGGCTCCGGTGGTGGCGACGTCGTCCACCAGCACCACGTGCGGCGGCACGGATCCCCGGGCTCGGAAGCGAGGATTGGTGCGTCGGTCCACGCTGGTTCGCCCCGCCTGGGGCGGGCCGGGCAGTCGCCGCAGCAACCCGACGCACGGCAGACCGAGGCGGCGAGCAACGGCGACGGCGAGCAGCTCCGCCTGATCGAACCCGCGTTGTCGGCGACGAGGCCCCCCGGTGGGGGCCCACGTGACCACGGTGGTCGGCTCAGCCACCACCAGCCCCGCCAGACCTTCGGCCATTCCGGACACGAGCGACCGATGGCCCCGGTTCTTGAGCGCCGTGATCAGCGCTCGCGCCTCGTCGTCGTAGGCCACGAGGGCCTGGCACGAGTCAAGCCCCAACGGCACGGCGAGCGATGGCGGCGGACGCATGGACGAGCACCGTAGGCACGGGGGTGTGACAGCAATCTGAGCGCCTCGGTCAACCGCATCCGTCCCGACGGCGTCTGTCGGGGTGATGATGGCGTCTGTGGAAGCCACTCCCGTGGTGTACGACCTCGAGTCGGCCTACCGCGAGCACTACCGCTCCCTGGTGCGACTGGCGTCGATCTTGATCGACGACGTGGGCACCTGTGAGGAGCTCGTGCAGGAGGCCTTCGTACAGGTCTGGCAACGAAGCGGCGCCCTACGCGACCCCGACCGGCTTCCCGCCTACCTTCGGAGCGCCGTGCTCAACGGTGCCCGCTCCGCTCTGCGCCGTCGAGGGGTGGCCGCCAAGCACCTCTCCGTTGCCCCCGAGCCGGCCCCCGCCGCCGACGTGCTCGCCGTGGCCGGTGCTGCCGAGACGGAGGTGCTCCGAGCGCTGCGCGCCTTGCCCGACCGACAGCGCGAGGTGCTGGCGCTGCGGTACTACCTCGACCTCTCCGAAGCCGAGATCGCCCGGACCCTCGGAATCTCGAAGGGCTCCGTCAAGACTCACGCCCATCGTGGCCTCGCCACGCTGGCCCCCCGATTGGAGGACCTGCGATGACCCCGGAGGACCGCCTGCGGCAGGCCATCCGAACCCGCACCGACAACGTGGAGCCGTCACCCGACGGCCTCACCCGCATCGAGGAGAAGCTCATGGACGCCCAGCAAGACACCAAGCGCAACCGCATCCTGATGGCGGTGGGCGCCGCCGCCGTTGTCGCCCTCGTCGTGGGAGCGGCGGTGCTCAGCCAGGACGACGACGAGGTGAACACCGCCGGCAGCACCACGCTGGCCGGAGAGACCACCACCACGGAGGCCCCCACCACGACGGAGGGCACCACGACCACCACGGCGTTCGCTCCCGTCGTGGATCCGTCGCTGCCGATCTTCCCCGATCCGGCCACCTCGCGACGGTTCGATGACCCTGTCGCGGTCGCGGCTGCGTGGGCCACGGACGTCGTCGGGTTCCGCGATCCGATCGTGGACCCCTTCCAGGCGGGCGACAACCGATCGGGCGAGGTGGAGATCCGGTCCTTCGCCGAGGGCGCCCCCACGGTCGTGCTGGTGCGCCAGCTGGAGGACGACACCTGGTTCGTGATCGGTGCCACCACCGATTCCATTCGGCTGTCGGAGCCGGCCACCGGCGCGACGATCAGCTCACCACAGACGCTGACGGGCGCCGCCTACGCCTTCGAGGGTGTGGTGAACGTCCGGCTCTACGTGGACGGCGTGACCGAACCGATCGCCGAGACGATCGCGATGGGTCGGGGCGATGGCGTGCTCGGTGACTTCTCCAGCCCGATCGACTTCAGCGCTCCCGCCGGATCGAAGTACGGCGTGCTGCTGTTCTCCGAGGCGAGCGGGGAAGACGGCTCGGCCATCTTTGCCGCCGCGATTCGCGTCGCGCTCTAGGCGGGAAACCCCCAGAGGAGGGCAGCATCCCGGCCCGTAGGGTGCCGGGATGTTGCCGCTCCCGCCTGCCGACGAGCTCGGTCGGAGGGCACCACGCCTGCTCGGCGGGCTCGTGCTGTTCGGCCTCGGCATCGCCCTCATGGTGCGGGCCGACCTCGGCCTCGCCCCGTGGGATGTCCTCCACCAGGGGCTGGCCGAGCGCACCGGCATCCCCATTGGTCGCGTGACCATCCTCGTGGGAGCGGCGGTGCTCCTCCTCTGGATCCCCCTGCGCGAACGCCCCGGCCTCGGCACCATCGCCAACGTCCTCGTCATCGGGGTGGTGGAAGACGCGGCACTGGCCGTCATCGACCGCCCACCGGCCATGGCGGCCCGCATCGGGATGCTGCTGTTCGGCATCTACCTCTTCGGCCCGGGATCGGGCCTCTACATCGGCGCCGGACTGGGGCCGGGCCCGCGCGACGGCCTCATGACCGGCGTCGCCAAGCGCGGTGTGTCGGTCCGCCTCGCCCGCACCGCCGTCGAACTGGTGGCTCTCGCCGTGGGCTTCGCCCTCGGCGGCACGTTAGGGATCGGCACGGTGCTCTTCGCCGCGACGGTGGGACCCAACGTCCACTGGCACCTAGAGCGAATGACGGTTGGGCGCCAAGGGGGCTCCGCCCCCTTCGCGTAACCCCCGGCGAGGGGTAGAGCCCCAGCGGAGGTCGGGCCCGAGTTCCGACGAGGACCTGAGGCCCGGCGCAGCCGCTGGGGGTGTGGGGGTCTCCCCCACAAGTGCACCGCAGGGCGGCTCGCCGCCCGAGGATGCTGAGCGCGCCGCAGGCGCACCTCTTGGCAGCTCGATCTCGACGCAGCTCAGTCGAGATCGAAACCGCTAGTAGCGATAGTTGTCGTGCTTGTAGGGGCCGTCGACCGGGATGCCGAGGTAGTCGGCCTGCTCCTGGCTCAGCGTGCTGAGCTTCACACCCAGCGCGTCGAGGTGCAGGCGGGCCACTCGCTCGTCGAGGAGCTTCGGCAGCACGTACACGCCGAGGGGGTAGTCGGCCGTCTTCGTGAACAGCTCGATCTGAGCGAGCACCTGGTTGGTGAAGCTCATCGACATCACGAAGCTCGGGTGGCCGGTGGCGTTGCCGAGGTTCAGCAGGCGACCCTCCGACAGCATGATGACCGAGTGTCCGTCGGGGAACACGAACTCGTGCACCTGCGGCTTGATCTCCACCTTGCGGACATCGCTCATCTTGCTGAGACCGGCGATGTCGATCTCGTTGTCGAAGTGGCCGATGTTGCCCACGATGGCGTTGTGCTTCATCTTCGCCATGTGCTCGGCGGAAATGATGTCCTTGTTGCCAGTGGTCGTGATGAAGATGTCGGCGGTGCCGAGCACACCCTCGAGCGTGTTGACCTCGAAGCCCTCCATCGACGCCTGGAGGGCACAGATGGGGTCGATCTCCGTGACGATGACCCGCGCACCCTGGCCGCGGAGGGACTGAGCACACCCCTTGCCCACCTCGCCGTAGCCACAGACCACCGCCACCTTGCCCCCGAGCATCACGTCGACGGCACGGTTGATGCCGTCGATGAGGCTGTGGCGGCAGCCGTAGAGGTTGTCGAACTTCGACTTGGTGACCGAGTCGTTCACGTTGATCGCCGGGAAGAGGAGCTGACCGGCCTCGAACATCTGGTAGAGCCGATGCACGCCGGTGGTGGTCTCCTCCGTCACGCCCTTGATGGCGCTGGCGATGGTGGTCCACCGGTTCGGGTCCTCCGCCAGGGAGCGCTTGAGCGTGTCGATGATGACGCCCCACTCCTCAGGATCGTCGTCCGTAGCGTCGGGCACGACGCCGGCCTTCTCGAACTCCACGCCCTTGTGCACGAGAAGGGTGGCGTCGCCACCGTCGTCGAGGATCATGTTGGGGCCGCCCCCGTCGGGCCATGAGAGCACCTGCTCGGTGCACCACCAGTACTCCTCGAGCGTCTCGCCCTTCCAAGCGAACACCGGCACGCCCCCGGGGTTGTCGACCGTGCCCTCAGGGCCGACGGCCACGGCCGCCGCCGCGTGGTCCTGGGTGGAGAAGATGTTGCAGCTGACCCAGCGCACCTGGGCACCGAGGGCGGTGAGCGTCTCGATGAGCACCGCGGTCTGGATGGTCATGTGGAGCGAGCCCGTGATGCGAGCGCCCTTGAGGGGCTTGCTGTCGGTGAACTCGGCGCGCAGGGCCATGAGGCCCGGCATCTCGACCTCGGCCAGCTCCATCTCCTTGCGGCCCCAGGAGGCAAGGGAGAGATCGGCGACCTTGAAGTCCTGATCAGGGGTTGTCATCTGGTTCCTCCTGCGAGCGCGGCAGAGCGGACTCGCGGTTCGTGGATGTGTCGATGGGGGCTGGCTGCAACGAGCAGCACCCTGATCAGCCCGGGTCGCCAGCGTACTTCCCGTCAGTGGGCGAGCGCCGCTTTCAGGTCGAGCAGCACGGGGATGGGGCCGGGATCGACACCGGCCTCGGCCGCCATGTGGAGGCTCACGAAGTCGCCCTGGATCACCAGGTCCAGGAGCTGGGCCAACGCGCCTTCGCCTTCGGCGGTGACGTCGAGCACGGCATGCACGACTTCGTCGATCACGTCGAAGGTGAGGTCGAACCGGCGGCTCACCTGCGGGTGCTCGAAGTCGTGCCGGAAGCGCACGACGGTCATGACCTGGCGGGTGACATCGCCGTGCTGGCCCCACCCGCAGATCTCGTTGTGACACATCTCGGGCAGCCCCGCCGAGAAGGCGGGGGCCTTGGCGTTCTCGTTCACCTGACACTTGAAGCGATACGCGGCCACGGCGCCGAGGGCGTCGCCGCCGTAGGCGATCGGGATCGTGCGGCCGATCTCGCGAGCGAGCTGCTGAGCCGGTCCTCCGTCGACGATGAGCTGGTCGCGCCGACGGGCGAGCTGGGTGACGGCATCCGCCACGTACTGGCTCGCCCCGGGGAACAACCCGACCCGCTCGAGCACGATCAGGGGCGGGATGCTCACGGCGCCGATCCCGGCGCGCGGCATCGGGATGTCGGGCAGGGCGATGGCCGGCGCATCCCACTCGGCAGCCAGCGCCGCCAGGGGTCCTCCGTGGGAGAGCACCACCAGGCGCGCGCCGGCGGCGGCCGCCGCCTGCGCCGCCTCGAGGGTCTCCTCGGTGGCGCCGGAGTAGGAGATGGCGAAGCAGAGCGTTCCGGGCCCCACGAACGAGGGTGCCTCGTGCCCCTTCACCACCGTCACCGGCACGGACATGAACGGGCTGGCGATCGCCGCGAGCACGTCGCCGGCCACACCGCTCCCCCCCATGCCGAGCACCACTACGTTCTCGATGGCTTCGTGGTCGGGGAGCTCGTCGACCTCCGCGCCGAGCACGGCGGCCGCGGCCACTTGATCGGGCAAGGCCGCCACCAGGTCGAACATGCCCACGGAATCGAGGAGGTCGCCGCTCATGGTGGGCCTAGGCCTCGAAGGTGGGGTTGATGCCGAGGGACTCGGCCTTGGCGACCAGCCGATCGTGCTCCGCGTCGACCACCGTCTCGGCTTCGTCGATCAGCATGATCGGGATGTCGTCCTTGATGGCGTAGCGGCGCTTGAGGCGAGGGTTGTAGAGCGAGTCCTCGTCGGCGAAGTAGAGCAGCGGGCCCTTGTCGTCCGGGCAGGCGAGGATCTCGAGCAGCTGGGGATCGAGGGCCATGGTGGGTCTCCTTGGAGTGGGCGAGGCGTCAGGGGGCGTCGAACAGGGCGAGAACCTCGGCGACGCGTGCCGCACAGGATGCCTCGTCGGCCGCCTCCAGGTTCAGTCGGAGGAGGGGCTCGGTGTTCGACGGACGGAGGTTGAACCACCAGGACCCCTGGTCGACCGTGAGGCCGTCGAGGTGATCGTGGGTGTCCGATGGGTAGTGGGCGGCGACCCGGTCGATGACCGCCGCCGTGTCCGCGACCGCGGTGTTGATCTCCCCGGAGGCGGCGTAGCGGTCGAACGGCTTGCGCAGCTCGGAGAGCGGCACGCCCGCCTTGCTGAGCTGCTCCAACACGACGAGGGCGGCGATGGAGCCGGAGTCGGCTCGGTAGTTCTCGCGGAAGTAGTAGTGCGCCGAGTGCTCACCGCCGAACGCCGCACCCGTCTCGGCCATGACGGACTTGATGAAGCTGTGACCGACGCGGGTGCGCACCGGCGTGCCCCCGCGTTCGCGCACGACCTCCGGCACCGCCTTGGAACAGATGCAGTTGTGAAGGATGGTGGCGCCCGGCTGCTTGTCGAGCACGCCCGCCGCCACGATCGCGGTGGTGAGCGAACCGGACAGGGCTTGGCCTTGGTCATCCACGAGGAACACGCGGTCCGCGTCGCCATCGAAGGCCAGCCCGACGTCGGCCCCGACCTCGAGCACCCGAGCCTGGAGCGCGCGCAGGTTCTCCGGCTGGATGGGATCCGCAGGATGGTTGGGGAAGGTGCCGTCGAGCTCCCCATACATGATCTCCAGATCCATCGGGAGGCCCTCGAACACCGCGGGAACCACCAGGCCGCCCATCCCGTTGGCGGTGTCGGCCACGATCTTCATCGGCCGCAGCGCGCCGACATCGATGAACGAGCGCACGTGGTCGGCGAAGGCCCGGAGGAGGTTGAGCGATTCCTGACCGCCGGCGGGCCCGTCGGCCGCCGGCACCCCCGCTTCCACCATCGCCTTGATCTCCTGGAGCCCCGTGTCCTCGCCGATCGGACGGGCGCCCGCCAGGCACAGCTTCATGCCGTTGTACTGGGCGGGGTTGTGCGAGGCCGTGAGCATGACGCCGGGGGCGTCGAGGGAGCCGGCGGCGAAGTACACGAGGTCGGTGGACGCCAGGCCAAGGTCGACGACGTCGAGGCCCTGGCCGCGCACGCCGTCTCCGAAGGCGGCGGCCAGCTCTACCCCCGAAGCTCGCATGTCTCGCCCGATGAGCACCTTGCGGGCGCCGCCCACCTGACCGCTCACGAACCGGGCGAAGGCCCCACCAATGGCTCGCGCCAGCTCGGGATCCAGCTGGTCGGGCGTCGTGCCCCGAATGTCGTAGGCCTTGAAGATGGCATCCAGGTCAGGCATGAGCCGCCGAGCCTACTGGCGCCCGTTACGCGTCCAGGGACTCGACGACGACCGGTGGCAGCTCATAGGCGCCGGTGGCGGACCAATGTCGGATGCGCCACAGATCACGCATGACCCGAGCCGTGTCCCGCACGAGCCGCACCGTGGATCGCTCGCGGCTCTCGAGGCGCACGGGCACCTCCACCAGAGAGAAGCGGTGTCGTTCGACGAGGTGCAGCACCTCCATGTCGAAGGCGAAGCGGTCCACTCGACTGAGGGCAAAGATCGCCTTGGCCACGTCGGATCGGAAGGCCTTGAGGCCGCATTGCGTGTCGTGGGGGTGGCTCAGCAACACCCCCATGGCGAGCAGGTTCACCCCTCGGCTGCCCAGGTCGCGGAGCCACCCGGCGCCGCCTGCGGTCGTCGTCTCGGGGTGCCGGCGGCTGCCCACGGCGACGTCCCACCCGGCCTCCACCTCGCCCAGCACTCGGCGGAGCTGGTCGGGCGAGTAGGCGAGATCGGCATCGGTGAAGGCGATCGAGCGACCGCGAGCGACCGCCACCCCCGCTCGGATCGCCGCGCCCTTCCCACGATTCTCGGGGAGCACCACCACCTGGTCGGCTCCCCCGGCGAGTGCCGCGTCGGCCGTGCCGTCGACGGATCCGTCGTCCACGATCACGATCTCGAGGCCACCGTCGGTGGCCTCGGGGGCGAGCGCGGCGCGGATGGCGACGATGGTGGCTCCGATCCCGGCCGCTTCGTCGAGGGCGGGCACGATCACCGTTGCCCGGACAAGACCAGGCGCCGGTGGCCGTGGCACCTGCTCGTGGAGGGACCGACGGATGGCACTCAGCAGCACGGCTCGATAGAGGGCCAGGCGCACGACCGCCGCCGCGAGGAGCGCCACCAGCTTGGCGGCTACCAGGGGGCCGGTGGCGTCGAAGCCGTGCGCGGCGAACACCACTCTGAGGACCACCACATCGACGACGGCCGCCACCGTGGCCACCACGACGAACGCCGCGGGGAACTGGACCCATCGCACGAACGGGTCCGAGCGAAACGTCACCCGGCGATGCAGCAGATAGGAGAGCACTGACGCCACGGCAATGGCCGTGAGGTCGGCGAGCACGAGGATCCACCCGAGGCCCTGCCGCAGGACGACGAGCAGACCGATGTCGACCGCCGTGGGGACGAGCGCCACCAGGGCCAGCCGGCGCAACCGTTGGGTCATGGCCCGATCGTCGGCGGATTCGCCGCAGGCGGACGGGGCAGGGCGCCGGGCGCCGGACCGTCGTCGTTGACGTCGTCCTCGTCTTCACCGTCGTCCTCACGACGCGCCAGCCCGACGAGGGCGGGGCGGGTGGCCAGGAGGATGGCCAGCCCGATGCCAACGGCTGTGAGCGCGTAGGCGGCGTACTCCACGGGCTCGCGGCCATAGTCGAGCTCCACGTGCGTCGCTGAGGGAACGACGACCATGAGGTTCGGGGCGACCCGATACGGGCCGTCGCCGCCCCGCACGCGCCAGTTCGGGAAGTAGGACGCCTTCACGAGCACGGGCACGCCCACTCGGTCGACATCGAAGGAGATCGTGTCCACCCCCGCCTCGATGTTGCTGACCTCGACGGGCGCGACGGCGCGTGGCGAGGGCTGCGGATCGTCGACGTCCACGCGCTGCCAGTCATCCGGACCCGACGACGCCAACATCACGTCCCAGCGATCTGGGTTGATGAACCAACGGACGGCCGGACCGTCGCACTTGTCGTTTTCATCGAGCGACCCGCAGACCCAGTCGTCCTGGTGGTCGTCCACGCCCTCGAGCACCGCGGGCTCGTTCTCGAGCGGCGTGATGAGGTCTGAGTCCGCCACCAGGAAGATCGCCCACGGGCCGGAGGCGGCCACCTCCGTGAGATCGGCGTGCGCCCTCGCCGCCTCCGTGGCCTGCACCGAGGTGGAGAGGTAGTAGCGCACTCCCATGAGCTGCAGGTGCTGGATGCCCTTGTCGAAGTTGAAGCCGTCGTAGGGCAGGTCACGCTGCGCCGCACTCGGCGCGGCGGAGAGCTCCACCTGGTTGAGGAAGTGGAACGGCGTGGTGGCCGATGCCTCGAAGAAGAGTCCCTCCATCGAGCCGATGCACCCATCGGACCAGTGCGGCAAGAGCATGAGCGCCATCGGCGTGCCGTAGCGGTTGAGCTCCTTCTCGTACTCCCAGAACGACCGACCGCAGCCATGCTCCTCACCCACGCGCTCCATCGTCAGGACGAGGTCGCGGTACTCGGGATAGGCATCCTTGCCCTCGTAGCCGGTGTAGTTCCACCGAGCCCAGCCCCGCACGAAGCTGTCCTTCCCCGTTCCGTTCTCGAGACCGAGCCACGAGTACGAGTCGTCCGCGTTGGTGCGGCCACCCGGCAACGAGCGCAGCGGCAGGCTCACCACGATCAGACCGACGAGCAGCACTGCAACCGTGGCGATCGCCGGCCCGATCGGGCTCGGACGCTCTGGATCGCGCGCGGCGAGGACCGCCAGCGTTCGCGCGATCTCCGCGACCCCGATGGCCGCCAGGAAGTAGAGGCACAGGTAGTAGAAGGGCAGCAGCCGCGCGTTCCAGAGGCGGCCCTCCGGCAAGACCACGAACGCCACCGCCATCAGGAAGGTGAGCCCCGCGAGGATCATGCCGAGGCGCACCTTGAACGCGATCGAGAGCACCAAGCCCATGCACGCCAGGGCCAGCACCGGCCGCAGGTCTACCAGCGAGTCGGGGGGGCGGGGGATCAGGTACTTCCAGTACGTCTCGCCGTTGAAGGTGAGCAGCGTCTGCGACCACGAGCGCATCCCGTTCTCGGCGGTGGCGTAGGGCAGCTTCTCCCAGCCCATGTCGTTGACGAAGGTCCGCTGCCAGAAGAACGGCAGCACCCAGAAGGCTGAGATCAGCCCACCAACAGGAAGCACCGCGGCAACCCACAGCCAGATGGGCCGAGCTCTCCGCCACCGCGCCACTGGGAATCGCCGGCAAAGCGTCGCGGGCAGCGCGAGGGTGGCCCCCACCCGCCTCCAGCCGTGACGGGCCCACGCCCGGCGGACGATCGCACCCGCCACCGCGGGCGCAGGCCGGGCCACGTGGGCGATCACGATCACGGCGGTGCCCGCGAGGGCAAAGAAGGCGGGGATCAGGTGGCACAGGCCGGTGAGGGCGAGGAGCGCCGCG
>Ga0105049_10004852_pt1 | contig 15746 bp, 9 predicted proteins | sample MAT06_FD_78087 | JGI IMG/M metagenome (GOLD analysis project Ga0105049, IMG submission 78087) | Freshwater microbial communities from Lake Fryxell liftoff mats and glacier meltwater in Antarctica - MAT-06 | ecosystem: Environmental > Aquatic > Freshwater > Ice > Liftoff microbial mat | place... | reverse complement strand
GGCCGCCATCGACAAGGCGCTGAAGGCGGCCGCCAAGTCGAGCGACAAACCCACACTGCTGATCTGCCGCACCGTGATCGGCAAGGGTTCACCCCATCGCGCGGGCACCGCCAAGGCCCACGGTGAAGCGCTGGGTGCTGCCGAGATCACGCTGACTCGCGAGGCACTGGGCTGGCCGCACGCGCCTTTTGAGATCCCTGCCCAGGCGTATGAGGCATGGGACGCCAAGGCGCAGGGCCTGCAAGCGCAGAACAGCTGGGCTGAAAAGCTGGCCGCCTACGCCCTGCAGTACCCCGAGCTGGCATCTGAGCTGCAGCGCCGGCAACGCGGCGAGCTGCCGGCGTCTTTTGCCCAAACCACCGTTGACGCCGCGTTGGCAGCGCACAGCCAGGCGGCCACGGTGGCGAGCCGCAAAGCCAGCCAGCAGGCGCTGGAGCTGTTCACCCGCGCTTTGCCCGAACTGCTGGGTGGCAGCGCGGACCTGACGGGCTCGAACCTGACGCAGACCGCAGCCACGCCGCCGCTGCGTTTTGACGCCGTGGGTGAGCCGCAGCGCAACGAGGCGGGCCAGATCGGCCGCCACATCAACTACGGTGTGCGCGAATTCGGCATGGCGGCGGTGATGAACGGCATCACACTGCACGGCGGCTACATCCCCTACGGCGGCACCTTCCTGACCTTCAGCGACTACAGCCGCAACGCCATCCGCATGGCTGCACTGATGAAGCGCCGCGTCATCCATGTCTTCACCCACGACAGCATCGGGCTGGGCGAAGACGGCCCGACGCACCAAAGCGTTGAACACGCCGCCAGCCTGCGTTTGATTCCGAACCTGGACGTCTGGCGCCCGGCTGACAGCGCCGAGACCGCCATCGCCTGGGGCATGGCGATCGGCAACGCCAACCGGCCCACGGCGCTGCTGCTGAGCCGCCAGAACCTGCCGTATCTGCCCAAGGCCGGGCTGGACCAGATCAGCAAAGGGGCCTATGTGCTGGCCGAGCCGACGGAAGTGGGGCTGAAGAAAAAGGCCCAGGCCGTGATCATCGCCACTGGCAGTGAAGTGCAACTGGCCATGCACGCGCAGGCCGAACTGGCCAAGCTGAAGATCGCCGTGCGCGTGGTCAGCATGCCCAGCACGACGGTGTTTGACCGCCAGAGCCGGGCTTACAAGGTGTCGGTGCTGCCTGCGGCCTTGCCTCGCATCGCGATCGAGGCCGGGGTCACCGATGGTTGGTGGAAGTACGGCTGTGCAGCTGTGCTGGGCATCGACAGCTATGGTGAAAGCGCGCCTGCGCCCGAGTTGTTCGAGCATTTCGGCCTGACCACGGAGAAGCTGGTGAACACGGTGCGTCAAGTCGTGGCGCGATGAACGGTGGCGCGTTGGCGAATGGCGTGGCGATTGAAGGCGCGATGATCCAAGTCACAGCCGGAACCCGAGTTGTTGACCGAAAATAGCGCACCAACCCAAGGAGTGAACTCATGAGCATCAAAGTAGGCATCAACGGCTTCGGCCGCATCGGACGCATGGTGTTCCGCGCCGCCGTCCAGAACTTCCCCAACATCGAGATCGTTGGCATCAACGACCTGCTCGAACCCGACTATCTGGCCTACATGCTGCGCTACGACAGCGTTCATGGCCGCTTCAAGGGCGACATCGCGGTGGAGGGCCACACCTTGATCGTCAACGGCAAACGCATCCGCCTGAGCGCCGAAAAGGACCCGGCAGCGCTGAAGTGGGGCGAGGTGGGCGCGCAAGTGGTGGTCGAAGCCACCGGCCTGTTCCTGACCCAGGAGACCTGCCAGAAGCACCTGGACGCTGGCGCCAAGAAAGTGATCCAGAGCGCGCCCAGCAAAGACGACACGCCGATGTTCGTCTACGGCGTCAACGACAAGAGCTATGCCGGCCAAGCCATCATCAGCAACGCCAGTTGCACCACCAACTGCCTGGCCCCGGTGGCCAAGGTGCTGAACGACAGCTTTGGCATCAAACGCGGCCTGATGACCACCGTGCATGCGGCCACCGCCAGCCAGAAGACGGTGGATGGCCCCAGCAACAAGGATTGGCGCGGTGGCCGCGGCATTCTGGAAAACATCATCCCCAGCAGCACGGGTGCCGCCAAGGCCGTGGGCGTGGTGATCCCCGAGCTGAACAAAAAGCTCACCGGCATGGCCTTCAGGGTACCGATCAGCGATGTGTCGGTGGTGGACCTGACGGCTGAACTGGTCAAGCCCGCCAGCTTCGAAGACATCTGCAATGCGATGAAAGCCGCTGCCGCAGGGCCGATGAAGGGCGTACTGGGTTACACCGAAGACAAAGTGGTGGCCACCGACTTCCGCGGCGAGCCCTGCACCAGCGTTTTTGATGCCGACGCCTCGATCGCGCTGGACAGCACCTTCATCAAGGTCGTGGCCTGGTACGACAACGAGTGGGGCTACTCCAACAAGGTGCTGGAGATGGTGCAGGTGGTGGCGCGCTAAGGATGGCACGCCAAGGACGGGACGCCAAGAACGACGCGATAGAGCCGGCGCGACATAGCCGGCGCGACAGACGGGGCGAAAAATGGACGGTTCGCGGGAGCCGGCACTGATTCCAGCGAACCCGTGACATCGCGCCGTGCCGCTTACAAGCGCCGGCTGCAAATCCGCAGCTTCCCTCCTACACTGCCTGGATGAAATTCGATCGACCTTTGCAGCCAAGTCGTGCGCCTTTTGCGTTGGCCCTGTTTCCAACCCTCGGCCTGCTGGCTGCGCTGGCCTGGCCAGGAGCAGCCGTGGCGCAGCGCACTTCGGCTGCTTTGCAACACGCACCGTTGTCACCCGTGGCGGGTGAAGTCATCGTTGGCTTCAAGGCCGATGCGCCCAGCCTGCGCCGCCAGGCGCTTGCGGCCAGCGGCGCGACGCAGGACGAAGCAGCCCGGGTGCGCGGGATCTTGGAAGACCGGGCCAGCAGCCTGGGCCAGCGGCGTGGGCTGCGCTTGCAAGCCGGCGCGGGCGTCAGTGATCGTGCCCAGGTGATGCGCATGGATGGCATGGACGCTGCGGCCCTGGTGCGCGCGCTGGCCAGCGACCCTGAGGTCGCGTTTGTCGTGCCCAACGGCCGCCAACGCGCGCTGACAGCGCCCAACGACCCGCTGTACCCACTGGTGGCTCGGGGCCAACGGCCCAATGGGCCGGACAGTGGCCAGTGGTATTTGCGCGCACCCACTGCCGATGTGGCGTCCTCCATCAACATCGAATCCGCCTGGGCGCGCACCCAGGGCAGCCCGAACCTGGTGGTGGCGGTGCTCGACACGGGCGTCCGCTTTGATCACCCCGACTTGGGCCGCAGCGCCAATGGCGGGCCACTGCTGCCAGGTTACGACTTTGTGGCCGACGCCGCTGTGGGGAACGACAGCAATGGCCGCGATGCAGACCCCAGCGACCCGGGTGACTGGGTCACCAGTGCTGAAAGCAATACCACCACCTTCAGGGACTGTTCGGTCTCGGACAGCAGCTGGCATGGCACCAAGACGGCCAGTCTGGTGGCTGCAGCCACCAACAACAACCTGGGCATGGCGGGCACGGCACCTGGCTTGCGTGTGCTGCCGGTGCGTGTGCTGGGCAAGTGTTTTGGCACCGACTCGGACATCCAGGCGGGTATGTTGTGGGCAGGCGGCATCGCCGTGCCTGGCGTGCCCGTCAACCCCAACCCGGCCAAGGTGCTGAACATGAGCCTGGGTGGCAGCGGCGAGTGCACCGCTGGTTACCAATCGGCGGTCGACCGCTTGCTCGAGCGCGGCGTGATCGTGGTGGCTGCCGCAGGCAACAGCGCCGGCGGTCCGGTCAGCGTGCCGGCCAACTGCCGCGGTGTGGTCTCGGTGCTGGCATTGCGCCACGTCGGCACCAAGGTGGGTTTTTCTGATCTGGGGCCAGAAATCACCCTGGCGGCACCGGGCGGCAACTGCATCAACATCAGCGCCGGCTCGCCTTGTCTGTACCCGATCCTGGCGGCCACCAACCGCGGCACCCGGCTGCCCACCACCTCGGGCTGGACCGACAGCTTTGACGCGACGGTGGGCACCAGTTTTTCGTCCCCTTTGGTCGCTGGTGTGGTGGGCTTGATGCTGTCTGCGCAACCGTCGATGACGCCACAGCAGGTACGCTCGGTGTTGCAAAGCACCGCCAGACCGTTCCCGACCACGGGCGGTGACAACGGCCCTGAAGACCCGGCGCCTGTTGCCCAGTGCCAGGCGCCGGCCAACGGCATCACGCAGTTGCAGTGTTACTGCACCACCGCCCTGTGCGGCGCAGGCATGCTCGATGCCGGCGCAGCCGTGGCAGCAGCATCGGGCCCGATGGCGCAGTTGCAGCTCACTTCGGGCACCCCTGTGGCCAGCAGCACCATCTCGCTGACGGCAGCCGGCAGCAGCGGCAGCATCGTCGGCTACAGCTGGAGCCTGATCAGCAGCGGGGGCATCGTCAACGGCTTTGACAGCTCCACCAACGCTGTCTCAGCCAGCCTGACGCCTACCGCAGCCGGCAGCTTCACCGTGCAACTGCAAGTCACCGACAACCTGGGGGCCAGCAGCACCACCAGCCTGATCGTCACGGTGGCGGCTGCACCTGGCGCCAATCCCACCCCACCAGCGCCGGTACCCCCACCCGCCGAGGGCAGCGGTGGGGGCGGCGGCGCCATGTCCTGGCTGTGGGTACTGGGTGTGGGGTTGGCGGCTGCGGTGTTGTGGCGCAGACCACGGGACGGATCTTTCAGCTGACTTGCTTTTGAATAGCGCGAGAAAGTAGGCAAGCCAGCTCAGGCCGACCACCTGGATGCAGGGTTGGCGGCCCCGCGAAGGCGGCGAAGAATCGACTCCAGTCCTGGAGTCCCTTCATGCCACTTGCAATGCCGCTGCCCAGCCCCCTGCTTGAACCGCTTGCCGCCGCCGTTGACAGCGCAGCGCAGACTGACCCAGCACCGAGCGAAGTCCAAGGCGCAGTTCGAGGCACAGTTCGAAAAGCATTCATCGGTGCCATCGCTGGCACCCTGGCTGCACTCTGGGCCTTGACAGCCCTGCTGCTGCCCGACACCGCCGACGCAAGCCACCGGTCGGCCCAGCACCAACCTGAAGTGGCCGAAAAGCAAGCCGCGCAGCCCAAGTCCAGAGAGCAGCTGATGCAGTTCAGCGCTGACCCGCTTTCAGGCCAGCAGTGGTGGCTGGCAGCGGCTGGCGGCAGCAACACGCAAAGCCTGGAGGCCAGGCTGCGCGGTGTCCCTGGTTTCATCGGCGCCTGGCGCACGGCGGCCACAACGGCTGCAACGTCAAGCCCAGCATCCGGAGGCCTTGCAGGCCCCGTGGTGGCGGTGCTGGATACCGGCATCACCCCCCACCCCGACCTGGCGGGCCAGGTTCTGCCCGGCTACGACTTCGTCAGTGAAAGCCTGTTTGCCAATGACGGTGACGGCCGCGACGCCGATGCCGGCGACCCCGGCGACTGGGTCTCCGCTGCCGACCGCCTGGACCCGCGGATGGCGAATTGCGCGGAACAACGCAGCAGTTGGCACGGCACCATCATCGCCGGGCTGATCGCTGCCGTGCCCGACAACGCCCAGGGCGTGGCGGGCATCAATGGCCGTGCCCGCATCCTGCCGGTGCGTGTGGCCGGCAAATGCGGGGCCGCCGTGGCCGACATCGTCGACGGCCTGCGCTGGGCGGCCGGCTTGCCGGTAGCGGGCGCACCGATCAACCCCTACCCGGCACGCATCGTCAACATCAGCTTTGGTGGCGCCACCGCCTGCAGCCGCGAGTACCAGGCCGCGATCGATGAACTGCGCTCCCACAACGTGGTGGTGGTGGCGTCAGCAGGCAACGGCTCGGGCGCTGTGGCGCGGCCCGCCAACTGCCAGGGCGTGCTGGGCGTGGCAGCGCTGAACCGCGACGGCTTCAAAGCCCATTACTCCAACTTCGGGGCTGCCTTGGCCAGCTTTGGGGTGGCCACGGTCGGTGGCGATGACGCACCTCAGGGCGCCTGGCGCCCCTGGCTGTCGGACGGCGGCTTGGTCACGGTCTGGAACAACGGCACGCAACAGCCCGGCGCTGCCGAATACGCGCGTTTGTCTGGCACCAGCTTTGCTGCGCCTTTGGTCGCCGGCACACTGAGCTTGATGCTGAACGTGAACCCAGCGCTCAGCGCCGAACAACTGCTCACCGGCGTGCGCTTGACAGCGCGAGCGCACGTGACTTCAAGCCTGATGCCCCTCTGCAGTGCAGCCGACCCCGGCAGATGCATCTGCAGCAGCCGGAGCTGCGGCGCCGGCATCCTGGACGCTGAGCAGGCCTTGCGCTATGCCGCCTACCCGGAGAGCTACGTCGCCCCCGTACAACAAGTGGCCGTGCTCGACACCGCTGAGCTGCGCCAGGCCCTCAGCAGCGGGCCCGACTGGCTGGCGCCAGCGCCTGCGCCGGCGCTGACCCAGGCTCAGGCAAACGGCCCAGACACGCAGAGCAGCGCCACGGGCGCGCCCTCTGGGGCTGGCGGCGGCGCGATGTCCTGGTTGTGGGTGCTGATGCTGGGCGTTTCGACGCTGCTGTTGCGCCTTCGCTGACTTACTCGACTCCGCAGGCCTGCCCGCGCCGAAGGCGAAGCGGATCAGCGACTCAGAGGCTGAGAGCCCAAGCCACAAGCCCTGACGCGGCCGGCCAGGACACCCACCTGCGCTTGCACCCGGGCAGCCTGCTCAGCATCTGTCAGGCTCAGGCGCAGCAGCGTCGTGGTGCTGCCTGCACCCGGCTCCGACACCTTGACCCAGGCTGCGCCAGCCACACCTGCCGCGCCCAACTCGGCTTCAGCTTGCGCCAACTCTGCGGGTGCAAAAGGCCCGGCCTCCAGACAGATCGTGCTCACCAGGCTGCCCGGCGTTGTGGACGGGCCGGCAGCTGACGCAGCTGATCTCACGACGTTTGCGTCTGGCGTTGCAGGCACCTTGGCAGGGGTGGGCGCAACTGGTGCAGCCGGCACCAAAACCCGCACCCGCTCAGGGTGCAACTGGGCCTGCACACGTTCCGGCTCGCGCTCGGCGTAGCGTGGCGGCGGCCACATCGGGGCCAGCCAGCCCTTTGACCAGACCCAGAACAACAGATTGGCCAGGACCAGCACACCGACCAGCATTCGCAGCATCAACCGGCCCCCGGCTGCCAGCGGACGCCGACTTCACCGCTGACCACCCGTTGCAGAACACCCGCACAGCGCAGCAGCAAAGCGCCGTCAGCATCCACGCCCTCGCACACGCCTTGCATCGCCTGCGGGCCTGTGGTGTGAACTCGCTGGCCCAGCAGCAGATCACGACGGCGGTACGCCGCCGCCAAGGGCGCAAAGCCTTCGCGCTCAAAGCGCAGCAAGGCATGCACCAGCGGCATGGCAATGCGGGCCAGCACAGCCGGTGCACTGATGGGTCCACCCGTGGCTGAGCCGGCGGCTGCACTCCTGGATGAGTTGGTGGATGCCTGAGCTTGCGCAACGAGCTCCTGCAAGGCCGCCAGCCCGTGGGTCAAGCCTTCGTCGGGCAGCGGCAAGACATTCAACCCCACCCCAATGACACACAGGCGCCTGCTGCCGATACCAATGGTCTCGATCAGCACACCGCCCAGTTTGCGGCCGCCGTGCACGGTGGCTGCAGACGCCTGCAACAGCCACAAGTCGTTGGGCCACTTCAGTTGCAGCTGCGGGCGGCGTTGGGGCTCAGCCTCTGGCGCTCCGGCGTGCGCGTTGAATGGCTCCATCGGCTCCAAGGCCTCGGCCAGCGCCAACCCGACCGCCAGCGACAAGCCCTCCCATTGCGTTGGGGCCAGCGATAGAGCGAGCGAAAAAGTCAACGAAGCTCCCCGGCGGCTGACCCAATCACGACCCAGACGACCGCGGCCGCGTGTTTGCTCCTCGGCCACCAACAAGCAAGGCGCCAGGTCGCCGCCGGCTGCCTGGCGAGCGCGTTCCAGCAGCAGGGTGTTGGTCGAGGCGACGCTGGGCAGCACTTCGACGCTGATGTCGGGCAGCAGCACTTGCAGTTGCTGCAGCAACGACTCGATGCCCCACTCAGGCGCGGGCAAGCCATCTGCTTTCATGTTGCTGCCATTTACCGTTTGGGCGCCAGCATCGTGCCTCTGCAGCCTGCACTGCTACAGTGGCAGGCATAAGCTCGCTTGAGCTTGGCGGTGTAGCGCTCGTCTATCAGCAAGCCGTAGTCATAAAACAACTCTTCGCCGGGTTGCAGATCGCGGCTGGCCTGGATGAACACCCTGCCGTCGCGCTCTTCGGCCTCGCAGTTGGGCTCGCAGGCGTGGTTGATCCAGCGCGCGATGTTGCCACCGACTTTGGCGTCGATGACGTGCTGGCCATCGTCGATGTGGAAGTAAAAAGTGTGCTCGGGCTGGGCGGGGTCATGGGGGTGGCGGCGCAAAGCCTCTTCCCAGGTGATACGCTGGCCCTTGTATTCGATGATGCGCTCGCCGCGCAACAGCGGCCGCAGCGCATACACGCCCTTGCCATGCACGCCGCTCTTGCGCACCTGGATGCGACGCGCTGGGCTTGAAGCGGGCGCAGCGGCCACTTCAGGCGGGACATTTCCCTGACGAGATTGTTTTTTGGCAGCGGCTTGCAGGGTCTTGGCCATTGGGTACATTGAAAACGTACGGGCGCGCGCAAGTGTGCGTGCGCGAGACAACGGCGGATTGTAGGCACGGCCCTTTGTGCAAACTCAGGCAGCCAAGACCGTCAAGCAGGCTGAGGCCTCAGAAAGAGACATGAGCAAAACCATCATCATTGCCGAGAAGCCCAGCGTGGCGCAGGACATCGTGCGCGCCTTCGGGACACAAAAAGGCAAGTTCGAAAAATTCGCTGACCACTTCGAAAGCGACAACACCATCGTCACGTCGGCTGTGGGCCACCTGGTCGAGATCAAGGCGCCAGATGAATACGAGGTCAAGCGCGGCAAATGGAGCTTTGCCAATCTGCCGGTGGTGCCACCGCACTTTGACGTGGCGCCCATCGACAAGGCCAAGACGCGGCTGAATGCCGTGGTCAAGCTGGTCAAGCGCAAAGACGTCAGCGCCATCATCAACGCCTGTGACGCCGGGCGCGAAGGCGAGTTGATCTTCAGGCTGATCCTGCAATACGCTTACGGCGACAAAGCGCATGGCAAGCCGATCCGCCGCCTGTGGCTGCAGAGCATGACGCCACAGGCCATCCGCGACGGCTTCGACAAACTGCGCAGCGACAGCCAAATGCTGGGCCTGGCCGACGCAGCGCGCAGCCGCAGCGAGGCCGACTGGCTGGTCGGCATCAACGGCACGCGGGCCATGACGGCCTTCAACTCGCGCGACGGTGGTTTTTTCCTGACCACCGTGGGGCGCGTGCAAACGCCCACGCTGAGCATCGTCGTCGAACGCGAAGAGAAGATCCGCAAGCACGTCTCGCGCCCTTACTGGGAGGTCAAGGCCAGCTTTGATGCACAAGCCGGGCAGTACGAAGGCAAGTGGACCGACCTGAAGTGGAAGAAGAATCCCGACGACGCAGAAGCGCGCGCCGACCGCCTGTGGGCGCAAGCCGACGCCGACGCCATCGCCGCCGCTGTGCGCGGTCAGCCAGCATCGGTGGTCGATGAGGCCAAACCCAGCACCCAGGCCAGCCCGCTGCTCTACGACCTGACGACCTTGCAGCGCGAAGCCAACAGCCGCTTTGGCTACAGCGCCAAGACCACGCTGAACATCGCGCAAGCGCTGTACGAAAAACACAAGGCGCTGACCTACCCACGTACCGACAGCCGCGCCTTGCCCGAGGACTATCTGGCTACCGTCAAACAGACACTGACGGTGCTGGCCGACCAGGAACTGCCCGGCCCGCTGCGCGAACTCTCGGGCCATGCGCGAAAATGTTTGAACGAAGGTTATGTCAAACCCACCAAGAAGGTGTTCGACAACACCAAGGTCTCGGACCACTTCGCGATCATCCCCACGCTGCAGACGCCAAAAAGTCTGACCGAAGTCGAGGCCAAGCTGTACGACCTGGTGGTCAAGCGCTTCATCGCGGTCTTCTACCCCAGCGCCGAGTTCATGGTCACGACCCGGCTGTCCACGGTCAGCGTCAAGGGGCAGGACTACCGCTTCCAGACCAACGGCAAAGTGCTGGTCAACCCGGGCTGGCTGGCGGTGTACGGCAAAGAAGCGCAAGACGACGACGCCAACCTGGTGGCGGTGGCCAAGGGTGAGCAGGTGCGCACTGAAAGCGTAGACGTTCTGGCGCTCAAGACCAAGCCGCCGGCGCGCTATACCGAAGCCACGCTGCTGTCGGCAATGGAAGGTGCCGGCAAGCTGATCGACGACGAGGAACTGCGCGAAGCGATGCGCGAAAAAGGTCTGGGCACGCCGGCCACCCGCGCGCAGACCATCGAAGGCCTGATCGCCGAGAAATACATGCTGCGCGACGGCCGCGAACTGGTGCCCACGGCCAAGGCCTTTCAGCTGATGACGCTGCTGCGCGGGCTGGCCATCGAAGACCTGACCCGCGCTGACCTGACCGGCAACTGGGAGTTCCAGCTCTCGGAGATGGAGCAGGGCCGCTTATCGCGCGACAAGTTCATGGCCGAAATTGCCAAGATGGCCGAGCGCATCGTCAAGAAGGCCAAGGAATACGACCGCGACACGATTCCGGGTGATTACGCCACTTTGGGCACAGCTTGCCCCAACTGCGGCGGTGTGGTGAAAGAAAACTACCGCCGCTTCACCTGCACGGGTGCGGACGGGGCCAGCGAGGGTTGCGGCTTTTCGATCACCAAGATCCCGGCTGGCCGAGCTTTCGAGACCGCCGAAGCCGAAACGCTGGTGCGCGACAAGAAGATCGGGCCGCTGGAAGGCTTCAGATCCAAAGCAGGTTGGCCCTTCACGGCCGAGATCAAACTGGCTTTTGATGAAGAGCTGAGCAACTGGAAGCTGGAGTTCGACTTTGGCGAAGATGCCAAGAAGGCCGAGGGCGACGGCGAGCCAGTGGACTTCTCGGACCAGCAAAGCCTGGGCCACTGCCCCAAATGCAAGGGCAAGGTTTTTGAGTACGGCAGCAATTACGTGTGCCAGCACAGCGTGGGCGACAAGGTCAGCTGCGACTTCAAGAGCGGCAAGATCATTCTGCAGCAGCCGGTGGAACGCGCAGAGGTCGAAAAGCTGCTCAGTACAGGCAAGACCAACTTGCTGGAAGGCTTCGTCTCGAACAAGACACGTCGCAAATTCAAGGCCTATCTGGCTTATGACGCCAAGGAAGGTCGGGTCGGCTTCGAGTTCGAGCCGCGTGCAGCCAAGGCGGCAGGCAAGACAGCGGCCAAAGGCGCTGCGAAGCCAGCCACCAAAGCCGCCGGCAAAACAGCCGCAAAGGGCAAGACCCCCGCCTGAGGCCGAGCGCACCCGCGCTGCATCACTATCTGCATCACCAGCGCTGCAGACGGCACACTGTTCAACCTTTTCTTCACGAGGCCCACCATGAACGCACCCCTGAGCCCGACCGAAATCGCCGCCCTCAGCCAATACAGCACCGAAGCCTGGGACCAGCGCATCGTGCCGGCGTTGACCGACTACATCGAAGTGCCGGCCAAGAGCCCGATGTTCGATGCCGAATGGCAGGCCAACGGCCTGTTGGACAAGGTGGTGCGCGACGCCGCCGCCTGGGTCGAAAGCCGCAAGGTGGCGGGCCTGAAGCTGGAGCTGCTGCGCCTGCCCGGGCGCACGCCCGTGATCTTCTTCGACATCCCCGCCACCGGCCCCACCGAGGGCCGCAGCAGCGACACCGTGCTGCTGTACGGCCACCTGGACAAGCAGCCCGAGTTCAACGGCTGGCGCAAGGATCTGGGGCCCTGGACACCCAAGTACGAGAACGGCCTGCTCTACGGCCGTGGCGGCGCCGATGACGGTTATGCGGTCTACGCCGCCATCACCGCGATCGAGTCACTCGACCAACAAGGCATCCAGCGCCCACGCTGCGTGGGCTTGATCGAAAGCGGCGAAGAAAGCGGCTCGCCCGATCTGCCCGCCTACATCGAAGCGCTGGGCAAGAAACTGGGCCAGGTCGGCCTGGTGGTGTGCCTGGACAGCGGCGCCGGCAACTACGACCAACTGTGGCTGACCACCAGCCTGCGTGGCATGGTCAGCGGCGTGTTGAAGGTCGAGATCCTGAGCGAAGGCATCCACAGCGGCGACGCCAGCGGCCTGGTGCCCAGCAGCTTTCGCATCCTGCGCCATGTGCTGGACCGCCTGGAAGACAGCGGCACCGGCGAGTTGCTGCCGCTGAGCTTTCACTGCGAGATCCCGGGCGCGCGCGTCGAGCAAGCCAAGGCCACCGCAGCGATCCTCAAAGACGAGGTCTGGAAACGCATGCCCTGGGCCTGCGGCGCCGACGGCGGCCCCAGCCTGCCCACCACCACCGACCCGGTGCAAGGCCTGCTGAACCGCACCTGGCGGCCCACACTGAGCGTCACCGGCGTCGAAGGCTTCCCGCCGATGACCAGTGCCGGCAACGTGCTGCGCCCCTTCACCTCCTTCAAACTCAGCCTGCGCTTGCCGCCGCTGGTGGATGGCAACGAGGCCAGCCTGAAGCTCAAGACTCTGCTGGAAGACAACGCACCCTACAACGCCAAAGTGACCTTCCACCCCGACGGCCGCGCCGGCGCTTTAGGCGCCAGCGGCTGGAACGCGCCTGAGCTGTCGCCCTGGCTGGAGAGCGCGCTCAACATCGCCTCGCAAGCCCAGTTCGGCGCGCCCTTGGGCTACATCGGCCAAGGCGGCACGATCCCGCTGATGAGCATGCTGGGCAAAGCCTTCCCCAAAGCCCAGATGATGGTCTGCGGCGTGCTGGGCCCGAAGAGCAACGCCCACGGGCCCAACGAGTTCTTGCACGTGCCTTATGGCAAGAAGCTGACAGCGGCGGTGGCGCAGGTGATTGCGGCTTGCCCTGGATAATTTGAGACTGGCTGTCGTCGAGGTTGCTCTGTTTTGTATTGGCTTGTTGAAGTCCAGGCGCGCGCCCATGATGCCGTCACGCCAAAGACATGCCGGCGCTGCACACTGAAGCGCGTTCACATCAACAACAGGAACATCCACATGGCTCGCAGCACCTTGCTCAGCAACCTCCGCAGCAGCCTGCTGGCACCGGCCCTGGCGGCCGCGTTGATCGCCACTGCAGGCAGTTTGGCCAGTGCACCGGTGCAAGCCGGCGCAACGACCCTCAGCGGCGCCGCGCCACTGGTGATTGCGCACCGGGGCGCGTCGGGCTACCGGCCAGAGCACACACTGGCAGCTTACGAGCTGGCCATTGCACAAGGCGCGCGCTACATCGAGCCCGACCTGGTGATGAGCAAGGACGGTGAGTTGCTGGCCAGGCACGAACCCATGTTGGCCCGGGTAGAACTCAATACCGACGGCAGCATCCGTCGGGTCAACGGGGCGCCCGTCATCCACCGCACCGACACCAGTACCAACGTCTGGCAGCTGGCGCAGTACGCCGACCGGCTGCAGGTGAAAACGCTGGACGGCGTGAAAGTGGCCGGCTGGTGGGTGGAAGACTTCACCGCCGCCGAGATCCGCGCCGATGTACGCGCCCAAGAGCGGCTGCGCGACCTGCGCACCGCCAACAACGCCTTCAACGACCAGTTCACCATCCCCACCCTGCAAGAAGTCATCAACCTCGCCAAGGCCAAGTCCGCAGAAATGGGCGTGACCATCGGCATCTACCCAGAGACCAAGCACCCCAGCTACTTCAAGGCGATCACCGACAAAAACGGGGTGATGCGCATGGAAGACAAGCTGCTGGAGGTGCTGCACAGCAACTACGGCAACACAGCCGACGCGCCGGTGTTCATCCAGTCCTTTGAGGTCTCCAACCTGCAGTACCTCGACACGCTGACCCAGATGCGCATCGTGCAACTGCTGAGCAGCGGCGGCCGCCCCTACGACTTTGTGCTGGCGGGCGACCTGCGCGGTTACCGCGACCTGGCCCGCGCCGACGCACGGGGGCTGGACTTCCTGCAGACCTACGCCGATGGCATCGGCGCCAACACCAACCTGATGATTCCTTTGGTCGGCGGCCGGTTGGGCACCCCCACCCGTCTGGTGTCTGATGCCCACGACCGTGGCATGGTGGTGCACGGCTGGACCTTCCGCGCCGAAAACATTTTCTTGCCCAACGACTTCGACATCGGTCCCAACCCTGCGGACTTCGGCAACATGGGTGGCCAGATTCGCGCCTTTCTCGCACTGGGCATGGACGGCTTTTTCACCGACCATCCTGACCTGGGTGTCGCAGCGATACCCCTGCCCGGCAGCGCCGCACTGGCTTTGACGGCGCTCTCGCTGTTGGCTTTCACCACCCGTCGGCGTCGCCAGCACTCGGCGGCGGCGCTACTGCACTCGGTAACGCAGGGGGCTCACACGCCAACGCCCCCAGCTGTTGGGGCAAGCTGGCCTTCGGGGGCCGTTCGCAAGCGGCACCTCAACCGCCCGAACTATTCCGTCAAAAACCCCCCACTCTGATGCGACCACAGCTTGGCATAGTGCCCATCCAGCGCCAGCAGTTCTGCATGCGTGCCCTGCTCGACAATGCGCCCTTGCTCCAGCACGATCAGCCGGTCCATGCGCGCAATCGTGCTCAGCCGGTGGGCGATGGCAATCACGGTCTTGCCTTCCATCAGGCCCAGCAGTTGTGACTGGATCGCCAGTTCGACCTCGCTGTCCAGCGCTGACGTGGCTTCGTCCAGCACCAGGATCGGCGCGTCTTTGAGCACCACGCGGGCGATGGCCACGCGCTGGCGCTGGCCGCCGCTGAGCTTGACGCCACGCTCGCCCACCTGGGCTGCGTAGCCGGTGCGGCCCATGTAATCCTGCAAGCCGTCGATGAACTCTGCTGCTTGCGCTTTTTGCGCGGCAGCTTGCACCTCGTCGTGCGTGGCGCCAGGGCGGCCGTAAGCGATGTTGGCGGCGATCGAGCGGTGCAGCAGCGAAGTGTCTTGAGTCACCAGACCGATGGCAGCACGCAGGCTCTCCTGCGTCACCTCGCGGATGTCCTGGCCATCGATCAGGATGCTGCCCTGCTCCAGATCATGAAAGCGCAGCAGCAGGTTGACCAAGGTGCTCTTGCCAGCACCCGAACGTCCCACCACGCCCACGCGCTCGCCGGGCCGCACCACCAAGTCCAGGTCATGCAGCACACTTTTGCCGTCAGCACGCCCGTAGCTGAAGCTCAAGTTCTGGAAGCGAATCTCGCCCTGGCTGACCTGCAGCTCACGCGCCGCCGGCTGGTCACTCATCGCATGCGGCACGGCGATGGTCTGCATGCCTTCTTGCACCACGCCGATGTTCTCGAAGATGCCCGTCACCTCCCAGCTGACCCAGCCTGCGACGTTGGCGAGGGTCCAGGCCAAGGGCAGCGCGGTAGCCACCATGCCGGCGTCGATCTGACCCTGCGACCACAGCGTGATGCCGATGCCTGCGGTGCTGACCAGCAGCAGCGCGTTCAGCGCTGACAGCGTGGTCATGAAGGTGGTGATCAAGCGCATATGCTGGGCGATCGCCTGCGTGTGGTCGTCGATGGCTTCGCGCACGTACTCGTCTTCGTCGCGGGATCGCGCAAACAGCTTGACGGTCAGGATGTTGGTGTAGCTGTCGACCACGCGGCCCATCACCAAGCTGCGGAGCTCTGAGCTGTTTTTGGCCAGGTCCCGCATACGCGGCACGAAGTGG
>Ga0105049_10004849_pt1 | contig 15753 bp, 11 predicted proteins | sample MAT06_FD_78087 | JGI IMG/M metagenome (GOLD analysis project Ga0105049, IMG submission 78087) | Freshwater microbial communities from Lake Fryxell liftoff mats and glacier meltwater in Antarctica - MAT-06 | ecosystem: Environmental > Aquatic > Freshwater > Ice > Liftoff microbial mat | place... | reverse complement strand
GGGGTCATGATGGGCAGAGTCAGCTCGCGATGGGCAGTTCGAGGGTGAAGGTGGCGCCGAGCCCGGGTCCTTGGCTGGCGGCGGTGAGCGAGCCGCCCATTTCCCTGGCCGCATTGGCGCCGCTGTGGAGGCCGAAGCCGTGGCCGTTTTTCTTCGTGGTGAAGCCGTGGCGAAAGATGCTCGTGAGATGCGCCGCGGCGATGCCCACGCCATTGTCGGCCACGGCGATGCGCACGCGATTTGCCGCGTGCTCGACGGTGATGCCGATGCGCGGCGCCGGCGGGTGCGCGTCTTCCACGGCGTGTTTGGCGTTGCGCAGGAGATTGATGAGGATCTGCAGGACCTTGTGGCGATCGACGCGCACCGGGGGCACCGGGGTGTAGGCCCGCTCGATGGCGATGCCGTGGCGGGAAAAGCTCGCGGTATTGAGCTGGAGCGCATCCTCGATGAGGCGCTCGGCGGGCACGTCTTCGAGCACGCCGGTCACGCGGGCGTAGCTCTGCTGCATGGAGACGATTTCCTTGATGTGCTCGATGTTCCGGCCGAGCTGCTCGAGTTCGGCGCGCACCGCGGCATTTTCCGCGAGGAGATGGCTGGAGAGCCGCTGGAGATAGCGCGGGAGCCGCTGGCCCTGCGGATCGCTGGTCATGAACGCGCCGAGATCGCGCTCGTGTTCGGCGAGGAGCACGGTGGCCTTGGCGAGGCCCTCGACCTTGGAATTGCGGAGCTTTTCCAGCGCGAGCGAGGCGGCGACGTTCACGCTGTTGAGCACGTTGCCGACATTGTGGAGCACGCCGGTGGCGACCTCCGCCATGCCGGCCTTGCGGGAAGATTCGAGGAGTTCGCGATGCACCGAGGCGAGCTTTTCCTCGGCGCGGATGCGCTCGGCGATCTCGGCCTGCAGCGTCTCATTGGCCGCGCGCAATTCCGCGGCCTGCCGGCGCAGCGGGCCGCTGATGCTGCGGGTGATGAAGGAGACGAAGCCGAGCGCCGCGAGCAGGGCCAGACCGGCCACGATCATGCTCCGGGTGCGCCGGTTTTTGTAGTTGTGAATCCGCGCGTCGAGCAGCCGGTCGAGCTCCTCCGCCGCGACCGTCCAGAGCCGGAAGCTCGCCTCCCGCGCAAGCTGGCCCGTCGCGCGATACTCCGCCGCGGTGAGATCCACCGTCTCCTCGCTGGCGAGCTGCCGGGTGAGGCCGATGATGGCCTCCGCGGCGGCGGTGAACTCGGCGAGCGCCGCTGGCAGGCGCTCCTGCAGGGTGGCGCTCACGCCGTAGAAATTGCCGTCTTCATTCAGCGCCGTCTGGAGGCTGCCGCGGATGCGGTCGAGGTCCGACTCCTGGAGCAGCGCGGCGTGGACGGCGAGTTGCTGGCGCTCCTGGGTGGAGATCACGTCCTGCTGGAGATCGGTCTCCGCGTGGGCCATGACCGCGGCCAGCCGGTCCTGCGTGGCCGGCAGGGCGAGCAGCGTGGCGTCCATTACGTAATAGCTGTCGAGATCGGGATCGAGGATGAGGTTCGAGTTGTCGCCCGCGTGGGTGATCATCGTGCGCAGACCGGCGACGAGCCGGAGATGGCGCGCGGCGCGCTCGGCCGGTGTGAGGTCCAGGAGGACTGTGCGCAGCGCCTCCCAATCCGCGCGCAGCGTCTCGACGCGGAACTGCTGGCGCTGGCGTTTGGCCAGACCCTCCTCGGTGAATTGCAGCGCCGGGCCGATCCGCGCATCGACGGCTTCGAGCGCATCGAAGGCGGCATCAATCTGGTGCTCCATGGTCTGCAGCTCCCCGGCGAGGGCCGCGTCGCCGCGGGACGCATGCCCGGCGAGCGCGCGGTGCTCCGGGATGAGCTGGAGCAGGCGCTCGAGCGGACGCTGGTACTCGTTGCCCATCTTTTCCAGCTCGGCGAAGCGGATGTTCGCGTTCATGCCGGTGATGAAGAAGTAGAACATCAGCGAATCCGGCATCACGAAGAAGACCGTGATGAGCATCAGCTTCTGCGAGACTTTGAGATTGCGGAACCAGGTCTTGAGTGGGTGCATCGGGCGCAGGGGCGACCGGGCTGGTCATCGCCCGCGCCGGCAGCATGAGCACGCTTCGGACCACGCGCTCTCGACGGCGCTTCCGCGGATTTTTTTCCCACCCGCCGGGCTACGCCGCGCGGCTCGCGAGGCAGTGGGCGACGAGGTTCGCGAGGCGCTCGGAATGGTAGGGCTTGGCGAGGAAAGTGGTGTCGGCCTCGGTCTCAAACTCCGAGCCGATGAGTTCGGCGCTGTAGCCGCTGGTGTAGATGACCTTGAGCTGATGGTTCTCGGCCACGAGCTGCCGCGCGAGCTGCCGGCCGGAGATGGATTCCGGCATCTATCGCCGGCGGCGACACGCCGGACCTCGATCTTGCGGCCATGAGCGCTCGCGCCGGCACCAGCGCGGTGGCCTTGGCCAGGCTCGTGACTTTCGACTCGCGCAGAGGCCAAGGAGGAAGAGGACGAGGCCGCGCAGCCGGAGCGGCTGACTCCAGGCTGCCGCTCGGACCCATGCGGGCGGCAGCCAGCCACTCCTCCGATGGGCGTGCGCTTCCAACGCCGGCGCATTCCGGCGGCAGCCTGGAGTCAGCCGCTCCGCTTTCGATTGCCCGTCGTCGTTGAACCGCGCCCCATAGGCTCCGGTGGGGATATCCTTTTCCCGGGTCGCAAAGCCGCCGCGCAGGGTGAAATCGCCGTACTTCACCGAGCCCAGGAAATTCCACGCCCGATCGCCATCGCGCCGGTAGGCCACTCCGCGATTGGTCTCCGGAGAGTCGTATTCGGGGAAAAAGAGGCCGGTGTCGCCATCGGTCGCAAAGCCCGAACCGGAGAGCATCAGCTCGAGCCCGCTGGCAAACTTCCGCCCAAACGTCAGCCGCCCGGAGCGCGCGTCGAAGCTCCCATAGCTGCCCGCCAGCTCGACGCCCTGGAGGTCGGCCCCGCGCCGCGTGGTCACGCTGATCACGCCGAAGAAGGCATTGCTCCCGTAGAGCGCCGAGCCCGGGCCGCGGATGAATTCCACGCGCTCGATGAGATCGACGTCGAGCAGCCCTTCAGTGCCGACGGGTGTCGAATCGTACACCACGTCATTCATCCGGTGCCCGTCGATGAGCAGGAGCGTCTTGCTCCCGTAGTCGCCGAAACGATTGAAGCCGCGCACCCCAGCGTAGGCGTAATTGCGGTCGTAGGTGATGTCGAAGCCGCGCACCGAGCGAACGACATCGGCCAGGGTGCGGTAGCCAAACTGCCGGATCTGCTCCCGGGTGACGATGGAGACCGAGGACGGCGCGTCGGTGACTTTCTCGGAGAACTTCGAAGCGGCAAAGACCGTATCGACCTTCACCGAGCCAAGCTCCTCCAGGCTGAGATTCAGCAGCCGCGAGGCATCCTCGGCGGCGACCATCGGACCCAAAACAAGCAGGACGATGAGGCTGGTAAGGCGGCGTGGGCGGAACATAAGCAGGGAATTCCGCAGCCTTGAGAATCAGTACTCGTGCCAGCCCGCCGACGGGATCGCCCGGCGCTGGTCGGGGACGCGATCGCCTAACGCAGAGCCTTCAAGCGCCGGGCCGCGACCTCCGCCGCGGCGCGTGGGCTGGCGGTGCGGATGAGCTGCAAGCAGGCGGCCCGCGCCACCTCGGCATCGGGGAGAGTCGCCTCGCGCAAGAGGTCCACGTCGCTGCGGTAGCTCATGCGCTCGGCGCTGGTGAGCGCCGCTCCCGCATCATCGAGAGCGAGGAGGCGCGCCGTCCCGGCGAAGTCGCTGCGCCGGATGGCGTCCTCCAACCGCGCGCGGAGGAGGGACTCCGGCTCGACGGCATCGCCGCCCACGGGATCGAGCAGCGCGCGGAGCGCCCGGGCGCGCAGCTCGGCCAGCGCCACGCCGCCGGGCCGGGCCAGGATGCGGCTCCAGAGCATGGCGAAATCCTGCGCGCGACCGGGATCGACGGACACGTCCCCGGCGGGAAGCGTGCGCCAGGCGGCGGCGAGCCTCCGGATCTCCGCATTCTTTTCGTGCGCCGCGAGACTCTCCAGGGCACGGAGCAAGGCCGCGACGGGATCGTTCGCGGCGGCTTGCTCCGGTGAGAGCGTCCACCCCGGCGCGGCCTTTGGTGGGTTCACGGGCGTGGGCTGGCCGAGGCGGTCTTGGACATGCCGCACCACGGCGGGGCGGAATTCGTAGAGCGACTGCTGCAGCCTGGCCGTGGCGGCGGCCCGATCCGCCTCGGAGCCCGAGTCTTCCGCGGTGCGCAGGGCGAGCCAGGCCGCGTAATCCCCATGCGGAGGTGGCAGGCCAGCCCGGCGGAGCCAGGCCGCGACGACCGGCGCCGGCGGCACGCCACTGCGGTCGTACGCGGAGGTTCCTGGGAGCTTGAAGGCGTCCGGCGCGCTCAGCAGATCGCGATAGTCGATACCTCCGCGGGACAACCCGGCCGGCGGCATAAACTGCCCGGGAAAGCCCCGCGGGCGCGGATCGCGTGCCGGGAAGCGCGGTGGCTCGCCCGGGGTGCTGAACCGAGCGAGGCGCTCCAGGGCGACGGCAAACTCGGCGGTCGGGGCTTCCTGCAGGATGGCGTCGTCGAGAGCCGTCTGCGCGGCCAGGAATTCCGCGCGGAATCGGGCTTGGAGGGCGGCGAGGCGAGCGGCGACGGCCGGGCGATCCAGAAAGCGGTACCCATTTTCCCTCAAGACCCGGGCGATCGCACGGAAGGTGGCGTAGGTGGAAAACTCGGCGTCTGGCGCGGGCAGGAGCAGGGGCTGCGGGGGAGTGAGGATGCTGTAGTAGTCGATGAGCAGCGCGACCGTGGCCTCGGCGGGAGAACGCGGGGGAATACGGGGTCTGGACTTGGGACTGGCCGAAGAGTGTCGGCTATTGTCCGCCGCACTCCACTGCATGAAATGCGGGGGCATGGTGATGCCGCGGAGCCGATCCAGGAGGGGACTGAGGGGCTCCAGTTCCCGTTCGGTGCGGGCGGTGAGCCATCGGCTTTCGATGGCGTCCAGGGCGGGTTGCACGAGCGCGAAGCCCGCCAGCTTGCGCATTTCTTCCAGACTGCGGATGCGGCCTTGGAGCCAATCGAAGATCTCGGCGGGGCCGGGAGCCGGCTCGGCTTGGGGCCGGAGCTTCGCGACCAGATAAGACCAGCGGACGGCCTGGGTCATCGGGCCGGGTAGTGCCACCGGTCGTCGCACCATGCCATTCGGCGTCATGCGATGGGTAAACACCTCCCCGTGGAACACGTCATCCAGCGAGAGCAGGGCGAGGCGCTGGTCTTCCGCCGACCAGTAACCAAGCTCGACCCCGGTCGTCAGCATCGCGTCGCAGGCGGCCCGATGGATCTCGGGGCTGGCTTCGATCCGGTCGATGAGGGCGGAGAGCGCGGCGAATCTCGGATCGTCGATCGCCTCCGCGGCCAGCCCGAACTGGGTTCCCGCCCAGAGCCCGAGCACCAGGGTCAGACTTGCGGCTTTCATCCGCTAGCGGCCGATGGGCAGACCAGGTACTCCCGGGATGTGCCGGGGCTCGGTCGCAGGCGATCCTTGCACCTCCGGATGCGCTTTGGTGAGCGCCTTGAGCTTCTCCGCCGCCGCGGCCGTCGGGGCGCGGGGACTCGAAGAGCGGAGCACTTCCTTGTAGGTCTGGGCAGCATCGGCCCATTGCTCGGCCGACTCGAGGTTCTGCGCGGCGAAGAAAGCGCGCAACGCGGTGATGGCGTCGTCCGGCGCGCCGCGACCGCGGGCCGCCAGGAGATTCACCCGCGACTCCAGCAGCGAAAGCAGCCGGCGCCATTCCCCTTTGGCCGCCAGCTCATCGGCGAGAGCATCCAGCGCGGGATCGATCTCCAGAGAGACGAGCGGTGGCGCATTCAGTTCCGGTGCCCGGAGGTGCCGGCTGAGGACGTCGCGTTCGATCCGCTGGCGCAGCGTGCGCAGCGTAGCCGCGAAGGTCGGGTCGCGGAATGGGCTCTCCGGGTAGCGGTCCGCGTTCGTGAAGCCGCCGCCGGGGGCGACCCACGCCACCGCGAGGGCGGCGAGATCAACGGAAAGTTGCCACCAGTTTTCCGCGCCCTCCGAGCGCGTTCGCTCCCGGGGCTCTCGACTCCAGGCCACCAGCTCGGCGGCGATGGCTTCGAGTTCCGCCGGTTTTGTGACCGCGGCCAGCCGGCCTTGCAGCTTGCTCCAGCGGTCCCGCGATTCCTTCTCCGCGCGCTCGGTGGCCTGCTCACCGAGCTTGGCCAGGAAGGCGCGGAACTTCGCCGCGCGGGGGCGATCCAGCGCGCGAGTGGAGGAGGATATCTCCTCGAACTGCTGCTCGAGACCGGGGGCGCCCGCAGGCGCTCCGCGCGCCAGGAGCTGGAGGAGCTGGCGATAGAACTGCAACGCCGGCCGCGGGTCCCGGCCTGGCGTGCGCAATCCATAGCTTTCGAACGGGGTGTAGCCATCGCAAGCGTCTGCAAAACGATCGAGGGCGTCACTGACCGCAGACTCCGGCTTCCGGGTGAGGATGGCTTCGTCGAGGCGGTCTTGAGCCGAGGTGATGGCATCGAGCAGCGGCTGGCTGGCGCGCTCGGCCCGCTCCTCGACCGCGACGCTGAGGTTCTGCGGGTTGCTTTGGCTGCGCAGGTTCAGGAGCGCCGCGGCGATCTCCTCGGGCCGTCCTGCCGCTTCCACGCTCAGCAACCGGCGCAGTCGTTGCACCACGAAGACGGCCGAGGTGATGGCGGAACCCTGGGGGCTGGCGCTCGACTCCGCTTGCAGCGCATCCAGCACGCCTTCCGCCGCGCGCTCAAAGCTTTCACACTCGGCGGGTTTGGTCGCCGTCTTCAAGAGGGCCAGCACGCGGGCGTTGATGTCGCGCGTCACGTCGCCGAGGATCGCCGCCCGGCGCGTTTGGTCCTGGGCGTTCGCCGTTTCGAGGGTCGTGAGCACCGCCATGATCGCGGCGTTCTCCGTTGGCAGCCGCGAGGAGGAAAGCAGGGTCCGCAATTGCACCTTGCCGGTCGCGGAGATCGCCGTCTGGAGATTCCACCGCAGGAGCTGCGCGGCGGGTGCGGAGAGCCGACCCGCAGCGACTTCGGCATCCACGGCTTTCCGGGCTTTTTCCAGGTTCTCCACGAGGTCTTTGTTCATCTGCTCCAGAGCCGCCGGCACTTGCTCGAGCGGCAGGGGAGAAGGTTCCAAAGCCAGGCTGAACCCGGGAGCCAGGAGGGTGGCGCAAAAACAGAGGAGAACCAGGGGGAGTTTCATAGGCCGCGGCGACGATAGCGGAGGCGGCGGGAGTTGCACGGCGGAAGGTGGTCCCGGGAGCTGGCTGGCTGGGGTGGAGACCGTCCCGTCGCGCGCGCTCCATCCGCGGGCGCGCCAGTGCTCCCGTCGGATCAAGGGCGCGGTGCCCGGGATGGGTGCGGCGGTCAGGGTTGCGGGGCGCGGACCAGGCCCGCGCCGATGTCCGTGGGGTCGAAGCCGGCGGCGAGGCCAACGGTGGTTCCGGAGGCGATGAGGCGATTGGTCCATTCGCCTCCGGTGAGCGGTGCGCCGGCCTTGATTTTCTCGGCCCAGAGCGCGGCGACGCCGGCGACGTGGGGCGTGGCCATGCTCGTGCCGCTCAGGGCGGTGAGCCCGCCGCCGAGCTTCGCGGAGGTCACGGCGACACCGGGTCCGGAGATGTTGGCGAAGGTATTTGAGAAGGGCGCGACGCGGAGCCCGCCGGTGGCCTGCCCGAGAGCGGCGACGGAGATGAGACCTTCGGACACCGCGGGTGGCGCGACCGCGATCTCATAGGTGGGCCGAGCACTTTCGTTGCCCGCCGCGGCGATGATCAACGTGGGCTGCGCAAAGAGGCCGCGCGCGCGGATGAAGCCGGCCATCCGCTCGAAGAGCATGACATTCGCGCGGTAGTCTTCGAGGGCGCGCGTGACCGCGGCCTGGGTCGGAAGACCGCCTTCTTCGAGTTCCTTCACCCAGCCGGGAAAGTCGATGCCGAGCGACATCGAGATGACGTGGGCGCCGTTCTCCACCGCCCAATTGATGGCGCTGGCGATGCGATCGCTCGAGCCGCCACCGGCCCCGAGCACTTTGCCGATGAGCGCCCGCTTCACTCCGCGCGCGACGCCGATCCGCGTGCCGCTGACGTCGCGTCCAAAGATGGTGCCGGCGCAGTGGGTGCCGTGGCCGTGGAGATCACCCACGGCTTCGGTGGTGAAGTTCTTCCGCACGAGCGTCACTCCAGCAAAGGCGGGATGCGAAGCGTCGATGCCGGTGTCGAGCACCGCCACGACGATGCCGTCGCCGGTGAACGGGGAGGTGTCTGCGCCCACGGCGGTGATGCCCCACGCGGTCGCACCCGCGGCGGGCCTGGCTGCCTTGCCGACGGGCGGCACGAGCTTCATGGGCATCGACGGCGCGATCGCCGCGACGTTCGCTTCATTGCCGAGCGCGCGGAGATCGCGCTTGTTCAGGTCGCCGACTTCCACCTGCACCGTGGTGGGTTCGGCCTCCACCGTGGCCATGCGGCGCGCACCGCCCCGCCAGATTTCGCGAGTGGCTGGCCGGGGTGTGCGCAGGATGATGTAGGTGGCCTTTGGGTTCGTGGATTTCATCTTTTTCATGGGTCGCTGGGGCTTTCGGGGTTTTTCGTTTCGTGGGTCGGAGGGCCGGCCCCGGCCGCTGGGGATTTTCTCTTCGCCCGGTCCTGACACCGACCCTCCGAGAAGCTAAACGCGCCGATCGGCGGCGCTTGCGGATTATCTTCCGAACGGAGTCCGCCGCGCCGCGCCGCCACCGTCTTGCAGGAGATGGTGATCCCTCAGCGCTTGAGCGGTCGGGACGGGACGGCGCCCGGCGTGCCCTTCCCGCGGGCCGGCTCCGCCACAGGGCGCGCATTGATTTCCGGGTGGGCCTTGGCGAGCGCCTTGAGCTTTTCGGCCGCGGCCGCGATCGGTGCGCGAGGACTGGAAGCAAGGAGCACTTCCTTGTAGGCGGAGGCGGCGGCGGCCCACTGTTCGGCCAACTCCAGGTTCTGAGCCGCGAAGAAGGCGCGCAGCGCTGGGATGGAATCGTCCTCCGCCGGGCGCGCGCGCGCGGGCTGCAGCGTCGCCCGGGACGTGAGCAGCCGATGGAGCCGGCGCCAGTCACTCTTGGCGACAAGATCGTCGGCCAGCGCGTCGAGGGCGGCGTCGGTCTCGAGCGATTGCAGCGGTGGCTGAAGAATCTCGGGCACGCGGAGGAGATGGCTGAGCGAGTCGCGTTCGATCCGCTGGCGCAGGGCGCGGAGCGGGGCTGCGAGCGAAGGGTGGCGTGCCGGGGTCTGCCGCAAGGCGTCGGCCATCGTTTCACCAGCGCTGGGAGATGCCCACGCGGCGGCGAGGGCGGCGAACTCGATCGAGAGCTGGCTCCAGGAATCCCCTCCGTCCGAGGTTCCCGGCGGTCGCGGCTCCCGAGCCCAACTGGCGACTTCGAGGGCGATCGCGTCGAGGTCCGCGGGTTTCGCCGCCGTCGTCAGCCGGCTTTGCAGCCTGGTCCAGTGCTCACGGTAGGCTTTTTCCACACGTTCGCCGTTCTCAGTCCCGAGGGTGAGAAACAACGCGCGGAACCTCTCAGCCCGGGCGCGATCGAAAGAGGAGAGCGCACCGGATGCCTGCTGGAGCCGGTTGGCGACCTCCGCGGCGTCGCCTTGCTCCGCTGCTTTGTACAACTGGATGACTTCGCGATAGAACGGCACCGATGCTTTTGGGTAGCGCCCCGGCGTCCCGGATTCATCCCTGGGCACGAAGCCTTCGGCCGCGTCCTCGAATCGACTGAATGCCGCCACGAGTTCGGGCGCGGGCTTTCGGGCGAAGATCGCTTCGTCGAGTGCGGCGTTGGTCGTGGCGATGGCTTCGAGCAGGGGCTTGGCGGAGCGCGCGGCCCGCTCCCCGGCTTCGGGGGCGAAGTTCTTTCCAAAGGAACCGGACGTCCGGGTTCCCGTACGGAGATCCACCACGGCCTGGGCAATGGCCGCTGGCGACCCTTCTGCTTCCGCCTCCAGGAGGTGGCGCAGGAGCTCGGTCACGAGGCGGGCGCTGGTCAGGGACTCGATCTGACCTGCGCCGTTTGCATAGGTTTCCATCGCGTCGCGCAGGGCTGCCAAGGCTTGCTCGAAAGCCATGCACTCGGCCGCTTTGGTGGGGCCTTTCAAGAGCGCCGTGGCCTTGGCATTGATGTCCTGGAACGCGGCGTTGAGCACCACCGCGCGCCGCGCGCCATCGCGCGAGATGGCCATCTCGAGCTCTCCGAGGGCGTCGGCGATCGTCGCGTTTTCCGAGGGCGTGCCCGACGAGTAAAGGATGGAGCGCGCCTTCTGCCTGCCGGATTCGGTGAGGAGGGTCTTCAGGTTCCACTGCAGGAGCTGGGCGGTGGGTCCGGTGACCCGGCCCGCCGCGGCCTCGGTGTCCACGAGCTTGCTGGTGCGCTCCACTTTTGCCGCGAAGTCTTTGCTCCACTGCCCCCAGACGGCCGGCACTTCCTCGAATGGAGGCGTCGGAGAATCCGCCGCGGATGTGAACTCGCAGGCGATCGTGGTGATGAAGGCGAACACCAAAACCAGGGGGAGTTTCATAGGCCGCGGCGACGATAGCGGAGGCGGCGGGAGTTGCACGGCGGAAGGTGGTCTTGGCGCTGGAGGCTCGCGCCGGGGCGGCCTACGGTGCGCGCCATGCCCGATACTCTCTCGCTCCGCTTGCGGCGCCGCGTCGCGGGGCGGCGGGTGGTGGAAGTCGATGACGTGGTGGCGGTGGAGGAGCCGCTGGAGCTGCGGGTGGAGGGGCGCACGCTGGCCATCATCATGCGCACGCCGGGGGCGGATCGGGAGCTGGCCGCGGGCTTTCTGCTTTCGGAAGGCGTGGTGCGCTCGGCCCGCGAGATTTTTGAGATCTCGCCCTGCGTCGCGCCGAAGTCGGGGGCCGGGGCGGGCAATGTGATCGACGTGGCGCTGCTCGATCCGGCGCGCTTCGATCCGCAGAAATTTTCCCGGCACGTCTTCACGTCTTCGAGCTGCGGCATCTGCGGCAAGACCTCGATCGCCTCGGTGATGAAGCGCCGGCGACCGCTGCGCGATCCGACGCGGGTCTCAGCCAGGGTGCTGCGCACGCTGCCGCGGGCGTTGGAAAAGCAGCAGACCGCTTTCCAGGCCACCGGCGGCTTGCACGCCTGCGCGCTCTTTTCCCCGGCGGGAAAACTGCTCGCCCTGCGCGAAGACGTGGGCCGGCACAACGCGCTCGACAAGCTCATCGGCCAGGCGCTGCTCACCGGCTGCACCCCGCTCGCCGGTCACGTCCTGCTGCTTAGCGGGCGCACGTCTTTTGAGATGATGCAGAAAGCCTACGCGGGCGGCGTGGCGATCGTGGCCGCGATCGGCGCGCCGAGCAGTCTGGCGGTGGAGTTTGCGCGCGCCGCGGGGCAGACGCTGGTCGGCTTTCTGCGCGGCCGCTCGATGAATGTCTATGCGGGCGCCGAACGGGTGAAGCCGTGAGAGTGGAAGGTGAAAGTGGAAAGTGGAATGGCGCCTTCACTTTCCACCTTCACTTTCACTTTCACTTCATCCGACGACGGTCGGGGCGTCGGAGAGCTTGATCACGCGGCCTTCGGGGTCGCGGAAATTCGTGTAGGGGCCGACGGTCGTGACGACGATGCCGCGGCGGCGCAGCTCCCGGAGCACCGCCTCGCGATCGGCCAGGGCGAGGTAGAGGTGAAAGTAGCTCACGGCCTCGCCGTGCTGGCTCTGGCGCAGGCAGAGCGGCACGCCGCCGAGTTCCAGCTCGCAGAACACTTCGGGCTTTTCGCTGAGCACCCGGGCGCCGAGGAGCGAGACGTAAAATTCCCGGATGTCGCGCCAGCGCTGGGTGAAGACGGCGATGGAATAGCAGGCGGTTTTTTCCGCCGCGACAGGGGCCGGGCGCGCGCTGCTGGCGGGCTCGTGGGCGGTGTCGCGGTCGATGAGAGTTGGCATGGCGCTGTCTTTAGCAGCGGGCATGCCCGTGTTCTTGAATTTATGGAATTGGCTATTGTGGAGGGGCGCTTGTAGGAGAAAACCTGAGCGTCCCGCTTGTCCCTCATGCGCCCCCATGCCATCCTCGCCATCGCCATGTGGCGCGTCTCCCTTGCTCTCCTGTGCGCCGCGCTCGCACCGCTCTCCGCCGCTCCCCCGGCGGCCCTTTTCCACCCCGGCAAACTCGCCGAGATCGACGCCGCGATCACCCTCGCCATCGCCGATGGCCGCTGCCCGGGCGGGGTGCTCTGGCTGGAACGCGACGGCGCCGTGTACCATCGCGCCTACGGGCAGCGCGCCGTGGAGCCCGCGCCGGAGGCGGCGACGGAGGACACGCTCTACGACGCGGCGTCGCTCACCAAGCCGATCGCCACGGCGACCGCCGTGCTCCTCCTGAGCGAACGCGGCGCGCTCGCGCTCGACGCGCCCGTGAGCGGCGTGCTCCCGGAGTTTCGCGGCGCGGGCAAGGAGGCGATCACCTTCCGCCAACTGCTCACGCACACCTCGGGCTTGCGCGCCGGTCTGCCGCTGAAGCCCGCGTGGAGCGGCGCCGCGGGGGCGCTCGAGCGGGCCTGCGCCGAGCCGCTGCCGGACGCCCCGGGCACCGTCTTCCGCTACAGCGACGTGAATTTCATCCTGCTCGGCGAAGTGGTGCGGCGCGTGAGCGGGCAGCCACTGGAGGCCTATTGCGCGGCGGAAATCTTCGGCCCGCTCGGGATGCGCGACACGGGATTTCTGCCGGGGGAAAAGGCGCGGGTGGCGCCGACCGAACGCACCGCCGGGGGCGTGCGGCGCGGCGTGGTGCATGATCCCACGGCGCAGCGCATGGGCGGCGTGGCCGGCCACGCCGGGCTCTTCACCACGGCGGCGGATCTGGCGCGCTTTGCGCGCATGCTCCTCGGCGGCGGCACCCTCGACGGCGTGCGGGTGCTGCAGGCGGAGACGGTCGCGGCGCTCACCCGGGTGCAGACGCCGGCGTCGATCCCGGCGCGGCGCGGCCTCGGCTGGGACATCGACTCGCCCTACGCGACGCCGCGCGGCGCCTGGTTTCCGATCGGAAGTTTCGGCCACACCGGCTGGACGGGCACCTCGCTGTGGATCGATCCGTTTTCGCGGACGTTCGTGATCTTCCTCTCGAATCGCAATCACCCCACGGAGGCGGGCAATGTCACCGCGCTGCGCCGAACGCTGGGCACGCTCGCGGCCGAGGCGGTGCCCGATTTCAATTTCCTCCACGTGCCGGGCGCGTTGCCGTGGCAGGCGGGCGGCGGCTCCGGGGGCGGCGTGCCGGGACGCGCCCCGCGCGCCGTGCTCACCGGGCTCGAGGTGCTCGTGCGCGACGGCTTCGCGCCGCTGCGCGGGCTCAAGGTGGGGCTGGTGACGAATCACACCGGCCTCGATCGCCAGCGCCGCACGACCATCGACCTGCTGCACGAGGCTCCGGGAGTGCAGCTCGTCGCGCTCTTCAGCCCCGAGCACGGCATCCGCGGGGCGCTGGATGAAAAGGTCGCCGACTCCCGCGACGAGCGCACCGGCCTGCCGATCCACAGCCTCTACGGCGCGACCCGCGCGCCCACCGCCGCGCAGCTCGCCGGCCTCGAGGCGCTGGTCTTCGATATCCAGGACATGGGCTGCCGCTTCTACACCTACATCTCCACGATGGGCGAGTGCCTCACCGCCGCGGCCGCGGCGGGGAAAAAATTCGTCGTCCTCGACCGGCCGAATCCGATCGGCGGAGTGCGGGTCGAAGGCCCGATGCTCGCCGCCGCGCGGAGCTTTACCGCCTGGCACGAGCTGCCGGTGCGGCACGGCATGACCGTGGGTGAACTGGCGCGGCTCTTCGTCGCCGAACGCGGGCTGAAGGTGGATCTCACGGTGGTGTCCTGCGAGGGGTGGGCGCGGGAGGCGTGGTTCGACGAGACGCTGCTGCCGTGGGTGCATCCCTCGCCGGCGATGCGCAGTCTCACCGCGGCGACGCTCTATCCGGGCGTGGGCCTGATCGAGTTCTGCCCGGTGAGCGTCGGGCGCGGCACGGAGCGGCCATTTGAGTATGTGGGCGCGCCTTTCCTCGACGAACGCGCGCTCGTCGCCCAGCTCGGCGCAGCGGGGCTTCCCGGGGTGCGCTTCCTCCCGGTGCGCTTCACGCCCAGCTCGAGCACGTTCGCCGGCCAGGAATGTCGCGGGGTGCAGATCCTCGTCACCCAGCGCGACGCCTTCAGTCCGCTCGATCTCGGGATCGTGCTCGCGACCGCGCTGCACCGGAGCCATCCCGCGGAAGTGCAGATCGAAAAGATGGCGCGCCTGCTCGCGCATCCGCCCACGCTGGCCGCGATCCAGCGCGGCGCGGACCTCGACGCGATCAAGGCGCTCTGGGCCTGGGAGCGGGAGAAATTCCGCGCCCGCCGCGAGGCGAGCCTGCTCTATCGCTGAACGCCGCGCCTACCGCGCCGCCGCGCCGCGACTCGCCCGATACCACTCCACGAATTTCGGGATGCCTTCGGCGATCTGGGTCGTCGGGGCGTAACCGAGGAGGCGGCGCGCCTTGTCGATATTTGCGTAGGTGAGCGGCACATCGCCGGGCTGCTCGGGCAGTTGCTCGATCACCGCTTTTTTTCCCAGCGCCCGCTCGATCGTGGCGATCAGGTCGCGCAGGGTCGTCGTCTGGCTCTCGCCGAGATTGAAGACGTCGCACTTTTCCCCCGCGTAGCCGAGGCAGGCGGTGACGCCCTGGAGGATGTCGTCGATGTAGGTGTAGTCGCGCCGCGTGGAGCCGTCGCCAAACTGCTGGATCGGCCGGCCCTCGTCGATCGCGCGGGTGAAGGAATGGATCGCCAGATCGGGCCGCTGCCGCGGACCATAGACGGTGAAGAAGCGCAGGCTGATCGTCCGCAGGCCGTAGAGGTGCGAGTAGTTCGAGCAAAACTGCTCGGTCGCCATCTTCGTCGCGGCATAGGGCGAGATGGTCTGGTCGATGAGCATGTCCTCGCTGAAGGGCGCAGTCTTGATGACGCCATAGACCGAGGAGCTGGAGGCCGAGATGAAGCGCGGGACCTGGTGCCGGCGGGCCGCTTCCAGGAGGTGCCAGGTGCCGGTGATGTTCGTGTCGATGTAAAGCTGGGGATCCTTGATCGAGGGGCGGACGCCGGCCCGCGCGGCGAGGTGGATGATGGCCTCGGGCCGCTGCTCGCCGACGATGCGCGTGACCGCCGCGCCATCGCGGAGATCGGCCTCGTAGATCGGCACCTGCCCGGCAAAAGCGGCGACGTTCGCGCGCTTGATCGCGGGATCGTAGAAGTCGTTGAAATCGTCCAGCACCGCAACGGCGTGGCCTTCCGCGAGAAGGCGCTCCACGAGATGCGAGCCGATAAAGCCGGCACCGCCGGTCACGAGGATAGTCATGTGCGGCGACCGTAGCGAACGGGGGAAAATTCCGGCAAGCGAAACCTCGACGCCGGCCGCGGTGGGGAGCGCGCCCGGGCCGCTTTCGCGCGCCGGACTCAGGAAGCTTGTTGACAGTGAAAAACCCGGGTGAGATTAACCACGCCTCATCCATTTATGGCCGACGAGAACCCCCAAGCCCCTTCCGAAGACGACGCCACGAAAGCGGAGACGATCCGCATCACCCTTCCGTCCAAGGGCGACCCCCTCCCCCAAAAGCGCGAAACGGTGCGCATCAATCTCCCCGGTCGTCCGGCTGAACTCGCCGGTG
>Ga0105049_10004847_pt1 | contig 15754 bp, 14 predicted proteins | sample MAT06_FD_78087 | JGI IMG/M metagenome (GOLD analysis project Ga0105049, IMG submission 78087) | Freshwater microbial communities from Lake Fryxell liftoff mats and glacier meltwater in Antarctica - MAT-06 | ecosystem: Environmental > Aquatic > Freshwater > Ice > Liftoff microbial mat | place... | reverse complement strand
GCAAATTTGATCTGCTGTGCTGTGAACTTCATAAAAGGTAGCTGGATGGAAAACAATGAATGGCCAGGCAAGGGTTGCCATATTAGATGGATATGATTGTTCATTACTACAAAAGCATTTAATTCGATGCGTTTATGCTCCACCAAAAAGTGTAGGCTATCCGTAATAATATGCTTACATTTATCTGTATCTAATATCGGCAACCAATCTTAGATTGACGCTGTAAAAAACGGAGGCCGTTCTGTTGGGTAGGGGAATTTCATCCCCTAATTTATGTGACGTTTGTTTATTAACCATGGGGAAAATCCCCTGTTAAGACAATAATTTGTTAGCGCTTCATGGATGGCCGTGGGTGACAACACCCACGGCGGCGTCTGATGATTGAGGCTGTCGATTAGAACGAGTAGTGAACACCAACAGCGGCGAAAAGTAAGCGAGCATAAGCAGCCTCCCAACAACAATATCCAACATTTCATGTGTAAAAATTTAGGTAAGTAAGATAGTCATTATTTGGGGGATGGGGTAGGCGTTAGTAACTTATGTAAATTTATCTAATGCTAAAATTATACAAACAAGACTTTGGAGACTATTTATAATTATCTTCGTGATTGTATCCTTTAAACCATTCTATATGAAAATGTATTTTTCCTTGTTATTCTTGTTTTTAGCAAGCAACCCCCAAAAGATTTCTGCACAACAATTTAGCCTAATATGGGAAGAGGCGTACGAAAAAAACCAGCTGATAAGTACCGAAACAGGCGTTACTACTAACACAGGAAACATTATTAGTTTTTACACAAAACAAAGCACAGCCAGAAAGTATTGGAATCGGTTTATGGATATTACCGAATTAATACTCTTCGACCCCAATATGAAAGAGCTAAAAAAAGTGGCGTTAACAATAAATGACGACTACGTTAGCGATGCAAAATTGATGAATCGAGGGGGTAATATTTACATGTTATACAATAGTTACGATAAAGAAACGGCAACCACTGCTGCATATGCAGTTAAAATTGATGAAGAAACGCTTACAGTAACAGATAAAATTTTATTGGCTAGAACCTCTCCCAAAAAACCAAGGCGGTTTACTGCAGCCACAATACCAACTGAAACTACTAGGTATGTTTATTCGGCGGATAGCAGCCTTCTTTTGGCTTTCTTAGACGAAGAGGGTGGCAATAAGGAAAATAAAAAGTTTTCAATAGGAGTGTTTGACAAAAATTTTGAAAAACAATGGAGCAGCTCTGTAGAATTTGAACAGCCTAATGCAGAAACAGTATTGCTTAACTTGTCGCTTAGCAACTATGGTAGGGCTTTTGTAATCTTTAGAGAGAAGGATCAAAATAGCAAGGCGTTTCAGCAAAATGCTATGATGCATATTTTTGACAAAGATAATTTGAAGGGAAGAAAAATTCAACTTAGTAAAGAAAAGCTAATCTCCGATGCACGCATATCATTTGATTCTGAAAACTCTATCACCGTAGTGGGATTATATAAAACTGCCCAAAATGGAAATATTAATGGCGTAATATATCAGAAAATAGATCTAACAACCTTAAAATACATAATTAGTAAATCAATACCGTTCCCAACAGAGTTCTTGGCCCTAATAGACAACGACGGATTTGCAAATAAAAAAGGATCTGATCCAGGCATTTCGAGAAAATTTTATTTGGGAGGAATTTTTAATAGGCCTAATGGCTCCATAGATATTGTAGCCGAATTTATCAACCAAGTGTACAGAGGGGATGCACGATCTGGCAGGTGGGAATATTTATTCGGCGATGTTATCACCGTTAATTTTTCATTAGCAGGCGAACCAACATTTACAAGAATCCCCAAAAAACAAGAAAATGTATCCCTGAGGCAGTACATGAGTTACATGCCCTTTTTGTACAACGATAAACTCATCATCATGTACAACGACGATAGATCTAATTTGGAAAGAGACATAAATGATAAGCCAGATAAAATTCTTTATTACAGTAAATCGTTGCTTACAGCTGCTATCATAGACACAGATGGAAAGGTTATCAGAAAGTTGGTGTACGATAATAAAGAAAGCGAGTTTATTACAAACCCTACTTTATCCTATAGAATATCTAGCAACCAAATACAAATAGAAGGCATTCGTTATCGACTGGCAAGCGATAAAAGGAAAATGGGCATATTGACTATCAAATAATAATTTGAGAAAATTGCTGGTAGAATGAATGGCTAGAAGACTTAATGCAACCAATTGGGAATATCTTATTAATCGTGTATGAGTTTCACAGCATTAGAATTTTCGGAACCGCAATCATTTGAAGAATATATGCGAACCGCAAATAGTTTAAACTGGGAAATAGCAAAAGTACCCGGTGTAATCATGTTTGAAATTGGTGATGCATTACCACAGGATGTTGTGTTGTTTCCCGTCACCAATACTTTCCCGCAAAGAACTGCGCAATTATTTTCTAGCATCACAGATCAAGCAATTAGTAAAGCTGTTCTCGCATATTTTCAATCATTGAGATGGTTAAACCCACATTTAAATAAACAGCTAAAAGGTGCACAGGGGCTGTTGGGTTACGCAAATGGAAATATTTGGTTCATAGGTGATGTTGAAGTTAAGATAGCGGCAGGTGTATTTTACTTTAATAGAAACACTTTACCACAGGGCTTAAAAACCCACTTATTGCCGAAGTGGTTTTAAAGCTCAATGACCACCGAAGTATTGTTATTTCTGTAAAAGATGCTCCGGGAGAAACGGGCTACCAACCTATTTTGAGGTATACAAATAATAATTAAAGGCTTGAACTTCTTCGCCACTGTTGGTGTTCACGACTCACCCCAGCCAACATCCTCAACTAGCAGACGCCGCCGTTGGTGTTATCACCAACGGCATCAACTTTCATAGTCTTTGTTTTTTTCTTCTGCTGTTGGTGTTCATTACTCACTCTATCCGACTGCCTTAACCAGCAGACGCCGTCGTTTGGTGTTCTCACCAACGACATCAACCTTAAGAGTGCCTTGTCCTAAAATAGGTTTACGCAAATAAAATATAAATTCTTCCTAACAAATAAACTCGCCTTCGTTTGAGCATGTTCCCGCCAAAAAAAATAGGCTGTCCGAAAACAGCCTATTTCGATATGGAATTTTTTCAATTTATGATTTTCCAGTTTTTCTTAATTTGCTATGATTTTTACTATATACGAAGTAAATCACCAATCCAACAGCCATCCATGCAAAAGCTACGGTGAGTGTTTGAAAATCTAACGCAAAAATCATGGATAGGCAAATCAACGCACCCAATACGGAAACTACCGGCGCAAAAGGAGTTCGGAATGGTCGCTCAATTTCGGGCGACTTCACCCTTAATACCCAAACGCCAATACTTACCAAAACGAAGGCAAACAGCGTTCCAAAAGAGGTTAAGTCACCGGCAACATGCCCAGGTACAAATGCTGCAAACAAGCCTACAAACACAAACAAGATCCAGTTGGCCTTGTAAGGAGTTTTGTATTTTGGATGCAATACGCCAAATGCTTTTGGAATCAACCCATCGTTACTCATGGTATAAAAGATACGACTTTGACCCATTAACATTACCAGGATTACTGAAGTGAAACCTGCAAGAATCGCAATCGTAACCGCTTTGGCTAACCAGCCATAACCAATCATATAAGTAGAGATAGCATAGGCTACTGATGCTTCACGACCTTTTTCAGGATCAACAAAATCTTTCCAGTTGGCAACACCTGTTAATACGTGTCCGAATAAAATGTACAAAACCGTACAAACAGCCAGCGAACCGAGGATACCGATGGGCATATCTCTTTTTGGATTTTTTGCTTCCTGGGCAGCAGTACTCACCGCATCAAAACCGATGAAGGCAAAAAATACAATCGCTGCACCGCCTAATACACCACCCCATCCGTGTTTAAACACCCCCGAATAGTCGGCAATTACTTTACCAGCCTGATCTGTAACAGGAGCCGTTCCTTCAGGAATCATGTAAGGGGTATGGTTGGCAGGATCGATAAACTGCCAGCCAATTGCGATGAACAACAAAACGATTGCAACTTTTATGAAAACGATAATTGTATTTACAAATGCACTTTCCGATGAACCCTTGATAAGCAGGAGGGTAACTAGTAATAGTACAATCAGTGCGGGTGCGTTCAAATAACCTTGGTGCAAAACTCCCAATTTATCTGTAAAACTTTCAAAAGGCGAATGGCACCATTCATAGGGGATGGCTCCTCCTAATAGCTTATTGAGATACTCACTCCATGCAATAGAAACCGTTGCAGCCCCCAGGGCATATTCCATCACGAGAGCCCAACCGATGATCCAGGCTACAATTTCTCCCAAGGTTACATAGCTGTAAGCGTAGGCGCTACCAGCAATAGGGATCATAGCCGCAAATTCTGCGTAACAAAGTCCGGCAAAAGCACAGCCTACTGCTGCAATAATAAAGGAGAGGGTAACTGCGGGACCGGCTGCCTGACCAGCAGCGGCTGCAGTTCTAACAAACAAACCGGCACCTATAATTGCACCGATACCAAGCGCTACCAGATTGCCTGCGCCCAAGGTACGTTTCAGTCCAGACTCCCCGTCTGCAGCTTGTGCGAGCATTTGGGTGAGCGACTTTTTAGCGAATAAACTCATACAGTTATTTAGTTGGTGAAATAAAAATAGATTGGCAAAGTAAGCAATAAATTAATAAAATGATAACCATCCTCATAATTTCGCCAGAAATACGAACCACATTGTTCCAAATGACTTAGCCCATGTGCAAACAGATTGAATAAATAGTTACGAAAAATTTATACTACATATTCGGGTACTGATTTTCATTGAAAAATAATTGGTTTATTTGCAAATGGAATTATTAGAAATCAGCTTTAGGGATTTAGTGAATCCCGAGTTTTATATCGTCAACGGAGGCCTTTGGCTTTTCTTGTTCATCGTATTTGCAGAAACGGGATTGTTTGCAGGATTTTTTCTGCCTGGCGACTCTCTTTTATTTGTGGCAGGTATTTACAGCAACGAGCTCATTACAAAAGGTCTTGGTATTAATATTGGCAGCGATGTGGTGCATCTTATTTTTCTTAGTATTTTGGTGGTGATTGCCGGTGTAATTGGCAATGGGGTAGGCTACTGGTTTGGACGAAAAAGCGGACCCGCTTTGTACAATCGAAAAGATAGCTTTTTTTTCAAGAAAAAATACCTCGAGCAAGCTCACGAATTTTATGAAAAAAACGGGGCTGGTACCATTGTGATCGCAAGATTTTTGCCAATTATCCGCACATTTGCCCCCATTGTAGCTGGCATCGTACAAATGGACAGAAAAAAATTCATGTACTACAATGTGGTGGGCTGTATTGCATGGGTGATCACCATGTTGTTTGCGGGTCATTACCTTCATAAAATTATCCTCGAAAAATTTAATTTCGACCTGAAAGAACATCTCGAAATTATTGTGTTGGGAATCGTATTTGTAACCACAGCTCCTGTCATCTATAAATTGTTTTTTAGTAAAAAAAAGACGCAAATAGATAAACCATAGTTTCTATGAATCTTAAACAACCAACTGATTCCATTTTTAACATCGCTGTGTTAGTAGCAGCCCTGGGATATTTTGTTGATATCTATGATCTCTTGCTCTTCAACATCGTAAGGGTAAAAAGTTTAGCAGACCTGGGCTTATCGGAAGAATTAATCAAAACTGACGGGGAGTTCATCATCAGCGTTCAAATGATTGGGCTTTTAATTGGTGGAATTATTTGGGGAGTCATTGGTGATAAAAAAGGTAGATTGAGTGTGCTATTCGGTTCCATTATCATTTATAGCGTTGCTAATATTGTGAACGGATTTGTTCAAACTACCAACCAATATGCGCTGGTGCGTTTCATTGCTGGCATAGGACTGGCCGGAGAATTGGGTGCAGGTATTACATTAGTAAGCGAACTTGCATCCAAAGAGAAAAGAGGATTGAGTACTTCACTCGTAGCTGGTGTAGGATTAACAGGCGCAGTAGCCGCATTTTTTATTTCTCAATATTTTCATTGGCGCACCTGTTACATCATTGGAGGCGCATTGGGTTTTTGTTTGTTGTTGTTGCGCATATCTGTGGTAGAAAGTGGCATGTACAACCAGGTAAAAGAAATGGGCGCAGTGTCGAAAGGGAATTTTTTGATGTTTTTCAATAATGCCAAACGACTAAAAAAATATGTGTTAGCCATATTAATTGGTTTGCCCACTTGGTATGTAATAGGCGTACTGGTAGCATTCTCTAATAATTTTGCAAAAGAATTCGGCATCACCGATAAAATCAATCCCGGTGAAGCTACGATGTATGCTTACGTGGCCATTTCGATTGGAGATATTTTAATTGGTTTTGTGAGCCACTGGCTTAAAAGCCGCAAAAAAGCTTTGCTTATTTTTTACGTCCTCACACTCATCGCCATCGTCATTTATTTTAACCAAGGTGCCGGCTCCGCAGCAAGGATGTATGCCATATGTGCCGCACTCGGTTTTGGGACTGGGTTTTGGGCAATTTTTGTAACCATGGCAGCCGAACAATTCGGCACAAATCTGAGGGCTACAGCCGCTACCACCATTCCCAATATGGTGAGGGGTGCTTTACCACTGATATTGATACTATTCAACTGGTTACAAGGTTTTACCAGTTATGCCAACGCCGGACTGATAACAGGAATTGTGATCATGGTCATTAGTTTTGTTGCAGCTCTCCTGACAGAGGAAACTTTTGGGAAAGACCTGAATTATGTTGAGCAGTAAGGTACCTTATCAATCTTATTGTTTTGTTTCCAATGTTAATGTAATGGGAAATGTATTTTTGTTAATAGTAATCCTGCGAAATAGGTTGTTTTTTTGTGATTAAATGTTGGTTGTTATTATGCGATTCTTTACACTACTTCTCTCTGTATTTTTATTTTCAGAAGCAAATGCTCAACTGAAAACCAATATTTATTGGACAGAACAAACCAGTTACCCGAATACGGATGTTATTTACTACAGTCCACGCCGGCATTTGTCGTGGAAAGATTTTCTTGGAAAACCACCAGAGGAATCACCTGCAGCAGCAATTACGGCTTCTGGTTTTGGGTACAAAGCAGATATCAAAAGATTAGAAAACGATGGCCAACTGAATGTGGCGGTGTATTGTTTTTTTAACAAGCTCAACTCATGGGTGAAAACTGGTAAAAACACTAGCTACATTCTCAACCACGAGCAGCATCATTTTGATATTAGTTTTATTGCGGCCAATATTTTTATAAACAAATTGAAAATCGCCAGTTTTACTTTTACCAATTACAATGCTACGCTTGCCGCTTTATACACAGAAAGCATGCAATACATGAACAAGTTGCAGAAAGAGTATGATGCGCAAACCAAAAATGGCCAGCTCCGCGAAGAACAGGCCACGTGGGATACACACTTAACGGAACGGTTACAAGAATTTATAAAGTAACTACCAGCACTGGAATGTTGAGTTCGTGTCTTACCGCATCTACGGTAGTTCCATATATAAAATCTTTCAGTCCACTATGGCCATGTGCACCCAACACCAGCATATCCGCCTTATTGTCTTTCACAATTCTTACAATTTCTTTTACCCTGTTTTTGTACCCAATCTCTCCGGTTGAATCGTAGCCCTGCCCTTGTAATTGACTTACATACAAATCGAGTTTTTCTTTGTCTTTCCTGCTTTCATAATCATCGGTGTCTTCACCAGAAATTTTAGCACCTGCACTCTCTACAATATGAAGTAACAAATAAGCTGTTTTCGGGTGTCCCTGACCGATAGCATAGGAAATGAGTTTTGCATCATCTGAACTAAAATCCAAAGCAATGGCAATACGCTCGAATACAGGTTTTCGGATGATACCAATTTCAACCTTTTCATCGTGCATTAAAATCGATTGTGCTTTTTCAGATTTTTTAAAGTAGGGATAAAGCAAAATGTACAGCAAGAGGGAACCAAAAAATAACATTGCTATTCCTATTAAAAATTTTGGCAATAGTGCCTCATCGTTGAAGATGGGGGTGAACTCATTGAAAAGCATTTTCAAGTTTAGGAAAACCAACACCGTTGCGATGGCCCAGGCTCCAATTTTAGTAAGGGGACTGATGACAAATTTACCCATCGTTTTTTTATCGCTTACGAATTGAATCAAAGGAATCACTGCATATCCCAACTGAAGACTCAACACCACCTGGCTCATGATAAGCAAAGCATCTACTCTGTTTTCACCATAAATACCAATTACCAACAATGCAGGGATAATGGCAACGAGCCGGGTGATTAACCTGCGTAGCACAGGGTTTAGTCGTAAACTCAGGTATCCTTCCATTACAATTTGTCCAGACAATGTTCCGGTGATCGTACTGCTTTGTCCGGCAGCGATCAAGGCAACTGCAAATAGGATAGGAGCTGTATCGCCTAAAAATCCTGGTAACAATCGGTGAGCTTCTTTTATTTCTCCCACATCTGAATTGCCAGTTTTATGAAACAGGGTGGCTGCTAATATCAGGATAGCGGCGTTTACCAAAAACGCGATATTGAGTGCAACGGTGGTATCTATTCTATTAAACCTCAGCGCCTGCCGAATCCCCTCCTCTGTTTTATTAATTTTTCTTGTTTGCACCAGTGCCGAATGGAGGTACAGGTTGTGCGGCATGACGGTAGCACCGATGATGCCGATACCGATAAAGAGGGCTTCATCATTGGCGATGGTTGGAATAAATCCGCTGGCCACTTCTGCGGCAGATGGAGCCGCCCAAATGATTTGTATCAAAAAACAAATAGCAATAATGGCTACCAGGGCGATGATGAATGCTTCCATTTTGCGCATGCCTAATTTTTGCAGGTATAGCAATAAGAAGGTATCCAATACGGTAAGGCTCACGCCCCAAATTAGTGGTAATCCGGTGAGCAACTGAATGCCGATGGCCATCCCTAAAACTTCAGCTAGGTCTGTAGCAGCAATCGCGATTTCTGCCAATATCCATAAAATAAAATTGATGTGCTTCGGATAGGCCTCTCTGTTAGCCTGGGCAAGATCGCGGCCGCGGACAATGCCTAGTCTGGCCGACAATCCCTGCAACAGCAACGCCATTAAATTGCTCATGAGCAAAACCCATATCAACGAATAGCCAAATTTGCTTCCACCTGCAATATCGGTGGCCCAATTGCCCGGATCCATATAGCCAACGCTTACCAGGTAAGCAGGGCCCAGAAAGGAAAATATTTTTCTCCATCCTTTTTGTTTCTGCGAAGTATCTACACTCTCATGCACCTCACTCAACGATGCTTCGGCTGTTCTTTTTTTATTGCTCATATTGCTACAGAAATAGGTTAATGGCGCCTATCTCTTTTTAAATAAATAATAAACGAGATCAATGATATTTTAGTTGTCTACTAAATAAAGTTAGATTAATCTAATAATAAAAATACAAACAATTGACTACAAACGTATTCCCTTTTTTTAGATTCCTTATCTTGAGCAATTAAAAGGAGGGTTAGTCGTTATTAATTTCAGTTTAATGTGTGAAAATTACACAGGACTAATTTTTTCCATTAATATTGCAAACCAAACCAAAAATGTAAAAATGAATTTTAGGCAGTTTCAGGTTCCTTACGAGGTGGATCACATTTATAATAAAAGAGTTACTTATTTTTCGATGGAATTTGCCGTGCATCAATCGCTTAAAATATACAGTGGTGGCCTGGGTTATTTGAGCGGATCACACCTCCGCAGTGCTTATGAACTTCGCCAAAATATGGTGGGAGTTGGCATCTTATGGAAGTATGGATATTACGATCAGGCAAGAAACCAGGATCAAACGCTTCAGGTACAGTGGAATGAGAAAATTTATAATTTTCTGGAAGACACCGGTATAAAATTCCAAATACAGATACACGAACATCCGGTGTGGGTAAAAGCATTTTACTTAAATCCGGAAACGTTTAAAACAGCCCCCCTCTTTTTATTAAGTACAGATTTACCAGAGAACGATTATATTTCTCAAACCATATCTCACAAACTGTATGATGCCAATGTGGCAACAAAAGTAGCACAGTTTATTCTGCTCGGAGTGGGTGGTGCGAAATTAATGGATGAGTTGAATTTTAATCCTGAGTTGTATCATCTAAACGAAGCCCATGGATTGAGCGCAGCATTTTATTTATACAACAAATTCGGAAACAAGGAAGCGGTAAAACAAAAGTTGGTATTTACTACCCATACGCCTGAAGAAGCGGGTAACGAAAAACACGATATTCACCTGTGCGAAAGAATGAGTTATTTCTGTGGTATGTCGTTAGAAAGAGTCAGAGAAGTTACGGGCATTACAGGTGATCAGTTCGATCATTCTTTGGCAGCACTTCGCTTTGCAAAACTTGCCAACGGCGTTAGCCAGTTACATGGTGATGTGAGCCGGCAAATGTGGGGAAAGTATGATGGCATTTGTCCGATAACATCCATCACCAATGCTCAAAACTGGCATTACTGGGCAGACAAACAACTCTATCGTTTTTTGGATGATCACAACATAGATTCCTTTATTGATAGAAAAAGGTTTTTGAAAAAAAGAGCGTTTGATTTGGTAGCCGATCAAACCGGGAAATTATTAAATCCTGATGTATTTACAATCGTATGGGCACGGAGATTTGCTGGTTATAAAAGAGCCGATCTTTTAACCAGAGATGAAGAAAGATTTCGTGCTTTGCTCAACAATACCAAATACCCTGTTCAAATTATTTGGGCTGGAAAACCATATCCGGTAGATTATCCGTCTATCAGTGACTTTAACATGCTGGTGCATCTCAGTAAAGAATACTCAAATGTGGCGGTTTGCACCGGTTACGAACTCACCTTAAGCAAACGTTTGAAACAAGCTTCTGATGTATGGTTGAACAATCCGAGGGTTCCAAGAGAAGCAAGCGGCACCAGTGGAATGACAGCAGCGATGAATGGATCTGTAAACTTTAGCACACACGACGGATGGATCTGTGAATTTATCAACCATGGTAACAACGGGTTTGTGGTTCCACCTATCGATTATAGCTCCATATCTGTTCATGAGCAGGATGAATACGATATGATCAAATTGTATGAAATTCTGGAGAATCAGATTCTGCCTATGTACTACGACAATCCGAATGTTTGGCGCCAGATCATAAAAAACGGAATGCGAGATGTGCGTTGGCAGTTTGATAGCAATAGAATGGCCAAAGAATATTACGATATCATGTATCAATAATATAGTGAGCTTTCAAAAAATCCTTTCCAATCAACATCGGAAAGGATTTTTTTTTGCTCGTACTTTCGAAAAACAAATGCTGGCCATACACAGTGATGGCTGCACCCGGGCGTCTATCTTTGCGATAAATTTTTTATCAATATATTTATTTATGGAAAAATACATCAAACAATTAGAAGTAAGGTGGGCCGACCTCGATCCGAATTTCCATGTTTTGCATTCTAGATACTATGATTTTGGTGCTTACAGCCGCATGTCATTTTTAATGGAAAATGCATTAACCCCCGCATGGATGGCAGAAAACCATATTGGTATGATTGCCTTTAGAGAGGAGGCTGTTTTTAAAAAAGAAATATTGTTTGGTGATAAGGTAACTGTTCATCTTCAGTTATTACAACTCAATAAAGAGGTGAGTCGATGGACCCTATTACATCATTTGTATAAGAATGAGGATGTGCTGGCGGCCATCATTACTATTGACGGCGCCTGGCTGGATACCCGGTTAAGAAAACTGGCAGCAGCTCCAGATAGGTTGAAAGAAATATTTCTACAGGCTCCAAAGGCTGAAAATTTTGCCTGGTTAGATTAAATTTTCCATTGATGCTACATGCAACGGCCAATTTATACCGACGCGCTTACGCTGGGTTAACCAAAGAGATTTGGTTGCTGAGCGCGGTGATGCTCATTAACAGGAGCGGTACCATGGTGCTGGCCTTTTTAACTTTGTATTGCAAGCAACAGGGCTACAGCATGGAGCAGGGTGGTTACGTGGTGGGCATTTATGGGTTGGGGTCGATCTTGGGTGCTTTTTTGGGCGGTAAACTCAGCGACCGGTTTGGCTTTTACAACATTCAATTTCTGGCTTTGTTTTTAGGGGGTACCCTGTTCATCGCATTGGGGCAAATGACAACTTATATCAGTATTTGCGTCTTTACTTTCTTTTTAAGTGCAGTTAACGAAACGTTCAGGCCTGCCAATGCCTCTGCCATAGCCTATTACAGCACCACTAAAAACAGAACCCAGTCTTTTTCTCTTGTGAGACTGGCAGTAAATTTAGGATGGGGAATTGGAATTGCAATTGGAGGTATCTTGGCTTCTATAGATTACCAATGGTTATTTTGGGTAGATGGATGTACCAATATGGCCGCATCCTTTATTTTACTCATCGTTTTAAAACGGGTTCCTCTATCAGCTCAAAGAAAACCGGGCAGTTCTAATGAAGAGCCGGGTGTACATACCCCAAAATTGGCGGCATCGCCCTGGAAGGATACCTCATTCTTATATTTCTTATTGTTCATCTTATTTTTTGCTTCCGGTTTCTTTCAGCTTTTTACCACAGTGCCGGTTTATTTCAAAGACAACCTGGGCTTAAGTGAATTCGATATTGGATGGGTGTTGGCAGTAAATGGTTTATTGATAGCCTTGTTTGAAATGTTATTGGTTTTTAAAATGGAAGGTCGAAAGCCCTATCTATACTTTATTTCTTTGGGCACGCTTTTGATGGCTGTTTCATTTTTAATGTTGAACCTGCCTTTTTTAAGTGGATTTATAGTAGCCTTATTTTCGGTATTAGTAATTACTGTAGCTGAAATGGTCAGTATGCCATTTATGAATAGTTACTACATCAGCCGAAGCAATGAATTAACGCGTGGTGCATACGCCGGGATGTACACGATGGCTTGGAGTGCCGCTCAAGTAATTGGAAGCACAGGGGGTTCGTTGGTAGCTAGTAACATTGGGTTCAATAATTTGTGGTGGCTCACTTCTTTGCTAAGCGTTACCGCAGCAGGAGGCTTTTACTGGTTATACCAACATCAAAAATTGTAAGAAGTGTAGGTTGTCGTTCATTAGAAAAGGGCCTGCAGTACAGGCCCTTTTCTAATATTACAAAATGAAAAATAAATAATTCGACTTAATTTTTTTTGTTCCTATTTCGATATCATAGGAAGGGGGCGTTCAATTAATTGAACTTATTTGTACAGCACGGTGGTCGTTACTTTAGAGGACATCGGCATGGATTGACCCATTACTCCAATGGTACCATCGATATCGGAAACACTGGTAGATTTTTTCATCATCAGCGATTTGCTGTCGATTGAAAACTCTCCTTCGGTTTTTATGTTCATGTTGATGTCCATCTGCATACCCTCAGTTTCTACTGTACTGGCGGTTTGGAGGGTGGTGAATAATCCGACGAGGGTAGTGCCATCTTTGATGGATTTGATGATATAGGTTTTTGATTCTTTGTTACCATTCACAGATGAAGTATCCGTCCAGGTATCCGCCTCTTTTTTGTCTTTTGCTGCCAGGAAAAACAAATTTTCAATGGTATTAGATTCGTCGGTGGAACCAAAAGATTGCATCATTCCAGCCAAAGGATTTTTATCTGCTTCTTTTGCCTTTTCTTCTTTTGCTGCACGGCCTTTCCCCGTTGCTTTGTGGGTGTAAACCAGCAATTCTTTACCAATTTTGTCTGCTACTTCTTTAGCTATTTCACTGTCTTTGTCTTCGGGCTTATCAGAATCATAACTCATTTGTTGTCCCATCATGTCAACAGAAATTTGCATCCTTGCAATGGTCACAGCTGATATGATGGTATCTTTTACAACGTCCTTTACTTCTACTTTCGTTTGTGTAGTGGTATTATTTTGCATTTGCATACCCATGCTGCTCATATCCATATCCTGATTGCTGGTTACTACGATCTCAACTTTTTGTCCTTTTTTTAACGGTAGATCCTGGGCGAAAATATTGACGGAGATCAGTAGAAAGCCGATAAGTAAACTTTTTTTCATGTGTTTTTTTTAGAAGGTAAAAGTAACGGTCTTTTATAACAGTATAAAGGGTCGATTGTTATAACTACCACAAAAAAAGACATAAAAAAGGGTCACTGCGTAGCAGCAACCCTTCAGAAATTTAAATGATATAGATTATCCTATAACTGTTACATTAACAGCATTCATTCCTTTTTTTCCGTTTTGCAGGTCAAATTCAACTCTGTCGCCTTCTTTGATGTCGTTGATTAAACCACTTACGTGTACAAAAGTTTCTTTGTCAGATTCTTCATGTTTAATAAATCCGAATCCTTTTTCTGAGTTAAAGAACTTAACTGTACCTTGATTTTTAGTGTCCATTTTTTTAAATTTGTATTGTATTAATAATGTACAAATGTATGGGAATAAAACCGAATAGGCTTTATTTACTTGTTTTATTAACAAGATAAATTTTAATTTTGAGGTTATTTATTATCTAATTGATTAGTAATAAGGTCATTAGATTTTTTGTTCTAAACGATAAAATTGATCTTTCTAAGTGTAAATATCACACAATATGAGTATTTTCACGATTCAGTATTCTTCACCGCTCAAAACAATAAGTACGCATGATGCCTTCAATACGTTCAGTGATTACTGGTACTGGTAGCTACATACCACCAGTAGTGAAGACCAACAAAGATTTTACTGTTCACCAGTTTTATGGAGAAGATCATCAGGCTATTAACACAGATCCTTTGGAAGTAGTTGATAAATTTGAAAAGATAACGGGTATCAATGAACGAAGATACGCAACTGCCGATATGGATGCCAGTGATATGGCTGTGCTGGCTGCTCAAATAGCTTTAAAAGATGCCAATTGCGATCCGGAAACGATTGACCAAATTATTGTTGCGCATAATTTCGGGAATGTGGTCAGTCACACCATTCAAACCGATGTGCTGCCAGCCCTAGCCTCGAGGGTGAAGCATGCTTTAAAAATCAAAAATCCTTACTGCATTCCTTACGATATTTTATTTGGTTGCCCCGGTTGGATTCAAGGAGTTATTCAGGCAGACGCTTACTTTAAATCTGGAATGGCTAAAAAATGTTTGGTGATAGGAACCGAAACATTGTCGCGGGTGTTAGATCATTATGATCGTGACAGCATGATCTTTTCAGACGGAGCGGGAGCTGCTGTATTAGAAGCAAAACCAGCAGCGGAAGGGGAGAGTGGCATTTTGTCTGTCGCAGCTGTTGCACATTGCGACGATGAAGTAAATTACCTGCATTTTGGCAAATCAAATTTCCCGGACAGTGATCCAAAAGTTCGATATATCAAAATGAAAGGAAGAAAAGTTTTTGAATACGCCATGAGGCATGTACCAGCCGCCATGAAAGAATGTGTAGATAAAGCCGGGGTTGACATACGCGATATTAAAAAAGTATTCATCCATCAAGCCAATGAAAAAATGGACGAGGGCATCATCAAAGCGATGTACAAATTATATGAAGGAATCGATTTGCCAGCGAATATCATGCCCATGAGTATTCATAAATTGGGCAATAGCTCGGTGGCTACGGTACCCACTTTGTTTGACATGGTACGCAAAGGCCAAATGGAGCAACACCAATTATTTCCCGGCGATGTGGTGTTGTTTGCTTCCGTAGGTGCAGGGATGAACATCAACGCTATTTGTTACAGGATCTAACAACTTATT
>Ga0105049_10004846_pt1 | contig 15756 bp, 8 predicted proteins | sample MAT06_FD_78087 | JGI IMG/M metagenome (GOLD analysis project Ga0105049, IMG submission 78087) | Freshwater microbial communities from Lake Fryxell liftoff mats and glacier meltwater in Antarctica - MAT-06 | ecosystem: Environmental > Aquatic > Freshwater > Ice > Liftoff microbial mat | place... | reverse complement strand
GCAGTTATCTAATATTTCCTTAAAACATGCTTATGGAAATCCTGCGGCCATTGGCCCGCACTATGGCATTCGCGTCGTTGCTCGTCGCAGCCGATCGGCAACCGCTGCCCAGACCGTCCCATCTTCGGGCGGTTGTTCGATCAGGATGACCGGCGCGCCGCTCCGATCCGCCTCGTGCAATGCGGCATACAACGCCGCGGCATAATCCGCGGCCTCGGGTGGCATCGCGATGATCCGATGCGGAGCTTCAACGCGACGCAACCGGTGCGTGATCACCACCACCGGATCTGAGGTTGCAAGCAGACGCTCCCAATCGTTGGATGCGAACATGAACGCGGGTGTAGCCGGCGCGTAGTGACGTTCGAGCATGCCAGGTGATGGAAACGCGTCCCCCGGTCTGAGAGAATCGCCGGTTCTTATGTTGCCCATCGGTGCGTACACGTCAACCGGTTCGCCGATGGCCGCGCTGAGCTCATCAGCACCGATCAGGCCCGGCCTCAACACTCGTGTGCGTGTGGACATGACATCCACAACCGTGGATTCAATCCCCGCCTCGCACGCGCCGCCCTCCAGCACCATCACATCATCATCGATGAATGACTCACGAACGTGCGCCGCGGTTGTGGGCGAGATCATGCCTGATTTATTCGCGCTGGGACCGATGATCGGTCCGCGAAACTCGAACAACAACGCCAGTGTGACCGGATGATTCGGGCACCGTACCGCCACCAGCTCGCCCCCGCCCGTGACGCTCGCGGGTAAAGCCAAACTTCGTGGCACAAGTATGGACAATGGCCCGGGCCAGAACGCGCGAGCCAACATCTCCGCACGCTTTGGCCACGCACTCGCCACACGCCGAGCCATCTCCGGCCCACTCACATGAACGATCAGCGGGTTGTTTCGCGGCCGCCCCTTGAGGGTAAACACAAGATCAACCGCATCGGTGTTCAAGGCATCGGCGCCAAGCCCATACACGGTCTCGGTAGGAAAGGCGACCACGCCGCCGCTACGCAGTCTGTCGGCCGCCAGTTGAATCGTGCTGATGCTCGATGGGGCTGTCACGCTTGATCGTACGTGCCTGATGCGTAGGCAACCTCTGATCGCAGCTGCCACCCAGAATCTTGGTGAACGAGCGCGGGACACCGACCTCGGATGTTCGCTCGAACACGAAGAGGCGGCCGTGTGTTGTCATGGAGACCCATGGATGCGTCTACTCGCCCTGTCACGCTTGAGCGGCACCTGCGACCCAAAGGTCGGCAGACCAGATCATGAGCGGCCGCTAAGGCTCCGACGGATAATCCGGAAAGAGGTCCGACTCGCGGCTCTCTGGCCTCAGGTGCGGAACATCGAAGAGGATTCGGTTGCGCTCCAGCGCAGTGCCCGTCCGCTGGTGCAGTCGTCCGAGCGCGACGTTGTAATACGTCAACGCCTGATTCTCGGCCTGCTCAGACGCGGCCAGCGCCTGCTGCCTGCGCAGTTTCAGATCCAGAAATTCCGGTGTGAGTCCGGTCGTGGTGCTCTCGTCGATCAATACCTGCCGCAGATCCTCGGCCGCGGCAATCCGCGCGTTCCGCGTCTGTTCAATCAACATATAAAATGTCGTGATGTTTCTCAGTTCCGTCTTCACCTCGCCAAAGACGCGGTGAAGCGTGTTCTGATAAGCAATGACCGCTTGAGCCCGCTCAAGCCTGCGCCCGCGATAGGCAGCCTCGGCCGCGCGGTTGCCGATCGGCATCTCAAACTGCATCGCAATCTGATAATCGACAAACTTCCCCGAGGTCAGGCTGTCGTACGAACCATCGGTCGAGTTTGAAAGTCCGTTGAAGCGCGTGAGTGCCCGAAGGTTCAACTGCGGCAGACGCTGGTTGTCCGCCGCGCGTTCGCGGATCGAGGTGTTGTCGATCGAGATGATCGCCCGCTGAACCTCCGGCCTGTTCGCCAGCGCGGTATTCATGCTGTCGGCCAGGCTGTATTCGATCGGCTGATCGAGCGCGGTATCAATCGGAAGGAGCAGGTCTTCGCCGCCGGTCGGCCGCGCCGGGTCGTTCATCAGAGACTTGATCGTGTCGCTGGCCGTACGCAGCACGCGTTGAGCACGGATCACGTCCGCACGCCGACTCTCAACCGCCGAGGCTGTATTGGAAATGTTGCTCGGACGTGCATCGGGCCTGTTCCGCAGCACGCGAAGCACATCATCACCTCGGTCGAGCAACCGTTGCAGAACCAGCAGATCATCCCGCGCCCGCACCAGGTTCCAATACGCCTCTTCAACATCCGAGACGGTCTGCTCGAGCGTGGTCTTAAGATCCTGAATCGAATCGCGCTCGCTGTTCCGTGCCAGCCGAACCTGCGCTTGCGTGAAATCCGACCCGAAGTTCCGCAACAGCGGCTGATCGAACTGCAGAACAATGTTGCTCTCGCGCGCCGGATCAGGACTCAGAAAGAGGTTGGGCGTCGTGTTGTCGGTATAGATGTACTGGTGCTGAACCGTGAGCTGGCCGCCCGAGATCAGGGGCTTTCGCACACCGACCGCCGTGTCAAACGAGTTGGTGTTGCTGCTCGCAACACCCACCACCGACCCATTGATCGACGAGTTGGTCCGCGGCTGGTCGGTGTTGTTCCACGTCGTGTTGTTGAACAGCACCCAATCAAAGGCCGCCTCCGCGGCGGCAACCTGCGCCTGCCCGATCGCGGGCGCAAGCCGCGCAAAACCGACGTTGATGTTGTTGCTCACCGCCGTCTTCACGACGTGCTCAAGGGTGATCATCGCCACCGGCTGCTCGCCACCAAAAAGCGTCAGCCCGAGGTTGGGCTTGTCATTCGCGTATGACGAGGGACCGGCCATCCGGTTCAACTCCTCCATCACTTCAGGCTTGAGTTGCAGCGAACTCACACGCGACTCGCGCTCGGTGCGCCGCAACTGCGGGCGCGCCTGTGCCTCGGCAAGCTCACGGGCCGAAGCCTCGCGCACCACTCGGCGTAAGTCACGCTCGGGCTGATCCCAGAGTGGCGATGCACACCCCGAACTCGTAACCACCGCCGCGCCGAGCAGCGCGGCCACTGTCCGCGCTGCGCGCACGCGAGCCCCAACGAGCGGTCCTTGACAACGAGTAGGATTCAGGCATCTGGTCATGATCGTCATTGGAGCGGCGAAAGGTAACGGTCGCACACCGCATAATCAAAGTTGACTTGAAGGTTCATGGACAACAGCCCACGATGATTGTCCGACAAGGGCGACCGAGTCTGGCAGTTATCCACAGGTCGCCACCATATACCCAAAATAGGGGGACACTAAATTGGGGTGCCACTTAAGCCAAAGTCACCGGACCTGTCCAACGGTTTGCGTACCATTCCGCAGGCCAAGGATTTGGCCCCAGCGGAGAAGCCTCTCATGCAGCGATGGATATGTCGGACGGTGGCGGCGGTTATGGGCAAGTCAATCATCCTCGGTTCGTTCGCGACGGCGATGGTCGCGGTTGCAGTCGAAGCACCCGCGAATGCACAGTCGATGGTTAAGAACGTCGAGCCCTACGTCGCGGTCGTGACTGTGGACCGGGCACCGATGCGTGGCTGCGATGCGCCGTTCTACTACCCGGTGAAGGAGTTGAAGTCGGGCGAACTGCTCCGCGCCAACGGTGAAGGGCCCGGCTGGGTGCGTGTTGAGTATCCGGCGGGCATGAGGGCGTACGTCCACGCGAGCGATGTTGAGCCTGCAAAGGATGGGAAAACCGTCAAGCTCATCCGTCAGTCGCAGTTGCTTGCCTACGACATTACGCCCAATGCCAAGGCGCCGTGGTGGCCTCTGGATATTGAGAAGGCCCTTCCGTCAGGAACAACCCTTGATATCGTCTCGGTCTCGAAAGGGCCGGATGATGTTGTGCAAGGGTACGTTGTCCCGGCGCCTGCCAAGGCGCGTGGATACGTAGCCAAAGATCATGTGCGCAAGGCCACACCTGAAGAGGCCGCCAAGTTGAACGGCACAATCGAGGGCGCGACAAAGCCGATTGAGCCCGTGCCGGTTCAGCCCGCCGAGACCACCAAGCCCTCCGATGCAACGGTGGTCCCGTCGGACCTGAACTCTTTGCCACCTGGCTTCACACCCGTAACACCGGTGCCTGCCCAAGTGCCGGTGACACCAGCAGTCGTCGAACCAGTTGCGCAGATACCCATGGCGCGGCAGGTTCCGCCTCCGCCCAAGAAGGATGAGGAGATCGAGCAGATCCGCTCAATGTTCGACAAGACCATGGCCTCGAGAGATGATGGTGAACTCGCGACGGTTATCGGGCTCTTCGACCGTAAAATCGCCAAGCTCGGCAACACACCGGGCGATCAGTCGCTTCGCACGCAGCTTACACAGCGGCTGGAAGTCCTCAAGCTGCGACAGGAAATTGCCGCGGAAGCGGCACGCGTGAAGGATGTGGGAGCGCAGCGGGATAGTCGAATCATTGAAGTGCGGTTGATGGTGGAGCAGGCCACCAAGCAGGCGATCTACACGATCATCGGGCGCATTGTCCCAAGCGCGATCTACGACGGCAAACGCGGCCTCCCGGTCATGTTTCGGATTGAGTCTCCCGACTCTCTCGCGCCGCGCACGGTTGGGTACATTGTGCCAACCGAGGGTGTTGACCTCATCACCAAGCTGGGCAAGGTTTGCGGTATTGTTGGCGAGACGCGGTTTGACGATTCGTTGGGGCTCAACATCGTTGCCCCACGTCGAATCGACGTTCTCGGGGTGAACAGCACCACGATGTCAACTTCCGCACCACTGACACCGGCCGCACCTGCCGCCAACCCAGATCCGCAGGGCACGACCCCCGACGTGCCTGTCGAACCCGAAAAATAGCAAATATCGTATCGGCTCGGCGGAGGCGCGGCCGCAAGCGTGCGTGCCATAGCAGGGACCTGTATGGGGTATCTTGTTATCCCGACGTGCAGAGCCTGCGCGTTGGCCCTGTCGAGTCCGGGTTATCGGTCAAGGAAATTTTTGATTGCATCTCACGCGACATGCGCGTAAGATGTTGGTGCCGTTCGACTTAGCGAGACCAGCAACGGATGGCGAAGCTTAGGTTTCCCAGATTGCCCAAAGGTCTTGGGTGATTGGATGAAAAAAAGTCTTGCATTCCCATAACGGTTGTGGGAATCTAGTGTTACGTCAGAGGCGACGGGGGGCCCGGGGGCCCGGTTACAAAGATGAGGTTCCGATGTGTAAGTCTGTTTTTTCTGGCGGCATTGCCGCGCTGTTGCTGGCTGTCTCCGCATCTGCGCAGACGGCGCGCCTTGATGTTCAGGTCTCCAATGACAACCTGAACTGGGTTGACTCGATGTTCGCCCCTGCGGGGAGTACGGTGTACGTGCGCGTTGTGGCATCGACCACCGCGCCCAACTCCGTGGGCTTCGCAAACGCGACCTATCAGCCGACGCTCTCGAACTGGACGGCCGCGGATTTGCGGCTGCCATTCACGAGCACATCGGCGGCAATCAACTCGAATACCGGTGTTCCTGCGGCCCTTGGGCGCATGAGCCCTTTCGGGTCGGTGTCAATGGGCAATGGCTCCACGTCCGGCCAGCTCTCCAGCTTTGTCGATGGGGGCAGTACGCTGCGTCTGGCTGGTTCGCGTGCGACCACGATGCTTTCGAGCCTGACTTACGGCATCGTGTCGAGTCAGATTCCCAAGTCGTCGGGCGGCGCATCGTATAACAACTCTTCATCGTCGGCGGTGGTGCTCAAGTATGCTGTGCAACTCGGCAACAGCCCAGCGTTGCGAACAATGGTCGCGGATGTTCCACTCGCGGGCATCCCGAACGCGCGAACGCAGTGGTACACCAGCCTTGTCACCGGCACGGGCAACCCGACAAGCATCAACCTCACCGCGTCGGATATCGATCCTGCAACCATCTATGTCGGACCTCCAAACGTCGCGCCGACGGCGGTGGGCGATCTGTTCTCAATGCTCGAAGACCAGACGCTTTTTGTGACCAATGCATCGATCCTCGACAACGATACCGACCCGGACGCAAACGAGACCAAAACGGCCGAACTGGTTGCGACGACGCCCAACGGCACATTGACCCTCAACGCGAACGGCACGTTCTCGTACATTCCCGCGCTCGATTACAACGGCACGGACTCGTTCACGTACGTTGTGCGTGACCAATACAACGCCGCGTCGAACGTCGGTACGGTTACGATCTCAATCGCGGATGTGAACGACACGCCGATCTTTACCGCCGCAAGCCCTACACCGATCAGCGAGGATTCCGGCCAGCGCACACTGAACGGCTGGGCGAGTTTCAACCCCGGCAATGGCGAGTCGGGTCAGTCGGTCTCAGAGTATGATGTGATGAGCGTGGGCAACCCCGCGCTCTTTTCAGTTCTGCCGTCCATCAACACCGACGGCACACTGACCTTTACACCCGCGCCCAACATGAATGGTGGGTCGTCGTTCGAGGTTCGCGTGCGTGACACAGGCGGCACCGCCAATGGCGGCAACGACAGTTCATCGCCAGCGGTTTTCAATATCAGTGTTCTTCCGGTGAACGATTCACCAGTGTTCGTGGCCAGCCCTCTTGGTGCCGTTGCTGAAGATGCCGGGCAGCAGTCGATCCCCGGCTGGTCGTCGTTCAATGCCGGCCCCAATGAGTCCGACCAGACCCTGCTTGGCTACTCAGTCTCCAACATTTCAAACGCCGCGCTCTTCAGCGTGCAGCCAACCATCGCACCCGACGGCACACTGGTATATACACCCGCGCCGAATGCCTTTGGGTCTTCGGCATTTACCGTCACCGCCCGTGACAGTGGTGGTGTGGCCAACGGCGGTACCGATACCTCTTCTCCGCAGACCTTTACGGTGACGGTCAATCCCGTCAACGACGCGCCGACGTTTGTGGCCGCAAGTCCGGCTGGTGTCAACGAGGATGTTTCGCAGCAGACGATCAACAACTGGGCCACCTTCAATGTCGGTGGTGGCAGTGCGGAAGCTGGTCAGACGGTTCAGCAATACATCGTCTCCAACATTTCAAACCCCGCGCTCTTCTCAGGGCTTCCCAGCGTCTCGAACTCGGGCGTGCTGACCTATACACCCGCTCCGAACGCGAACGGCAACAGCACGTTCCAGGTTCAGGTTCGCGACAACGGCGGCACCGCCAGTGGTGGTGTGGACACGTCGGTACCGCAGTCCTTCAGCATCACCATCAACCCGATCAACGATGCGCCCACGTTCATCGCCATCGCGCCATCAGCGGTCAATGAAGACTCGGGGGCCGTCACGCTGGCCAACTGGGCAACGTTCAGCGCTGGCCCGGGCGAGGCGAGTCAGTCGGTTTTCTCGTACACGGTTTCCAGCCTTTCAAACGCACCGCTCTTCGCCGTGGCTCCTGCGGTGAGTGCAGATGGCACGCTGACCTTTATCTCCGCATCGAACGCCAACGGAACTTCCACGTTCCAGGTTCGCGTCCGTGACAACGGCGGCACCGCCTCTGGTGGTGTTGACACTTCGACACTCCAGACCTTCACGGTCAATATCAACGCCGTCAACGATGCTCCGACCGTTTCACTCGCGGCCATCCCGACCATCGTCGAAGATGGCGGTTCGCAGACGATCTCGGGGTTCGCCTCGTTCAACGTGGGTGCGCCGAACGAATCAGGCCAGGGTCTTTCGCAGTACATCGTCAGCAACGTCGGTAATCCGGCCATGTTCGCGGCTGGTCCGAGCGTCTCCAACTCGGGTGTCCTGACCTATACCCCATCCTCAAACGCCAGCGGCACGGTAACCTTCAGCGTTCAGGCACGCGATAATGGCGGCACCGCCAACGGCGGGGTTGACCTTTCAGTGGCGGTAGCCGCGACGATCAACATCACGAACGTGAACGATGCACCAACGTTTGTCGCGGCCAATGCCGTGAGCAACGAAGATGCGGGCACGGTCAACCTTACGGGTTGGGCAGCCTTCAACGCAGGACCGTTTGAAGACGCTCAGGGCGTCGCGTCGTACACCGTGTCGAACATTACCAACCCAAGCCTCTTCACGGTCGCACCGACGGTGAGTACCGATGGCACGCTCGGCTACAGCACCGCGCCGAACGCGAGCGGCACGGCCACGTTCCAGGTTCGTGTGCGTGACAATGGCGGAACGGCCAGTGGTGGTGCGGATACTTCGGTCCCCCAGACGTTCTCGATCACTGTCAACCCGGTGAACGACGCGCCGACCCTTGCGTTGAACTCCATCCCTGTGATCGAAGAGGATTCAGGACCTCAGAACGTCGGAGGCTTTGCATCGTTTAACCCTGGCGCCAGCAATGAGTCTGCTCAGTCGGTGGTCGAGTACATCGTGAGCAACGTCAGCAATCCGGCCTCGTTCATCGCTGGTCCATTGGTCTCGCCGAGTGGTGTGTTGATGTATGCCCCCGCCCCTGATGCCAGCGGCATCATCACGTTCAACGTGCAGGTGCGAGATAACGGTGGGACCGCCGATGGTGGCTTGGACCTTTCGCAGACGACCGTTGCATCGCTCACCATCAACGGTGTGAACGATCCACCGATCGCGCGTGCCCGCAACGTGACCATCGATGCCCGCAACGGCTGTGTGCCGCTGCAAGTGCCACCGAGCGCGGTCAACGATGGTTCGTACGATCCGGACAACACGCTCGGTGAACTTCGCATCGCGATCAATCGCACGGGTGAGTTCCCGATCGGTGTAACACCTGTTCAGCTCAGCGTGACTGATCCCTCGGGTCTCACCTCGACCGCGACAGCCACCGTGACGGTCATGGCCAACGACAGCAACAACAATAGTGTGCCCGACTCGTGCGACCTCCTCGCCGGCGGCGGCGGGCCGGATTGTGATGGCGATGGTGATTCCGATGAGTCGCAGTGCTTGTGGGATAACGGCACGGCCAGCGGTCTCAACGGGATCACCAACGGACAGGTCTCGCAGTATGGTGGAAACCCCTCCGCACGCGTCGCAGATGACTTCTACCTCTCACCCGGCCTTGTCTATCGAATGACGAGCTTCCGCGGCCAGATCGTCACCAACTCGATCGAGCGCGGCGCACGTCTCTCGCTGTTTGAAGACTGCGATGGCTCGCCCTATCTCGAACCCTTCTACACGTTCGACACCGAAGAGGTGGCGAGCGAAGTTCCGACGATCGAGTCGGGCTATTCGCTGATTACCTATGTCTTCAACCTCTGCGACGAGAAGCTCGTGCTCGACGGTGGCAAGACCTACTGGGTCTCGATCCAGGCCAAGGTCGATTGCAACGTGACTGATCGGGCCTATTGGGCCAGCGTGAGCGTTGGCTCAAACCCGATGGAGATGCTCGCCTCGGTGCCTGTCAAGGCCGGGGGACTCGGAGACTACCCATGTCTTCCTGAAGGATACGAGCCGTGGGCTTCGATCGCGGATTGCTGCATCGGTTGTGTCAACATGGCCTACCTCTTCACGGGCGAACCCTGCCAGTTGCTCTGGGATAACGGCCCGATCGATCTCGGGGTGCAGACCCGTGGCGGCGATGCCTCGGGCATCAACCGTGCGGTCTTCTCTCGCGCGGCCGACAACATCGCCATCAAACCGTGCCGCGAAGAGCGCATCTGCTTTATTCAGGCGTGGATCTGGACCAACTGCAACCCCGTGCAGGGCTTCATCGAGTTCTATGACAATCAGTGCGCCTTGCCATCGGGCCGATATGTGCATCGTGCTGAGCCGACGGACATCATCCTGCTCGAAGGTGAGTTCATCACCGTCGATGGTGTGAGGTACCAGGGCTACAGGCTCGAGTTCTGGGATGTGCCGTTCACCCTTCAGGGCAACCGGAACTACTGGGTCTCCGTCGGTGCCGATGGCACCGGGTCGTTCAACGCTCGCTCGTTCTTTGCTTTCTCAGATCAGACCGACCCGTGCCTCTCGTGTGAGCGCCGCCACCTGACCTATGGCGCGGTCCTTCCAAACCCGGTGGTCTCTTCAGTTTGGACGCGCACCAACCGCGAGTACGCGTTCCGCATCGCCACGGTCCCCTTCTATCTTGATACCGTGAGCGTCTCGCCCGATAGCGTCGTGAACAACTGCCCACCCGACTTCAATCGCGATCGGCAGATCACGGTTCAGGATCTGTTTGATTACATAACGGCGTACTTTGCTGGGTGTCCGTGAGTCGGCGTTCCCTCGGGCCGATCCGTGTCCGACGTGTGCCCAGTGATTGAACTTTGATTGACCCTGAAGCCCGCGCCAACATTGGCGCGGGCTTTTCATGTTGACAAGCGTGATTGTCTGCAACCAAGTCGCGCAAGTCGTGACTTGAAAAAACGAACAAGGCCGCCCGCGTTGTGCGGACGGCCTTGTCGGCGTTGTTGAACAGGGGATCTAGGATTTGAACCTAGACTAAGTGAGTCAGAGTCACTCGTGCTACCGTTACACCAATCCCCTAGCGACCGCGGCCAGTTCGCCGTGGTTGCACAATGCTAACGCCTGCGGCTGCCAAGGCAAGTTGGTTGCAGAGATGGTTACTCGGGCTTTTTGCTGGAAAGCGGCTTGAGCATGGTGGCCTGGGGTGGGGGGAAGTGGGGATTGGGGGGCAGTGCCGCCATGGTGAGGTGGTCTTTGCCCTTGGATATGCTCAGGGCATGATCCTCGCTCAAATGCTCAAGTTTACCGTTGGTTGGTTCTGTGCTGTTGGCGTGCTTGGCGCGGGTGCGGCGGGCGGGCGTGATGCGTATGCAGATATAGCGTGGTCAGGCCCGCCGGAAACATGGCGAGTGGGGCGGTCGCAGGCTTTGCTGGCCCTGCTTGACGAGCATGTGGAGTGGACGCTCCGCGAGGATCCGCTGACGGCCACCAGCCGCGGCGATACGCGGTACAACGACCGGCTGCGCGATGAAAGCCCCGAGGCGACAACCAGTCGCACGGCGGAGATTGCTGAGCGGCTTGTGCGTTTGAAGTCAATGGGTCGCGAAGACAGCGGGCGCGTTGTGTGGTCCGGTGATTGGGTTGAAGACGATCAGACCGATGCGGATCTGTTGCTCTACGAGTTATCGATCGACCTTGAGTCCGCGAAGTTTCATCATGAGCAGATGCCGATCAGCCACCAGTCCGGGCCGCAGGTTTGGCTGCCGCAGATGGCCGATAGTCTCGCGATCGTCACGGCGAAAGACCTGGCCGACTTTGCTTCACGCCTTGAGGGTGTGCCGAAGGCGATCGATCAGACCATCGCACAGATGCGGCTGGGCCTGGCGGCGGGAAGAGTTCCTTCGCGCGTGGTGATGGTGGGTGTCGATGAACAGGCCGCGCGGCTGGGCAGCGAAGAGGTTGTGGCCACGCCTTCGCTGAGCCCGTTCTACAAGCCATTTCGTGGACGAGCGGAAGGGGATGTCGATGCGGCCCGAGCGCGCCGGGTGATATCGACGGAGATCGCGGGCGCGTATCGGAGGCTTGCCGAGTTCTTGCGAGATGAATACATCCCGAAGTGCCGCGTTGAGGGCGCGGGTGTTGGGGCCTCGGAGGGTGTTGATGGGCCCGCGGCGTATGACCATGCGCTCCGCAGGCACACCACAATGAACCTGACTTCGTCGGAGATTCATGCGATTGGACTGGGCGAGGTGGCACGTTTGCGTGCGGCGATGATTCGCGCGATCGGGCGCACCGATTATGCGCACAAGGCCGAGTATGCGGGGGATGAGCTGTTTACGAAGTTTGTTGAGCACCTGCGAACGGACAAGCGGTTCTATTGCACGACGGCCGATGAGTTGCTGGCCGGGTATCGCGATATTGCCAAGAAGGTTGACCCGGCTTTGCCGCGGTTGTTTGGTCATCTGCCGCGATTGAGTTATGGCGTGCGCGAGCTGCCGCGATTCGCAGCGCCAAGCTCGCCGACGGCGTATTACTACCACGGGTCGGTGCAGCAGGGTGTTCCCGGGTTTTTCATGGCCAACACGTATCGGCTCGACCAGCGCCCGAGATATGAGATGACCGCGCTCACGCTGCACGAAGCCTGCCCCGGACATCATCTGCAGATCGCGATTGCGCAGGAACTCGAAGGCGTGCATCCGTTCCGCACGCTCTCCGGGTACACGGCGTTTGTCGAGGGATGGGGCTTGTACGCCGAGCGGCTCGGCCTTGAGATCGCGCCCGATGGGAGCGGCGAGTTGGTGCAGCGTGTGCCCGAGGGCGAGGGGGGAGCGGGGGGAACAGGCTTGTATTCAGATCCGTACGACGAGTTCGGGCGACTGACGTATGAGATGTGGCGTGCGTGCCGGCTTGTGGTAGATACCGGTCTTCACGCGGGAAAATGGACGCGTGAACGTGCGATTGCATACATGATGGCGAACACCGCCCTCAGCCCGTTCAACATCGAGCGCGAGGTTGATCGCTACATCGCCTGGCCCGGACAGGCCTGTGCCTACAAGATCGGGCAGTTGAAGATCAGTGAACTGCGGGCGCGAGCGGAGAAGCGGCTTGCGGATCGGTTCAAGATCCGCGAGTTTCACGACATGGTGCTCGGCGCGGGGGCGATTCCGTTGCCGACACTGGAGGCGCGGATTGATCGCTGGATCGCGCAGCGGGCCAGCGAGTGAAGTTCCGTGCGGGTGTGCTTTGCGTGCGCCGAACTCAGCCGATCTTCTCGATCGCATCGATGGCTTCGATCACTGTTCGTCGGATCATGAAGACCAGCTCGAGCCGGGTCAGCTTGAAGAGCACCTCGACCTGCTGGGTCGCCGCAGCCACGGCGATGTGGCCGCCAGTCTGCTTCACCACGCTGAGGAGATCAACAAAGGCGTTGAGACCAGCCGAGTCGAGGAACTCGATGTTGCCCATGTCGATCACCAGGTGACGGACATTGGGTGTTTCCGACATCAGGCGTCGGATCTCATGATTGACATCGGCCGCTTTGAAGGCGTTGAGTTCGGGATCAACGACCGTGACAACCAGCGTCTGGCCCAGTGTGCTGCACGTCACCAGGTTTGGTGCCTGCGAGGTCGGGCTTCGGCTATTTGCGGTTGGGCCAAAACCGGCGCCCGCGTTGGGCACATCGCCGGTGTTGAACATTCTCCGCAGGTTTCTGAGCATGGTTCGGCTCGCAGCTTAAACACAAAGGTAAGACGGTGAAGACGGAATAGCTCAAGGTGTGGGGCGTGCGCGCTGGTCGATGCGCATCGGCGTTGCACGACCAAAGGCCGATCCGCCCGGAACGGGTCGCGGTGTTGCCAGAGCGGCCACACCGGGAATCGCGGCCGCGGCTGCCGCGACGGCGGCGGTCAATGGCGCTGGCTGGGTCACACGGGGTTGAAGTCGTTTCTGCCGGGCCGCATCGATGTCCCTGTCCAGCTTGCCGAGTATTGAACGGACCTGATCGAATGCGCGGTGCGAAGTGCTCATGCCATACCTCCCTGAGAATCAAGAGTGGTATCGGGCGGAGGCTGGGCCGACTTGGTTCCTGATGGCGGTGTACCGCAAGAGTTGGCGGTTGGAGTGCCGGTTGTGACGGTTGAGGTGAATCAACCAGCAGGAAGGTATCGCGAACGCCTCAAGGCGCGCGATAACACGCAGTGCTTATCTGGTCGAATGATGAACTGGCGACGGAGGGTCAGTCGAGACGGCGAAGGGTGATCTTGGTGTTCGCGGACATCGACATGGTGATGCTCGCAACCTTGCCATCAATGGCCGAGTTCATGATGCTCGACATCGACTTCAACTCACCCTTGGCCGTGTCCCAGGTGTAGTCGCCGTTGAAGGTCATCTCTTTGACGGAAAACCCACCGTTCGCTGGGTCAGGGTTGCCGAGTGATTCCTTGTCGGCGCGCCCTGAGAAGACGAAGTTTGCCGACTTGCCTCCCTCGGCCGCCGACTTACAGGTGTGCTTGGTGATCATGCTGAATCCACCGACGGGTGTGCCGCCGAGTGTGTCGTTGTTCGTCCAACTCTCGCCAACGTGAACGATGCCCCTTTGTCCTGGGCCATTGATCATCCATGCCATCGGGTTGCCGGGTCCGCCGGTTGAGCCACCACCAGTTCCACCGGCAATGGGCATCGGCAGGCCACCGCCGCCGGGGAGGCTCGGCGCACCGCCACTCCCACCACCCAGCCCGCCCAAGCCGCCGAGCAAGGCACCAAGGCCGCCACCCGCGAGTGCATCACCACCGGTGACGCTCTTGATGTTCCCTGATTTGTCGAGCCTGAGCGTGAGCGTCGTGCCGACCATCGGACGCATGATCTGTGCGAGCAGCTCGCTCATGTCCGGGTCGTCGGCGGCGGGGGCGCGAGCAGGCGCGGGTGCGCCGGGCTTCGTAGTGGTGCGGTTCGCTGGCGCGGGTCGGCTGGTTGTTGGCTTCTTTGTGGGTGGTGAGGTCGATGGATTGGACTTCACCGTCGCGGCACTGTCGAAGCCGACTTTGTAATCGTCCGTCTCGATGCCCACTTTGATCCGTTCGTACACAAGCTCGACGGTCGCGCCCTCATCATCGACCGATTTCACATTGAGCGCAAGGCCCACCGACTGGGTCATGGTCTGATCCTGATTCAGTTCCTGCTGATCCGACTTGACCTTGTTGCCGCTGATGATCGCGAGCTCGTACCGTGTCTGCCTTCCAACCACAAACTTCGGACGAATGTCCACCTCCGGCCCAGTGCGGTTCCGGGTCTCAGGCTCGCGCGGCCCCGATGATTTGACCGGGGAAATGGCCGGGGGCTGAGTCTGATCGAGTGGGTTTCCCATCAGGGTCAGCAGCACAAGGCAAAGACAAGCGTGCGTAGGCATGGAACCTCCCTGGTCGAAACCTGGTCTGTGATCGGGTGCGCAATGGTCGTACGCACATCGCTGTGCAGATCCGTGACGTGTTTAGAGTACGCATGCGACGGGCTCTTCCTGCGCGGAGATTGGACCACCGGATAATACAGGAGTTGATTGCCTCAAAGCAAACATCAGTCCACAGCGTCAGGTGCCGTTACGAGCGAAATGGGCTCTGCAGGCGGGGTCGAAGATTCCTGACGTTGTCCGGTAAGCTTGAGGACCAGTTCGACGCGGGTGCCGACCTCAAGTTCGCGATATATGGCGAGGACGTGATCGTGGACCGTGTGCCTGCTTCGCCCGAGCATATCGGCGATCTTCTGTTCGCTATGACCCTGAAGCATGAAGGGGAGGATTCTTCGTTGAGCGGGTGTCAGATTGGCGAGTTGTTGCTCGATGCGCCCATTGAGACCTGCAAACGAATCAGCATGCCCATTACGCCTTTCGCTCGTGGGCGACGCTGACCGCCAGAGTGATGATCCGAGCGCGTGGTTCAGCGCATCCAGCAAGACCGCATCGTGCTCGTTGAAAAGCGTATCGCCTGCTTCGCGATGCAGGCCGATGATGCCCAGCCAGCCGCGTCGTTCGAGAATATTGGTCGTGGTGTACAACTGATCGTCAAGGCCAGCCGCGGTACGAAAGCCACCGACAAACCGGCTGTTGTACCAACGCTCGTTGTTGATCAACTCGCTGCGGGTGCGTGTGACGCAGGCTCCATTGATGGTCACAAGATCGCGGATCATCGGATCGCTTGCGCCGGGCTCATTCAAGGACGCGAAAAGTGTTTGGCGCTGCGTTGAATCGAGCCACCCGTGCTCGGCATACGGGGTCCAAGGCATCTCGTGCAGCTCCGGGTGTCGGGGAACTTCACCGATGCAGCAGACCTTGGCCCTGAAGAGCGAGCAGAGCCGACCTGACAGGTGCTCACACCTCAAGGTTTGATCGTTCAGCGCGTGCAGTTCCGCGGCGATCGCAATGCTCTTT
>Ga0105049_10004841_pt1 | contig 15768 bp, 10 predicted proteins | sample MAT06_FD_78087 | JGI IMG/M metagenome (GOLD analysis project Ga0105049, IMG submission 78087) | Freshwater microbial communities from Lake Fryxell liftoff mats and glacier meltwater in Antarctica - MAT-06 | ecosystem: Environmental > Aquatic > Freshwater > Ice > Liftoff microbial mat | place... | reverse complement strand
GTCAAGGATACCGGCATCGGCATCGCGCCCGAGATGCTTTCCAAAGTCTTCGACCTGTTCACGCAGATCGATAGCTCGTTAGAGCGGACGAAGGGCGGACTGGGCATCGGCCTGTCGCTGGAGAAACGACTGACCGAGCTGCACGGGGGCACGGTGACGGCTGACAGCGAAGGACGAGACCGCGGCAGTGAGTTCGTCGTGCGTCTGCCCATCATGGAAGAAATTCCCAAGCCTGCACCGCCGACTGTCGGCGCTTCAACTCTCGTCGCGCCGACGCCCACAACAACTCGCCGGATTCTGGTGGTCGACGACAACCAGGATGCGGCCACGACACTCGCCATGCTCTTGGATCTGGGCAACAACCAGACGCGGATGGCCCATGACGGCCTGGAAGCCGTCCAGCAAGCGGAGGCGTTTCGACCAGCCGTGATCTTGCTCGACATCGGAATGCCGAAGATGAACGGCTACGACGTCTGTCGTGCCATCCGCGAGCAACCGTGGGGCCAGGACATCGTCATGATCGCTCTGACCGGGTGGGGGAAAGACGAAGACCGCGACAAATCCAAAGAGGCCGGGTTCGACAGCCACATGGTCAAACCGGTGGACTACGCCGCCCTCATGAAACTGCTGGCCACGCTGCAAACGGCGAAGGTGTGACAGCAAGTTGTCACTGCCAACGTCGAATGAAACCGCCGAGTGCTTAAATACCACGCAGTTCCCCGTGGTCATATCGTTTCCCGGATGGCTCCGTTTTCCGCGCCGAAGTGGGTCCGATTTACATGCCGATCTCCAGGCGACAACTCATCATCTGTGGCTCAGGCGAGCAGTGTCCCAAGGGCTGATGGCGGTTGTTTCACTTGGGGCGATGACCGTTTCGAAGCGGCCTTTCGCCGAGTTTGGCTTCTGCCGCCCGGTTTCGGCCAAAGACCATTTCAAACTGTGGGGGCTCGCGCTGGGCGCGGCGAGCACGGGCGTGATACTGGCATTCGATCTGCGAGGCATGCAGGGGCACCTCGCCGCGTACGGTTTGCGCGGCATCGTGCTGTGGATCTGGGTCATCACAAGCATCGTGGAGGAAGTCTTCTGCCGGGGTTGGTTCCAGTCGCTCTGCGTCAGGACACAATTTCCTGCACGACATTGCCGTACACGTCTGTCAGGCGAAAGTCGCGGCCAGCATAGCGATAGGTGAGACGAGTGTGGTCAAGACCGAGCAGATGGAGGATCGTGGCGTGCCAGTCGTGGATGTGGCATTTATTCTCCACGGCGACAGCGCCGTGGTCGTCCGTTGCGCCATAATTGATACCGCCCTTGACTCCACACCCGCCATCCACGTCGTATAACCTTTGTGATTATGGTCACGCCCGTCTCCGTTTTGAGCATCGGGCGTGCGGCCAAATTCACCTCCCCAGATTACCAGCGTGTCCTTCAGCAATCCTCGCTGCGCAAGGTCCGTCAGCAGGCCCGCGATCGGCTTATCAACTTCGGTACATCGTTCCGGAAGGTCCGTCTTCAGGCGATTATGATGATCCCAGTTTCCGTGTGTGATTTCCACGAATCGAACACCGGCTTCCACAAAGCGGCGGGCCATCAGGCACTGGCGTCCGAAGGCATCGGCGTCTCCCCCGTCGATTCCGTATAACCCGAGTGTCTTCTCAGATTCTGCGGAGACATCCATCAGATCCGGAAGCACATCCTGCATTCGAAACGCGAGTTCGTAGGATTCGATGACGCCCTCCACTCCCGGTTGATGCTGTTCCCGTTCCAGCTTTTGCTGATTGAGCTTCTGGATAAAATCCAGTTGCTTGCGCTGCGCCGATGTAGAAATCCGTGGATTGTTGATGTCGGGCAGAGTCGGCCCTGAACTATTGCCACGATATGCAGCCGGTCCTCGCTGCTGGGTTCGACCAACTTTTGTCCCTTGATAAACAGCCGGCAGAAAGGCGGTTCCGAAGTTCTGAGCGGACGCCGCCGGGGGATTCAGTGCCACGAAGCCCGGCATGCTGTTGTTTTCTGTCCCAAGCCCGTACAAGGTCCAGGCACCGAGTGATGGACGAACAAATTGTGCGTTCCCGGTATGCATCTGCGTCATCGCACGTGGATGTGTTGGCTGATCGCAATGCATGGATCGAATCAGACACAGTTCATCGGCGTGTTTTGCGACTTCCGGAAACAGGTCAGAGATCCACAGGCCACTCTTCCCATGCTGACGGAATTCCCATGGAGATGCCATCAGTCGGCTGCCGCCGAATTTGCTGCCTTTGCCTGTGTCCTTCGCCAACTGTGGTTTGTAATCAAATGTATCGACATGTGACGGACCTCCCTGCATACACAGAAATATCACGCGCTTCGCCTTCGCTGCGAAGTGCGGCTGCTTCGGATTCAGCGGATTATTCGACGCCGATTCGGCGGCCTCCGCAGCCTGAGTCGTCAGGCCGGCAAAAGCCAGATATCCGAAACCGGCTGATGCCGTCTGCAGGAGTTCGCGACGGGAGAGACCTGGAAGGTGAATCGTCATGGCTGGTTTCCCTGAAAAAAGTTAGGACTGAAACGTGTTTTTTAGGCGAGCGGCAGATTAGGAACTACCAAGCCGAACAACCGGACGCTAGCGCGTGGCGGCTGATTTCATTAGCCGCAGGGCGCTAGCCCCGGTTCTCGACGGTATCCAAAAATCTGCCGCTCGCCTTACGCTGCGTGTTGTGCGCGAACACCTGGGATCTCGCACACACTTCGTTGGCCCCGAACAGACATTCTGAATTCTTGAGAATTCAGCTACGTCCATCCGTCAATTCAAATACCGAAACTCCGCCGATGCAAAAAGTGCCTGGCAGAATTCACTGAGCGCGACAAATTTCTCTTCATTTCCAGATCGCGGCGAGCGGCCTTCTGCGGGGGTAGTGTCAGCACTTCGGAAGAACTGGTTGCTGGCTCGAATTTCTTCTGGCGTCGGAGGTCGGCTGTAAACCAGCCGAAACGCCAGATCGATCCGGTCGGCGGGAGCCTCGGCCTCCTTCAGAATTCGCCGCGCGAGAGCGTCACTCTGTTCAATCACAAATGCGTTGTTCATCATGTACAAAGCCTGAGCGGGAGTGTTCGATGACTCTCGCTGGCCAATCACCATGCTCGGCTCAGCAAAATCAAACACTTCCAGCGATCGAGGCAGTGAGTTTCTTGCGACAGGTAAATAGACCGATCGATAATAGACGGTCGAATCAAACACGTTGCCTCCACTTTGACGACTTCGTGCTGCCGCCTTCATGCCGGCTCCATTCACTGGACGCCGTCCCTCCATCCCAGGTGTTCCGGTTGCCATAGGTAACATCGCCGGTCCGTTGGGGCCGATTAAAGTCGATCCGAAGCGCGAAATCATCGATCCCTCCGGCCGCTTAGTGTCCAGTTGACCGCTGGCCGCCAGCATGCTGTCTCGAATCGCTTCAGCATCCATGCGGCGAGGATTTGCACGGGCGCAGTACAGATTGTCCGGATCTTTTTCAAAGCGATCCTGATCAAACTGTGAGGAGAGCCGATAGACATGGGACGTGGCAATTTCTCGGACGATACTCTTGACGGACCAGCCGGATTCCACAAATCTCACGGCCAGATAATCCAGCAGTTCAGCGTCCGTGGGCCCAGGCCCGGACGCACCGAAATTCTCAGGTTCTCGGACAAGGGCCTCGCCCATCAGATGCTGCCAGATGCGATTCACCATGACGCGCGCGGTCAAGGGGTGCTCGGGACTTGTCATCCATCTTGCCAGTTCCAGCCGACCGGACGACGCAGATCCAATGATCGCGCTCGTCGAATTCAGTACCTGCACAAAACCTCGGGGCACCTCCTGCGCGGGCTGATCAATTTCTCCTCGGACCAACACTCGGGCATTCTTTGGTTGTGCTAAGTTCTGTACGCCCATGCAGACCGTGAGTGGCTGTCCGTTTTCATCGACACTGTTGATTCGGTTTGTCAGTTCGGAGGCCTGGAAACCCAACAGGATCGGGTTCGCCACGTTACGGCGAGGTTCCGTCCCGCTGGCTTGTGGCTGTCGTGCGGCCCGGCGCGCCTCATCGGATGCTTTCTCAAGTTCGTCACGCTTTTTCCGGAGTTCGCCGAGTTCCTGCTTCGTCATTGCTGTATCGGAAGGATTTGGGTCGTCGATCGGCAGGATGATCAGGTTGCTTGGTTGTCGATTACGCTGGCTGCGACTCCCGCCATAAAAAGTCTCCGTACTCTGAAAGATACCAGCGAGCGCGTAATAGTCAGTCTGCGGAATCGGATCGAACTTGTGATCGTGACAACGGGCACAGGCGACGGACACTCCCATCACCACGCGGGTTGTCACATCAATCTGCTCATCGATCAGATCCGCCTGAAACTGTCGCGGATTCTGTTCAATCAGGGCCTTCGGTCCAAGCGCCAGAAAACCGGTGGCAATCAAATGATCCGACCATTCTGCATCTGTCTTTGCCGGCAACAGATCTCCAGCAATCTGCTCTTGAACAAACTGGTCGTACGGTTTGTCATTGTTAAAGGCATCAATCACGTAGTCGCGATAGCGCCACGCATTTGGAAAGGAAAGATCGACTTCTTTTCCGGCCGACTCCGCGTATCGAGCCACATCCAGCCAGTGACGCGCCCAGCGTTCGCCATATTGCGGAGTATCCAGCAATCGATTGACTTCAGACGAGATGGCCTGTTCGGGATTCAACCGCCAGGCATCCGCAAATTGCTGCATTGATTCTGGTACGGGAGGCAGTCCCGTGAGATCCAGATGCAGTCGACGCAGCAAAGTGAAGGCATCGGCGTCGGCCACCGGTGTCAGCTGATGAGCCGTGTACTGCTGTTCCACAAAGGAGTCGATTTTGGAAGTGGCCCATGCGGTGGCTTTGGGAATCGCCGGTTTGACGGGCAGTCTGAAGGACCAGAATTGTTTGCCTTTTTCGATATCCTCTTCAGTCACTCGGGACTTCACGACAGTGGCTGTTGAGACTCGTGGATCCGGTGCCCCCATTTCAATCCATTGTCGAAAGTCGGCAATCGTCTCTGCTGGCAATTGCTTCTTCGGCGGCATGCTGAAGTCACCATAGTTGATCGCATTCCAGACAAGGCTCTGTTCGAGATCACCGGGGACAATCGCTGGCCCCGATTCGCCTCCAGCGAGCAGGGCCTCGCGACTATCGACGGACAGGCCACCACGCACTGCCTGTCCTTCCGAAGAGTGGCAGCGATAGCATTGGTCAATCAGTACCGGACGAATTTTCGCCTCAAAGAACTTGATGCCTTCCTGCGTCGGCTCCGGGGATTTCTCATCAGCCCAGGCAGTTCCTGCAAGCCAGAACGCCAGAACTGCGCACGTGGTTTTTGACCAGTTTTGATTCATGAATTGTCGCATCGCAAAGACTCACATGGTTCAGGGTGTCCGGGATCTTGCGCCGGTGGGACGCTTACTGGCGAGGACTCGGACATGAATGTCCAGGCTACAGGAATCGCACCTGCGTATGACTGCTGTTTCGTGAACAGTGCTTTAGAGTCGTCATTCGGCTGAAGGTCGCTTTGGCTTTACTCCCACGCCGTCCTTGTCACCCTTCGATCCACGTCCCTGTCCGGCTCGATCTCCCATCTTTGCCATCGCTTTTACCATTTCCGACTTATCAATCGCGCCGTCGCCATTCTCGTCCATGCGAGACACATTCTGCTGCATGCGTTCAGGGATTTCGTCTCCGCTGAGTTTCCCATCCTTGTTCTCATCGCGCTGTTCAAAGATGCGAGCCATCATTTCTTTACCTGGCGCTCCGTTCGATCCCGGTTGACCTTCGCGCGGCATACCATCACGGGCCATCGCAGCGAAGTCCGGGCGAAGTTCTTCGGGGCTGAGAGCGCCATCACCGTCCTTGTCCAGTTTTGCCAGAGCTTTGGAAGCATTTTCAATCTCACTTGCCGAAATTGAACCGTCCTTATCCGCATCGAGTGCCAACAACAGCGGCATTCGCTGAGCCATCTCCGCACGGTCACCTCCCTGCTGGCGTCGTGCTGGATTTTGACCGTCCTTCCCTTCACGTTTTGGTTCATCCTGTCCAAAAGCTGCGGTCGAGAGACACACGAGAGCCACGACTACGGAGAACATCACCTTGTTTTTCATGGAAACATTCCTTATCACAAAGCCTTTTGAAGAAAGCACTTAAGTTAATTCTGATATTTCATACTTTGCGGGGTCGAAACTGACGCTTTTTTGCCCGGTGGGTCGTAACCCGACGCGTCAGCGAGGGATTTGCGCAGGCATCCCTCGCTGACGCTTCGGGCTAATTTCACTTTCGACCGTGTGAGGTACGGCAACGGCATTCACCACCATGTCTGGACTGAGTACCGTCGCTGAGCGGGAATAATCCACCGGCATTTTCCTGATTTTGTTTCGTTACTCAGTAATCCTCGAATATCGAGTGTTCTGAGCCAGGTTTCATGAGTTCGACTGTCCCCGGATTCGTGGAAGAAAGGTGTCTGGATCTCTCTGGAATTGGGCCGTATCATGAATAATACTCCCGAAAACGAACGCCGCATGCTCATTGAGGGCGGTCAGACGGCCTTGGCCTCAATCTTTTCGACTTACCAGGATCGTCTGGAAAGGATTGTCAGCTTTCGGCTGGATCCGCGCATCCGTGGACGAATCGATGCCGCCGATATCCTACAGGAAGCCTATCTGGAAGTTTCTCATCGGCTACAATCGTTTCTTGATTCCACCGATGTCTCGTTCTTCGTGTGGCTGCGTCAGCAAACGCTGCAGACACTCATTGATGTCCATCGTCGGCAGTTTCGACAGAAGCGGGATGTGAATCGCGAAATTCGCTTTGCCTCGACAGGGACATCCGATGGTACCAGTCTTTCCATCGCGCAGTTTCTGATCGATCAGTTAACATCTCCCAGTCAGCTTGCCGTCAACGCGGAAGAAATTCAATGGTTACAGGAAGCCCTGAATTCCATGAATGAAGTGGATCGAGAAGTCCTCGCGCTGCGACACTTCGAACAGCTTGGCAATAGCCAGGTGGCAGAGATTCTTGGTCTGACTCCAACCGCTGCCAGCAATCGATATCTGCGAGCCGCTGCCAGACTGAGCGAGATCATGCAGCGTCTCAATTCGAAAACCGGTCCGGATGACTGAGCGAAGAAAGTCCCTGTATGTTGCCCGTTGATGATCGACATCCGGTAGACCAACTGGCTGAGGAGTTTGCCGAGCGGATCCGCGCGGGCAAAAATCCGCAGATTGACGAGTACTGCCAGACATACCCAAAACATGCGGAAATGATTCGGTCCGTCTTTCCGTCCATCCACATGATTGAACGAGCGAGTCAACGTGAAGCGCAGCATCGCAGATCCGGCGACATTGGTACCGCGTCGATGCGGTCGATGCCGGAGTCACTGGGCGATTTCCAGTTAATTCGTGAAATCGGTCGAGGCGGCATGGGGGTCGTGTACGAGGCCGAACAGAAGTCGCTGAAGCGGCATGTGGCCCTCAAAGTTATCAGCGCGCTTATCGCGGGCTCAGAGAAGCAACTCAAGAGGTTTCGTCGCGAAGCAGAATCCGCTGCCAGCCTCCACCACAGCAATATTGTTCCGGTGTACGGCATCGGTGAAGACCACGGTTTGCAGTATTATGCCATGCAACTGATCGATGGAGTGACACTGGCGGAAATCATCCATCAATTGAGAATCACTCCGCGCGAAGCCTTGTTGCCGGGAGATGAGACTGTCCGGATCCTCGGCAAAATCGATCCAACTTCAGCCCCCAAACCGCGGTCACGCCGATTTGGTGCCATGGACGCCGTGTTGAGACTGTTCGGAACGACAACATCGGTGAGCGTGTCGCCATTGTATGCGTCGGGCGTGTCTGTGGACCTTTCCGCACCTCCGGATTCCCTCGGTGTCACGGAGATTCTGTCCCGGACTCATGCCGCAGACACGACCGTGAACCTGGAGCACGACAACGACGACAGAGTCATGCTCTCTGCGGAAGACGTGAGTCTGAACCGGGCATACGTGCGCAATATTGCCCGTGTCATTGCCAACGTGGCAAACGCAGTCGATTACGCCCATCGGCAGGGAATTCTGCATCGTGATATCAAGCCTGCCAATCTGATTCTGGATCGGGACGAGACGATTTGGGTGGCCGACTTTGGGCTGGCAAAACAGGCAGATCTCGCAGGAGTCACGCAGACGGGCGAAATTGTCGGGACGCTTCGATATATGGCTCCTGAGCAGCTTCGCGGTGAGGCGGACGTCCGTACGGATATCTATGCACTGGGGCTGACGCTCTACGAACTTCTGATGTTGAAGCCCGCATGGAATGCCCCGCAGTTACTCAACGGACAGAATCGGCAGTCCGTGCCTCGTCTGCGGACAACTCGACCGGAGATTCCAGCGGACCTCGAGACAGTTACGCTCAAGGCCTGCATGGCTGAGCCTGAACGACGCTACCAGAATGCTCGGGAATTCGAGGCCGATCTTCGCCGATTCCTTGAAGACCGACCTATTCTGGCAAGACGCGTGACGCCGTTTGAGCGTTTATGGCGATGGTCGAAACGCAACCCGCTGATCGCATCACTCTCGGCGACAATGGTTCTTCTGCTGGCCACGATTGCCATTATTCTGGGTATTGCGAATCGCCGCATTCAAAAGGTACTGGTTGCGAGAAACATTCAATATGAACGTGCCGAACAGAACCTGTCCGAAAAGACGTTGGCACTGGCGAATGTCGAGCGGGAGCGAGTGCGTGCGGAAACAAACCTGGATCTTGCCATCTCCGCGTTTGAAGAAGTCTTCAATAATATTGCGGCTCGTGGACGATCGGAATCGTTGCTGGAAGAACTCAGCGACGAAGATCTTATCCCGACAGCCGATGCAGTTCTCAGCAGTGCCGATGTCACGTTGCTGGAAACACTGCTTGGTTTCTTTGACAGACTGGCGGCAGAGAACAGCAAAGATTTGAGTACCGAATCAGCCGCCGCGCGACGGCGAGTTGGTGATATTCAGCAGCAGCTCGGACGATTTGAGAACGCTCAACAATCCTATCAGACGGCGCTGGATGCATTTCAAGCCATCGCCGGCAGAAAGCCGGATGATGCCAGCCTGATTCTGGTTCAGGTCGAAATTCTGCATCAGATGATGATGACGTCCGCAAAACGCGGCGAGATCCCGGTTGCAATGCATCAGTTCCAGGAACTGAAGTCTGTTCTCGCGACATCGCCTGCCGTGAGTCATTCTGCGAACGGGCGATATTTGCTGGCCACGGCAATCAATAGTCTCGTCTCGTTTGGGCTGCGGACGGCGGTGGCGCCACGCAATCGCCTGAGGAATCCGCTGTTTAACAGAATCCTGCCAAGCGATGAACCGCCGGCTCCTGCTCAGAATCTGCGGCTGCGACGTGAAGCAGATGCCAATGCCCAGGCGATTGAGATCCTGCGGAAGCTGACCGCAGAGGAACCTTCCAGTGTGGCGTATCGTGTGGCACTTGCTCAGGCCATCAAAGACAAGGCGAGGATCGCTCAGATTTTTCGCGACTGGAACAAGGCCGACGAAGCGATGGCCGACGCGATCAGGATCCTCGAAAACCTGCAAAAGGAGTTTCCGTCGTCGGATCGCTTCAAGTATGAGCTGGCCGATATTCTCAGCACAATGCCGACATTCCGACCAGCCGATATGCAGCGGCTCCTGAGATCGCAGCAGATGTGTAAGGAACTGGTTGAAGCGCATCCCACGGTTCCGGAGTACAGGAGTCTCTATGCGTCTACGCTGGCACGGATCGCAGGAATGCAGTTGGTGCAGGGCAAGACCGAGCGTGCGGAGGCGACGCTGAAGGAATCGCTGAAATACCATCAGCAACTGGCCGATCAGTTCCCGGACGTGCTCATGTATCAATTCGCTCTGGCTCGAACCCTGCAGCAACTGGCGCATGTCTACGTCGAAGAAAAACGCACGGATCTGGCGCAGGAATCTCTCGACACGGCCATTGCGCGACTGGAAGAACTGTCAAGTCGCAGCGGCGTTCGTAACCCCGTTGTCATGCTCCTCAAACGCCTTAGGGAGAGCCGATCAAAACTCAACGATTAATTGCATTAAGGGCTCTGTCATTCTTGCTTTGTTGGATCGGGTGGCCGGGCTGGACTGCTTGTCATTACCCACATTTCCGTTCAGGAATCGGCCCTTATGCTCGAATCCCACGCAACGCCAGGCAGGATTCTTCTGAGAAAAATCGTGTGCTTCAACCCGGAACGGGTTTCACAACATCGCCTGGGGTCGCCGCCATGCGGCGCACCCCAGGTCAGGAAATGGGGATCGCTCCGAACCCCAACGGGGTTCCACAACTTCGGATGTTGAAACTGAAACGAAAGATGGTCCTGGCAATGTGGAACCCAGTTGGGGTTCAAACGGTTTTGTCTCGTTTTTCCTGGGGTGCGCCGTTGTCACGGCGACCCCAGGCTAAGTTGTGAAACCCTGTCGGGGTTCAGTTTTCCACGAAACGAGTTCGCACCACAAGACTCACCCCTTTGGCGGGAATCAACCTTGACGGCATTGCGGGCCTCGCCGTTGGTTCCCGTTAAACGAAAAGGTCTGACTTTCATGATTGTAGACATCGAGGATGTGGGGGTAACGACAAGGGCTGGACTGAGCGGAGCTAAGGAAGCCCCAAGGTTTCGGGCTAGCGCCCTCCAACCCCGGCCACCCGTCAATGCATGAGTGACAACGCACTACTTCTGCAGTTCACGGCGCAGGGCTTCAAGTTCGGCTTCGACAGCCGTGCTGCGTTTTTGAGTCGCGGCGGCTGAGGCATGGACGGCCGTTTCTGATTCCAGCAAAATGGCTGGTGGCTGCCCCGTGAGTTCTTCCAGTTTTCGCAGAGCCTCAGCATAACGCGCTTCCAGAGCCTTCTGAATTCTGAGCATGTGCTGCGACGCTGCAGCAGCAGCATCCAGTTCAGGTCGCAATCCGGCAATCAGGTCTTCGATCTCGACTTTGCGTCGTAGTGAATTGCGGGCAGCATCGTCATCGCCGTCGGCCAGACTCCGTCTGGCTCGATCCTTCCAGACGTTAATCTGAGTCTCATAATCAGAGATCTCACGTTTCAGCCGTTCGCCGTTACCGGTCGAAGTCTGCACATTGCGGCGACACGCTCCCAGCCCTTCATGCATTTCACCGATGATTTCCTGCAACGTCAGAGCCGGATTCGCGGCTGCGTTAAGAATCTCCGTCAGACTGCAGGTGATGATGTCTGTCAGGCGGCTGAAGTGAGGCATTACGGTGGGCTCCGGGAAGCAGCATCAAAAAAACAAGAACGTACAGATGATGAATCAGGATGACTCGTTCTCAGAAACAATTTCATTGACAAAACCGCGACAGGCCAACAAGTTTCGCAGTTTTTCTTTGACGAGCCGCAATCGGCTTTTTGCAGTCGGCAATGAGGTGTGCATGGCATCTGCAACTTCGGACAATGTCAGGGATTCATAGTGATGCAGCAGAAATGTCTGCCGCTGTTCTTCTGGCAATTCCTGCAGGATTTCCTGCACGACTGTCGCAAGTTCCTGTTGCACGGCGCGATCAAACGGCGATGCAATGTCTTCCGGAACTAACTGCATCAGGTCGAATTCTTCACCATCGCGTCCCACGGCACGACCGCGAATACTGCGAATGAGCACGTCATTGATTGTGCGGCGCGAATGATCGATGACCAGATTGCGGGCGATCCGGAACAGGAACCCCTTAAAGAGTCCCTTTGGCAGATAGTCCCAGCAGTTGCGGTACAGGCGCAGCAGCGTTTCCTGCACCAGGTCCTCGGACAAATGCTCGTCGCGCGTGGTGCGAATAAAAAAACCGAACAAGGGTCCCTGCCAGAGATTGACCAGCTCACTGAAAGCGGCCGAATCTCCTTCCTGCAGGCGAATCATCCGCTGATCGTCTTCGGAATACATGGACGACATTGAAAATGTTTTCTCACTGTCCGTTATTGAGTGCATGCCGAGTGTTTTTGCAGCCCGAAGCGGAAGCGAGGGATTTTACGCAACTTATTCCCTCGCTTACGCTTCGGGTTACAACCAACGATAAAGTGGCGCTGTCCAACTAACGAAGCCATCGCTTCTGTTGAATCAATGACCCCGCCGTTCGCGATAGTCCAGATGTCCCTGCCAGCCAAGTTTCCGATGCAGTGTTCCATAATAGCTGTGGCCAGCAAGTCGGACCAGCTTAAACGTCTGCTCCGCCCGCCGTATCAGAATGCGATCAGCCGAATCCACCGGTCGGCTGATCTGGCCGTCGATGACCAGCATGACACCGGGCGGTGCATCCCGAACCGAAATCTCAAACGTCCGTTCTGCCGAATCCACGATCGGTCGGACCGTTAACGTATGCGGACAAATCGGCGTGATCGCGAAACACTGCAGTTCCTGACGCAGGATCGGTCCGCCCGCCGAAAGATTGTGCGCTGTCGATCCGACCGGTGTGCTGATGATTAAGCCGTCGCAACTGTACGTGGTGACATCCATGTCATCGATTTTCAGATGAATATAGAGCATCTTCATCGACCCGGCTGCCGTGACGTTCACTTCATTCAGGCCAAGATCGGTAATCACTGTTCCGTCACCTCGATGATGGTGACATTCGAACATCAGATGTTCAACAGTCTTAAACTGGCCTCGCTTGAGTCCCGGAAGTCCTTTGCGAAATTCTGATGGACTGAGGTCCGTCAGGAATCCAAGCCGACCAAGATTGACGCCGATGATCGGCAATTGACGTCGGCCCAGCTGTCGACATCCGCGCAGCACCGAACCATCGCCCCCCAGCACAACCACGATGTCGCCTGCCAGATCTTCCGGGATTGGTTCATCGCTGGAAAACACGCCGACCAGCACGACGCCGCGGACTGTGTGCAGATAGGCGCGCAGGTCATCCCATGCCGCCTGGATATCGGGGCGATCGCTGCCGGTGAGCACAATAATTCTAAGGTCCGGATCTTTCATGTTGTCTGCGGAATTCATGTGTGCAGGACGGAGTACCAGGTTCAGGGCTCATCGACGGTCCGCATAGTAGCATTCTACGTTCGACTCAAGCGTGATAATCTGCCATGCTGCCTGAATTCCAGACAAATCGACAACACGTTCAAGGCTCAATCGGAGCGTCCGTTTTCATGGCGAATTCAGTTTCAGTCCCGGAAAAACTTACAGTCATCGTCACCGGAGCATCTTCGGGAATCGGCAGACTCATCTGTCAGCGGCTGGCGGGGAAAAACTATCGCCTCGTGCTTGCTGCACGCTCGGCGGACAAACTGGCCCGGCTGGCCGCAGAATTTGCAGCGACCGGATGTGAATGTATCGCGGTGCCCACCGATGTCGCCGACCCAAACGCGCTGGAAACTCTCGTCAAGGCGACGATGGATCGCTTCGGACGGATTGATGTGCTCGTGAACAATGCCGGGATCGAATGTTTCGCGGAATTTGATCAGTTGCCGCTGGATCAGATTCTGCAGACGATTGAAACGAATCTGACCGGAGCGATTATCCTGACGCGGCATGTCGTACCGATCATGCGACAGCAGGGTTTCGGTCGGATCATTAACATGTCCTCGGCCGCCGGAAAACACGGGCCGGCTTTTGGCGCGGTTTATGGTGCCACAAAAGCCGGGCTGATCGCGTTCACTCAGGGACTTCGCGGCGAACTTCTCCCGGTTGGAATTACGGCGACTGCGATCTGTCCGGGCTTTGCAACCGATGGCGGTATCTATGACGAAATCGTCAAAGCCACGGGCAAGAAGACCTCGTTTTTTGTCGGTGGCACAACCGCTCAAAAAGTCGCTGCGGCCGTTGAAAAAGCCATCCTCACCGGACCTCCGGAAATGATCCTGAATTTTCCCGCCCTGCGCCCCGTCTTTCTGTTCCGCGATGTTTTTCCGCGTCTGGGCGAGAAACTCATTCTGGCCTGCACCTTCAAATTCCTTCGCCGAACCGCCACGACAAAAAAATGAACAGTGCCAGAAACAGTGGTCGATACGGTCGAAGCTCTGTTGGAGAAGGTCCGTTCAGAGATCCCGCCGCGGGGTTCACTGAATTTGTAGGGTGTGACAAGCGTCAGCGCGGGCACACCGGGTGATGCGGTGTCCCTACGAGTTTCCCATCGTCAATAACCGGCCAGGCACGACAAAAATCGCAGAATCATGGCATTCCACCTGCGGGGAGCGGTAGAATGCGGTGGCTTGTTGGGCGAGCGGCAGATTTCTGGTTACCGTCGAAAACCGGGGGCTAGCGCCCTGCGGCTAATAAAATCAGCCGCCACGCGCTAGCGTCCGGTTTTTCCGCCTGGTGGTTCCTAATCTGCCGCTCGCCCTGCAACGCATTTCGTTCATGCCGGCGCGAAGTCTGTCGCTGGCGATGGCAAATTTCAGGAGTCGTTTGATGTCCTCAGGTGCGTTGCCGCGAATTGCCGGGTTGCAGGAAATTCTCGACCGCTGCCAGCGGCTCATTCGAGTATACTCGGTGCTGCGCGGTCTCGCGGAATCCTTGTGCGTGCTCATCGCCTGCATCCTGTTCGGTTGTCTGCTGGACTATTTTGTCGCGCTACCCGGCGCTCTCCGTCTAATTGGACTTGTCGGCACACTGGTGCTTACAGGTGCGGTGGCATGGAAGCGGCTGATACATCCCCTGGTCAATAGTGCGTCGGCGGAAGAGCTGGGTGCCGCTGTGGATCTGCGTTTTCCACAATTGCAGGAAGCGCTCGCGACGTTGATTTCGATTGGTTCTCCCACAGCCACGTCCAGTGAAATTGGCTCCGCTTTGATGCGAGATCGGCTGGAGCAACATGTTCGTTCACAGATCGGCAGTATCCGTCCATCCGGAGTCGTGCCGGGCACGCCCACGATGAAACGGTGGGGACTGGCAGTGATGTCGGTGCTGGCACTCATGACTCCATTGCTGCTGTGGCCGTCCGGGTCCATGTTGTTACTGCAGCGATTCACGATGCCGTTCGCCAATCTTGCTGCGCCGTCAAATCTCTACTTCGAAGTTCCGGACGGCAATCGGACAGTGGCGGCAAACACCGACGTGAAGTTTGTTGCGATTCCTCGCTGGCGGACGAATATCGCCGGGGCCTTGCCGACCAACGCTGTCCTGGAAATGCAGACTGCTGCTGGAACGAGCGAAGATCTGCCAATGGCTTATGACGACACGGAATTGCATTTCACTGTCTCTCTGGCCGACGTGCGTGAATCCGTCCGCTACCGCGTGCGAGGCGGCAGTGCGACGACGGAATGGTTCGATCTCACCGTTGCCGATCCTCCTCGTATTCTGACGGCGCTGCTGCAGGAAACACCGCCGACTTACACCGGTCGACCGATCGAAGTGTTTGACGGCGTGGTCGGCGACATTCATGTGTTTGAACACAGTGCGATTGAGATCATGCTGACCTTCAATAAGCCTGTGCAGAACGTCGTGATGGACTGGCAGACATGGATGCCGCTGCCTACTGCCGATGGAGTTGCTGCATCGGCCCCGGACATCGAACCTCCGACAGCGCCAGCCGTCCTGTCTGCCGATGGCACATCCGCCCGGTTTCAGTTCGATGCCCTGGGGAGCGGGCAATTTGAATTTCGAGTCGAAGATTCTCTGGGATTGACGAATCTGAATGAAACAACGCGACGACTGATCGTCACTACGGATACACCGCCCAAATTGACAGTCTCCGGTATCACTGATGCCTTGGACGTGCGACCGAACGACGTGCTGTCGTTGAGTTGCAATGTCGTGGATG
>Ga0105049_10004840_pt1 | contig 15776 bp, 10 predicted proteins | sample MAT06_FD_78087 | JGI IMG/M metagenome (GOLD analysis project Ga0105049, IMG submission 78087) | Freshwater microbial communities from Lake Fryxell liftoff mats and glacier meltwater in Antarctica - MAT-06 | ecosystem: Environmental > Aquatic > Freshwater > Ice > Liftoff microbial mat | place... | reverse complement strand
GGTGCTGTCAGGTTAAGTCCGGCAAGTCGAAAAGGCCCCTCCCCGGCTTCTTTCAGGCAACGGCGACTGCCCACGCGGTTGCCGCGTCGGCGCGAAAACGCCGAAGGGTGGATCTGCTGATCAGATGGCGTTGGATGGTTCTGTCAGCCCAAACTTCAGCCGCCCGGTAAGGCCGGCCGCGTTAGGTTCGTGGCATGACCAAATCGACCAACCCGTTCCGCTGGTTTGACAGCTCGCCCGAGGTGATCCGCCTCGTGGTGCTGATGTACGTAAAATACCCGCTGTCGCTTCGCAATGTGGAGGACTTGCTGGCCGAGCGGGGCATCGACATCTGCCATGAGACTGTGCGGCTTTGGTGGAACCGGTTCGGTCCAATGTTCGCCGCGGAGATCCGCCGGAAGCGGGTCGATCACATGCGCGCCTACACCCACTGGCGCTGGCATCTCGACGAGGTCTACGTCCGGATCAACGGCGAGATGCGCTACCTCTGGCGTGCCGTCGATCATGAGGGCGAGGTGCTGGAATCCTTTGTCACAAAGACCAGGGACAAGGCCGCCGCCCTCAGTTTCATCAAGAAGGCCATGAAGCGCCACGGGTCTCCCAAGGCAATCGTCACGGACGGACTGCGCTCCTATCGGGCGGCCATGAACGTCCTCGGCAACGGCGAAAAGCAGGTGGTCGGCCGCTTTGCCAACAACCGCTGTGAGAACTCACACCTGCCGTTCCGACGGCGAGAACGGGCCATGCTCCGCTTCCGGCAGATGAAGACCTTGCAGAAGTTCAGCTCCGTCCACGCCGCCTTCCACAATCACTTCAACCAGGACCGCCACCTCATCAGCAGAGACGATTTCAAAGCCCGAAGAGCGGCCGCATTTGCCGAGTGGAAGACGCTCGCCGGCTGAGGATCACGCACCCTGCCCCACCCTCGCCTGGCGGAGACGAGTTCGCGTTGGACTGACAGCACCCTGGGGGCGCTTGCCGACCTACAGGCGGGGAAACGCCCGGCCCTCGCCATCGAACAGATGCGCGTTCCGGGGAGGGACGCGGAGCGTCAGGGTCTCGCCGACGCCCGGCCGGACCTCGCCGGGTAGCTGGACCGTCAGCGCCAAATCGCCATGCGTCAGATAGGCATAGGTGACGTGTCCCAGGGTCTCCACGAAACTGGCCTTCGCCGTGACGGTGCCGCCCGGTCCGGACAGGGCCATGTGTTCGGGCCGGATGCCGAGCGTGGCCCTGTCCCCGGCCCTGGCCTCCCCCGCGTCGACGGCGACCTGCAAGGTTTCCCCCGCAATAGTGCGGACCGTGGACCCGCCGGCGGTCCCGTCCAGAACCTCGACCGGGATCAGGTTCATCTTGGGGCTGCCGATGAATTCGGCCACAAACAGATTGGCCGGGTGCTCATAGAGCTCCATCGGCTTGCCGACCTGTTCGATCAGGCCGGCGTTCAACACCACGATCCGGTCGGCCAGGGTCATGGCCTCGATCTGGTCGTGGGTGACGTAGACCATCGTGGTCTTCAACTCTTCATGCAGCCGCGCGAACTCATAGCGCATGCGGACCCGCAGGGCGGCATCGAGGTTCGACAGCGGCTCGTCGAACAGGAAGACCTCGGGCTCGCGCACGATGGCCCGGCCGATGGCGACCCGCTGGCGCTGGCCGCCGGACAGGGCCTTGGGCTTGCGGTCCAGAAAGTCGGTGATGTTCAGCACCGTGGCCGCAGCGCGCACCCGCCGGTCGATCTCGGCCTTGTCGGCCTTGGCCAAGGTCAGGCCAAAGGCCATGTTCTGATAGACGCTCATATGTGGATAGAGGGCGTAGGACTGGAACACCATGGCGATGCCTCGGTCCGACGGACCCAGGTCGTTGACTGATCGTCCGCCGATGGCGATGTCACCGCCGGTCGCCTCTTCCAGTCCCGCGATGGTTCGCAGCAGGGTTGACTTGCCGCAGCCCGACGGCCCGACGAAGACCACGAACTCGCCGTCGGCGATTTGCAGGTCGATGCCGCGCAGCACCTCGGTGGTTCCGAAGCGTTTGGTCACACCGGTCAGCCGGACATCCGCCATACTATTCCACCCGTCGTTTCTCGAGGCCGCCGACCCGGCCCGGACTTGCGTCTGTTCGCCCGCAAGGGGCTGACGGCCGATGACCGATCATCGCATCTCAACCCGACGGACGCCGACGGGCACTCGCAGTTCGCGACCGCTCCAGTCCGCTGATCGGCCGTCCAGCCGGACCCGACCGGGCAGCGCCTCGCCCTCGGGCCAGATGATGACGAAGCCGCCCGGGGGCTCGGCACCCGGGTTCAGGGTGAGGAGATAGTCGTTGCCCGTCTGCCGGAACCTGTATGTCAGCGGGCCATGGGCGGTGCGCAGATCGGTCACCCCGACCCCCTCCTCCGTCGCCAGCCATGCGGTCGGAACACCGGCCGCCAGCACCAGGGCGCGGTCGCTGTCGCGCTCATAGGCCAACAGGTCCAGGGCCGAGCGGATATAGTCCGAACTGATCCAGGCATGCGGCATGTCACCGATGAAGCGCGGCTCGCGTTCGTCGCGGCCGACCACCTCGGCCCAGCCGTTCCAGGCGAGCGGACGCATGTCGGCGAAATAGAAGTCCAGCGCGCGCTGGGCCTCGTCCCGCCGCCCAAGCCGCACCAGTGCCCCGACATTCCGAAGCTCATAGGGCGTGTAGTCCTTCCACACCTGACGGTTCTCCTGACGGGCCGTGAAATTCTCCCACCATTTATCGAAGGTGCGGGTCAGCAGCGCTTGCGGCAGTTCATCCATCAGGCCGCCGGGCGACAGGGCGATGGTGGTCGAGGTGGCGTCGAAATCGCCCCGATCGGCGGCACCCGCAATCCAGTCGATGCCGTGAACCCGCGCCGTCGCCTCGATGGACGCCATCAGGTCGGCCTTGAACTCAGCCTCGGCGGCACGCATGCGGACGGCGGCGGCCGTCTCGCCCAGCGTCTCGGCGATGAAGACAGCGTCGCGATAGCCGAGCAGCCCCCAGAAATCGTCCCAATAGCTGTACGCGATCTTGTCCGAATAGCCTTCGTGGCTGATCGTTGGGGGCAAGAGGCCGTAAAGGTGCCGCCTGTCCGCCGCCTGGAACTCGGTCGTGCGGGTCGAGGCGCGCAAGCCGTCCATATAGCCGATCGCGGCCTGAACCTGCGGCCAGACCTCGCGCAGCAGGGCCTCGTCGCCCGTATAGCGATACGTCTCGGCGGCGAGGAAGATGAACTCGCCGTGGCTGTCGTTCTCAGGCACCGGGTCGGCCCCGCGGAAGTCGACGCAGCAGGGGACCTTGCCGTTGTCGAATACATAAGGCGCGTACCAGCGCAGGTAGTCTGCCGACAGGTCGGCATGGCCCAGCCGGTTCAGACCTTCCGCCATCATGGCTCCGTCTCGGATCCAGCTGCGGTTATAGCTGCGCGTGCCGGGCTGCAGGATCGGCCCCTGCCGCGACATCAGCATATGGGCCAGAGAGGTGCGCATCACGTCCTCAATGCGCTGCGCTTGCGGCGGGAGGATCAGGTCGAAGCGGTCGAGCTTTTCGCGCCATGCGGCTGCGACGCGTGACCGGGCGGCCTCCAGCGCTCCGGCCACGTCTGCGACCGGTGCCAGATCGGGGGTCGGCCCGGCCATGCGCGCGACGAAGCCGAAGGTCCGCGTCGCTCCCGGCTGCAGGATTGCGTGATAAAGCATGGCACCCGCCATCAGGGTACTGGCGTCGGACTCTACGTGGCGCAAGGCCGGATCGCGGCGGCGCTCGGCGGCGGCGAGCAGACTCTGTGGGTCGGCCCCAGCGGCGAAGCCCGCCATGGCCAGCCCGTCGGGCGCGGCGAGGCTGCTGACGCGGATGGCGTCGTTCAGCACCAGGGTCGTTCCGTTCCAGTCGACCTGTTCGATCGGCCCGACCCCGCCGGGAATGGCCAGGAACTGCGACAGCCCGTTGACCTGGAACGGCCGCGCCATCAGCGCCAGCGTCAGGGTCTGCGGGCGGGTCGAGGTGTTGGTCAGGACATACTGCCCGAACAGTTGCGCCTGCTCCGGAGCCCCATCGGCGAAGGCCGTGATGGCGAGGGTCCAGTCGTCGGCGGTCCACGTCACGGACGGGATCGGCAGGTCGCCATCCTGCAGCGATTGGGTGATACGGACGTCCGCCCAGGTCACCAGCCGCCCGTTATCCAGCACGAACGGCTCAATCGACGGCCCGCCGCGGCGCAGTTCGATCGCCCCGTCCTCGCCCATCAGGCCGCTCTCCCCGCCGCCGTCGACGCCGACCAGGGTCCAGTAGGGCTGCTCGCCGACGAAACCGCGCGGATACAGGCCGCGCCGGCTCTCATCGGCCACCGCGCGGATGAAAGTCGTGGGTGTCTCGCCGAACGACAGGGGCTCAACCTCGATCTCGTTCAGGGCGAAGGCGCTGCCCGGACCCAACTTCAGGTCCAGCCGCACGTAGCGGGCCGAGGTCTCTGGCAGACGCAGCCAGTCGGTCCCGCCGTCGCCATCCTCGACCGAGGCAACCCTGTGCCAGTCGCGTCCGTCGGACGAGGCCGAAACTGTATAGCGCGACGCCGCCAGCCGGTCGGCCCAGCGGAGGGTCAGGCCGCCGAACTCACGCTCGTAGCCAAGGTCGAGGATCAGCCGCTGGCCCCCGCCGGCAGCCGAGCGCCATGCCGTGCCTGTCTCGCCGTCGACCGCCCGCGCCGCCACGGCGGTTCCGTCCTCGCTTGATGCCGCCACAACCGGTCGCGGCGGCACAGACGGTTCCGGCGGCAGTTCGTGCAGCTCCAGCTGATCGACCTCGATCCACCCGTTGCCGCCCTGCCCTGCCGTGACCACGAACTCGATCCGTTGCGCGCCCCGGAAGACCGGATCGGGGTTGGGACCCCACGCCCGCACGATCTGGCGCGCCTTGATCGTGTATCGGGTCCACTCAGGGTTGGCCTGGAACCGCTCGATCCGCCGCCAGTGAACGTTCTCGCCCGAGGCATCGACGAATTTGATCTCCAGCGTATTGGGCTGCATTTCGCCGCGCAGCCAGACGCTGATCTCATAGTTGGCGGGAACTGCCAGATCGATCGCCCGGGCCGCGAAGGCATAGCCCGACCGACCGTTGAAATCGTAATCCAGCCGCATGGCCTGACCATCGTGGCCGGTCACGGCCGCGATGGTCGAAGAGACATCGGTCGAGGCGTCGGCGGTCCATGGTGTCAGGATCTCGAAGGCGTCGAGCGTGCGCGGTATCTGGGCGTGGACGGCACCGGCCAACGACAGGATGGTCCCGGCCAAAGCGATGAGACGAACCATCCTCACCCCTTCACACTGCCCGCCAACATGCCGCGAATGTAGTAGCGCTGCAGGGCCAGGAAGAGAATCAGCACAGGGGCCACGGTGATGACCGCCCCGGCCATCATCATCTCGATGTCCTGCACATGCTCGCGCGAAAGCGCCGCCAGCGCCACAGGCAGCGTGTAGTTCGACTGGTCGGTCAGGATGATCAGCGGCCACAGGAAGTCGTTCCAGCTGCCAAGGAAGACGAACAGAGCAAGGGTGACGATGATCGGCTGCAGGGTCGGGAGGACCACGCGGCGGAAGATCTGGCCCTCGGACGCCCCGTCGATCCGCGCGGCCTCCAGCATCTCGTCGGGGATGGACAGGGAATACTGGCGCACCAGAAACAGGCCGAAGATCGAAGCCAGCCAAGGCACCAGCGCCCCGGCGTAGGTGTTCACCAGACCGAACTGTTTGAGCATCAGGAACAGCGGCAGGGTGCCGATCTGCGCCGGCACCACCAGCGCTCCCACCAGCAGCTGGAACACCCTGTCCCGGCCCTTGAATGACAGCTTGGCGAAGGCGTAGCCGGCCGGGACGGTAAACAGCAGCGCCAGCAGTGTCGCCAGCGACGCCAGGGCGAAGCTGTTCCACAGATAGCGCCCCATGCCCTGGGTCACGAACAGGTCGCGGTAATGCTCGAACGTCCAGATCTTCGGCAGCAGGGGCGGCGGGAAGACCGCAGCCTCGCCGGTCGACATGAAGCTGACCGACACCATCCAGGCGAGGGGAAACAGCACCAGCAAGGCGATGAAGGCCACCACCAGATTCAGCAGGATGGACCGGACCTTCATTCGTAGGCCCCCATCCGTTTGGCGACGGCGAGCTGGATCAGGGTGACCGCCAGGATGCACAGGAACAGGACGAATGCGACGGCGCTGGCGGAGCCGAGGTTCCACCATTTGAAACCCTCTTCGTACATGAAGTAGAGCACGGTCACGGTCGACTGGGCCGGCCCCCCTTGCGTCATTACATAGGTTTCGGCGAAGAGCTGGAAGAAGCCCGCGACCGAGATGATCGACACCAGCAACAGCGTCGGTGCGATGGCCGGCAGGGTCACATGGCGGAACTGTTTCCAGGGTCCCGCTCCGTCGATCCGCGCGGCCTCGTAAAGGTCGTCGGGCACGGTCTGAAGCACAGCCAGGAAGATCAGCATATTGTAGCCGAAAATCTTCCAGACGACGAACATCAGGATGGCCGGGATCGAGGTCGAGGGCTGGCCCAGCCAGTCGACTGCCGGCAGGCCGATGCTCTGGATCGCCCAGTTTATGACCCCGTACTTCGTGTGCAGCAGGTAGTTCCACAGCACCGCCGTGGCGACCAGGGTGGTGACATAGGGGGCGAAGAACATCACCCGCCACAGGGGTCGCCATTTCACCACCCGTGCGTTCAGGATCACCGCCGCCGCGAGCGAGGTGATGATCGACAGCGGCACGCCGATCACCGCGAACAGGCCGGTGTTCTTCATCGCCGACCAGAACAGCGGATTGGAGAGCAGGCGCTCGTAGTTCTGTAGACCAACGAACCGCACATTGCCGATGTCGGCCAGGGCGTAGATGTCGAAATCGGTCAGGCTGAGTAACAGGGCCGAAAACACCGGGACGGCGAAGAAGACCGCGATGGCGATCAGGGCCGGTGCGACAAAGCCCCAGGCGGCGCGCTCTTGCGACCGGGCGGTTCCCTGCTTGCGCGCGGGGCGGACGGCGACCCGGGCGGCGGGCGCGATCGGCTGAGCGGTCATGTCGCCCGGCCCTGCTCGATCATCCAGCGGCGTTTTTCCAACAGGCGATCCGCGCGCCGGTCGATCTCGGCACCGGCGGCCCGGGCGGTGTATTCGCCCCGCACCATACGCTCGGCGACGATCTGCATCTCGGTGACGATCCGCTCCCACTCGGGCACCTTGGGCACGGCCTCGGCGCGCGAGAGTTGGCCCTTGAAAGCGGCGATGTAGGGGTCGTTGGCGACAGCGGGCGTCGCCCAAGCACTTTCGCGCGCCGGAAGGTTGCCGGTGATCCCATTGAACCGCGCCTGCACGTCCGGATCGGCCAGATAGCGTACCAGCTTCCAGGCCGCTTCCTGGTGCGGCGAGTGGCGATAGACGACCAGCGACGAGCCGCCGGGTGCCGAGGCCCCCGGTCCGGTCGGCCCCGGCATGCCCGAGGTCATCCAGCGGGTGGTGGGTTTCAGCCGATCCCTGAACTCGCCGATGGTCCAGGGGCCGGAGAAGTAGAAGCTGAAATAGCCGCGCTCGAACTCGGTCCAGACATTGGAAATCTGCGTCGACGACGCCACCGGGGCCAGCGCTTCGTCGAACAGGCTCTTGTAGAACTCCAGCGCCGCGATGAACGACGCGCTGGAGAAATTGCCGCGCGTGTCGCGGTCGCGCAGCAGGGGCTCGGCACCCTGCAAGCCGAACGTCAGCAGTTGCTCGAACTCATTGACCGGCAACAGGATCGCATAGTTGCCGGCCCCCGCCACTCGCTTGACCGCGTGCATCGCGGTCTTCCAGCCGTCCCAGGTCTGCGGCACAGCGTCGAACCCGGCCCGCTCCAGCAGGTCGGTGCGATAGTAGATCAGGCGGGTATCGACATACCACGGCGTGGCCACGGCCCGACCGCCGATGCGGTTGGTTTCCAGTACGGCCGGAAACTGGTCGGTCAGGAGGTCGGCCGCCGAAGCGGGCACGGGGCTGATCGCCCCGATGGCCGCCATCTCCGACACCCAGGTGTTGCCCACCTGACTGAGGTCGGGCAGCGAAGAGCCGGCGTAGGCGGTGAGCAGTTTCGAGTGCGCCGCGGTCCACGGCAGGGCCTGGACCTCGACCTTGATGCCCGGGTTCCGCCGTTCGAACTCCGGCAGGATTTGCGGGACATTGGTCGCCTCATTGCCCATGGCCCAGAACGACAAGCGGGTCATCCCCTTGTCGCGGGCACCACATCCGGCGAGACCCGCGACCGCGCCGCCTGCCAGAAGGCCGAGTGTCGCCCGCCGGTCCAGGCCATGGTCCATCATGCCCGATCCAGCCAGCCGCCCGCAAACCCGGCCCGCTTCAGGCCGCGCGTCAGATTCGGCTCGCCGCGCATGCGCTTCCAAACGGCGTCCGAGCGATGGTTCTCGATCATGACGACGATCGGTCCCTGGTCGATGCCGAGATAGTCTCCGTCGACCCAGCCCAGGCCGGGCACCATCCGCCCGTGCTGCAACCGGCCCTCATGCTCGGTCAGCGTCGGATTGAAAGAGTCGAGGAAGCCATACTCGGTATAGACACCCGCACCATAGCGCGCCTTCATCGCCTTCAGGCAGGCCGTGACCTCTGTCGGGGCGAAAGGCATCGACGCCATCGCCGCCGTAGGCGCGATCGTGCCGTCGTCCCGGTCGCCCGGTCCCCGCGCCGAATAGCTGAAGAACTCGCGCTCCCGCCCGTCGATGATCTGCTTGAAATCCCCGGGGCCATCGCAGGCGGTCAGGCCCCAGACCTCGGCCGAATAACCGATCCAGCCCATCGGATTCTCGACGGCGTATCGCCGCTGCGCCTGCACCGCCCGCACGCTGTTCTGGAAATAGTCGAACGGGCCGATCTCGTCGGACTTGGCCCGCATCCAGGCATCACGGATGCCGCGATAGTCCACGTACATGTGGCTGTACTGATGTCCGAACAGCGGCCCGAAGGCCAGGTGGGGCGGACCCCAGCGGTCGGTCCAGCTGCGGTCATAGACGCTGCACCATTCGTCCCAGACGGTCGGCGGCACCGGATGGGTCGCGCTGCCGATGGCCAGCAGCAGGACCAGCATGCCCTCGTTGTAGACGTGCCAGTCGTGCGGAATATGTCCCGTCTCGGGGTGCCAGCCCATGGAGATGCGATCGGGCCGGACGACCGCCCAGTCCCACTCGATCCGGTCGTAAACCGCCTGGGCCAGCCGCCGGAGCTCGGCCTCGTCGGCGTGGTCGCCGTCGAACCAGCGCGCGGCGAAGAGCATGCCGGCAACCAGCAGGGTGGTGTCCACGGTGGACAGTTCGGTGCGGCCGAACCGGTGCCCCGTCCGCATGTCGAGGAAATGGTAGAAGAAGCCCTTGTAACCGCCGACGCCGGTCGCCTCCGGGCCTTGGGGCAGGTCGTGGAAGAAGCGGATGGTGGTCAGGGTCCGCTGGCGCGCCTCGTCCCGGCTGATCCAGCCGCGCTCGACCCCGATGGGCCAACAGGTCAGGGCAAATCCGACGGCGGCCACCGACGAGAAGGACTCGGTCGGCCAGCGGTCGGGCGTCAGGCCGTTGGCACGGTTGGTGACATGGGTGAACCAGTTGAAGGTACGCTGTTGCAGCTCATCGATCTCGGGGTCGATGGCCAGGATCGGCGGGCCCACAGGATCGGGTCGGCCCCCCGCCGGGCCGCAGGAGGACAGGCCCAGAGCCGCCGCACCGGCGACCGTGGAACCCATCAGAAACCGGCGACGATCCATGGACTCCATCCTCATACGCAAACTCGGGCTCGTCAAAAAATTCGGCCGCCCCCCGTCAGGACCGGGGAACGGCCGCAAGGCTCAGGAGACTCTTACCAGCGATAGCGCATGCCAAGCTGGAAGCTGCGGGTCGGCAGGAACTGACCGCGCGGTTCGCCATATTGAGCGGAGCACAGGCACTGTTCGAAGTTGGAATAGTTCTCGAAGTCGAACACGTTGATGGCGTCCAGGATGAGCTCCACCGACTGGCCGTTGAAGACGTCGAACGACTTGGTCAGACGCAGGTCGATCTGGCGGAAGGCGAAGGCGTTGGAGAAGATGAAGTCCTGCTTCTCAGGCCGGCCGCCGTTCCAGCAGATATCCGGGTTGGACGCCGTCGGGCAGACAAACTGATGGAAGGGCAGGCCCGATCCTAGCGTCAGGATCCCCGACAGGCGGAAATCATGCGGCAGGCCGATGATCCCCGACGCCACGATCCGATGACGTTCGTCCTGGTTGGTCGGGAAGTTGGGCGACAGGGCGGGCGTGTTGTAGTCGAAGTCGAAGCCGGTTAGGCCGAAGTCACGGCTGCCGTTCCGCTCGGCCTCCGACAGGGTATAGGTGAACTGCATACCCCAGTTGCTCTGGGTGTCGAACGGCTTGTCGACCGTCAGATACATGGCCTTGAAGGTCTGCTCGGCGTCGTTGTTGCCGAAGAAGATCAGGTTGCGGAACTGCGGGAAGCCGACCGAGCCCGGAGTCGGGCCCGAGAAGCGACCGCCCGTTTCCGTTAGGGCGTTGGCGATGTACCAGGCGAACAGGTTTTCGGTCTTGCCGTAGGCGAAGGTCAGCGCGGTCTGGAAGTCGCCGAACTTCTGACGGACACCGAAATTGAACTGGTCGGTGCGTGGCGGCTCCATATCGTTGTTAAGCAGGAATATTTCGCCCGAACCCGGGGTTGCCGCCAGCAGCGGGTCGAGCCCGGCGGGAGTCAGAAAGGTCGGGTTCCACGCGACGGTGTTGACGCCGCCGCGCATGCCGCCGGCCACGGAGAAGAAGACCTCCCTGTTGAACTGGGTCGGTTTGAAGCGCTCGTCGAAGGCGAAGTTGAAGCCGACCCGGTCGTAGTACCGGCCGGCACCGCCGAAGATCACCGTCCGCTCGTCGTCGAAGACGTCGAACGAGAAGCCGATCCGCGGCTGGAAGGCGCCAGCGAAGGCATCACGGCCGTTGGTGATATAGTCCGCCGGATTAAAGTAGGACGGGAAGTCATAACCCGGCAGGGCCTGGATGGCGTTCAGGGTGTTACGAATAGCCGTCGGCGTCACATAGTCGTTGTTGACGGCGTTGTCCTCATAATCCCAGCGCAGTCCGAGATTGATCTCCAGTTGGCTCGAAAGCTGCCAGTCGTCCTGGACGTAGACGCCGAAAACGTTGTTGTCGACATCGGCCGGCTCGACGAAGGTACCCAGTTCCACGCGGATCGGGATGTCACGACTGCCGTTGATTTCAGGCCGCGCGTCAACGTCGAAGATAAACTGCGGGTTGCGACCGAACTGCTTGTTCACAAACATATTCTGGGCGGAAAACTTCGCACCGATCTTGATCGTGTGCTGGCCGTTCCACTCGATATCGTTGAACGTCAGGTCATTGCGGAACGTGAAGCTGCGCTGGCGAATGTCCTGGTTGTTGCTCTGGCCGCCGGTGTTGAACACCGTGTCTTCGCGGTTGAACACATTGTACTGGAAGCCGGCCAAGCCGGGGTTGTCATCCCTGAAGATGACAAACGACCGACCATAGTCGGAGAAGTTTAGCGCCGTCGGATTGTAGGTGTATTCATAGAGGTCGAACTGGGCCTCGTTCAGGAAGCCGTCGCCTTGGTACTGGTGGCGCAACACGATCGAGACCACATCGGTGTTGATCTCATTGGCGCGACTGAAGGCGGTGTTGCCGCCGAAGTCGCGGATATCGGCCTCGGTGCGGTAGGTGGCGCTCAGGTCCAGCCGCTGGCGGTCGTCGATCGACCACGACAGCTTGCCGAAGAACAGGTCTTCCTCGAACGGTGCCTCAAAGGTCCCGGTATCGGCACCGAAAAGGGGCGCATAAACCGCCCGGAAAAGCTGCACAACGTTAAAGCGGGTCTCGTCCTTGCGCTCATAGGCGGCGAAGAAATGCAGCCGGTCCTCGATGATCGGCCCGCCCACCGAGCCGCCATACTGCAGCCGCTCAACGCCGACCTCACGACCGTTGAAGTCTTCCGACGTCCAGTCGCTGTCCTGGTAGGTGATGAAGGCGTCGCCGGTCAGCTCATTGGTACCCGACCGTGTCACCGAGGTGATGATCGAGGAAGAGGCCTGCTCATACTCGGCCTTGAAATTCTGGGAGATGACCCGGAACTCCTGAATGGCCACCTGCGGGAAGGGGTTGCCGCGGCTGTCGTCCTGACCGCCCACGCCGCCGTCGATGATGGTCGACTTCTGGTTCTGGCCGTCGATGAAGACGTTGATCGCCGAGGCCCCTTGGCCGCCGGCCGAGATCGTGCGTTCGATCTCGCCTTCAGTGACCCGGACACCCGGTGCCAGCGCGGCGAAATTCAGGAAGTTGCGGCTGATCTGCGGCAGGTTGTTGATCTGCACCTGGCTGACGTTCGTCGCCACTTCCGAAGTCCGCACTTCGAAGATGCGGCGGCCCGTGACCACCACATCGTCCAGCTCTGTCGCACCGGCATTCGCGGAACCGGTTACAATCGGGGCCACATCAAGATCGAGCGTCGCCACCTGACCCAAGGCGATGGTGATCAGGTCCTCGACCGTCTGACCGTCTGCCGACACGACGTTGATCCGGTAGGTGCCGGGACGCAGGCCCGCGAGCACATAACCGCCGTCGTCGCCGATCCGGACCCGGCTGACATAGCCGCTGGCGACGTCGGTGGCCGTGATACTGCCGCCGGCCTCGACCGCTTGGCCCTCATAGATGGTACCGCGCAGGGTCGACGTCGCGCCCTGTGCAGAGGCCCCGCTGGCGCAGGCCAGCGAGACGGCGACAGCGAGGGCGGACGCCGCCCCCAGATATTGGATGCGCTTGCTGGTCATCACGAATTCTCCCCCTTCAGAGGTGGCATTCCGGCGGAAACGCGAGTGCGTTCGCCGGGTGTTGAATGGATGGGTGTCGCCGATTGGCTTGATGGACGTACGACCAATGTCGGTCGGACGACCTCGCAAGCGGTGTCGGCGACGGCTTCGCCCGCTGCGTTGATGAGACGGACAAGGCGTTCGAGCGCGCCGCGGCCGGTTTCCGCGATCTGGATGCCCAGGGTCGTCAACCCCGGGCGCACCAGCGCCGCGATGGGAACGTCGTCGAAGCCGATCATCGCGACATCGTCGGGCACGCGGACACCGGCGTCCTGCAGAGCCAGCATGGCACCGACGGCCATCATGTCATTGGCGGCGAAGATGGCGTCGGGGCGGGGATCGCGTCCGGCCAATTCGACGGCTGCGGCATCGCCCGAGCCTTGGGTAAAGTCGCCGTCCACGACCGCGGTCGGCAATCCGGCGCGCGCCATCGCGTCAAGATAGCCGGCCATCCGGGCCTCGGCCTCGAGGTTGCCTGCGGGTCCTGCGATATGGGCGATGCGACGACGGCCGGTCGCCACCAGATGCTCGACCGCGAGAACGGCGGCACCGTGGTTGTCGACCACGATCGAAGGACGTCCGGCGTCGGCACCGCCGTTCATCAGCAGGATCGGCAGCCGACCGGCCTGGCCAGCCGCGAGGTTGGCAGCGTCCAGATGAGGCGACAACACGATCAGGCCGTCGACCCGCCCACGCATGGAACGGATCGCGGCCGACGCCTCTTCGGCGTCGTCATGCGAACTGGAAACGATCAGATGATAGCCCAGCGCCCGCGCGGCCAGGTCCATGCCGCGGATCAGCTCGGAGAAGAATTCGCCGTACAGGTCCGGCAGGATCACGCCGATCGTCTGGGTCTTGCTCGTCGACAGGCTGCGGGCACCCGAGTGGGGCACGTATTGCAGCGCCTGGGCCGCTTCCAGAACTTTTTTGCGGGTCATTTCGGTGACCGGTCCGGCCCCGCTCAGGACACGCGAAACCGAAGCCACGGACACGTCGGCGCGCTCGGCGACATCGCGGATCGTGGCGGCCTTCATGCCGCCGCCTCCACGCAATTGTGCCGGGTCGCCTTGGGCACCAAAATCCATCCTCCCTGAGTTTGTCCAGTCCCGGCCCGCTTGGCGCGCGTCCGTCCGGACAAATCCGTGTAACCGATTACATGACACACTAGCCATACGCCCCGCAAGTGCCCTAGTTTGGCCACACGAAGGTTGTGCTCGCCTCGCTACGCGCGTACCGACCGCCGCCAACCCAACGCCCCATTCGCGTCCACGCTGACCAAGGCCCTCAAAGATGCAATCAGAAAACACAGGCAACTATCGGTTTCCCGAAGGTTTTCTGTGGGGCGCTGCGACCGCCGCCTACCAGATTGAAGGCGCGTCCATGGCCGACGGAGCGGGGGCCTCGATCTGGGATCGATTCAGCCACACCCCCGGCATGATGCTGAACGGCGACACCGGCGACGTGGCCTGTGACCACTACAATCGCTGGCGCGAAGACATCGCGATCATGAAGCGGCTGAACCTCCAGGCCTACCGATTCTCGGTCAGCTGGAGCCGGGTGATGCCGGAGGGTCGCGGTGCCATCAATGCCAGGGGACTCGACTTCTACGACAAGCTGATCGACGGCCTGCTCGAGGCTGGGATCGAGCCGCTGTGCACACTCTATCACTGGGACCTGCCGGCGGCGCTGGACGATCGCGGTGGCTGGCTCAACCCCGACATCGCCGACTGGTTCGCCGACTACGGCCAGGTTCTGTTCGAGAAATTCAAGGGCCGGGTGAAGACTTGGGGTACGATCAACGAACCGTGGGTGATCGTCGACGGCGGCTATCTGCACGGAGCCCTGGCACCCGGACACAAATCGGCCTTCGAGGCCATGATCGCCGGCCACAACGTCCTCCGCGCCCACGGCGCGGCGGTGAAGCGGTTCCGCGAGGTCGGTGCAGGCCAGATCGGCATCGTCCTGAACATCGAGCCCAAATACAGCGCCTCGGACAAGCCCGAGGACGAGGCCGCCCGCAAACGCGCCGAGGCCCAGATGAACCGCTGGTTCCTCGACCCCCTGATGGGGCGCGGCTATCCGGAAGAGCTGAAGGACGTCTACGGCGAGGCCTACCGCGAATTCCCGCAGGAAGACTTCGACCTGATCGCCCAGCCGACCGACTGGATGGGGCTGAACTGGTATACCCGCTCGGTGCCCGAGAACGCGCCCGACGCCTGGCCGACCCGCTCGCGGCCGGTCAAACAGATTCAGCACGCCCATACCGAGACCGGCTGGGAGGTCTATCCCCCCGCCCTGACCGAGACCTTGGTCTGGCTGCACGAACAGACCGGCGGCAAGCTGCCGCTGATGGTCACCGAGAACGGCTCGGCCTGGTACGACCCGCCCCACGCCATCGACGGTCGCATCCACGATCCGATGCGGGTCGAATACCTCAAGAACCACCTCAAGGCCCTGCATGACGCCATCGGCATGGGGGTCGACGTACGTGGCTATATGGCCTGGTCGCTGCTCGACAACCTCGAATGGTCGCTGGGCTATTCCAAGCGGTTCGGCATCACCCACGTCAATTTCCACACCCAGGAACGGACCATCAAGGACTCCGGATTGCTCTACGCCGAAGTCATCCGCTCGCACGGCGGTGTGCTCTAGGCCGGCGATCTGCTGACAAGTCACGGAATCAACCGGGGTTTGTTTTCCCGCAGCGTTCACGGTTGTTGGGATGGGATTTTCGCCTAGAGCGTTCGCCGCTCAAGTTGACGCATAGCCGTCATGCCGGAAGTAGTTGGCGCATTCCTGGGGTGTGAAGGCCTTGAGGATATCGCCGATGCGGTCCCACAGGCCCGTCATTGTGGTCTCGGCGGCGGCTC
>Ga0105049_10004839_pt1 | contig 15778 bp, 12 predicted proteins | sample MAT06_FD_78087 | JGI IMG/M metagenome (GOLD analysis project Ga0105049, IMG submission 78087) | Freshwater microbial communities from Lake Fryxell liftoff mats and glacier meltwater in Antarctica - MAT-06 | ecosystem: Environmental > Aquatic > Freshwater > Ice > Liftoff microbial mat | place... | reverse complement strand
GTTCGGGACAGATTATTTGTTCGGGACAGATTATTTGTTCGGGACAATGGTCCCAAACTGCATGTGATCCAAGAAAACCGCGGCTTACGTCGTTCGGATGATGGTTGGTCTCACTCATAGACGGATGCGGAACTAGCGGTACCGGTTCTTTACGTACTTTTGTCCGACGGGTTGTTTTGTGACGACGGCTTGGAGCATTTCGACTCGATCGCGATGACTTGGAATCACGGTCCCTCGGTAGTGATGGCGGCGCGTCATGTTTCCGTAGACGTGCATCGGTCGGTAGCTGCGTTCCAGGATCGGAGTTCCTTTGTTCGACGATTGGGCACTTCCTCGCAAAACGCTTGGGCCAGACCAACCGGGTTCGCGTTTGACCCGTTGAGTATTGAACTTCGGTTTGGCATATGCCATCGAGCCCAATCCGGCAACGAGGATGGCAAAAGCGATCGCGATGTGGGCAACGAACTTTTTCATAGTAGATCCGAACGAGTGAGCGATAAGAGAAAGGGCAAATCCATGGGTCCTGACGCCAGGGCCTGACTTCCAAACTAGTCAGTCAAAGCGATCTTCCAACGATTTGTGGATCAAACCATTTGGAGAGTAAGACCGCGCAGCCTCAAGATCCCCTTTCTCGGAACTTCTTACCGAGAACGCAGAAGCAACACAGGCACTACAACCCTTCCCAGTCGGCATTGCGTCCACTTAGGCAGTGGAAAGAGTCGAGAAATCTCGAAGTCCATTTGCTCTTTGGGGGAATATCGAAATGCTATCTATCGCTCAAGTGGCAGCACAGCCAGCTCATGTGCCAGCACAGCCAGAGGCTGGCCTGATGAAAATTGAGCCTGAGGCGCTAGCTGAGAAAGCTGGAATCGCCGTAAACCAAAGCTTCGGGGAATCGGCAATTGCCTCAAGCTTACAACAGGACCTTTCGCCAGCGAGCTTGGCCAAGGAGGTCAGCGAACTTGACGAACTCAATTTGGCGTTAGCTCCCGAAGAGATTGCGACGCTGAACTCACTGGTGAAGCGCTACGACCAGGTGTTGTTGGACATTGACGCGTTGAACGTGCGACTTCAGGAGCTGCTAGGCATCGAAAGCCCGCCGGGCTCACTCGCGTCATCGAGCAAATGCGGATAGGAGTACTACCCATTGACGAGTATCGCAATAGCATAAGCTAGTGCATCTTCAAGTCTTATTTTTGGGTACGCACTTAGTTGTACGACGCTCCGCGTCGTTGGAATCACGATGCGGAGCGCCGTGCAACGAAGAACCGAAATATTAGCTGGCGAAGAATCGGATTGGCGTTGCCAAGCTTGGAAGACTTTCACTATGGTGATGGATTGTGACTGTCCAAGGTTTATCCTCAGATGTATTCGCGAATGGATTCTAGAGCACTTCTATACTTTTCGTTGCGATTTTGGCCGGGTTTCCATAAATTATGGTTCAGGGGTGATTTGCACTCTTTGCTGGTTTCGTTGTTGTTTGGATGGCTGCTCGCGATCGCTTGGTTAGCCACCTTTGTGTGGACGGAGTGGCTTGTTTCTTTGCTGAGCCCAGATTGGTTTGCTCGTTGGACGTTGACGTCGCTTTGGCTGGGGATTTTCGGCAGCAGCCTTTACGCTGCGATACAGCCGGGTCTGAGCTTGTCGAAAGCGGGTACGTCCACCACGTCGGAACGGCTAAAAAATTTGGAACAAGCCCAAGAACTTTACTTGCAAGCCGACTATTTCGAAGCGGAACGATTTATCCGAAAGAATATGTCTGGAGAATTTGAGGATGTCGAGTCTGCATTGCTTTGGATCAGCATTTTGCGGCGAACCAGGAGAATTCCTCAGGCGTTAGAATTGATTTTGGGTATTGGAAAACTGGATGCCGCCCTGGTATGGCATTCCGAGCTGCGCTTGGAAAAACAGCAATGCTTGCGTATCCAGCTCGAACCACCCCCTGCACACGACTGACAAAAGCGTTACGATCGGGATGTTAGAAGCTACCGTTCTTTTCCAATTTTGAGAAAGACATGGAACTTCGAAGCGTCCGACCAGGTTACTTGCCCAAAATAAGTTCCGAGCCTAGCCGCCCTTGCATAATGATGAGCGAAGCTTCAGCAACGTGGGGTTTGCGGCGACAAAATGACAGGCTAACGCCTTTGGAACATGATTTGCATCACAAGCGTTGCATGTCGATGTTGCTCACCGTTGAATCGTTGAGCAAAGCAAAGATAACCACTACACGAACCACGATTTTCCATCCCGAGGGCGATTGGTGAAAAGCCAATTTGGCAAGATTTCACCGATCGACCACGCAAGAAAGGTTTGCAAATGTACGAACGATTCACTGACCGCGCCCGCAAAGTAATGCAGTTGGCAAACCAAGAAGCGCAACGCTTTAACCACGAATACATCGGAACCGAGCACATCCTTTTGGGCTTGGTCAAAGAAGGCAGTGGTGTTGCCGCCAATGTTCTCAAAAATCTAGATGTGGATCTCCGAAAGATTCGTCTAGAAGTTGAAAAACTCGTCCAGAGCGGACCAGAAATGGTCACGATCGGCAAGCTTCCTCAGACGCCTCGTGCCAAAAAAGTCATCGAGTACTCGATGGAAGAGGCTCGCAACCTCAACCATAACTATGTCGGAACGGAACATATTCTTCTTGGTTTGCTTCGCGAACAGGAAGGGGTAGCCGCCCAAGTCCTGATGAACCTCGGTATGAAACTGGAGGATGTCCGCGAAGAGGTTTTGAACCTGCTAGGCCATGGAATGGAAAGTGCCGAAGTGGGTGAGCGGGGAGGTCGCGAGGGAACTGGCGGAGGCGAAACAGGGCAACCAGCCAAAGGCGGAAAAAGCAAAACTCCCGCGCTGGATAGTTTTGGTCGCGATCTTACGGAATTAGCCAGACAGGGAAAGCTCGATCCGGTGATCGGACGCGAGCGGGAAATCGAACGGGCCACCCAAGTGCTCTGCCGCCGCACCAAAAACAATCCCGTCTTGTTGGGCGAAGCAGGGGTTGGTAAGACCGCTATCGTCGAGGGATTTGCGCAGCGCGTCATTAACGGCGAAGTGCCTGAAATTCTTGCGGACAAGCGGATCGTGGTTCTCGATCTGGCCATGATGGTGGCTGGTACCAAGTACCGTGGTCAGTTCGAAGAGCGAATCAAAGCTGTGATGAACGAAGTTCGTCGCGCTCGCAACACCATTCTCTTTATCGACGAATTGCATACTCTCGTAGGTGCCGGTGGGGCAGAGGGTGCGATCGACGCTGCCAACGTGCTCAAGCCAGCTTTGGCTCGCGGTGAAATCCAATGCATCGGGGCGACCACGCTGGATGAGTACCGCAAGTACATCGAAAAAGACAATGCCCTCGCCCGGCGATTCCAAGAGATTATGGTGGAGCCTACTGGCAAAACCGAGACGATCCAAATCCTTAAGGGACTTAAGGATCGCTACGAAGAGCATCACCGTGTCCAAATAACCGATGACGCCATCGTAGCTGCTGTGGAAATGAGCGAACGCTACATTACCGCCCGATGCTTGCCCGACAAGGCAATCGATGTGATCGATGAGGCAGGTGCCAGAGTTCGACTGCGAACGATGAGCAAGCCACCCGATCTGAAGGACATTGATCTTGAAGTCGAGCGTTTAAACAAGGAGAAGGAAGACGCGGTAGCAAATCAGGACTTCGAAAAGGCAGCTAGTCTTCGCGATCAAGCCGACAAGCTTCGCCGCAAGAAAGAGCAAATCACGCGTGACTGGCGAGAAAAGAGTCGCGAGACCGACGGTGTCGTTGATGAAGAAGTGGTCGCCGAAGTTGTCTCCAAGATGACCGGCATTCCACTGACACGTCTATCGACCGAGGACTCGCTCCGATTGATGAACATGGAATCGGAGTTGCACAAACGGGTCGTCAGTCAAGAGCAGGCCGTGACAGCCGTCGCTAAAGCGGTTCGTCGCAGCCGAAGCGGTCTGAAGGATCCGAAGCGCCCAACGGGTTGCTTTGTTTTCGCCGGTCCAACCGGTGTGGGTAAGACATTGCTCGCCAAGGCGCTTGCTGAAACATTGTTTGGCGATGCGGAAGCCCTCATCCATATCGACATGAGCGAGTACATGGAGAAGCACAACGTGAGCCGACTCATCGGCGCACCTCCTGGCTACGTCGGATATGAAGAAGGTGGTCAACTGACAGAAAAGATTCGGCGCCGTCCCTATGCGGTTGTCTTGTTGGATGAAATCGAAAAAGCCCATCCGGACGTCTTCAACATGCTCTTGCAAGTGATGGAAGAGGGCAGGTTGACCGATAGTTTTGGTCGGCAAGTTGACTTCCGAAATACGATCCTGATTTTGACAACCAACGCAGGGGCAGACGCTATCAAGAACGAATCCGCATTCGGTTTCCAAAAACCAGATGGCGACGCTTCGTATGACAGCATGAAGTCTCGCGTAATGGATCAGATCCAACGTGTGTTCCGACCAGAATTCCTCAATCGTCTGGACGATACCATCATCTTCCGACACCTCAACAAAGAGGATCTTAAGAAGGTCATCGATTTCGAAATGACCAAGGTTCTACAGCGGTTGCGAGAACGAGGACTTGAACTCCTTTTGACGGACGAAGCTAAGGAGTTCATTATCAAGCAGGGTTCGGATCTCGATTACGGTGCGCGTCCGCTACGCCGAGCCATTGAGCAACGCGTCGAAGATCCGCTGGCGGAAGAGCTGCTACGGGGCGCGTTCGAAGGAAAGAATACGATCGTGATCGAAGCCATCAAGGATTCCGAGGGCAAGATTACACGGTTGGATTTCAAGGGTGAGGTTAGAGACCAGCCCGAGCCAGTCGAACCTGCGGCGGCAGGTGCGTAGCCACAATTTTCCCCAACTCCTACAATATGCTCGCTGCCACACGGTTGCGAGCATTTTTCGTAGGTACATGGCGAGGCTCTGCAAACACATCCCTTTCTGTTATAATGATTGGCGGTTGGGAGACTTTCGCCCAAGCCTATTGCAGATGTCACTTCACTAGATCCACGAGGATAAAAGAGATGTTCCGAAAAGTCGTATGCGCTTTGTCGCTGTTTGCTGCATTCGCAGCCCCTGCCTTTGGCCAAACCTTCAAGGCCGACAAAGAAAAGTCCAAGATCGAGTTCGTGGGCAAGAAGCCTGATGGTAAACACAAGGGTGGCTTTAAAGAATTTAAGTCCGAATGCAAGGTCAATATGGACTCTCCAGAGAAGAGCTCACTCACGCTGGAAATCAGTACCGACAGTCTTTGGTCGGACGATGAAAAGCTCACTGGCCACTTGAAGAACCCTGACTTCTTCGATGTAAAGAAGTATCCGACCATCAAGTTTGAAACGACCAAGATCGAGGTAGATGGAGATAGTGCTACATTAATCGGTAAAATGACGATGTTGGACAAAACAATTGAAGTCAAAATCCCGACCACCACTGAGCTGACAGAAGCTTCGTTGCGACTCATGGCCGATTTCAAGATTGATCGGACAAAGTGGGGCATGAACTACGGCAAGGGCAAGATCGAGGATGAGGTCGAACTCAAGATCGACTTGGTTTTCGTTCAATAATGGAAATGACTTTTCCAGATTTTCAGCTTCCGCAAACACTCGCTCATGCTTTTCATGGGCGAGTTGCATTTGCGCTTTCTCTAGCCGCGGCAGCTAGTCGCGAAACGCTAAAGTACTTTCGTACCAGCGAGTTTCAAGTCGAGCGGAAAAGTGATCGCTCCCCCGTGACATTGGCCGACAAACAAGCCGAGCAAGTGGTCCGCGGGATGGTGTCGGAATCGTTTCCGTCGGATGCTATTCTTGGCGAAGAGTTTGGAAGTGTATCTGGCACCTCTGAGTTCGAGTGGATCATCGACCCCATCGACGGAACGAAGAGTTTTATTTCAGGTGTGCCTCTCTATTCGACTTTGGTTGGGATGACAGTTTCGGGTGAGCCGCAGATCGGTGTGATTGCGATTCCGGCTCTCGGTGAGATCGTCATTGCAGCCAAAGGCTTGGGGGCTTGGTACGGGCAATCTACCGGAGGCGGGCTTGCTCCCGTCTTGGTTCAAACGCATGTTTCGAAACAGTCCAAACTTAGCGATGGTTTGATAGTGACATCGCAGGTGGATAACTTCTCGCGACGCAAAGCCGAGTCGGCCTATCGCGAGTTGGAAGCCGAAGCTTATGTTTCCCGAACGTGGGGTGATGGCTATGGGTATCTGCTGGTCGCGACAGGCCGAGCGGAGGCCATGATCGATCCAATCGTCAATCCCTGGGATGTAGCGGCGGTCGCTCCGGTAATCGAAGAAGCAGGGGGCAGGTTTTCCTCATGGGCTGACAAGTTCGATATTCGGGCCGGCCATTGCATCGGTAGCAACGGATTGGTTCATGAACAAGTCCTTGCGCGTCTGAGAGCATTTGCGTGAACCAAATCAATAGGAATTCGGACACTTCTCGCTGATCACCACCACATAAGACTACTTATCGAAGATTTTGCATTGCAGTTACTAGAGATTTTGAGCTTGAGGCGCTAGCCGAGCCACGCTGCAAGAAATCGGCCAGCGCCTCAGGCTCAAAAAGAAGCATTTCGGTTTAAAGAAACACGCTACACAATCTACGAAAAGGACAGTCCAGAAATTCCCATTGTCCACAGCGATGGTATGGTAGCCGTCAATGGCCCGTCGTCGATCAATATACTTCGCCGTAGAGTCGAAAGGATTCGGGAGAAATTTGTTGAAGACGGGAATGGTTGGTGCTTGCAATGATATTCGAAGGTTTGCACTGAATTTACCTTTCGCGAGTTACTGGTAAAATAGTGTCTTCTATCCGGCGGGGTAGTTCGAGTTCTCGAACTTAAGCCATTGCGCGCCGATCCAGCGTTGTTGTGGTGTGAATCGGGCCTTGTAACTCAAGTGTCTGTTTTGGGCGACATACATTCCGAGGTAAGCGAATTGGCGACCCGAGGTTTGCGCAAATTCGATTTGCTTCAAAATCGAATATGTGCCAAGCGATAATTTCGCATGGTTGGGATCGAAATAGGTGTAGACCGCCGACAACGCGTTTCGACCGCAATCGACGATGGAGACGGACACCAGGCTCCCGTCTTTCCAAAAGCTCAATTCCACCGTGTCGGTCAAGCAGGAATCGACCAAAAAGCTCTCGTAGTCACTGGATCGGTAGGGACTATCCTTCTCGCCCAAGCCCCTTTCGATCCGATGGGCATTGAAGAGGTCCAGTCGTACAGTGTCGACGGTGGGACGAGCGATTTGGATGGTCAGGCATTGATTTCCTTTTTTCAGGATTCTATTCCATGACTCTCGCAATTCGAATTCCAGGACATCGATACGGGACGGCTCGCAAGCGCTGCAACCCGAGCACTCCGTTTTGTACAAAAACACCCCCGAACGACGGTACCCTTGGGCCAGCACGCCGTCGAATTCGTCCTGCGTCAACGGGCGTGACGGTAGAATCAATGGCATGTTTGCGATGCGATCCTCGAGGTAAGAACAGAGATGTTCGTTGGGAATCGTGTCTGCTATCGGTACCGAAGGGGGAAAGAGCAAGGCTTTGTGTGGCGTCCAAAACGCGTAGTCGAAGAGCAAGTTACGGAGTGATTCGTGGTTTGCCGTTTCGGGACCACGCTGGGAATTCACAATCCTACCCAGGCTGGATTTTTAGCCTACCCAGGCTGGATTTTTAGCCTACACGGGTTGGATTTTTAGAAAAGTCGTTATCGGGTGGAGCTTTATTTGACAGGCCGATTCATTGAGCCAGCCTCAAACGGATGGATTCTGTTGATTTTTTGGTTTCGGCCCCTACACTTTGGCCCTCCCAAAGCGAACACTTGTGCGTCCTCCACCACAAATTAATGTCTCTCCTGACGTCAAGTCTTCGCTAGGCCGAGGCGGGTGTTATACTGGTTGCAGAGGCTTAGAAGTAACTAGAAACAACCGCGCGAGAGCCTTTAAGATGTCGAAACGACCCGATGAGTCCAGGAAAAAATTGAGAAAGGTCGAAATGAGTTCGTACAAAGGGCTTGATGGAGTTCTTCAAAACTGGGAATTCGATCCTCACTCTCTGTCGGTGCGGCTCGTCAAAGGGGACGATGGCCGGGACGTCATCCAGATGCGTGTTGATCTCGGAGTCCTCCAGATGGAGACTCAGGGACGACCCGACGGTTTGACTCCGGACGGTTTTTCGACTTTCCTGGACAGCATGCTCGACATTGAGAAGCGGGATCAAGATTTCGTCATGGACGAGGATCAATGTTTTGAAGCGGATCGCGAGTTCGTGCAGTTTTATCACCGTCGGATTTCGTGGCTGCGTTTGCAGCATTATCATCGCGCGGTCGAAGACGCCGATCATACTCTCTCGTTGATGGACGTGTGTCGCGACCATTCCCCCGAGGAGGAATGGACCATGAGTCACGAGCAGTACCGTCCCTTCGTGCTGTTTCATCGTACCCAAGCCTCGGCGTTGGCGGCGTTGGAGGAATCGAACGCCGAAGTCGCGATTTCCGAAATCAACACGGGTCTGGCTCAAATGCGTTCGGTCTTCGAGGAGCACGAAGCGGAAGAAGACTTTGAACAGGATGAAATGGTGCTGCAGTTATCCAAGCTCCGGGATTCGCTCAAAGAAGAATATGTCGGTTCGACGCTGCAAGAGCGGTTGGCCAACGCAGTCCAGTCGGAGCAATATGAACTGGCAGCCAAGCTTCGCGATGAGCTTGCACGCCGGCAGGAAAACTAACCTAAACTGTTTTCTCGGAACTGGATTGATGCCGGAGTCCCTCCAAAACTACCGCCCGAGTCACTATGACGATTGAGTTCGAGTGCCAAGGATGTAAACGCACCCTGCGTGTTTCGGAGGGGAGTCGAGGAAAGCTTTGCCGATGTCCAGGCTGTGATCTTCAGTTGGTCATCTCCCTGGCTAGGATTCAATGCCGCTGTCCGAAGTGTGAATCTACGTTGGAGTGCGATTCCAGTCTGAGCGGTACGCGCGGTTGTTGTCCCACCTGTTCCAATGTGTTTACCATAGGCGATCAAGCCGTCTCGTCCGATTCAGGGTCGGATGATCCGACTTTCCCATTCGCTTGCCCACGCTGCAAGCAACTCTTTGAAGGAACCAAAGACAAAGAAGGGAAGAAAGGAAAGTGCACTGGTTGCGACGAAGTCTTTGTAATTCAAAGATACCAGGCGCCGAGTGCAGTTTCAAAAATGGTGGTCGCAAGTCCCAGACCTAAGCAAAAGTTTGCTTCTCCCGCGGCGGTTCAGCGCCTGCAGACTCAGACTCGCGTCTCAGGGCCAAAAGATGACTTCGCTAATTTGGCAAACTTCTTGCCACCTACTCAAGTCCAATACTCGGCTCCGCATTCGGCTCCATACTCGGCTCCGTCGAACTTAGGCCAGTTCACACCCCCATCCCATCCCAGGCCATCCAATCACCATCCACCGAAGAAGCGAAAGCCAAAACCCGCTTCAGGGCTAAGAATCGCAATGATCGTCATAGGGTCCGTTGGGGCCGTGATGTTCCTATTGTGTTGCGGGGGAATAGGCCTGGTGGGATACACGCTTACGAAGTCGAGCCCGATCGCTTCGTCTGGCTACACGGCCTACGCGCCGGGGGTACCGGTCAAGTCATCGAATTTCTCGTCCAACAAACACGGGGAAGGGCGAGCAAGTCCGATCACGCGTTCCGAGTTTGGGATCATGACGATCGGAGCGAAGTCTGGAGAAAGTGTGACTGCGGCTGGCTACATTGAGGGTTTGAAATTGGTGTCGGGCCTGAGGCAAGAAAGCGTAACGGCGATTTCACGTGCTGGACTTAGCGGTTTCCGGTATCGGGTGGACCAGGCTAAGATGGTCCCAACGCACACCGGAGAGGTATACGATTTAGGATCGGACGTATTGGTTTTGATTTATGTCAATGGTGTAGATGTCGCGGCATACTCATCCAAGAAAGCTTCTATGACGGCGGAGCGAGCAACAGCATGGGATAAGCCCGACGCATTCTTTGAATCGCTTAGACCGAGCCAATAGATTCGGGGCGACGCTCAAGGACCTCGTTTCGAAAAAGGATTGTCACGTGGATTCGGCAGATTCTTGTTGTTGTTTGGATTGGCCGCCTGAATTGGAGGCGGGCCAATTTGCGGCGGGCCAATTTGCGGCGGGCCCGTAGGCTGAAAGTTTTGCGGCAGTTCCCCTTCGAGTCTGCTGATTTGCCCCTCAAACTCTCCTGTTTTGAGTCGGATTGCGACGTTGGTCACTGCCGAACGGCTACCTGCGACGGTTATCACTGCCGGTTGTCTTTGTGTTCCTTCGATGCGGACCGTGTCGGATTCGGCCGCGTAGGCCAGTCGCTCGGACTCGAGCAATACGATTCCTTTGTCGGTGTTGGATTGCATCTGTACTCGCCCAAGTGCTGCGACGTTCCAGGCGGTAGAACCGAGAGTGTTTCCGTTCGCTGAAGGCTGTTGATTGAAACTCAAGCCCGAGGCGTCAAAAATGCTTAGTTGATCGGACACTAACAGACTCTGATTTCGCCCAAGACTATTCACTAGATGAACGTTCAAAACATCACCCCAGGATGCTATTGGGCCGATCAAAGCTTCGATGCGATCGTAGAATGTCGCTTGACGTTGCGGCATAGAGCCTTCCATTTTTCCTATGAAGCTCAAATGGATACATTGCAGCTGAAGCTCGGCGGTTCGCGTGGCAACATCCGCCGAGGTTTGTCCGGAGTCTCTTCCGACGCCAGGAAAGGAACTGCCCATGGGGCTGGAGTTGCCCAGCCTACGACTCCATAGTTCACCGGGGCCGTGTCCAATCCAGGTCTGCGAGGGAACGAGGATATCCAGCTGTGGTAGTTTCAAGTGCTCGAGCGACCGGCGGACTCCGTTTAGGTCCGTCTGGGCAGCGTGGATCTCCACACTATCCTCCAAGCGAATTACAGACACTTGAGCTTGGTCCCCGGATTTGCTCGCGTTGACGTTGCGGAAAGGGACATCGCGGTCCATATCCACCGCCATCATTTTGCTGATTGCAGAAATATGCCAAAGGGTTTGAGGATCGGTTTGTACTCGGCAATCGACGGAAACACCGCCACCAAAGCGCGCGGTTTTTCCATCGAACGTCATTCTCTTTCCCCATTGGATGCGAGGGGGGCGTTGCCATCGCAACGTATTGGCTGGTTCTTTGGCAGGCGATCGCGTTGGTACAAAACCGTTGATTGGGTTCGGTGAATTGCTGTTGCCTGGTAGGCTCACCAGCGAGGCAGCCGAACCGGTTGACTTCTGCTGCATGGCTTCGACTGGGATGACGAACTCACCGGGATGGTCGATCCAAAACTGATTCTCGCTTTGCAAAAGTTTCAACTCGGCGGCTTCTGCCCAACCACTACCCACGGCCACTTTTGCAGGTTGGCCGACGATGATGATATCGTTGGTATCCATTTTTCCTTGGCTGAGTGACAGTCGATCACCAGTAGCGGTAAACGGCCACGGAGTGTTATCCGAGAGTTGGTCTTTCGTCAGGGTGACGTTCCCTTCTAGATCGAGTACCTCAACAACGGCTTTGTTTCCAATGCTCAGAACTTTAGCATTCACGGTTCGTGCGGTCACACGGAGCGGCGTCGCTCGGTTGCTCGCCATGGAGTTGGTGGGTTGTTTTTTTGGGGTGGCGAGCATCGGTTGCTGGAGAGGAGCGGCTGGGATACCGCTGGATGGCGCCAGGTTCAAGTTTCCAATGCGATTTTCTGTCGCGACTTGAATACTGCCGGCCTTGTCCGTTGTGGGCATCGACCGATGGTCGGTCTCTACGGTCGTAGCGGCAGGGGCTGTGGGGTATGCAAACCACACCAACATCGATTCGGAAGCAGCTCGCAACTGAGGAGAGTCGATCTCGACGCCACCATCGGCTTTCATGCGATCGGGAAGGAATTGTGGCACTTGGCCATCCGTATAATGAGTTGCCAAGTGCATCTCCAGTTCTGGAGTCGTCGGGTTCAACCAGAGGCTCAATTGCTCAGCGGTGAATCGTCCTTGGACAGAGCTGCTAACGTTCGCGCTTCCATCGATCGTAATCAGTTCTTTGCCTCGATCGTTAGGATCCGGACGCACCCGCAATTGCTTGCCCCAGAAGAGCCTCCATGATTCACCTTGGATGTCCAATTGCGCTCGGCCTGCGCCGGTTACCTGTATGGCTCCAAGCCTGTTCGGATCTTGGTTTTTCTTGCTTGCGAGAGGTTTGTCTGAGTTGCTATCGATCGATCTGGGGTCGACGTACTGAACTTCTGGAGCCCAGATTTGGGTAGACTCCCGTCTGAGGTAAACGTTAGCCAACTCGTGCGCGGTAGCGTGGGGAAGCCGATTGCTTAGAAAAATGGTTCCGTTGACCAAGTCCATGTCCAGGTGTTGGCCTTCGGCAACGGATTTCATTCCCGGAGCGACGAGTTTTATCCATTTGGAACGGTCATTGCTATCGCGTCCCGGCGCCCCCAAGGCTTCCAATCGCTCGACCTGCCAATTGCTGCTAACCGAGCTGGTGTTTTGCGGCACTTGTCCCTGTTTGTGATTCTGACCGATCTGAATTTGGAGCTCTTCGCAGTCAAAAGTGTCGACACTTAGACCGGCCACCACGTGCTCCAAGTGAACTGCGTTCTTGAAAGTGGCTCTCGACTGGTGGAAGTTAAAGCCGAAGGAGCCTTTGCACTTCAAAGTCGCGAAGGCAGGACGTTGATAGATGTCGGGAACTTCCTTGTTGGGCCACAATCCGCCAGGATCCAGACCGATGTGAACGCGATCCACGTAGGTGAGTTCGAGTCGGTCGAGGCCATTAAAGGGCGATTCCTTTGGTTTCTCCGGAGTATCAGAACTAAGCAAGTCCTTGTCGAGAATAATGGACAAGTTTCTACCTTCGATGATCGAGTTACCCATTTCGATAGTGATCGCTTTGTTTGCTTCGATCTGGCGTTTGTTGATAAGAACATCGCGAGTAACAATCCGCATTCCCTTGTCATTGGTAGCTTCGTCGGGTGGAGAATCAATTTCGATTTCGCCGTTCAAAATGCCGCCAACGACGGGTGGTAAGGGTTGCGTCCAATCGACTTCCGACTTGAATTCAATGTCGGCACCTTGGGTATTCTTAATGACGATAGCGCGTTTGCTGGTTCCCGATTCTCGCTGCGGGATCAGGATGGTGAGCGGTTTTACCTGCCATCGGGTCGGCGTCTTTTGCTCGCGCGTTTGAAAAAGGAGAATGGCATTGGCGGTTTTAACAACTCTGGGCGAGTTTCGCTGCCATGAGTCTTTTGGAAAGTACACGTCCCACCAATCCTCGCGGTCCAAGATCGAGGGAGCTTGCCAGTGTTTCGATGCAATTTTTTGTTTTGGTTCCATCCATGGTACGACCAATCCCTGGTAGACCAAGAAGGCCGTCAGGAGTGGAATCAATACTCTTAGATAGTCACGGATGAACATCATGCAAGTCGATTGGGGACGAAGTCCTCCCAGCGACCTTTGGCTTTGAGCAGCCGTTCGATCAATTCGCGAACCGCTCCTTTTCCACCCGGGGCGTTCATCGTCCAGCGGGCCGCTTGTTTCACCTCGGCTGCGCCATCGGCCACGGTGGCGCTGAGCCCCACTTCGTACATCACCGCGAGATCGGGCAGATCGTCACCGATGTAACAAACCTCACTCATCTCCACTCCTGCTTGCTGAATCATCTCACGGGCGGCGGGTAGTTTTTCTGCGAATCCCTGTCGAACCATCGTTATGCCGAGCTCGGCCGCTCGAAGCTTGACGATCTGCGAATTCCTAGCGGTTAGCAATCCAAATTGAAAGCCGGCCTTGCGCCATATCTTGATCGCGTGACCATCGCGAACATGAAACGATTTGCTTTCGATTCCTGCGTTGTCGATGGTGATCAAGCCATCGGTGAGAACACCGTCGACATCGGATAGGATCAGTTTGATAGGTTTTGCAATTTCGGTATCGCGTGGTGCCACTGGGCAATATCTCTCTGAAGTGTTTTGGCGAGGCTCGTCGGAGCGCGTAGGATTTAGAGCGTTTCGGTTTTACCAAACATCCGCAGTGTCGTGGGGCCATCCCCCCAATCGCTAGACTCCGCTCCTTCGCTTGCAAATCCGATTGTCGATTCGCTCAAGTGCTTTCGCGAAGCGTTGGCGGCGGTATGCTCCAGTCCGAGTACGTCGGTGATGTCGATCATTCCCAGCGGGTGGTCTTGGGTATCGACGACTGGCAGTTCGCTTATCTTTCTCTGGACCATGATGTCGATCGCATCCGACAATCGAGCGCCCGACTGAATCGCTGAAAACGTCCGATTCATCAATTCCGAGATGGGTTTGTCGAGATCGTTATCGCGACGTTGCTCGAGAAGTCTGGCTAAATCGCTGTCGGTAAAGATCCCTTCCAATCGCCCTGCCGAATCGACCAGCATGACGGCTCCAGTTCGTCGGCCGGGTCGCGAAACCTCCATCAACATGGTTCGGATGGAGCTCTGGCTGGCAGAAACGCGGCAGTCGCTCTTGGGTCGCATGATTTCATCGACGCTCGCCAGTTTTCTCCCCAAGGCTCCCCCCGGATGAAGCTCCGCGAAATCCTGCATGCCGAACTCCCGGGCCTCGCTCACAACCAGCGCCAACGCATCGCCGATGGCCAGCATGGCTGTCGTGCTCGTACTCGGGGCCAAGTTGTGGAGGCAGGCCTCTCGGCAAGGTGGAAGGACCAACGCGATATCGGCGACCCGAGCCAATGGGCTGTTTGCACCGCTGGTAATGGCGATTACTCCGGCCGACTTGCGAACCATGAATGGAAGAATCCGAACGATTTCCTGGGTGGCACCGCTGTTGGAGAGCATCAAGACGACGTCGTTGGGACCTACCCTACCCAAATCTCCATGAACCGCTTCCGCCGGATGCAGGAAGTGCGCACGCGTTCCGGTGGAAGCGAAGGTGGAGGCCAGTTTTCTCCCAATGAGTCCTGCCTTTCCTATTCCGCATACGATCAAACTACCTCGCATAGCAAGCAATTTATCGACAGCGACGAGGAAATCCTCATCGATGGATTCCGCTAGTGCATGAATGGCTTGAGCAGCTTGTTGCAATATCTCCGCACCGCGTTCAAGGCGTTTTCGTTTGGCGGTCGCGGTGGCACCGTTTCGACGCCCTGGTAGTCGCATGTTCATCGCCGTCCCTGGCTGATCGAGTATCGAAGTTCCGAACCTCATGGCAAAGGTACGGCATTCATCTGGGAGCCTACCAGATTGTCACGTTGCAAGACAACAGCGATTGAGACGAGAGCTAGCTATGGGGCTAACTCCTGTCAGGCAGAGCCCTAAAATCCTTTCTGCGGTTAGAACCAATGTAAAACGTTTAGCCGGATCGCGCCGACAGCGAAGTCTTGCATAAATTGATGCATCAATGGACGGGTGGCTTTCTTCAGACGGTGCAGCTGGTCGTGGTTGGCACCATGTTTTTGTAGCGCAATCCCAAGTTGGCACTCTTCACCTTGATTCCTGTTCCCATGGTATTCATCGGTTCGTGGATCTTTTGGCGAAAGGTGTACCCTCGCTATTACAGGTTATGGGACGCATCCTCGCGTCAGATATCAATTCTCGGCGGGATGCTCCAAGGGGATCCGTGTAGTCAAAGCATTTGCCCAGGAAGATCGGGAGTTTGAACATTTTTAGAAGACGAGCGAGCATTTGGGTCGTTGGTGACCATGGATTGAGAACAGCAGCGACTCTCGAACTCCCGCACGCTGCTGTACT
>Ga0105049_10004833_pt1 | contig 15788 bp, 11 predicted proteins | sample MAT06_FD_78087 | JGI IMG/M metagenome (GOLD analysis project Ga0105049, IMG submission 78087) | Freshwater microbial communities from Lake Fryxell liftoff mats and glacier meltwater in Antarctica - MAT-06 | ecosystem: Environmental > Aquatic > Freshwater > Ice > Liftoff microbial mat | place... | reverse complement strand
TGTGGCCTATTGGAACTGAGTTGATCAGCAGCTTGTCGTATATAAAAATTACGAATTACGCCATTGGAAATATTACCTAGTATTTCTATGATTTCCCGAGTAGCGTGTTGGAAATAATCAGCTTTATTTAAATCTTTTCCTCGTAGAACCATTTCAATTTTCCAGTCGATCCATGGCGGAGCATTTTCTATGAGAGTTTGGTATTCAGAAGCACTATGAATTTGAAGAAATTCATCTGGATCTTTACTATTTGGAAGATTGAGAACTCTCAAATCGACTGAAGTCAATTGAACTGATGCAGGTTTATTTCCAGTAATTTTTTCTTTGATTCTTGCTGCCGTGAAAGACTGATCATCTTTTACTAGATATATCAAAAGCTCATCAATAGCCCTCACAGTAGCTTTAATACCAGCAGAGTCTGCATCAAAGTTGTAGATTATTTGCTTCGATTCGGTGTAGCGCAGCAGTTGCTTGACCTGAGCCAAGCTGAGGGCGGTGCCTAACGAGGCCACGGCATGGGTGATGCCAGCGGCATGGAGGGCGATAACATCGAAGTAGCCCTCTACCACCACGGCGCGGTCTTGTTTGGCGATCGCCCCCCGCGCCTTGTCTAGGCCATAGAGCGTATGGCCTTTGTCAAATAATTCTGTTTCGGGGGAATTGAGATACTTGGGCTGCTCATCGCCCAAGCTGCGCCCGCCAAACCCAATCACCCGGCTTTGGAGATCGTGAATGGGGATCATAAGGCGATCGCGGAACCGATCGTAATAACCCCCACCGCCTTGACGCGAAATAATTAACCCTGCCTTTTCCACTAGCTCTACCGGGTAGCGCTTTTGATCCACCAAATAGCCATACAGGGTTTGCCACCCTGCCGGAGCATGACCCAACTGAAATTCTTGAATTGTTTCGGGCTGGAGCTGCCGCTTGTCTATTAAATAGGTCAGCGCCGCTTCCCCCTGGGGTTGCCGCAGGGCGTGTTGATAAAACTGGGCAGTGACGGCCAAAATCTCGTAAAGCTGTTCGCGCAGCGAGAGCTTGCGCTGCAGCTCCTGCCGCTGCTCTGGCTCTAGGGTCTTCAGCGGCACCTGATACCGCCGCGCCAACTCCAGCACCACATCCCCAAACGATTGCTTGTTCAGCTCCATCAAAAACTTGATGGCGTTGCCCCCTGCCCCGCAGGAAAAGCAATAGTAAAATTGCTTGGAAGGGCTGACGCTAAAGCTGGGTGACTTATCATCGTGGAATGGGCACAGCCCCACAAAGTCTTTGCCCTGCTTCCGCAACACCACATGCTCCGACACCACATCCACGATGTCGGCCCGCTGCTTTACATCATCAATAGTGTCGGGGTGCAGGCGAGGAACGCTCATAACCACAGGGATAGGGGAAGTCCATCTATTCTGACGCGAAACCCTCACTTTGGATAGAGGGTCGGTAGAAATGTCTACAGCCGGGATCGGGCGTTGCCAAATCAGGGGATGAACCTTGCGTTGGAAGCTAGGTGGAAACCCTGAAAACGCATTCAACCTTTTACAAAATCATACGGCTATACAGCACCGCCCAGGGAGCATTTAGATACGGAGTCTGTTCATCCACCTTCAGGCACCCACCTTCAAGCATCCGCTTTCAGCCAGAATCTTGATTCACCATTCTGCTCCATCGGTCTCATTACGCTGGGGCGTTAAACTAAGAAGTTGGCGGCTCTTTCCACTCTTGGTTTTTATGACGCTTTATTCTGTGCGATCGCTCAAAAAAGACTTCGGCATCAAAGAAATTTTGCGCGATGCCACCTTTAGCCTAGAGGAAGGGGATAAGGTTGGGCTGATTGGCACCAACGGCTCTGGGAAATCGACCTTGCTCAAAATGATTGCGGGGCTAGAGCCTGCGGATGAGGGCGAGGTGTGGAGCAACGCTGGCGCTAAAATTGTGTACCTGCCCCAGCAGCCAGAGCTAGAAGATGACCATACCGTTTTAGAGCAGGTGTTTGCCGACAGTGGCGAGCAGATGGCGCTGATTCGGGAATATGAAGACCTCTCCCATCGACTGGCGCACCATCCTGACCAGGCCGATATTCTCATGGCGCAGCTTTCCACGGTGGCGCAAAAGATTGATACCTTGGGCGCGTGGGAACTAGAAACCAACGCCAAAACAGTGTTAACCCAGTTAGGGATTGATGACTTTGAGGCGCGGGTGGGGGATTTGTCGGGGGGATACCGCAAGCGAATTGCGATCGCCACTGCCCTACTTTCTGACCCCGACCTGCTGTTAATGGATGAGCCAACCAACCATTTAGATGCGCTGTCGGTGGAGTGGTTGCAAAGCTACCTCAACCGCTTTCGGGGGGCGCTCTTGCTGATTACCCACGATCGCTATTTTCTCGATCGCGTCACCAATCGCATCCTCGAAATCGATCGAGGTGATCTCTACGGCTACTCTGGCAACTATGCCTATTATCTCGAAAAGAAAGCGGCGGCTGAAGAGGTAGCAGTCAATAGCCAGCGCAAACATGCGGGGGTTTTGCGGCGAGAATTGGAATGGCTGAAACGAGGCCCTAAAGCCCGCAGCACCAAGCAAAAAGCCCGCATCGATCGCATCCACGATATGCAAAATCAGGAGTTTAAGCAAACCCACGGTAAGGTGGAGATTTCCACGGTGGGGCGGCGCATTGGCAAAAAGGTGATTGCCCTAGAACATTTGTGTAAAGGGTATGGCGATCGCACCCTCATTCAAGATTTCAACTATCTCTTCAACCCCGATGATCGGGTGGGTATTATTGGCGGCAATGGAGTCGGAAAATCTACATTAATGGATCTGATTACCGGACGTATTGAGCCAGATTCTGGCACGGTTGATCTGGGCACGACCATCCATATTGGCTATTTTGATCAACATTCTGATGATGTCAATCTGAATGAAAATGATCGGGTGATTGATTATCTCAAAAGCATTGCAGAGTTAGTCAAAACAAATGACGGTAGCATCATTACCGCGTCTCAAATGTTAGAGCGGTTTCTCTTTCCGCCCATTCAGCAATATGCCCCCATCAGCAAACTATCAGGGGGTGAAAAGCGGCGACTCTTCTTACTGCGGGTGTTGATGAGTGCTCCTAACGTGTTGATTTTGGATGAGCCAACGAATGATTTAGATGTCCAAACCCTGGCGGTACTAGAAGATTATTTAGAGGATTTTAACGGCTGTGTCATTGTGGTATCCCACGATCGCTATTTCCTCGATCGCACGGTCGATACAATTTTTGCCTTCGAAGCAGAGGGTCAGATTCGCAAATATTCTGGCAATTATTCGATGTACCTAGACGCTAAGCAAGCGGGCGAAAAAACTGCCGAGAAGGAAACGAAGGCTGCTGAAAAGGCCGAAAAGGCCGAAAAGACTGACAAAGTGAAGCGGGAGAAAGGGGCGATCGCCCCTACCCCACCTACAACTCAGAAAGCAAGCAAACTCTCGTTCAAGGAAAAGCGCGACTATGAAGAACTTGCTACCAAAATTCCCCAAATGGAGCAGGAAAAAACGGAACTAGAAACCCTACTCTACGAAAATCCGCCGAATGATTTCAAACAACTCCAAACGCTCACCGAACAATTATCAACCCTCAGCCACACGATTGATACAGCCACCGAATACTGGCTCAATTTGGCTGAACGCATGGGCTAAATCTTGAGAGTCAGTTACCCTAAAATAATTGACCTAGGGGCTTGGTTCAATCATGCCTTTTTCCATATATGTCTGAATTCATATCTGAATCAATGGCTGACCTTCTCCTAGCCGGGTGCTTTCAATCCGGATGCTTACAGACGCTCTAGGAACTGTCATAGGAATCAGCGCCCGTCCATGGAGGGACGTTAGGATTCAGATATAAATTCAAAGAGCGTATCTCAGGATACATTAATAAGAGGCCATGACCATGAAACGGAGTCATCAAATCAAATGGGCTGGGCTGCCCACCCTAGTCGCCGCGATGGTACTTGCCTTAGCTACCGCTGCTACGGCTCAAGTTAGGACGCCCCTCTCCTCTGAGGTGTCAGTACGCGGTAATTCTGGCGGTGCTCAATCTAGTTCCTGTGGCTTCATTGGTTCATTTAGCCAAACCATTCAAGTCACAGAGTCCTTTACAGGACTGCGGATCCGCGTTCAGAGCGACAGCAGCAGCGCCACCCCTACCCTCTTCATCCAAGGCCCCGGTGGCCGTAACCAATGTGCCCGTGCAGATAGCTTTTCCCAAGGGCTGATTGAAGTCTCTGGTGTTTGGGAACAGGGTAATTACACCGTTCATGTGGGAGAGCCAACATCTGGTGCGGCTCATGCTGTTCGGCTTTTGGTGCTCCAGCAGTAGAGCCTCTAGGCTCAGACTACCGTTCCTTAGAATCAAAATAGAATCTTTAAAAAAGCCACCCAACGTTGGGTGGCTTTTTTAGAGATTTAGTGAGATGGGATCGCTGTGATAGGTGTTGCCTAATCTTCTACGACTTGAGCTTGTACCTCTACCGCTTGCACATCCACCGTGCCGGGAGGGGTCAGCCGCACAAAGTCTCCTTTCTCTACCTTTAAGGGTTCGTTACAGCTTGGGCAGCGGAGCTGGGTGCCATTCAAGCCCGCACTTTGATAAGCACATACGGGGCATTGGCTTTCAACTAAGTTACGGCGTAACCACCAGCGGAATCCAATAATGGCAATGATGGGGGCGATCGCCAAAAACAGCACCAACACAACCACTGACTTCACTAACCAGCCAAGACCGACGGAACCCAATAGCCAAATGATCCCAAAGAACACCAGCCAACCTCCGAAGCCAGAGAGGCCAAAGGTGATACCCGGTATATTGCCTTGTCTCATGGTTTTCTCCTATCTCCTAGGATTCCGTTCAGGATTCCTACAATCTGTATCAACGATGACTTGGAATGGGGCGTTCATACCGTTCAGGCTCTCGCTCCCAGTCGTGAGGTGCATAATACCAGGATAAACTCTTGGCGGAGGTGCGGCTTGGAAAGATTTCCACACTTCACCGTCCCATAAAACAAGTTACGGATGGTGGCATTCTGATCAAAACCTGCGGTCAGCCCCAGAAACCTCGGAGCCAGACTGTTGGTGGGTAGGCACTGGCGAGATCCCTGAGTCTGCATTTTTGACAATGACGAGACAATTTCGTCCATCTTGCCAACGTTCGTAGGATACCTGATCCGAAAGCCGCCGCATCAAAAACCATCCGTATCCGCCTAACCGAGGCACGCCTAGCTCTGGTTCTTCAATACTGCTGGGGTCAAAGGGTTCGCCATGATCCCAAACCCGGATCTCCATGCGGTCTTCCCAGAGTGCTAAATCAATATCAATTTCTGTGTCGGCGGGGAGTTCTTGATGGGCGTGGCGAACGGCATTGGATACGCCTTCCGTTAGCACGAGGTGCAATGGATCAAGTTGCTGTTTTAGCCAAAAATCTTGGGAAAGATTAGGGAGACAAAATTGCCGAAACCAGTCTTGGACTTTTTCCAAGACTGAAATTTCGCTCCGGACTGTGAGATGAGTTCGCTTAAACACCTGACAGTAATATCGCCCCTAAAATTTTCTCAAAAATAGTGTAGCGCCTGTTTCAAATAAAGCAGCCTATAGAACTCTATAAACTATCTTTTATTCAAAACAAGCGCTACCAAACAAGCTAATAAGCCATAGAGGTTTAGAACAAACCTAATGTCAGAGACTTGTCGATGGGTAGTGTTGCGCCGATTCCTAACCAAAGGGTAACAGCCGTTCCAAACAAGAAAACACCGGTGGCCACTGGGCGACGGAACGGATTCTGAAACTTATTCACACCCTCAATGAATGGAATTATCGTCAGACCCAATGGAATCGCGGTTTGCAAGGAAATTCCTAAAAGCTTGTTAGGAATCACTCGCAGAATTTGGAAAGCTGGGTATAGATACCATTCGGGCAAAATTTCTAGGGGAGTTGCAAATGGGTTGGCGGGTTCACCAATCATTGCCGGATCTAGAACTGCAAGGCAAACTACACAGGCAATGCTGCCGAAAATTACAACGGGAAAGATATACAGCAGGTCATTGGGCCAAGCTGGCTCCCCGTAATAGTTATGTCCCATTCCCTTCTTCAGCTTCTCGCGAAGGGCGGGATCACTCAAGTCTGGCTTTTTGAGCGTAGCCATGTCTCAAATGTTCTCCTGTTGAGGAATGAATATGAAGTGAGATGGAGGGTAGAATGGCGATCGCCCAAGCCCCTCCGTCTGCTATCGAAATAGTTATCGAAATTAGATAACGTCTTACAACGGGCCAGAAATACCCTGCTTCCGAATCATGAGGAAGTGAGCCAGCATGAATACGGCAATGAACCAAGGCAATACAAAGGTGTGGAGGCTGTAGAACCGGGTCAAGGTCGATTGGCCAACGCTAGAGCCACCCCGAATCAGTTCAACCATGAGGGAACCAACTACAGGAAGCGACTCTGGGATGCCCGATACAATCTTAACGGCCCAGTATCCAACTTGATCCCAAGGGAGCGAATAACCCGTCACCCCGAAGGCGACGGTAATAACGGCCAAGATTACGCCCGTTACCCAGGTTAGTTCGCGGGGCTTTTTGAAGCCACCTGTCAAATAAACCCGGAAAACATGGAGGATCATCATCAACACCATCATGCTGGCAGACCAGCGGTGGATGGAGCGAATCAACCAGCCAAAGTTTACGTCTGTCATGAGGTATTGGACAGATGCAAAAGCTTCGGTGACGGTGGGTCTGTAATAAAAGGTCATTGCAAACCCGGTCGCAAACTGGATGACGAAGCACGTGAGGGTGATGCCGCCAAGGCAGTAGAAGATATTGACGTGGGGAGGAACATACTTGGTGCTGATGTCATCAGCGATCGCCTGAATTTCGAGGCGCTCCTCAAACCACTGATAGGCTTTTGAGTCGGTTACTTGTTTTGTAAACATGAAGCCAGAGTGGGGACGAAAGTATTGCTATATCTAACGAATGTAACATAGTCTAACCTGGTTTTCATAATGCTGCAGGCGCTTATTCAGGCTTTCTGGGCTGCTTTTTGCCCGTTGTCCGTGTCTGGGCACCCTTGCCAAACGAGGCGCTCTCATTTTTAGGAGCCGCTGGCCTCGATGCCGGGGTAATCTCCTGCACTTTCAGGGTTTGCCTGGGTATCTGCGGTAGTCTGCAGGGGAGGGGGCGATCGCCCCTATGAGCCGTTCAGCCCTAGCGCAAGAGAGAGATTTATCCTTGTCTAGAGGGCATTCTAGCCAACAGCTAACTCGGCCTTCTCCAACCAGGGGTAACCGTCTCGCTGAAGTTGGCTTGCGGTTAGGAAGTTGGCTTGCGGTTAGGAAGTTGGCTTGCGGTTAGAAAAAATCCGTAAAACAACGCTAGGCACAGCTTGCCCAATTGCTTAAGCTAATTTTAAAAAATAATTAAACCCGACTACACTAGAAGGCTTAATCCATTGAGCACTGGGTATTGATTGAGTAGGTGTCAAGTTGGGGTTGGCAATGATCCCGCAAAATCATTTAAAATCGGCATATGAAAAAGTGGCTTCTTCGATCTGCGTTACTGCTGCTGTCTGTTGTTGTCTTGGGGCTGAGCATGGGCTTGGGGGCGAACCCCGCCTATGCCTTTACAGCAGAGCAGAAGTTATTGAGTGAAGTGTGGCGATTGGTCGATCGTTCCTATGTCGATGGTAGTTTTAATCACCAAAACTGGTGGTTAGTGCGGCAGCGGGCATTGAAGCAGCGGTTAGATGACCGCGATCAAACCTATGATGCCATTCAAAAAATGTTGGCGTCCTTAGAAGACCCTTACACGCGATTGCTGAAGCCCGACCAATATCGGAGTTTGCAAACGAGCACCTCGGGTGAACTGAATGGGGTGGGCTTGCAAATTACCCAAGATATTGAGACTGGCGAGTTGCGGGTGATTGCGCCGATCGAAGGCTCTCCGGCTGAGCAGGCTGGCATCCAACCTAACGATCGCATTCTCAAAATTAACGGGATGCCTGCTTTAGATTTGACGCTAGATGAAGCCGCTGAGCGAATGCGTGGCCCGGTCGGCAGTATTGTTGTGTTGACGATCGCCCGCGAAGAAACGCCCCCAGAAGAAATCCAACTCAAGCGCGATCGGATCACCCTCAACCCTGTGATGGCTGAGTTGCGCACCGAAGCTGACCTCAAGATTGGCTATATTCGCCTCAGTCAGTTCAACGCCAATGCCACTGCCGAGGTCGCCCACGCCATTGCTGCCCTTGAAACCCAGGGGGCAGCGTCCTACATTCTCGACTTGCGGAATAACCCCGGTGGGTTGCTGCAAGCGGGGGTTGATATTGCCCGTTTGTGGCTAGACGATACCACTATTGTTTACACCGTTAACCGAGAGGGCATTCAAGATAGCTTTTATGCCAATGAGCCAGCGCTCACCCATGACCCTCTGGTGGTTTTGGTGAATCCGGGAACGGCCAGTGCCAGCGAGATTTTGGCCGGAGCGTTGCAAGACAATGGCCGGGCGCAACTGGTGGGCGATCGCACCTTTGGGAAAGGGTTGATCCAGTCTCTCTTCAACCTATCGGATGGGTCTGGGCTAGCGGTTACCATTGCCCGCTACGAAACCCCCAATCATCACGATATCAACAAGCAAGGCATTGAGCCGGATGTGGTGGTGGCGACGGAACCCCTGACCCGGCGACAGTTGGGCACCGTGGGCGATCGCCAATTTCAAGCGGCAGTGCAGGTGCTCACCGAAAAATCGATGATGGCTAACGCCTCTTAACGCCACGATTGGCAACAACCCTGGTAACTGCCCCGCCGCTTGAAGCCCCCAGCTAGGCTGGCGTTGGGCTTTAATGGGGGTATTAGGACGGCTAAGGCCAGGATGTGACGCTCATGGGCTTTCCCCGTTCCCTGCGATCGACGAGTCGGACGTATCACGATCCCCTGCATGGAGCCATCACCCTCGATCGGGAGGATCCGGTAGAGGCATTGTTGGTGCGCTTGATTGATACACCAGAGTTTCAGCGGTTACGACGCATTCGGCAACTGGGGGCGGCTAGCCTGACCTTTCACGGGGCAGAAGGGTCGCGGTTTACCCATTCTCTGGGGGTGATGGCGATCGCCCGTCGAGCCTTTGACCGGCTGTTGCAAAGCAACCCCAGCCTCCGCCCCTACCGGGCGACCGTGCTGTGTGCGGCGCTGTTACACGACATTGGCCATGGGCCTTTTAGCCACACCTGCGAGGATATTTTTAGCAGCCACCATGAGCAGTGGACGCTACGCATCTTAGAGGAAGCTCCCGCGATTCGTGAGGCATTGGCCGACTATGACCCCGAGTTGGGGGCAGCGCTCCGCCAAGTTTATGAGAAAGCCCATCCAGTGCCGATCGTATGGCAGTTGATTTCGAGCCAGCTCGATTGCGATCGCCTCGATTATTTGATGCGCGATAGCTACTTTACGGGAGCCTCTTATGGCAAGCTCGATCTCGACCGGATTTTGATGGCGCTCCAGTTTGACCCCGATAGCGGCCAACTGGTGGTGGCGCGCAAAGGCATCACAGCCATTGAGCATTATCTGATCGTGCGGTTTTTTATGTATGCCCAGGTCTACCACCATCCCAAAAACTTGGCCGCCACCTGGGTGCTAGAACAAGCCTTCCGTCGGGCGCGGGAGCGGTATGTCGCTGGAGATTTACTGGCGGATGATGTGGTCTCAGATTGGTTTCAAGGCGTGGGCGATCGCCTCTCTCTTGCCCAGTATCTAGCCGCTGACGATAGCGTGTTTGTGTATCACCTACAACGCTGGCAACGTCACCCTGACCTCATTTTGGCCGATCTCTGTCGGCGGTTTATTGACCGCGACCTGCCCAAAACCTTAGATGTCAGCCATCTCCTACCAGAACAGCAGACCGCACTACTCCAGCAGCTCAAACCCCGCCTCCACCAATCTGGCTTCGACCCTACCTATTACTGCGGCATTCGGGTGTCTTGGAACCGGGGCTATACCCTCTACCAACGGGGTATTAAGCTGCAACATGACAAGGGCTTACAGGAAATCAGCGAAGTCTCACCCTTGATTCGCACCCTCACTCAACCTCTCCAAAAAACTTGGTTAGTCTATCTCCGTGATGTGCCGCCCGATCTCCCGGCAGATTTCTTGGCCTAAGTCTATGGGGTCAGACGCAACCCATAGCCATAGTCACAAAATTTAGGACATAAACCAAGTCCACGTTGAAAACTGTAGTTTTAGCCCTCACCCCCAGCCCCTCTCCCCAAGGGCGAGGGGAGCCGGAAAAGTTCTCAAAGTCCCTCTCCCTGGGGAGAGGGATTTAGGGTGAGGGAAAACTCTGGGTTTCAAGTTAGACGAGGTTTATCAGCGTCATTCCCGTGGAAACGGGAATCCATGGGTTACCCGACTCTCAAGATGGATTCCCGCCTGCGCGGGAATGACAGATAAATGTCCTATGGATCATCGCTACCGCCATATCAGAAAAAACAGATTCGTAGATCGGGATCTGCGAGAAGGATATAGGCCGCTTGTATACACGCTATGGCACCCCATCTTGTTAGAGTCTGGGTCTGTTGGCCTGTAGGTCTATTGGCCTCTGGGTCTGTTGGCCTCTGGGTCTGTGGGTCTGTCAGAACCTAGACAACTTGCTAACGCTGGGCTGTGATTTCTCGCCCTTGATCATGGCTATCGTCACAAAAAAACCGATCCATAACGGATCGGCTTTCTTGTGACGAGAACAACAAATAAGAAATGGGTAGGAGCAAGCCCCCCTCGCTCCTACCATCTGCCTTTTTCAGGCTAATCAGGAGTCAACTTCCATCCCTAATGTAGTGGTCTGCCTTGGTTTGGCACCTCATCTGATGTAATGAATCTAGAAGGATCCAGATAGGGGGATCAGGGTTAACCCGATGGGGCGAGGCGCAAAACCCACAGACTAATGGCGGGGATCACCTTAGAGCAGGCCGTCGCCCTTCTTGATAATTTCCTTGAGGAACCAGCGGTGCTTCTGATGGACTTGCACTAGGCGGGTGTAAAGGTCAGCCGTCCCAATATCGCCTGCTTCGGTGGCAGTCTCTGCATCGGTGTGCATTTCTTTGATGATCAGGTCGTGGGTGGCGATCGCCTCTTCCACCATTTGCCGAACCGCTAGTTTCCCGCTAGAGGGGGTGACCGTCGCGACTTCCAGATAATCGGTAGGGTCTGCGATCGGTTGGCCATCAATCATCAAACTCCGCTCGGCCATTTCGTCTAGCATGGCAAACACATCGGTGCCATGTTCTTCAAACAACAGGTGTAAATCCCGGAACAGGGGCCCAAAGGTAAGCCAGTGATACTTTTTGTAGTTGAGATAAGCGACCAAGGTATTGGCTTGGTTTCGGTTGAGCGCTTTGACCAATTGCGTCTGTTTGGCGTCTGTCTGTTTCGTGTCTGTCTGTTTCGTGTCTAAGGTAGTAGTCATAGGAATAATCCAACTCTTTTCTTGAGTGTATGGGCTTGCAAACATTTGTAAATCCTACCGTTGGGTAGGTTCAGTGCCATGACAGCGCAACTCTTGGTCAAGCAGACTCTTTGCCAAGTCTCTTTGCCCCAAATGGCAAGACTGCTGAGATACTTGTTCAGAGTTGGAGCCGCTGTTCACAGGCTGCATTTTGGAGGGGATGGAGAAACGCAACTTCTATGTTGAGGGGGGCTTCAGTCTGTTTGGGGCACGCTTGTCTGCTGAATAGATTTGTAGGGTAGGGCGATCGCCACTTCTTAATCATACTCATAACGACTTCGTTTTGCAAGTCGTAATGGATTCCCCCGGCTATATCTTCGTCTGCATCAGAGACTAGGCCATGATTTTGCGGCTAACAAGTTACCCCTCCGATCCCACTCCCTTGTTAAACTCAAACTCAACACCCTAATCCTGTTGTAAATAGTCATTACCCATGGCCATCACTCGACGCATTCGCGACATCTTGCTCCACGGACAACCCGGCGAAACCCTCACCCTTCAGGGTTGGGTTCGAACCAAGCGTGAACAAAAAGAATTTAGCTTTGTGGAAGTAACCGATGGGTCTTCTATGAATGGGTTGCAAGTTGTGGTGGGGGCAGACTTGCCAGACTATGCCAATCAAATCAAGCGGGTCAACACAGGAGCCTCGGTAGAACTGAGCGGCACCTTGGTTGAGTCTCCGGCCAAAGGCCAGCGGATTGAGATGAAAGCAGACCGCCTTCAGGTTTATGGGGAGGCCGACTTAGAAACCTATCCCTTGCAGAAAAAACGCCACTCCTTTGAGTTTTTACGCAGCATTGCCCATTTGCGATCGCGCACCAATACTCTGGGGGCGGTGTTTCGGGTGCGGAATGTCTGTGCCGCTGCGGTTCACCAATTCTTTCAAGAGCGCAGTTTCCTTTGGGTGCATACTCCGCTGATTACCGCTAGCGACTGTGAAGGAGCCGGGGAACTGTTTACAGTCACGAGCCTTGATCTGGCCAACCTGCCGAAAACCCAAACTGGGGACGTTGACTTTGGCCAAGATTTTTTTGGCAAACGCGCCTATTTGACGGTGAGCGGTCAACTCGAAGCCGAAATCATGGCGATGGCCTTCACCAACGTCTATACCTTTGGCCCCACCTTCCGTGCCAAAAACTCCAATACGTCGCGCCACCTCGCTGAATTCTGGATGATTGAGCCAGAAATGGCTTTCTGTGACCTCGAAGGCAATATGGATCTGGCCGAAGACTTCTTGAAATATGTCTTTCGGGCTGTGTTAGAACAGTGCCCTGAAGATATGGAATTTTTCAATCAACGCATTGACAACACGGTGCTAGAAACCGCACAAAATATCCTAGATAATCAGTTTGAGCGGATTACTTACACCGAAGCCGTAAGCCTGCTCGAAAAAGCAGATAAAACCTTTGAGTTCCCGGTAGCGTGGGGCATTGATTTGCAATCCGAACATGAACGCTATTTGGCAGAGGAGTATTTCAAGAAACCCTTGATGGTGACCGATTACCCCAAAGACATCAAGGCGTTTTATATGCGGCTAAATGATGATGGGAAAACGGTGCGGGCGATGGATGTCTTGGCTCCCCGAATTGGTGAAATTATTGGGGGTTCCCAACGGGAAGAACGGGAAGATGCGCTGGCGCAACGGATCGACGCGGCAGGAATGCCTAAAGACGCTCTGTGGTGGTATCTAGAATTGCGTAAATATGGCACCGTGCCCCATGCCGGGTTTGGCTTAGGCTTTGAGCGGTTGATTCAGTTTATGACCGGGATGCAAAACATCCGCGATGTGATCCCGTTTCCTAGAACCCCTGAAAATGCTGAATTCTGATTGCTCCTGAATTCTGCTTGATCTGGGAGAACAACAAAACGGACGTAGCTGTGGCCACGTCCGTTTGATGGTTTTAGGATGCGTGGGCGATCGCTATTTTGCCAGTTCTTTCACTTTGGCCATGATGCCCACAGGGTCGATACCTTGGTGCGAGAACTGTTCCCAAAGGCCGCCACAGCCTTCTTCGTGGGTGCCGAGGAAGGCAAACTTGGGGGTGTAGCCGCGCTCTAATAGCCACGAGCCGAAACGACTGCCTAGCCCGGTCTTGCGGTTAAAGGCTTCGGTCACCAAGACAAAGGGAGCCTTGCCGATCTTCGCCATCATGGCTTCGTCTACCACATTGAGGGTGGACTTGTTGATCAGGCCAACATCAATGCCTTCTTGCTTCAGGCGCTCTACCGCATCCAATGCGCGATACAGGGAGTCGCCGAAGGTAACGATATAGCCAGCGCTGCCCTCGCGGATGAGTTCATCTTTGCCGGGGGTGAAACGGTAGGAGCCGCCAAACATCTCGTTGCCGTCTCCATCCAAAACCATGGGCACCTTGGAGCGGGTAGAGAAGATGAAGCGCAGGCCAGGATCGTGGAACACGGCTTTGACGCAGGCTTTCATCTGGTTGGGGTCGGCGGGGAAATAGAGGCGGGTTTCATAGCCATCATCTAGCCCATTGTCGGCAAACATGTTGTTGAGGCCGAAGTGACAGGTATTGTCGGCCATGTCATCGATGCCAGAATGGGAGAAGTGGCATAGCAGGTTGGAGTAGTTGAGCCGCGCCATCGTGATTTCGGAAATACACATTTCCAAGAAGGCGGCGAAGGTGGCAAAGACGCCCTGTTTGCCCTTCTGCATCCCAAAACCAGCGGCAGCGGAGAGGTTGCCCCGCTCCATAATGCCGCCACTGACAAAGATTTCGGGGTAGGCTTTGCGGATTTGGGCGAGGCCGCAGGAGCCTTCGAGGTCACTATCGACCACCAATACGCTGCTCTTGCGAGATTCTTCACTCATCTCCCCTAGCACTTCCACCATCGCATCGCCAAAAACGTTGCGATTTGCGCCAACCTTATCGGAGGAACCGAGGAATGAGTAGGTGTTTTTGGGAGCTTGAATGCCCTTCAGGTGTTCGGCAGCGGCGGGTTGGTTTCTGGCTTCGAGGTAGGTAATAGCGGCTTTAACGGGAATCACATCATGGCCGTGGGTGCTGCCTTCGATCCCCTCGATGCCGACAGCCATAGGGCGCTTTAGCACCACGGCAACGGGGCCGGGGGTGTTGATGGCGGTGCAAATATTGGCATAGAGGCTGTCGATGTCTTCGCCGTCGCCTTCGAGTACCGTGAGACCGTGGCCTTCGAGGGTTTTCTTGACGCTGTAGCCGCCCATGTATTGGGAGGGATGTCCGGCAATGGTCACGTCGTTGTCATCAATTAGCAGCTTCACATTGATGTGCTGTGCTACGGAAAACCGAGCGGCTTCGGCATCGTTCCCTTCTTGCTGAGAACCGTCAGAACCAAGGCAGAACAGGGCTTTGCCAGGGTTGGCAAGGGCGACTCCGTTGACATAAGGCCACATATGGCCGAGGCGACCGGAGCTAAACTCGACGCCGGGGGTGAGGCCGAGTTCGGGGTGTCCGGGCAGTTTAGAGCCAGCGAGGCGGTAGCTCATCAGTTGCTCGGCGGGCATGTGACCCCGTAGCACCGACATTAAATACTGGGTCGCAACCCGGTGCCCTGCTTCGTCTAAGAAGGTGGGCACAAAGGCATCGGGGTTGCCCCGAAAGATCGCATCGAGGATCATGACTTCGGGCACCGTGTCGTAGGGGCCTCCTGTGTGGCCACCCACGCCATGGGCGGCTCCTGTGGCGGTGAAAAAAACAATCGCATCTCGGCACAGTTGAATATTGGCTTTCAGGGCTGTGCGTTGCGCGTCGGTGAGGGTCGGTTGGCTGGGATCGAGGCTAATTTTTTGGTAGGCGCTCAGATCAATGGGGAAGCTTGCGGTCATAACTCAGATTCCTGCAAAGAAAGGGATAGGGTGGGGGATGTATCGATCAAAAAAAATTGTGGAAATTTTGGTAAAAACAAGGATACAAGGGCGCAGCCATGGCGTTATCAAAAAAATGGGTCTAAAACCCTGCCCTTCTAGGGCGGCTTTTAGTTAAAATGGAAGCGGTTGAAATCCCCAATGTGGGCGGTTGTGAAGCGGCTTTTAGTCGGCACCCCAGAACCTGAAAGCTTCTTGAAAGCACAAAGAAGGGTAGCGAAAACCTTAGTAAAACAGAGCTAGAGAATCACCGCAGAAAATACATAATTTGTTCCATTGATTTAAGTATAGCGGGGCACGCCCAAACTCTAGGGCATATCCTAGTACGCTTTTGGAGATAGACCCTCTGGGGTTGCTGTAAATCAGGCTCGTCAATTGGCTTCGACGTGAGCGCTCAGCCGAACGGTGTCTTT
>Ga0105049_10004829_pt1 | contig 15796 bp, 10 predicted proteins | sample MAT06_FD_78087 | JGI IMG/M metagenome (GOLD analysis project Ga0105049, IMG submission 78087) | Freshwater microbial communities from Lake Fryxell liftoff mats and glacier meltwater in Antarctica - MAT-06 | ecosystem: Environmental > Aquatic > Freshwater > Ice > Liftoff microbial mat | place... | reverse complement strand
TAGCCAAATCGTTAGTCCTCGTTGCCAAATTGTGTTCACTTAAGCTTTGGCATCGTCATGGCACCTGGAGCGGCTTCCGAAAGATTTGCGGTCAAATTCACATCGATTCTTCCCAACGCCCAATCGATACCGCCGAATAGGAGAGATTCGAAAATCGGATTCGTCCAAACGTCTTCGCGATGTCCCATTGAAGTAAAGAAAACGCGACCTTGGCCGTGCTTTCTTGCCCAAGTCGCTGGGTAGGGCGGACGCTGGTAGTCATCGTCGACCATCCCTGCCGTTTCTTGAACGAGTATCACGTGCATATCAGCGGCAAAGTTCTTCAATGAATACCACTCCTCATTCAATTTGAAGTTCCCGTTGGACTTTGCTGCACCAGGGAACGCGGGATCAACGACCCGCATTGTGGCCACTTGTTGGCGACCGTGTCGAATGAACTCTCCACCGACCATTTGGATGTAGGGATCTGGAACTTCCTGAGACTGCTTGCGATCGCCTTGGGAATGAAAAGTATCCGAAGCACAGTGGCTCCCGATAAATCCTTTTCCTCCCATAACCGCATCCAGCAAGTTCTGCTTGCCTTGGATCGTCATCGCCGGTTCATCCGGTTTGTCGACTTCGACAAGATTCTCCGTCGTGTAAAAGAAGAAGCCATCGAACTCCCGATAGTCCTTGTCAAAGACTCGTCCATCTTTGGAACAGGTAACCTCGATGTTGTATTTTTTCCCAAGCTCAACCATCAACCGTTCCGCGTAGGACAGTTGACCATTTTCTCGATTGACTACCGAATGTTCAAATCCGCCGCTTTTAGTAAAAAACAAAAGCTTCTTTGTCGGCTGATCTTGCGGAGGAAGATCTGTGGCCAGAAGTCTTCGAAGACTAAGCGTAGAGCTCATTGGAGCGAGCGCGGCTAGCGTTGCCGAAGACGCTAGGAGCCATTTGCGCCGAGAATAATTGGTCTGTAAAATACGGGTAGCGGGATTTGCTGTTAGCATCTCGAATACTCTTTATCTAGGAAAAATGAATGGTTGCCACCTCAAAGGTCTTGATTGTCCCTCATGGGACGTCATCCCTCATGGGACGTCAAAACGAGGCAGCGCCTCGATTTTTGTGGCTCCAGGCGGAGACTGGATCGAGCAAAAGGCCTATGCCTTTATATTCACATTTATACCATAACTTTCGCACTCTTTGCGACTCGTCATTGAATTCACTTCTTCACCGCTTACGAACGATTCTTTTGTAGGGATCCCAATCTAGTTTGCGAGCAAGAGATGCACGTGATCGTCGATTCCGCCAACGACGACAAACGGCGATCTCATGTCGCGCACGACGGTCGCAAGATATCCATGAACTCGGCCACGAGCATAGTCCTTCAAGAAGGGAAACCGATCCTTGGTACTGAAGATCAAGTGAGCGTAGAGTTGCGATAACGATCGTGGCATCTTGTCGTATCCGAAGTGATTTTTGAATATGGCCCCGTCGCATAGCGGGGATAGGTCGCGATCCTCCTCCTCACGAGTTCACGATTGGGATGGTGGATCGCAAACATTCACCTTGGGTCTTTGCCTAGCATCCACGCGAGCATTGCTTTGCGAGCTGGGTCGTCGGGGTTCTTGATCTCGCTAGCAATCGTGTTGTGATTTCGGTCTTGAATCTCAAGTCCATCAATATGTTTGTTCTTCCCGTCTTTCATCAAGGCAACAAAGTACGCGTTCTCTTCCTCTCGAGCCGGTAGATCATTATCCGCATACAGCACCATAAGGGGTGCCGTTTCAGCTCGCGTAAAGTGAACCGGCGCGGCTTCATTGCCAACATCAGCGCTAAGTAGTCGCCAGCGGAATGCCCGCCAACAAAAACCTTGTTGGAATCAGCACCGTATTTGGGCATCTGCTGTCTAACTCAAACGACCGCAGCTGCGGCATCTTGGATGTAGGCAGGAACTGTTGCTTCGGGACTTAGGCGATAATTGGGAACGACCACCGCAATTCCGATCACTGCGATTCCGATCACTGCGAAACTCGTTGCCAGTAAAGCTGTACCCCAGGAATCACCAGACTTTCTTGAACCCTTGTCCCCATTTTTCAATCCACCTCCATGAAACCAGACTAACATCGCAAAGTCCTTTTTCCCTTTTGGAAGATAGACATCCAACTTGCAACGCTCTCGTTCGTATTCGCTTTCCGCGGCACCCTCACGGTACGGCTGAGGACAGCCATTCTACGGTGTCCGCACCTGATTTCGGCCCGAAGCCCGTGCTACAGGTCAAACTTCGCCCGTGCTACAGGTCAAACTTCCTCCAACATACTAGTCGCATCGCCAAACTTCGGAGGGTGGACATCCATTTTATCCATCAGCGATAAGAATAGCCGGCATAGTTGCCGATCCGGTTTACCGGAGTAATCTAGGACTCGGCCTCCCTGAAGTCGACCTCCAGCACTCCCAAGTATAATCACCGGGAGTTGGTCGTTGTCGTGACGCGCACCGGCCATCATACTCGAACAGTGCATGAGCATAGTGTTGTCGAGCAGCGTTCGCGTTCCCTCTTGGATCGTATCGAGTCTCCTCGCAAGGTATGCGAACTGCTCCATGAAAAACTGATTCACCCTTAACCAATCCTCGCCGTCGCTGTGCGAAAGGAGATGATGGATCATGTAATCGATGCCATGTCCCGGCTGCTGAACGCTGGGGACATTCGGGAAGCGAAGAGCGCTGTGATCATTATTGAGCTTGAGCGTCGCGATACGGGTGGCGTCTGTTTGAAGGCCGAGCACCATAATGTCGATCATCAAACGCATGTGCTCTGCAACGTCTTGGGGAACACCATCCGCGGGTCGTGTCATGTTGGGTTTATCGAGCGTTGGACGCCAGCCTTGCAATTCGCCTCGCTTCCCAGCATTCGCAATCCGTGTCTCCACCTCTCGCACGCTGTCGAGATATTCATCGAGTTTTTGTCGGTCGCTAGAACTGATATCGCGTCGCAAGTCTTGGGCATCTGCCAAAACCGCGTCCAGCACGCTTTTGTCCTCGGGGGATGACTCATCTTTGAACAACCGATCGAAGGCGAGCGCGGGATAGAGCTCTAAAGGGGTCGGTGTCGTCGGAGAACTCCACGATATATGCGAACTGTAAAGCATACTGTAGTTTTTATGTACCGATGGATTCGAAGTCTCGCAGGCCAGTACCAGACTGGGCACCTTCGTGCTACGACCATAGGTTTGCGATAAAAGCTGGTCAAAGCTTGTACCGGAACGAATGGCACCGCCACTTGCGATCGGAGCACCGGACAGCATGTTGCCGGTTTGCGAGCTATGAATGTTTCCCTTGCGTGCCTCTTCGTGATATAAGCCTTTGACAAACAAGAGCTTGTCCCGGAAGTCGGCGAGCGGTGTCAGGACTTGCCCCAACTCCATGTTCCTCCCCTCACCTTTGGCCCACCACTCTTTCGAATGAAAGCCATTCCCGGAAAAGGTCACGCACAAGCGAATCGGAGCATCGCTAGCTGACGAATTGGCTGTCTCGTCACCCCAAACTTGCATCGATTCAAACCATGGAAGAGCCATCGTGACACCAACACCACGAAGAAAGGTTCGTCTGGCGAATTGATGGTTTTGCATGAGCGGCTATCCGTAGTTGGTGTAGTTGGTATGCTTGCTGGGTGGACGGCACACGGAATGTGCCTACTACTTTGACTTCATCTCAGCGACACATTTGGTTGATTGATGATACGGTCGTTGCCCCGAATCTCTCGGAACTGTTGACTTCGAACGATCCATTCGATCAGATCGCCGATATTGTGATCTTTCGCCTGCACCATTTTCTCAATCAGAGGCTGATCGGACAACTGAACGCTTCGCCCTAGTGCATATCCTAGCAGCTTGCGACTAAATTGTTTTAAAAAGTCATCACGCCGTTGGTTCAGCAAGTACCCTCTCAGTTCGCTCATGCCACTGATGGCGGTACCATCCATCAAGACCGTTTTCGTATCCGCTTCGCGAATGCGTCCAATGGCGTCAAAGCCCTCTAAAGCAAAGCCAAAGGGATCGATCCTTTTATGGCAACTGGCGCATCTCTCGTCGCTACTGTGACGTTCGATCAACTGCCGCTCGCTGAGCCCTTCTGGTGCTTCTTCCGGCAAAGTAGGAACTCCCGGAGGTGGAGCAGGCAGCTTCTCCCCTAAAATCACCTCACTCATCCAAGTGCCGCGGAGGATTGCACTGGTTCGGGATGCTCCCGAATGCTTCGCCAACGTTGCAGCAAAGCCCAACACGCCCCCTCGACCGCGGTCTCGCAACCCTTCGATGCGCTGCCATCCTGCACCTTCGAATGGCAAGCCATAGTGATCGGCTAATGGTTTATTGATAAACGTATAGTCAGCGTCAATCAGAGCCAGAACGCTACGGTTGTTCTGGAACATGTCGACGTAGAAGCGAGTGACCTCTTCTTGCATGTCGTCGCGCACGTCTATAAACGTTGGAAAGTGTCGCTCACTCTTTTCGTTTAGCTCGGCGACATCGCGTACATGCAGATACTGACAGCCGAACTCGGTTGCAAGCCGTCGGACGCGAGCATCCTTGAGCATGCGGCGGGCCTGTGCAGCTAACACGTCGGGATCGCGCAGATTGCCTTCGGCCGCTAATGCACGCAACGGTTCATCAGGTGCTGACGACCAGAGAAAGTAGCTGAGCCTAGATGCCAACTCCCAGTCGTTGACTGCACCGGTGACTTGAGGAGCCTTTTCGCCGCGATAGAGGAACGCGGGTGATGTCAGAACTCGGACCAACATCAATCGCGGCGAAAACGACTGCAGGTCTGCGATTTCCTTTGCATTCAACGGACGGCGCCAAGCTTTGGCTGCGAACTCGATTATGGCTCGCTTTTGCAGTGGAACGGCACCCGTCAGGACCTTTCGAAAGGCCGCGGCCTGGGCTTTCAAGGGGTCACGCAATGGTTCAAAGGCACTCGGGTCGGCGTCTTGAGTGGCAAATTGCCAAAGCTGCTCAAAGGCATCGACCTGCTTGAGCGGCGCATCGCTGACGAAACGAAGTTGATTCCACAATCGATTCAGCTCGCGCACTTCAGGCTCTTCCAACATCAGCCGCTGCAGATGATCATCTTCGCGATAGTACAAAGTCAACGTGACGACTTCATCGACTGGAACAATGCGTTCATAGCAAAGGGCCAAGGGGTACAGCGATCGAAACTCGTCGAATGCAGTTTCGAAGCGTTTGCGTTCCTGGCTATTCTCATTGGCGATAATCGGTGAGCTATGCTGAGTGACGAGTCGATTGTCGCTCCACTGAGCCTTTTGTTGAGCAGTCGATGCTTGGCCAGCCAAGATTGAGTCGGTTTTTGTAGGTTTGTCGGCTTGGATCTGCATTTGGACGCTTCCACTGTCGGTCGCAGCCAGTCGGCCCGTGACGACCAACGTGGCTCCTTCGGCCAACGCAGCCGGAATCGTTACTTCTCGAACGGAAGGTGCTCGGGCAGTCAAGTCGACATTTTCGATCGATGGCTTGAACGACCGCAGGGCTACTGCTAGCAAGGGATGGGTCAGCGGAAAATCAATTGTTAGATGCTCTCGCACTTTCGCAGCCAACTCTGCCGAAGGCCCCTTGCGCCATGTGGCTATCGGCTCAGGTAGCTCATTGACGATACCCTGCGATGTGGGCTGGCTGAGGAAATGCCATGGGCCATGTGGATTACCGGTCAGTATGTTTGGGGATACATCTTTGGCCATATCCCACGTGTTGGCACCATCGCTGATTGTCAAGTTCACGGTGGTCAAGTCACAAGAGTGATTCCCATCGCGTGGCCCAATCACCAGGGCAACGACTTGTTCAGGCTCGACCCGAACGTTTTCGAAAGGGCCGATGTGAATCAGCTTGGAGCCATTGGAAAATCCGGAGGCTAACCTCTCGGTGGCCGTCGCGCCACGGACCTCCAGCGCCCATTCAATTCCATTGCCACATTCGGGATGCGCGTGGACAACGCTTCCGTCGATCCTGAGCACGGATGCAGCCGAGGACTTCCATGCGATCACCGAGGCGCGATCCGGCGCCGGGTGCGTCGCTATACTATGCCCAGGCATTGTCCCTGGAGTACGAACCGAAGTGTCAGACGAATTGGCCAAGACACTTAAGGCGTTGTCTCCAGTCCAACCTTGAATGAAATTATAACCGGATGCGCTCTCTATCTTTCGGTCTAAAAGGGGCTCAAGCTTCGAGACACCGTATCCAAGGTACTCACGCCAAATGGCTAGCGATTCACGTGGCGCGTCCTCTTTGCCTACGGCTAACGCGGCGAGGCAATCTTCCGAGTCAGCGATCAGTTGCGTGCGTTGTGATTCGAGGTACTCAACGACTCCGGGAATGCTTTGAATCGGCAGATCAGGTCGGCCTTTCGCAACCAATCGCGGTCTTTCCCAGACCACTTGATCTCCTTCATCGCCATCCCCAGCATTGGTCGCCACCAAATAGAGAGTATGGTCGCGGTTTCCTTCGAGCTTCCATTGCAATTCTTGCTTTGCGACGATTGGTGTCACCGGTTCTTGCCAAGCCGTGGGACCGTTAACCTTGCCGATATGCCCCACGGTAGTGAATCGCCAAAGGACATTTTGCCATGCTTCTATATCTGCGGCCACTAACTCCTTCGCCCGATACTTCTGACACAGCGGAGCGAGTACCGGTGATGGCCGAGAAGTCTCAAGTGCGTCGAGGAGCAGTTTTAAATACTTTGGGCTAAGGTTTGCGGTATCGCCTCGACCCTGCAGTGCGTCGAGATAGCGATTTAAGGGTAAGCGGCCGGTCTCGGTTCCCACGTCGAGCGAAATCCCTTGCTGTATCGACTTGAAAGCATCGCCGGTAGTCGTGTATCGAGCATAGAACGCTCTAATGGCCGCTAACGTTTCGTCAGTCCAATCTTGAGCAGAGTCGCTTTTCGAAAAGCGAATACCATCGTCCAGCAGAACCATATGGCGTGAGACCTCTTTGGCCGCATCGAGGTATTTGGTCAGTAGAGCTGGGGACATCACGAGTGCTGCTCCAACGTTCGTAAAGCCTTCGCCGGCAGCACCATCGACAGGAAAATCGCGTGCGGGCTCGAGTGAATCGACATCGGTTAAGTCGCGGACGGTGTATGTATATTCACGATTCGAAAGCCGACGCAAAATCACTGGCCCTGGATCGCCCGCATTGGCTATAGCAACCTCATCGAGTGTCTTCCGAACCCAGTTCATCAATTGTTGCTTCTGATGATTCGAAAGTTGCTTTGCATCTTTGGGAGGCATCTCCCCCAATTCAAGTTGGTGTAGAACTTGCTCCCAAACTTCGGTGTGTTGCTTGACAATGCCTGTCGAACTAAATCGCTGCAGGTCGAGCTCCCCCTCTACCTTTTCCTTGGAGTGACACGTATTGCAGTAATCGCGGAGCAACGGCAGTATTTGAGAATCGAACTCGTCAGCCGCATAGGTTACCCCGCACGCCAACCACACGAATTGTATTCCAATCGAAAGCAACCATCGGATCGGACGGGCAACCTGATCGCAAAGTTTTGGACGTCGAAGCGTTTGCACAGCGGAATTCCAAAGGACCGGTTCGCATGACCCATATGCAGTAAATAGCCTATCTGACAATCGTATTGTTTGTCAATCCGAACGCTACTAACGAGTGAATCGACGCGGGTGCCTCTTTCGGAGTGCAATCGTCCAATCGGGGGTTTGAGTTTGCTGGTGACGGCAAACTATTTGACTTTGGCGTCAGGAGCAAGTAATTTGACTCGATGCAGATTGATGATACTCTTCACGAGTACACCGTTACCACTCTACAATCACCCTATCCTGGCTAAACGCTGAGTGTGATTGGAAAAAATGAAAAATACCTATCCTTTTACTTCTTGCTCAATTTCACCTCCCGAGTTGCGTTTTCGAACGCAATCTCTATCTTTTCGCACTCCGGCTCAGCCAACGGAGGTGCTCTGGCAGACGATGCCGCTGCAAGCATGGATCCTTAAGCAATTTCCATTCTTTGCCCGCCTGTTAGTTTTTGTCGTCGTCGCTCTCTTCAACATCAAAACCCTGTCAGCAGAGGAACGCGTCGACTATCTCACGCAGATCAGGCCGATCCTGCGCGAGCGATGTGGTTCTTGTCACGGTCCGCTGAAACAGGAAGGCAAACTGCGATTGGATACGGCGGCACTAGCTATTGGAGGTGGTGATTCGGGTGCAGCAATTGCGCCTGGGAATGAACTTGCGAGTCTGTTGGTGCAGCGTGTCACTGCGACGGATGCGGCCGAGCGAATGCCGCCTCAACACGAGGGCGAGCAGCTTACCGTTGAACAAATTTCACTCCTGCGCCGCTGGATTACATTGGGTGCGATCGCTCCGGCAGATGAACAACCTGAGGCAGATCCAAACAAGCATTGGGCGTTTCAGAAAGTCCTTCGTCCGGAAGTACCAGAATCGCCTTCGCAATGGGTTCGGAATCCGATCGATGCTTTTATCCATCAGCAGCATCAGACGAGAGGACTCACGCCTCAACCCGAAGCCGATCGCATAATTTTGTTGCGACGTTTGCATCTTGATTTAATCGGCATTCCTCCAACGCTTGAGGAGATCAATGCGTGCGAGGCCGATTCGTCACCACAATGGTATGAACAGACTGCCATGCGTCTACTAGGCGACCAACGCCATGGCGAACGCTGGGCGCGGCATTGGATGGACATATGGCGTTACAGCGATTGGTGGGGTTTGGGAGATCAACTCCGAAACAGTCAGAAACACATTTGGCATTGGCGTGATTGGATCGTCGAGTCGCTCAACGCCGACACACCGTACGATGAGATGGTGCGGCTGATGCTCGCCGCCGATGAACTGCATCCGAATGATTTGGGCAAGCTGCGAGCGACTGGCTACCTCGCTAGAAACTATTGGCTGTTCAATCGACCACAGTGGATGGAAGAAACAGTCGAGCATGTGAGCAAAGGATTTCTGGGTCTGACCATGAATTGTTCTCGCTGTCATGACCACAAATACGATCCGCTCGAACAAACCGATTACTACCGTCTGCGAGCGTTCTTCGAACCGTACCATGTTCGTATCGATAATGTGCCTGGTGAAGCGGATCTGGCCCGAGACGGGATTCCACGTGTGTTCGATGGTTTGCATGACGAACCGACCTATCGCTACATTCGCGGTGACGAACGGAATCCCGACAAGTCCAAGATCATCGCGCCGGGGGTCCCCGCGATTCTAAACTACGGAGAACTCAAGATCGAACCTGTCTCGCTACCTGTCGAAGCTTGGCAACCAGAGCGAAGACATTGGGTTCTCGACTCATACATTGCAGTCGCGAGGAATCGTGTAACGGCAGCTGAGTTGGAATTGAGAAAGGCACAAGAGAAATTTTCCGCGGAGAAAAAAATAAAGGAATCGGCGAAGAAGAAACAAGATAATCAAGAAGAACATGTTGAACGACCGGATGGCACACCAATCGTCGCCGAATCGTTCAGGACCCTCGACAGCACGCGATGGAAATTGTTGGGTGGCGAGTGGGTTCACGAACAGGGACGGTTGGAACAGAGGAAGGATGGAGCCACGCGTTCAGCATTGCGACTTATGGACCAGGCACCGAAAGACTTCGATGCTACCGTTCGGTTTACGACACTCGGCGGCAGCCAATGGAGAAGCGTTGGGTTGTCGTTCGATGCCACTCAAAAAGATCCGACTCAACCCGCTGCTGAAGCCGACAGCAAAATAAACGTTTACGTCAGCGCCGTCTCGGGAGGGGCCAAAGTCCAGGCTGCATTACTCCGTGATGGCAAGTGGCAATTTCCGGCCGGCAATGCGGTTCGGACCATGCCTATCAAGCTCAATCGGGAATACACGTTACGCGTGCAGGTACGAGATTCACTCCTCAACGCCTCGCTGGATGGTGAGCCGCTGATTGCCTGGGAGATTCCAATACCCAGGCGCGACGGCGGGCTACAAGTGTTCACCTTCGATGCTTTGGCTGCGTTTCATGCGGTCACTCTTCGAGCTCTCGATCCCGCAGTTCCACTTCATACAAAAGATGCGGTCCTTGCACCAAACATTGACGCTGCAGAGATGGCCCAGGCCGAACTAAATGTTGCGGAGGCGGCGCTAGCTTCGGCGCACGCCGTACGGGAAAGCGTGGAACGACGCGCCGACGCGTTTCGCGCCCAATGGAACTTGTCCCACGGGAATCAGCAAGACATGGTCATCGCTGCAATCCGCGCCGAACGATTGGAAACGACCGCTAAAGAACGTCACAATGTCGCCATTGCGGAGAAGGAGTTCCTGGCAACCGCGGCTGACAAGAAAGAGGCGTCGGAGAAGAAACTCGAGAGTGCTCGCGAGGTTTTGGTAAAAGCAATTCAGGCCAACGATGCCGAGATAAAATCGACAGACCTATTCTCGAGGTTCAGTGGCGCAGTCTGGACACCGACTCGGTTCCTCAACTCGGGCAAGGACGATCCGATTGTTGAGTTTACATCGACGAGCACAGGTAGGAGAACGGCACTTGCAAACTGGATAACGGATCGCCGTAATCCGCTTGCGGCCCGTGTCGCGGTCAATCACATTTGGACGCGGCACATGGGACAGTCATTGGTTCCGACCGTCTTTGATTTTGGTCTCAAGGGGACACGTCCCGTTCATCCGGAACTTTTGGATTGGCTGGCTAGCGAATTGATGGACAGCGGTTGGAGCATGAGACATTTGCATCAATTGATCGTCACGTCATCAGCGTATCGAATGAGTTCATCCACCGGTGATCTCCCCCATTCCTTAACTGCCTATCTCCCAGACTCTACATCTGCAAACCTCGCACTTCATCAAGATCCCGAGAATAGCCTATGGTGGCGGCGCATCCCAATTCGGCTCGAGTCGCAGATTGTCCGTGATGCATTGCTCTCGATGGCAGGTACGCTCGACCCCACGATGGGCGGTCCGTCGATTTCCTCTGAACAACAGTCGACTTCGACACGACGCAGCCTCTACTTTTTTCATTCCAACAACGATCGCAGTTTGTTCTTGTCGATATTCGATGAAGCGCTAGTGAAGGACTGTTACCGGCGTGAACAGAGCATTGTTCCGCAGCAAGCACTCGCGTTGACCAATAGCCGACTCGCGTTAGATGCTTCAGATCAAATTGCAAAGAGCCTTTCCAAGGTAGCTTTGGACGATGCAGCATTCATTCGCTTGGCTTTTCGACTGGTTGTCGGAATCAATGCAGGAGAATCCGAATCCAAAGCCAGCCAACTTGCCCTAGAGGCATGGCGAGAACAGCCCAAGGAAACCCAGGAAAGTGCCCGTTCAAATTTAGTATGGGCCCTAATCAACCACAACGATTTCGTCACGCTCCGATAGGGCGGCCAGCTAAGACTATTCCATGAATACTATTTTCCAAAAGAACCGTCGCACGCTTCTCGCCGATCTCGGTATGGGATTTGGCGGACTCGCCCTGAGCGTATTACTCCATCGTGATGGCTATGCGAGAGACGGCGGGTGGACTCCGCCAAATGGTCTTCCTCATTTTGCGCCGAAAGCGAAGAGCGTGATCTGGTTGTTTATGAACGGTGGTGTCAGTCACATGGAGAGCTTCGACCCGAAGCCGATGCTTACCCAATACGCTGGAAAGACGATCGCGGAAACTCCATTCGCCGATGCTCAGGATCCGAAGAAACTGTCGCTAGAGCGACTCGTTGTTCCCGATGGAAATGGCAATCAGAGGAACCAACTCTATCCGCTGCAAGTCGGTTTTCAGAAACATGGTCAAAGTGGCATCGAGGTCAGTGATTGGTTTCCGCATATGGTGAAGCAAGTCGACAAGTTGGCGATCGTTCGCTCTATGTGGACCACGGACAGCAATCATGGCGCCCAAGCCCAGTTCCACTCGGGTCGACATCAAAACGATGGTGACTTTCCGAATCTTGGTGCGTGGGTGCATTACGGACTGGGGTCGTTGAACGAAAATTTGCCGCAATACATTTCCATCGGCAACAGGGAATATTGGAACAAACGCGACGGTCACTACCTTGGTCCCGCCCACGATGCAGTCCCCTTGCGTATCGATCCCAGCAACCCACTCGATTTCAGCCGCCCCGAGCGCACATTCACTCCGGAGGCCCAATCCGTTGGAAAGGAATTGATCGGGCGTCTTAATTCGCTGCGCGGCGTTGAGTATCCGAATGATTCAGCGATGGCAGCTCGCATCGCATCGTATGAATTAGCTTTTCGCATGCAACAGTCCATTCCCGAAGCGGTCGATTTTTCTGAGGAGACCGTCGAAACCCAGGCCCTCTATGGGATTGACCAGCCACACAGCCGCGATTTTGGCATGCAGTTGCTAGCTACCCGGCGACTGGTCGAACGAGGAGTTCGCTTCATACAAATTCAGCATGGCGGCGGAGGTGCGGGAGCTTGGGATGCGCATGGTGGCCTTCAAGCCAATCACTCTAAGAACGCGCTCGCCGTGGATCAGCCAATTGGCGGACTGCTGGAAGATCTAGACCGGCGCGGTATGCTCGATGAGACGATGGTCGTCTTCGCGACCGAGTTCGGACGCACACCCGGCTCTCAAGGATCGGACGGAAGGGACCATCACATCTATGGCTTCAGCGTTTGGATGGCCGGAGGGGGACTGAAACGCGGAATCGTTCATGGAGCAACCGACGAGATCGGTTTCCATGCGGTTGAAGATCGTCACTACGTAACGGATATTCACGCGACGATCCTAAAACAACTCGGTCTCGACTCGCGCCAACTCGAGGTACCTGGTCGTAAACGCCTCGAACTCGATCATGGAAAATCGATCGATGAAATTATTGCCTAATTGGATCGACGCCGCAAAGGAAATTTTCGTGAACAACATCTTTGCCTCCGCCCTCGGAGCTCTCCCAAGCGTGCCACGATTTCGGTTGGCACTGGTTTTCTGGCTAATGCTGTGTGGAGCAAATAGCTTGATTGGAGACGAGCAAAAGACGCCTAAGAAGCGCCCCAACATAGTCTATCTACTTTGTGATGATTTAGGTGTTGGCGATTTGAAGGCATTCAATACAGAAAGCAAGATTCCAACTCCTGCAATGGATCGCTTGGCCGCACAGGGAATGCGCTTCACAGATGCGCATTCTGGATCCGCAGTGTGCACACCGACCCGTTACGGCATCCTTTGTGGACGATATGCCTGGCGGACCAAATTGCAGAACGGTGTACTTGGCGGACTCAGTCCCAGTTTGATTGCACCCAAGCAAACTACAGTTCCAAAGTTCCTCAAAGAAAATGGTTATCATTCCGCCTGCATCGGTAAATGGCATCTAGGGCTCGACTGGAAGAAACAACAAGGCAAGACTGTTTCGGATCTTGCTATCGAAACTGCAGAACAAACACAAAGCGTCGACTTCAGCCAGCCGTTCGAAGCCGGGCCCCTTCAAGCGGGCTTTGATGAGTATTTCGGAATCAGCGCGTCGCTGGATATGGTTCCCTACGTCTATCTTAAAGACAATGCTGTTACGGAAACACCCTCGATCGATCGGTCCTTTGGCATGCGATCCGCCACGGACAAGAGCCAAACACGCGTCGGCCCAGGCTCTCCGTCATTCGCTGCCGAGGATGTGCTGCCACGCTTGACCCTTGAAGCCATCGCTTATCTCGAACGTCGTTCGACCAATCACCGAGACCAACCCTTTTTTCTCTACGTTCCTTTTGCTTCGCCTCATACGCCGATCGCCCCCAGCAAAGACTGGGAAGGAAAGAGCGGTCTGAATCCTTATGCAGATTTCGTCATGCAACAGGATGATTGCATTGGCCGTATCCTCAAAGCTCTTGAACAGTATGAACTTGGCCGGGATACCATTGTTTTCCTTACCAGTGACAACGGTTGTTCACCTCAAGCGGACCTGCCGAAACTTCGCGAAATGGGACACGATCCTTGCCGACCGTTTCGTGGGCACAAAGCTGATATTTTCGAAGGAGGCCATCGTGTGCCAATGATTGTGCGTTGGCCTGGTGTCATCGCTCCGAATACGACGGCGGCTCAAACCGTTTGCTTGACTGACTTGTTTGCAACTGTTGCCGAGTCCATTGGAGTTCCATTGCCGGCTGGTTCCGGTCCCGATAGTTTCAGTTGGCTTTCGTTCTTCAAAAACGCGTCGGCTGCGCAAGTTCGGCCCTCGACAGTTCATCATTCGATCAACGGATCGTTCGCCATTCGCAAAGGACGCTACAAGCTTTGTTTTTGTCCTGACTCAGGTGGCTGGAGTGATCCGAAGCCCAAGGCCAAGCCGAACGTAGACGAGGGACTTCAGCTATATGATTTGGAACAAGATCTTCATGAAACGAAGAATCTTGCAAACGAACTCCCAGATATTGTTGACGAGCTGTCGCTGGAAATGGAACGATGCATTGAAAATGGAAGGAGCACTCCCGGAGCAAAACTCCTCAATGATGTGCCAGTTCAACTCTGGAAACACAACCGACGACGTCAGTCTCTCAAGGATGTGTCGGTGACGATCGGATTTCAATGTCCAAAGCACAGCTAAGTCTTTCAACGCCAAGCCAACGTGCCTCAGTTTTCTCACCTCCATAATGGTGGTAAACCTTCTCACGGGTTTGCAGAGGTTCCTCTCATGTGGAGCACATGCAATATGTACTGGTCGCATCTTGCCAATGATCCGCAACCTGTTCTCGACCGAAGCGACGGTGGCTCGATCTGGCCGGCTGTGGGCGATTCGCTTGTCTCCATTCTGCAAGTTCCAATTGGGTTCGCAAACGTCGCCGTCGGCGGGACTTCTTCGACGCAATGGTCGCCAGACGGTTTATTGCATCCAAGACTGGTACAAGCAGGCAAAGAGCTAGGGGCATTTCGCGCGGTTTTTTGGCAGCAGGGCGAATCGGACGTGATCGAGAAAGCAACTTCAGAAGCCTACATGCAGCGGCTTCTCAAAATTCGAGAATCTGCCGAAACAGAATGGGGAACGAAAAGAAAACCATGGTTTTTGGCCAAGTCGACGTTGCATCCTACCGTATACAACGACCCGTTGTCCGAACATCGCATTCGATCCGCTATCGATGAATTGATCGAACGGCATGAGTTTGATCGCGGACCTGATACGGATATGCTTGCGAATGAAAACCGCGGGCCAGTGGGTTCGCGAAGGCACTTTAACGCCCTGGGGCAACGAAATGCTGCCGCCATGTGGTTCGCTACTCTATTAAATTTTCTGCAGCAACCGACGGCTCCTCATGTGGCGGCGATCGAAGCTTTAGCCGACATGCATTTGCTTGAACCTGCATGGAGCTCACGCATTGTTCATCGAGAGAGCAGCATCATGATGCAACTCGAAAAAGATGGCCCGATCGTAGCGAGACTTGCATATCCAGCAAGCGAGATCCTCTCGATTGAAAAAGCCCAACGCAACCAGACTATCAAAATCGGCATCAGCGGTGATAGTATCTCTACCGGTCTGGACGCTTCTGGCACGACGCGAGCACCGCCAAACCAACCGGGATATCCGGATTTGGTTGCTGCTCAATTGATGAAGAAGTAGGGTTGCGATGTGTTGCTGGACAATCGAGCCGTGAGTGGCTGGAGCATTGAAAACGGAGTGACGGATTTAGACGTTGGAAGTAGGGTCGGCAGAGCCTTGTTCGCCGATGATCGTATTGTGATAAACAAATAAGCCCGCTGGCTTGGCGGAAAATTTAAACGCCGAAATGCTTGGCACTTGGTACAGCAAATTGCTTATGAGATAAACCGGCCCACCGAACGACGGTTGTGCGCTG
>Ga0105049_10004827_pt1 | contig 15797 bp, 4 predicted proteins | sample MAT06_FD_78087 | JGI IMG/M metagenome (GOLD analysis project Ga0105049, IMG submission 78087) | Freshwater microbial communities from Lake Fryxell liftoff mats and glacier meltwater in Antarctica - MAT-06 | ecosystem: Environmental > Aquatic > Freshwater > Ice > Liftoff microbial mat | place... | reverse complement strand
GCTTTGGAACGCAACGCGAGGAGGGTATTCCGTAAATCTTCCGGCACCGTGCCGCCGAGCAAATCGAGTCCCAATGTCGCGAGCGCCGCGGCGAGATCGTTGAATCCTTGATTGCCGAGCGCCAGGCCCCATGCAGCCACCTGTCGCTGGAACCAACCATTGCCGGTGTCTTTCGCGATCTTCCAGAAACTCGGCAACAGGGCGAACAACTCGCCCTCGCGTTTCTCACGGCGCAGATTGTCATACGCCGCCGTGGCGAGGGTCTCAAATCCCGCACCACCGCTCCACAGTTGCGGTTGGCAGACAGTGAAGATGCGCAACAAGGTATTCAATTCATCCGTCGTCAACTGTGGCGGCGTAAGCCGGCTCAGTTGAACACTGTGCGGTGCCGGATAACGCGCCGCCAAGGTTTGCCCGCGATCAAGAAACGTTTTCAGCTTCGCAAACCATTGCTGCCGGCCTGCCGGCGTGTTCACATCGGCCTGATCCAATAAACTGAAGTATCCCGTGGTCACTCCATCCACCCGGGTCGTGCCAAAATAGGACTCGGATTTGGTCAGGAAGGCGGCGCGTTCGGCGGGCCCCGCGTTCAAGGCGCGCTGGATCGCCTCTTCGAAAGCCGGCCGCGAGTAGACCGGCTGGTCATTCTCGTAGCCATAGGGATACTTGGCGAATTCGGCCAACACCTGCGCCGCCACGTTCGCGCCCTTGCGCTGGGCGTCGGTGCTGTAGGACCAAAAGCCGGTATCCACGAACTTCGTTTGGCGGACTTCCTCGACAAACAGGTCGTCCAACGCCGTCTCCACGGGGAACTTCTTGGCCGCGCCGGGGAACTCGTGTCGCAGGAGCCATTGATAGGAAACGGTGCCGCTGGCCGCGTTGTACCGGGTGGGCGACTTGAGCAACACTTTTTGTTCGATCATCTTTTCCAAGACATCGGTATTCGCCTCGCCTTCGATCCACCCAGCGCCACGCCGGGTTTGGCGGAGCCACTGGAAGAGGTCGGGATAGAATTGATTTTTGGCGAGATTGGCGAGCGTCGCTTTGGCGATGATGTCGTTGATCTTCAACGAGCGCGCCTTGTCCGCCGCCGGGAGGGAGGCCCAATTCCAGCCGGGTCGCGAGATCATGAGGGCGTTGAGCACCTCTGTCAGTTCGCGGTTGGGTGTGTTGGGTGCGTACCGGGTGAGTTGATCGGCGAGCAATTCGCAGTGCAAATCAAAGGTGTCGAACTCCGGCCGGTGCGTCATGCAGTAGGCGAGCGTGGCGGCGCCGTAGGGGGTTCGTTTGGAATCGTAGTCGCGGACCTGCGCGTAGAGCGCGCGCACGGCTTCCGTGTATGCCGGGAGATTCTTGGCGCGGATGGCGAGCGTGGCTTTGACAAGATTTTGACAGAGGGGCGTCGGCGCTTTGGCCGGGTCGGGCAGGCGCGATTCGAGCGCTTGTTTGAGTGCCTCTTCCACCGACGCGACCGGCGCGGCGGCTGTCTCGGCGGCTTTCACTTTGGCAGTGGCATCCGCGGCGGCCTTGGTGAGGTCGGGAATTTGTTTTTCGTTTTTGGCCGCTTGCGCGGTGGTCAGCGCTTTGGCGGCGGCGGCTTCGACGCGTTTTGCTTCGTCGAGGACGCGGCGCAACTGTTCGGCCCACGGCCGGAATTCCGCTTGGACCGGCCCGAAGACGGCGCGGCGTTGATCGTCGGTATAGGGCACCCAGTCGAGGGCGCGGAGGTGGGTGGGCAGTTGCGGTTTGTCGCCGGTGCGCCAGGCGTTCAGGAGATAATCCCGCGCGGCGTCAGGATGAAAGAGGGCAATGGGCGATTTGGCCACGAGTTCCGCGCCGTAGCGCGCCATGAGTTTGGGGAAGTAGTCAGCGGGTAATTTCTGGGCGTCCGCGCGAGGGAAGCCGGCAAAGACCGGCCAGATTTGTTGCGCCAGCAACGTCGTGGGCGCGGTGAACGGCAGATGCCATGTTTCCTTTTGGATCAGATGTTGGACGCTGCCCCACAGGTCGCCACCGACGGCGAGGGAGTTGATGACGGCGGCGCGGTCGGCACGGACGCCTTGGAGAAACTCGGTCTGTTTCTGAAACACCGCGAGATCGTTGGTCTGGGTGATGAACGACAAGGTGACGGTGCCGGGCGCGCGACGGAACAAAACTGCGTTCTGGCTGCCAAGTTCGATCCACTGCGCCGGGCTGGCCCAGCGGTCTTGCATGAATTGTTCGCGGTCGGCATCGGCGAGTTTGCCGAAGGCATAGACGTACAGGTCGCGTTTGGGGGCGAGTTGACGATTGGCTTCGGCGTCGTTGTACCGTTGGAATCCGCCGGAGAGCACCGCGAAGATGTCACGCGCTGTTTCGAGCGTGGGCACGGCATCCAGATACGCGCGACCGGCGGTGGCGACCGCCGCGAAATCTTTCTCGAGCGCTGCGGCTTCTTTACCGGCGGCGCCGGCTTTGAAGGCGAGATGGGCGGTGTAGAACTGGAACTTCGCCATCAGGTGCGGACTGTTTCGAATCAGCGGGCCGAGCCGGCGACAGTGGGGCAAGGCTTCGTAGTGAACCGGCAGGGCCAGGTTGATTTCGCTGAGGAGCCATTCCAGATGTTCCCAATACCAGCGCCGTTCGATCTCGAGCGGCAGTTTGTCGCTGAAAACCGTGGCGAGCCAACGGGCGACCGCCGGCACGTCTTTGCGTTCGCGCGCCGTCGTGAGGTACCAATGATCATAGCGCCGGGCCGCGAGGGATTGCCGCAACGGCTCGCCAAACTCGCTCATGAACCGGTAGGCGTCATCGCCGGCGCCGAGGAAATCAATTTGGATTCGATAGAAGCGGCCGGCGGCTTCGGAGGCCTCCGGTCCACTCGGTGCCGCGCGCAGGTATTGCCGGTAGCGGGCGGCGGCGGCGCGCAGATCACCGGCAAGCTCGGCGTTTTCGGCAGCGAGCCGCAGCAGCGCCGGGGCGACGTTGGGTGTTTGCGCAAGATAGACCCGGATCGCGAGCGAGGCGGCGTAGGGCCGGTTAAGTTGATGGCTCAATTGGAGCATCCGCACCACGTCTTCGGGCGCGACCAGGCCGGGATTTTTTTGCACACGCTCGACGAGGGCGGTGAACGCTTGTTCCTGTTCGGCAGCCGGCGGGGCCGCGAAGACCGGGATGGTGCCGAGGAGGACGAGGGAGAGAATCAGGCGGAGAGGTGACATTAGTTGGTGGCTCCCTTCTTCAGGCGGGCTTCGATTTGGGGCATGATCTGTTTCGCTTTCTCGGCAAACGAGCTTTCGGGGTATTCGAAAAGCAGTTTGGCGCATTTGTCGTGGGCTTTCGGCAAATCTCCCGAGCGATACGCGACGAGCACCCACTTCAGCAGCATGGCGTCGAGGAACGTGGCATCGGGATAGTCTTGGAAGATTTGTTCGAGCAAGTCATTGGCTTGCGCGTAATCCTTGGTTTCGACGTGGTAATCCACCAGCTTCGCCAGCGCGGCTCCCGCAAACGAGCTGTTGGGGAAACGCTCGGCAACCTGTTTGTAATACGGAATGGCTGCGTCGCGGCGCGAGTTGGATCGCTCCACCGCCTCGGCGATGCGGAATTGGGCTTCGGCTTTGACGGTGGATTTGGGCAACGCGAGGATTTGATTAAACACGGTAATCGCTTCTGTGTATTCCTTGTTTTCCATTCGCACCATGGCGATGCCCATCAATGCCTGATCCGCAAATGGCGAATCCGGATAGAGCCGGTTAAAGAGATTGCAGGTGGCCATGGCGCTGCCGTAGTCGTCCGCCACGAGATGCAATTCCCATTTCAGCTTGAAAGCGGCCTGACGCAAATCGGTGGGAATCGGTGCCCGGCTGCGGATGATGAAGTCGACACGCTCCAAACCTTCGATAGTTTTTTCCTTCGCGCCCTTGATCAAACCCATGCTCTTGAAAATGCGACCGAGTTCGAGGAACGCGGTGCCTTCCACGAGATTCTTGCGGGAACGAATGATGGGATCGAACACCACGTCCTGCGACGCGCGGGGGCGATTATCAATCTCGCCGGACACGCGGAGCTTGGCTTGGACTTCGCGGGGCGTTTCGCCTTCGATGTGCAACTCGTCCGCATAGATGACGATGATTTCATCGGTGAGCGCGCAGGACAACACATCGTCGGTCTGGTTGGGATTGGCGTCGGATTGCGCCACTTCAATGCGCAGACTGCCGCCGAACTGGCCGGTGTGCACCGGCGCGGCACCGAGTTCGGTCAGTTTCAGTGTCACTTGATCGCGGATCTTGTATTTTTGTTCTTCCGTCTGCAGGAGCTTCTGCAAATCCACGCCCTTGACGGCAACCGATTCCGCCTCGTCGCCATCGTCCTTGTGCCGCGCCACCACCGTGACCGTCGCGGTGTCAGCGGCGTCGGAAACATCCAAGTCCACATCCTGCAACAAGACGAACAACGGTTGATCGAGAAACGCCGCATGCGCTTGGGTCTCGAAATCGCCCAGCGTGAACGTGATCGCCCCGGTCGAAACAACTTTCACCTTGGACTCCCGCGGGATACTCCGCGCCCCGGACTGGTCATTCGCATCCACATACCGCACGGTGATGACGTCGCCCCCGACCACCTGTAACGTGTTGTCACCCGGCTTGGGCGGCGCGACGGCGGTGGGCATGGAGCTGATGAAGACCGCGCCGGCACCGCCGAGCGGGGCGCAATCGACCGTCTCCCGGTCGCCGCGCACGGTGCTGAGCGTCACGCTGACCTTCTGACCTGCGCCCACCAAGACCGGCAAATCCGCATCCGTGACTTTGACATAGAAGCGCCGGCCCGCTTCGACATATTGCACCGTCGGGCTGTCCGGATCCACAAATGTGCCCACCATCGAGAGGGCTTCGATGGCCTTTCCCCAGTTGGCCTGCGCGAAATGGCAGAGGCCGATGTAGTAATACGCTTGGTTCGCCCAGACGGAATTCGGGAAATCCGTGGTGATCTTGCGCAAGATCGGAAAGGCTTGGCCGAACTGGCGCGTCTGGAAGTAGGCCACGCCGATCAGATACAAGCCCTCCAAATACAACTCGCGGTCGGCACTGCTCAACTCTTCGTCCGGCTGGTCGAGCGCACGGAGATTGGTGAGATAGTTGATGGCGCGCGGTTGGTCGCGCACGGCGATATAATGTTTGCCGAGCACGAGGTACGCTTGAAACCGGATGCGGCTCTTGGGGTATTGCTCGATGACGGTTTCGAGCATCTTCACGCCGCGGTCGGCTTCCTGCGCCAATAACAAATCCTGCGCGCGATCGAGTAGACGCTTGGCTTCCAAATCGCCTTCGCTCAAGCCGGCACCGGACCGGGTGCGCGCCTCGCGCGTGGTTTGCGCGGAGCCGGGCAACGTCGCCACCAGCACCAACACCATGACCGCCAGATACCATCGCTTATTCTGCATCGACGCCTCCATGAATTCGCAACACGCCCAATCGTGCCAACGCCAAGTGCGCCGCGCTGGATTGGGCACTTTTCGGATATTTCTTCATGACGCCCCGCAACGTCGCCACCTGCTGCGTGCGGTCGCCCCGGTCACTGTACACGTTGGCAATCCGCATCGCGGCTTCGGGAGCTTGGTCTTGGAAAAAGTTTTCGATCTCGCGCAACTGGGCTAACGCTTGATCGGATTTTTTCACCGCCAAATAACAATCCACGATCCGCCACAAATTCTGGGGCGGATTATCCACGGCTTGGTACGCGACGATGGCTTCCTCAAACTTGCTGGCCGACTGCAACATCTCCGCCTTCATCCAATACGCTTCCTTGGATCGAGCGGGGATGCCGGCCATCTCGTTGGCCAGCGGCAGCCCCTTGGCCAGATTCCGTCGCGCATGATAACAACGCAACAACTCCATCCGCCCGAGTTCCTTGTCGGAGATGTACTGACAGACCAGTTCCACCAGACTCTCGTCCCGCGACCAGAAATACCGGGCGAGGTTGACCTTTTCACCGTCGGACATTTTTCCGAGCGGCAACTTCGTGAACGCATTTTTGGCCATACCCACATCCCGCACCTGCTCAAACAAAATTTGCATCAACTGCTGAATCTGCGGCGCCGTCATCTTGGCGAAGTCCAGTTTGCCGTAGTATTCCTGCGCCTTCGGTTTGATTTCCGCGAAGAAGCTCAACCACCGCAAGACCCGATTATAATCTTCTGCTTTCTCCAACCGTTTGAACTGCTGATCCATCCGCTCCACCCACTTCGCCTGATCGTTTTCATACGCCCGGCGGTACCCGGCCAGATCAATTTGAAAATCATCCCAATCGAGAAACTTTCCTTCCATCATGCCCGACCAGTAGCGGTAATACTTGTCCCGCGCGTCTTTCTCCGTGTCGGGGAACGAACCGTGAGAGCTGATGGCCCCGCGCACCCGGCCCCAGTAATTCTGCTCGGAGGGCTTGCCGGGCGAACCCTCAAACGTCTCGGCTTTTTCATAAAACGCCCAGAGCTTCTCTTGATCCGGCAGTTGCCGCACGTAATACCACACCACCCGGGCAATGGCCGCGTTGGCCACTGCGGAATTCTTGCGCCGAAATTCGAGCGCCGCCTGCTCGTAATATTTCACCCCTTCCGCCGGCTTGCCTTGCTTGAAAAAGTTCTCCCCCAACCGCATCAACGCCCCGGCCGCCAAGAAGTGATGCTGATAATCCTCATCGCGCACCATCTCCACCCACGCCTTGATCGCCGGCTCGATGTCCCCGTTCTCCCAGTGACAGATCCCTTGGTGGAACAACGCCGCCGCCGCGTAGTTCACGGCGTTGGGAAAATAATCGAGCACTTCGGCGTACGTCTTGATGGCATCGAACCGTTTCAGATCAAGTTCCAGACTGCGGCCCTTCCGCAAAATCGCGTATGCCGTCGCCTGCGACTTGGGATACTCCAACAAGAACGCGTCATACCCGGGCGCCGCTGAACGATAGTCCCTCGCAGCGAAAGCGCGATCCGCCTTCGACAACAAATGCGCTTCAAACGTGTCCAGCCGGTTGAACTCGTCTGCGGCAATCGTCACCTCTTGCCCGTGGACGGCCAACCCGGCCCACCCTAAGACACCAGCGACGAGACTGATGAAAATTGCTCTCATGAAATCGGCTGCTATTTGGACACCCACCCACCCCCAAGTATTCGATCTTAATAACCCATAAGCACTCGCAACCACCACACCACTGATATGTATATGCGTCAACCAGTCGCAATCCTACATCTCACCCATAAGACTCGCACATCCTGTCAGACCACGGTTCCTCTGTAATCAAAAATCTAATTCGTATTTTGAGACTTGCAGACCCAGATAAAATCCATATAACACGGTCACGCGGCAAATCAATCCACTTCCCGGTATCGTTATGAAAAAAATCGTTACCCTGTTTCTGCTCACTACTTGCTTCCTGCACAGCCTCATACCGGCAACGGCCTTGGCGGCTCCCCGTTTGGAGCCAACCCCTACCGGCATCATCGTCGAAACCGACCGCTTCCGCGCCGTGATCCACGCCGGCGTCATCACCGGCTTTCTCAACAAGCTCACCGACGAGGAGTATTTGGATCGCTACGCGGATCTCAACAAGGTCATCCCCCATCTTCCCGGCGGTCTGGGCACCCAGACGACCGACGCGGAACGCGAGTCAGCTTTCAACCTCTACAAGTGGCCGTGGTGGGAACATCCCGCCCAATCCACCTGGCCCAGCCATCATGCGCCATCGGCAGCGAGCAAGTGCGCCGTTACCCTCAAAGGTGACCGCTCCGCGACGATCGTTTATACCGGCTTGACCGATGGCTCGAAATCTTATCCCGACGAAACGCTGACTCTCGAAGTGACCGTGGATACCGAAACCGGCGATCTGCTGGTGACGCCGATCGCCAAGAGTCCGCGCGCCGGGGTGTATTCGAGTTCGTTGGCCATCGCGCCGCTCGGGCCGGCCATCACGGCGGAAGCTCCGATCTTCGACGGCGTCCGGCTCGACCGCAATATGCAGCCGATGCTGTGGGTCAATCAGTGGGGCGGTTATTGGGATTATGGTTTCCTCGCGTTCAACGGGTACAAGCAAGGCGCGGTGGCGGTTTGGTGTCAGGACGCGGAATTGAAGCACTACAAGTATCTGCATTACCTCATCAACCCCGAGGGGATCAGTTTTTCCCTGACCGCGTTCAATATTCCGCCCTTCGACAAGTTGCAGGAAGCCGGCACGATCACGTGGCGGTTTCAGGCGTTTGAGAAAGGTTGGAGCCAGGCCGTCGCCCGGTTCCGCGATTGGCGGTTGAAAAACGTGAAGATTGCCCCCCGTCCCGACTGGGCGAATCAGATCAGCTTCGTCAACGGCGGCGTCAACGCCGGCAAGATGTGGGTGGGTTTGTTGGATACGTACTTCGGCTCCAATAATCTCGACCGGACGATCACCTTCGCCGCCACAATCCGCGAGGAAGGCTTTGACAAGAACCACGCCAACAACACGCCGTACAAGAATTTCAAAGAGGACATGAAGTACTGGCAGGAACGCGGCCCGAAGTTGATGGCGTATCTTCAGCCGATGATCATGTGGGGCGCCAAGGTCGAAGGCGATCGGCAACAAGCCGCCATGGTCGCTCACAAACTGGCCGATACAATCTCCGTCTTCCAAAAGCCGGGTGAAGCCAAATCGGTGATGTACATTGACCAACATCATCTGGGTCAGCCGGTGTGGCAACGCTGGTTTTTGGATTGGGTGAAAGAGTACATCCAAGATTACGGCGCGGACGCGGTTTATCACGATCAGTCGTATCATTGCCCGGTGGATGCGCGCGGGCTGGCCATCGGCGGCATGACGAGTGTGCAGGGCATGGCCGACTATTTCTACAAAGCCCAAACCGAAAGTCCGAATTCGCTCCATGGTACCGAGCACATGACCGAGGTCAATAACGTCGGCGCCTCACTCGGCATCGGCAGCGGCATTCTCTGGGGCACCGCCGAGAGCATGCGCAAACAACGCATTGACCATCCCTCCCCCATCAGCAACGCCCTCCACTGGCCGAACGGCGCACTCTTCTCCTTCCCGCACTACTCCCAAATTACGCACGGAAATTTGGAGCGCATCCACTGGGGCCTGAACATTTCCGAAGGCCGCGGCGAACTCGCGTATGCCGCCCTGCAAAGCGCCGACGCCGCCCGCACCACCGGCCTCGCGAACGAACGCTGGCTGGATGTCGTACGCAGCCACACTTTCGTCAACAAGGGCCTCCGCGCCGTGTTCCCGGAAGACTGGGATCGCAACGTCCTCAGCTACTTCAAAGGCGCCAAAGGCGAAGATGTGCGCTACCTCAAAACAGCATGGGGATCTGCTTTCGTCGAGATCGCCGGCGGCAAGACCAACCTGATCTACGGTCGCATCCACGGCACCCCGTACGCCCAAGTGGACGGCGGCATCTTCGGCTGGCCGCTCTACAACGCCAACGGCCCCGCCGGCCTCAACCCCAGCCGCTATTATGTCCTCGATCCAAAACTCAGCCGGCCGACCGCGTATTTCTCCTCGAACAATCAGTTCTCGCCGAGCCTCTATGAGGGCTTCGTCGAGGAAGGTTTCGCCACCGACCAGTTCGCCTATCTCAAAATCAAACCACGCGCGGAGTTGCTCGACATCATCCGGTACGATTCGGTCCTCTTGCATGCCGCGGCAGCTCCCCAAGCGGTCTATCTCAACGGCAAACCGGTCAAGGTCGAGCCAGCGGGTGCCGGCCAGTGGAAGATTTCGTTTGAGCTGACTGGCGCAGCTTCGATTGTCGCGATTCTCAAAGATCCGCCCGCCGATGTGCCGGCCAGTTCGAATGCGGTCACCCGGGTCGTCGGACGCGATTGGGCTGTGGATCAGTTTCTGCCTGTTGCCGGCACGACCGCCACCGGCGGCCCCAGCATCACGCTCATGCCACTCCGCGCACCGGCGGACCAAGGGGAAGGCAAACTGGAAGTCACCGTCACCGCGCGATCCGCCATTGAGCGGATTGATTTCAATGGCGCCACCCAACCGATCCTCACCGATGTCCAAAAAAACCTCGCGAAAACCGTCGTCGTCCTCCCCCTGAAAGCGGGCGAAACCGGCTTATTGACGGTCTATGCCGCTGCCGGCGCGACGGTGAACAGCCAGTGGGTTCCGACTGCTCCCCCCGCTTCAGCCAAGTAAAACAAAGGGCTTCCGGCCAAGCACGTCAGACGAATCGTGCTCGACTTGCAGGAGGAATTGACCGACAAGTATGCCCAGTTGCCCTTCTGTGAATTCGTGGTTGCATACGTTCGTGTCGTTCAACTTTAACTTGGATTCGTCGTACTGAAATAAACATGAAACAGTTTTTCTCCATCCTGCGTCCTCCCTCACCGCGTCTCGATGCAACGCTGATCGGATAGATCAGCCAGTTGATTAAAGGTTATCGCTTGCGCGCAACCCGTCGGTGTCCCCACCTGTTGGCAGGGGGAAATGGTACAACTTTTTGGTCACAGCCAAAATGTTGGCTGTGGTTTTGTCTGGTCGTTTTCTTCGCGCTCCCCAGCGTCGCGCACGCCGGCCTCAACGACGGGTTGACGGCGTACTGGAATTTTGAAAGCAACCTGGTGGATCAAGCCCACGGGGTGGTGGGCACAGCGAGCACGACCGCCAACAACCTGACGTTTCAGGGCACCAACGCCGGCTACACGGCCAATGGCAAAGTCGGCGCCGCTTACCGGGGCAATGGGGGCAACGGCTACGCGCAGACAGCCGACTCCGTGGATTTGGAAGCCAGTGGGAACAATCTCAGCTTTTCCGTCTGGTTCCGGGTTGCGGCATTCGATACCACGAATCAAACCTTGTTGGCCAAGGGTGTCGCCAACAACTACCGGATCCAACGCGAGGAGCTAAACAATAACGTCAGAGCCGATCCCGGCGGGGTCGGCAGCGGCGGTCTGAACGTCAATGACGGCCAGTGGCATCACATCGTTTACATTCACCATGCCGCCACCGGCGGCGCGTTGTACCTCGACGGCAACCCCGCCGGCACCAGCGCCGTGCAGTCCCTCAGCGACTCGCCGACGCTCTTCATGATTGGGCAGAACCCCGCCTTGCTCAACCGGGCCTGGCGGGGTGACATTGACGAAGTGGGTATCTGGCGGCGTGCCCTGACTGCGGTCGAGGTCGCCCAGCTTTGGAACGGTGGTAATGGCATCACGCTACCCATTCCCACCACCCCGGTAGCCCAGAACGACGTGTTCACCATGAATCGCCTCCGAAAAGCGCGCGTGCTCGTCCTGCAAAATGATAGTGGCAGTTTGGATCCCGCCTCCGTGGAAATCTTGACCGGACCGTCGTTTGGCACCGCCACACCCTCAGCAACCGGTGCCGTCCAGTACCAACACACCACCGGCTCGCCCGCCAGCGATACGTTCACCTATCGCGTCCAAGGCACCACACCCGGTCTCTCCTCCACCGCCACCGTGACGGTGAACTTCGTCGCGAACACCCGGTACGATTCCGATTTTGCGCAACTACCGGCCACACCACCGGCGACGGCGATTTCACTGGTGGATGCGTTCCCGGGCATCACGTTCGCGCAACCGACCGAGTTCACGAAGGTTCCCCAGACCAGAGCCATTCTCGTCAACGAAGCGAGTGGCCGCATCCAAGCCATTCACGACACCACCGCCCCGACCAAGGCCCTCGTGCTGGATATCGCCGCACGGGTCTGGAACGACAACAACGAACGCGCCCTCAAAGGGATCGCCGTTCACCCCCAATGGCCGTTGCAGCCGTACATCTTTGTCGGCTACAACGCGACCAACGGCAATGCCCGGCTCTCCCGTTTCACTGCCACCTCCACCTCCCCCATTCTTTTCGACCCAGCCTCCGAGCTGATCGTCGTGGATCAAACCTGCAACGATGGCTTCCACTCCATCGGTACACTCGTGTTTGGCCCCGATGGCTATCTTTACTGTTCGTTTGGTGACGAAGGCACGCAGGAAGACGGCCACAACAACAGCCAACACATTGACCGCAATTTCTGGTCGTGCATCATCCGGATTGATGTGGACAGTGACCCGGCCAACCTTGATCCGAACCCCGACCCAACGGTCGTGGACCCGGAAACGGGAATTTTACCGGCCGGCCAAACGAACAACGGCAACCTGCGCATTCCCCGGCTCGCTGGCGCCGGCGTCACCAACGGCCCGGCGCACTACAAAGTGCCGCGGTCGAATCCCTTTGTCGCGACGAATCTCGGCGGCCCGTGGAATGGCACATTCAATGGTCGCGCACTCGACCCGCAGGCCGTCCGCACCGAGATCGTCGTCACCGGCCTGCGCAATCCTTGGCGGTTTTCGCCCGAAGACAACAACGGTGACGGCATCGTGGACGAAATCGTAGTGGGTGACGTGGGCCGAAGCTCGCGCGAAGAAGTCACGTTCTTCGCGCCGGGTGGAAACGGCATGTGGTCCTGGCGCGAAGGTGACTTACCCGGAGTGCGCACCGGTCAAAACCTCAATGGCGCAGCGGAAGCCAACGCCACCAACCCCACCGCTCCCACGTGGGCGTACACCCGCGGGAGCGGCCCCCATCAAGGGTTCTCTGTCATCGGCGGATTGGTCTATCGCGGGGTCGCCTACCCGGAACTCGTCGGGAAATACATCTGCACCGACTTCGTGTCCGGTAATATCTGGGCATTGCAACGCACCGCCGGCGCGCCCAACGTCGTGCGACTCGCCGGCAAAACGGCGTTAGTCGCCATTGCTCTCGATCCCGCCACGGACGAACTGTTGTTCGCCTGCCGCTCCGATGGAAAAATTTATCGGCTCAAAGTCGGCGGCGACATCAGCTACTTCCCCCCCACGCTCACCGATGTGAATTTCTTTGCCGATCTCGCCACGCTCACTCCCAATCCCGGCGGCGTGCCGTATGACGTGAACCTGCGGTTCTGGTCTGACTACGCCAAAAAACAGCGTTGGTTCCTCGTACCGAACACCGCCGACCTGTTGCATTTTTCCCCGGCCGATCCTTGGACCTATCCGAGCGGCATGATCTGGGCGAAACATTTCGACATCGAACTGGTCCGCGGCAATCCCGCTTCGGCCCGCCGGCTGGAAACCCGGTTCCTCGTAAAAAATGCCGGCGGTGCCTACGGTGTGACTTACAAATGGAATCACATCACGGACGGCCAACCGCAAACCGAAGCCACCCTGGTGGAGTCCGCCGGCGAATCGCTCGATCTCCCAATTGATCAGGACAACAATCCCCTGACCCCCGCGATCACCCAGACATGGCGATTTCCCTCACGTTCCTCCTGTATGACGTGTCACAACCCCGACGCCGGCACCTCCCTCTCTTTCCACACCGCGCAACTCAATCGCACCGGCACCATGCAGGGTGTGAGCGGCAACCTGTTGAACGTCCTCGACCAACTCGGCTACCTCGACGCGCCCCCCGCCAATCCGGCCACGCTCCCCAAACACGTTCGCCCGGATCAAGTGGAATACTCCCTGCAAGCGCGCGCCCGCTCGTGGCTGGACGTCAATTGCGCTTACTGTCACCGGGGCGCCAGCGGCAACGCGCCTCCTTCTTGGGATGGACGACTCAAGAAAACAATCGCCGAAACCGGCCTGATCTACGGCTATTCCCTCGGCGGCGTGAACGATGTCAACGACCGCCTCATCGTGCCCGGCGACTCCGAGCACTCCATCATCAAACACCGCATCGCCGAGACCGGCGGCTACACCCGCATGCCGCCTCTGGCCTCGGAAACGGTGGATGAAGAAGGCACCCAGTTGATCACCGATTACATCAACCAAGAAGCCTCCAGCCTCGTCACCTACCAACAGTTTCGACAATTATACTTTGGCGACCTCACCTCGCCTACGGGCGAACCCGACGCCGATCCCGATGGCGACGGAATCAGTAACCGGATGGAATGGCTGACCCGCACCAACCCCACCAACAGCAACGACCGTTGGCAACCGACCTTGAACGTGACCGGGAACACCCTGACCATCGAAGTGCCGGGTCTCGCCAATCACAGCGTCACCATCTGGAAATCCACCAACCTCGCAACGTGGACTCTCTGGAACGTCCCCGACAACGATGGCATCCCGATGAATCCCCTCTTCCTCCATCAATTCAGCGAAACCATCACTGGCGACCGCGGCTTCTTCAAATTCGGCATCACGGAACGCTGAGGTCGTCAGCCACGGCTCAAAGTAAGTTCTTTTTTTTCGCAACAATTTGGTAGTGTTTGTGCCGGCACCAAACCCGCCCACGATGAAGCCCCACTTCGCCCATCAACTGACACCCGAGAGTCTGTCCTTCGAGACTGCCGATCTCACGTTCGCTCACGGCAGCCCGTCCGCCACAAACTGACGCTCGCCAGCGCAACCAGTCCCAATCCATCACCCTGAACATCGCCCCCGGCAAACAGAAGCGCCCATGACAATCCGCATCACCGCCGACCCCCTCAGCGCCCGGCCCTTCCACGGCTTCGGTGTCCAAGCCGACCCCATCTTCCTGCACCCAGACGCGTCGCAATCTGGCATTACACCGGCTGATCTCACACTCGTGGAAACCCGGCTGCGCGTCCTGCGGCCGGCCAACGCGCGACTGTTTGTGGACGTGCGCTGGTTTCATCCGGCTCTTGATGGCACGACGTACGAATGGAACCACCCCAACTACCAACATCTCCTCCACCAATTACGCGTGCTAGAATCCCTCGGCACCGCCGTCAACCTCGTCCTCTTCGAACCGCGCACGCCGGTCGATCAATTACCCCGCTTGGCCGAAGCGATGATGATCCTCCTTCGCCGGTTGCTCGACACCGAGGGCGTCGGCGCGGTGCGCTGGCTGACCTTGTACAATGAGCCGGACAGCCAGTTCGTCCACGACTCCCCCCTCGCCCGGGAAATCTTTGCCAAGGACTACGACACCCGCAAACGCTGGGATGATTTTGTGAACTGGAGCCGGGCGACCCACGCCCTCCTCCAACGCCACGGGCTGTACCCCCGAATCCGCCTCGCCACCCCCGATTGCGTCTGGGGACATCCGATGCGCGTCGAACGCCTGAAGCTGGCTGTGCGCGACCTCGGCGACCTCGACGTGACGTATTCGTACCACCACTACAATCCCGAATGGCCGGCGTTCTACACCTCGCCGCTCTACGCCTACCCCGGCATCGAAGCCGAGACGCGGCTCTTTCGCGAACTGGTCGGTCCCGACCGCGAACTCATCATCTGGGAAACCAACGCCGCCGGCCAACATTTCAACCATCTCTCCCCCGGCGTTGGCCCGCATGGCGAAGACCTCCTCGGCTCCCTCGCCAACGCCGTGGACTTCACCGCCAAAATCTTCACCATGCTCAACCACGGCGTGGACGGCCTCTGTCTCTGGTGCCTCAGCGACGGCGTCTATCTGCCCTTCGTGAAACCACACCACGTCATGGAATTTGGCCTCTGGCGCGACAAACCCCACGGCTGGGAACCCCGCCCCTACTACTACTATTTCGCCGCCCTCACCCACGCCTTCCGTCCCGGCGCGCAACTACTCCGCGTCACAGACACCAACACCCTCGCCGCGCGCCACGCCGACTCACTCACCGTCGCCATTCTCAACCCCACCGCCACCGAGCGACACATCACCGCGGAATTCCCCACCACCCGCCCCGGCACACGCCTCGTCGTGCGACCCGGCACCTTCCCGACAACCGACCGGCTCCCCGTAACCGATACCACGCCATTCCCCGCACCATCTGGCCCACTGGAATTGCCGATGGCGGGACAAGAACTCAGCATCTTCACATTCCCTGAATG
>Ga0105049_10004826_pt1 | contig 15798 bp, 11 predicted proteins | sample MAT06_FD_78087 | JGI IMG/M metagenome (GOLD analysis project Ga0105049, IMG submission 78087) | Freshwater microbial communities from Lake Fryxell liftoff mats and glacier meltwater in Antarctica - MAT-06 | ecosystem: Environmental > Aquatic > Freshwater > Ice > Liftoff microbial mat | place... | reverse complement strand
GGTGTCCGGCTGCGCCGAACCGCTCGCCGTCCCCGCTCGCGCGCGCAGGCGCACCCGGGGGATTGTTGTTCGCGGACTCCGTCCGCTACGCCTGCCAGGGCCTCGGCCGGCCCTGGACCCGCACCGATGCGGTTTCCCGTGTCCATTGCTGATGCGGTGTCCACCCGCTTTGCCGGCTTCCGGCCACCAGTCATCCCCATAGCCTGCGACCCCGAGGTCCGCCGATGAATGCCGCAAAATGGATGTTGCTGATCGTCACCGCCGCGCTGCTGATCTACATGGCGGTCGACCGCTGGCGTCAACCGCAGCAATTGCAGCGGGTCAGCCAGAGCGTCGATCGACTGGAACTGGCACTGCAAGAATTGTCGCGCACGCAGAGACAACTCGCTGAGGCGATGGCCAAACAACCGGCGGTGATCCCGCAGGGCAACCAGCCGACCACCACGACGGTGCAGGCCTCGGTCATCGATCCGACGGTGCAGGACGGCAACCCCAAGCTGGGCGTCAACTTTCTGATGCCGTATGATCGCTCGCACTACAACCCGAAATGGCAGGGGGGCACGCTCAAGGCGTTCGGGTCGACGCCACGTGGGCTCAATCCGCTCACCGACAATTCCTCTACCAGCAAAGATGTGCACTCGCGTTGCAACGACAGTCTGTGCGAACGTCCGGCGAAACATCCCGAGCAGTGGAGTGCCAATCTCGCCGAGTCGGTGATCATCAGTGACGATTACCAAACCTATACCTTCACCCTGCGCAAAGGTGTGCGGTGGCAGCGACCGACCATCGCCAGTCAGGCGAAGTATGCCTGGTTGGCCAAGGATGTGCCGTTGACGGCCGCGGATTTCAAGTTCACGCTCGATTTGATCCTCAACCCCGCAGTCGACTGTCCGGCGCTGCGCAACTACTACGAAGATGTCGAGCGGGTCGAAGCCCCGGACGATCACACGCTGATCGTGCGCTGGAAGCGCAAGGTCTACACCAGCCTCAGTTTCAGCATGGGCCTGTCGCCGCTGCCTCGTCACATTTATGGCCATACTGCCGACGGCACACCGATCGCACCGGAACAGCAGGGCGTCGCCTTCAACAAACACTGGTTCGATGAGATCAGCGGCGTGGTCGGTGTCGGAGCGTTCATCTTCGAAGGGTATGAACCAGACAAGGTCATGCGTTTCCGTCGCAACCCCGATTACTGGGGCGCGCCGCTGCATTTCGATGTCATTGAGCTGAATCTGGAAGTGAAGAAGGACGATGCGCAACTGATCGCCTTCAAGAACGGTCAGGTGCAAACGTACGGTCTGACGCCACTGCGTTACAAGTCCGAGATCCTCGACCACAAGGAGCCACGTTTCGCGGCGCTCGACCCCAAGGATCCCAAGGCCGGACGAAAGGGCGAATTGGCGTGGGAACGCTTCATGGCGCTCAACTTCAGCTACCTGGGTTGGAACATCCGTCGTCCGCTGTTCAGCGATAAACGTGTACGTCAGGCGATGAGCCATGCCTTCCCCAAGGAACGTATCATCAACGAGGTGTTCTTCGGCCTTGGCCAAGCGATTCTGACCGATGTGCATCCGGATAACCAGTACGCCAACAAGGCGGTGAAACCCTACGCTTTCGATCTGGAGCGCGCCAAAGTGCTGCTCGCGGAAGCCGGCTGGAGCGACAGCGATGGCGATGGCACCCTCGACAAAGTAGTCGACGGCAAACGCCTGCCGTTCCGCTTCATCATCAAATACTACTCCGACAGCCCGGAATGGGACAACACGCTGTTGATTTATAAAAACGAACTGCGGCGCATCGGCATCGACGTTGAGCCCAAGCCCTTCCAGTGGAAGGAACTGATCCGAGTCTATGAGGACAAGGACTTTGATGCCGTGGTCGGTGGCTGGCGCATGGACTGGGACATCGACTACTACCAGCTCTGGCATTCGACTCAGGCCGATGTGCAGGGCGGCAGCAACCACTGCGGTTTCAAGAACGCCCGCGTCGATGAACTAGCGGACAAGCTGCGCGCCACCTTTGAAACTTCGGAACGCATCGCCATCGCCAAAGAGATCCAGGCGATCATTCATGAAGAGCAGCCGTACACCTTCTTCCGTAGCGGCGAGGGCATTTTTGTTTGGCAGAATCACGGCAAGGAAGCGACGGACCTCTACCTTAAGGGGGTGACCATCGGGCTAGATACGCTGCATCCGTTGGTGAACCGTTCGGCTGCGTCTTGGCATTTCCGCGAATGAAGGCGATGACAGCGGTGCGAGGTGCGAGGTGCGAGGTGCGATGCGGATGCCCAATTGGGATCGGCGGGCGCGGCAGATGGGATATCGAGGTGTTGGACGGTGATGGTGAGAGGTCTTTAACCTCGCACCTCGCACCTCGCACGTCGCACAACGAGCGTAGCGAGTCCTGAACGATGCTGGCCTACGTCATCCGTCGTCTGCTGCTGATGATCCCGACTTTTCTCGGGATCCTCATCATCAACTTCGTGGTGCTGCGCCTCCAGGGGCCGACGTTGGTGGAGCAGATGCAGGTGTCGGGTGGTATGGGCGAAGGTGCAACCGCCGGAGGCGGTGATCGCAAGGTCCAAGGTGCGGCCAAGGACGTAGAAAATTACCTCGACCGTTTCCGCCGCGCCGGCAACGATCTGCCCGCGATTATCAATCTGCGCGGCTTTCATGATGCAGGCGACTACGCTGGCTGGCTGCGTGACACCATCGCCAATGGCCGGCACAAGGACACGCCCAGCAAACGTAACCGTCTGGAAAAAGAACTGTGGCTCGCTGGGCCGCAGGCAGTCGTGCCGTTGGTGGCGGTACTGGCGGACAAGGCCAACGTCGACATCCATATCCTGGCGGCGCAGGCGCTGACCTACTGCGCTTACATCACGCTCAATCCCCGTGATCTCTCTGGCATGCCTAGCGCAGAGCTGCAACGCATCCAGCAACGCAACGAGACCCTGCGCAACAACCGTATCCTGCACCTCAATACGCGTGAAGCCGGCGTCACAGTAGTTGATCCTAAGGCGGCAGAAAAACGTGCGGTGTTGTTGGCGTTGTTTGCTGAGCCGCAGACCCAAGCCGAGTATGCCGCGCGCGCGGGCGGGGCGCTGAGCGCCATGGTGTTCAATACCGGCTTCGTCGACTTCATGGTCAAGCTGGCAACGCTCGACCTCTACAGCGAATCGCGCAAAGAATACGTCTTCACCGTCATCGCCGACCGCTGGTCGATCACTTTCTGGCTCAATACCATCGCCATCCTCATCGCCTGGGCGGTGTCGATCCCGCTCGGCATCCATTCGGCACGGCGCATCGGCACGCTCGAAGACCGCATCACCACCACCGGGTTGTTCCTGGCATGGTCGATGCCGGCGATGTTCCTTGGCACGCTGCTGCTTTACCACTTTTGCACGGATACTGCCGCATCGAAGGCGTGGTTCCCCAATCGCGGCCTGTCCAGTGATGGGGCGCTGTGGATGCCGACCGGTGCGTACTTGCTTGATCTGCTGTGGCATGCCTTTCTGCCGCTCATGGTGCTCAGCTATGCCAGCTTCACCGCCTTGTCGCGTTACATGCGCGCGAATTTGCTGGAGCAACTCGATGCCGACTACGTGCGTACCGCGCGCGCCAAGGGCTGCAGCGATGACACCGTGGTCTACGGGCATGCTTCGCGTAACAGCCTGATCACCATGATCACGCTGGGCAGCGGACTGCTCGCGGAACTGTTCAGTGGCGCACTCATCGTCGAACTGATCTTCTCCATCCCAGGGCTCGGTTGGCTGATGTTGGAGGCGGCGGTCGAACGGGACGCGCCCCTGCTGATGGGCTCGACGGTGATTTCGGTGTCATTGCTGCTGGTCGGCATCCTGATCGCCGACCTCTTGTATGCGGTGGCGGATCCGCGCATCCGGAGCCGCTATGTCTGAGCAGCCCGAGCCAGTACCACCAGTGCAACCAGCCACGCTCCAATCGCCAGCCTCCTTGGCGTGGCAACGTTTTATCGCCCGCGGCAGCTCGCGATTCGGCCTCGTCGTGATGAGCGTCATTGTCGCTCTTGGCATCTATGCACCATTTATCTCGAACGAGTTGGCACTGGTGTGGTGGAGCAAGGACGGTCTGTCATTCCCGGCCTTCACCGATCTCTTCAACCGCCGCAGTTACGAAAAACCGCACGATCTTTTCTTCAACGTTGCCGCATTGCTGCTGCCGCCGCTGCTTGTCGCCCAGTGGTTCCTACGTCAGCGCATTCGTACGGGCCGCCGCATCGCAGGGATGTTCGCACTGATCATCGCTGTTGGCCTGATGTGTTGGACGCCATTCATCCCTGGGAAAAATGGTTGGACGGCGATCTGGGACCACCGCCCATTCGTCGAGCAGAACATCCAGACCTGGCGTGAACTGCCGCCTGAAAGCCGTCCGCTGGCCGTTTTCGCCCCGGTGAAACATCGCTTCGACGCGACCTATCCTGGTGCGGTCCTGCAATCGCCTGGGACGCACAATCCCTTGACCGGTGGCACCTATTGGCTCGGCACCGATGCCGGCGGTCACGATGTACTCACCCACCTGTTTTTCGGCGCGCGCATTAGTTTGACGGTTGGATTGGTGGCTACCGGGCTGGCGTTTTTCATCGGCATCATCATCGGCGCGGTGAGCGGTTATTTTGGTGGTTGGATCGACATCCTGCTGCAACGCATGGTCGAGATCATGATGTGTTTCCCGACCTTCATCCTGATCCTGACGGTGGTCGCCATGCTCGACCGCGACATCTTCATCATCATGATAGTGATCGGTTTGACCGGCTGGGCAGGAGTCGCACGTCTGGTACGTGGTGAGTTCCTCTCCCATTCGGTGCGCGATTATGTGGTCGCTGCCGAGGCCCTCGGCCTACCCAAGTGGCGGATCATGTTTCGCCACATCATGCCCAATGCCATCGCGCCGCTCATCATCAGTGCGACTTTCGCAATCGCCGGTTCGGTCGGCGCCGAAAGCGGCCTAGCCTTCGTCGGCCTGGGCGACCCGACGACACCTAGCTGGGGCGTGCTGATGGAGCAGGGCCGTCAGAACATCCGCTACCCCTGGCTGATCTACACGCCGGGGTTGGCGATCTTCATCATCGTCATGACGCTCAACCTGCTGGGCAACAATCTGCGCGAAGCCATCGACCCGAAGAACAACCGGTGATGCCATGACTGAGCCACTCCTCCAGTTCGACGACCTGCACGTGACCTTCGCCCTACGCGAGCGGAAGGTCGAGGCGGTAAAAGGCGTGTCGTTCACGGTGAATGCCGGTGAGGTCGTTGCGCTCGTCGGCGAATCAGGTTCCGGGAAAAGCGTGTCAGCAATGTCGTGTCTGCGCCTGCTGCAGGAACCGCCTGCGACGTATCCGTCGGGAAAGATCCTCTGGAAGGGTGAGAACATCCTGCAGATGAAGGCCGAACGATTGCGTAAGCTGCGTGGCGGCGAGATCGGCATGATCTTTCAGGAGCCGATGACCGCGCTCAATCCGACGTGGACCTGCGGCGCACAGGTGGCGGAGGCGCTCGAACTGCACACCACGCTCGATGCCGCTGGGCGCAAAGCGCGAGTGATCGAGCTGTTCAATCAGGTTGGCATCCCCCAGCCGCAGACGCGTTACGACCAGTATCCGCACGAGTTGTCAGGTGGCATGCGTCAACGCATCTGCATCAGCATCGCGCTGGCCTGCGATCCCCAACTGCTGATCGCCGACGAGCCGACCACCGCGCTCGATGTCACCATCCAGGCGCAAATTCTTGATCTCATCAAACGCATGCAGCGCGAACGTGGCATGGCGGTGTTGTTCATCACCCATGACCTCGGCGTGGTGGCGGAGATCGCCGACCGCGTAGTCTTGATGCGTCATGGACAAGTCGTCGAACAGGGCCCGGTGGCGGAGGTCTACGCCAATCCGCAGCACCCGTATACCAAGGGTCTGCTCGCGTGTCGTCCGCGTCTGGGCGTGAAACGTGATCGCCTACCGACGGTGGATGATTTTATGGCATCTGAAGCCTGACAGTTTCGGGGTCCGAATTTGCCGCAGAGGCGCAGAGGTAAGAGGAGGGCCGCAGAGTTGAAATTGGCGGACGAAATTCCCTGCGTTATGTTACGAGTCGCCCGCCAGAATCTGGAACCCGTAAACCAAGCCACGCCGCCAGCAGATGCCCGCTCTGCGGCCCTCGTCTTACCTCTGCGTCTCTGCGGCTAGTTATCTGCGGTCTGGCACTCAGCGCTTCACATCGATCGCCGTGCGCACGGCGCGCATCAACTCATCGATGGTATAAGGCTTCGCCAGGAACGCGCTGTTGGGTAGTTCCATGGCTGGCTTGAACGCATCCGCTCCGTACCCCGAGCTGAAGATCACCGTCAGTTGTGGACGCATCGCACGTAGACGAATCGCCAGTGTTTGGCCGTTGAATCCCGGCAGGACCAGGTCGGTCAACAGCAGGTTGATGGTTGCCGGATGGCTTTGCACCACGCGCAGGGCCTCGTCGCCATCGCTGGCGATCAGGACGTGGTAGCCCTGGTTGCGCAGAGCATCGCGGGTGAGTTCGAGCACGGCAGGATTGTCTTCCACCAGCAGAATGGTCTCTGATCCGCCGAGGGCGGTGAGGCGCATGGGAGTCGGCGTGTCGTGCGTGTCGTCGATCGCCTTGGGCAGGCTGATGGTGATGACGGTGCCGCGGCCCTTGGCGGTATCGATGGTGATGAAGCCATCCATGGCGCGCACGGCGCCATAGACGCTTGAAAGACCGAGTCCGGTGCCGTGGCCGGCTTCCTTGGTGGTGAAGAACGGTTCGAAGATGCGCTCGGCCGTGGTTGCATCCATGCCCATGCCGGTGTCGCGCACCGACAACGACACGTAGATCCCTGGGTGTGCACCGACCCGGCGCGACAGGGCATCATCAACCATCAGTTCGCGCGTGCAGATCACCATGCGTCCGCCGTCAGTCATCGCATCACGGGCGTTGACCGCGAGGTTCATCAGCGCCAATTCGAGTTGGCCGGGATCGGCCAGCACCTTGCCAGCATTCACCAACAGGTCGGTTTCCACCGTGATGTTGGCGGGGATCAGGCGGTCGATCAGCAGGCGCAGGCGTTCGACCACCTTGTTGGGATTGGTGGCGATTGGTTTGAGTGGCTGTTGGCGACTGAATGAGAGCAGATTGCGCGTGGTTTCGGTCGCGCGTTCGGTGGCGCGCAGGACGGTTTCTGCATGTTTGCGCAGCGGATCCTGGCCGGGCAGGCCACGCAGCAGCAGGTGAGTGTGGCCGCTGATGGCGGTTAGCAGGTTGTTGAAGTCGTGCGCCACGCCGCCAGCCAGGCGGCCCATCGCCTCCATCGTGCTTGCTTGATGACGCTGCATCGCGGAGTCGCGACGTTCCGTCAGCATGCGTGCCTTCTGCAGGGCGAGGCTCACCAGGTTAGTGACCGCAGCAAGGAACTCGCGTTCATCCGCCAGCCAGATGCGCCGGCGTACCAGTTGATTGACCGACAGCACCAGGAAGCCGTCGGCGCGGAAGGCGAACGGGTACCACAGCAGGCTGCGGATCTTGAAGTGCTGATGCAGGGTCGCGGCCGAACCTTCGCTGGCGAGCCGCGGGTTGATCTGGTCGTGATGGCTTTCGAGCGGCGTGCGCATCTCCCAGGCATGACGCAGGCTCTCAGAGAAGTTGGCGAGTGGATGCTCTTCTTTGCGCAAGACCTCCACGGAGCAGGTGGGATCGACCCAGTCGCTCAGCACCATGGCCTGCTGTTGTGGCAGGCGCACATCGACGATCAGGGCATGATCGATCGCCAGCGCGCGACCAAGGGTTTCAACCAACGAGTCGAGGATGCGGTCCTGGTCGTCCATCCCGATGATGGTCTGAGCCATGCGGTTGAGCGTGCCGGCGAACTGCAGCTGGCGGTGCAGGTGGTCACGGTTGCGCGCCAGGTCTTCTTCGGTGCGCACGATGTCGGTGATGTCGGTACACGAGCCGATGTAGCCGGCGAAACGACCGTCCGGATGGTTGAGCGGTTGGCCGCGTTCGTGCAGCCAGCGGAATTCACCGTCGGCGCGTTGCATGCGGTATTTGTGCAGGTACTCGCGTTTGCCGCGTTGGGCTTCGTTGGCCAGCGCCATGGCTTTGGCGCGGTCATCACGATGGATGCGCATGCGCCAGTCTTCGCGCAGGGCATCGTCCATGCTTAGACCGGCGAAGTCGAGCCAACGACGATTGAACCAGCGCCAGCCGCCATCGGGGTCGCTGGTCCACATCAGCACCGGTGCATGTTCGGCGAGGCGCGGCAGCGTTTCTTCCTGCTCGCGCGCCTGATTGACGCGGTAACGTCCGGATTCCGACGCCGGGCCGAGCGCCTGATGCACCACCACGGCACCACCCATTGGCAGCGCGGTGATCATCACCTGACTGGGGCGTTCCTCGCGACCACAGGTGGCGTTGAAGGTACGTACGAACGTCGCCAGCTGGCCATCAAGGACGTGGTTGAGGCCATTTTCGATGGTCGCGTGGTGTTCCTGTGCCGGGCCGGCGGCATCGGCGCACACCGTCAAGTAGAGTGCGCCAACCGGATCGCCGGCATCCCATGCACCGCCATCGCTCAGGGCGGAGCGCCAGGCAGCGTTGACCGACACGATGCAGCCATCGCGACCCAGGATCGCCAGCGGCATGGGCAGGACCTGCAGAGCGGTATGGGCCAAACCGTGGCGATCAAGGGGGGCGGGTGCATCGTTCATGGTCGTTCCGAACGGGCTGGCGATGGAGAGGGACGGGCAGATCTGCGGAGGATGCTGGGTCGGCGGGCGCAGGATGGCGACGTGAAAGGGACGGCAAGGCGGGGCGAGGCGCTTGGCAACCTGCTGGTGACCTGTGGGCAACCTGGAGAGTCGATGGCATCCGTGTCGGCAGGAACCATTGGCGAGGGGGCCAAACTTCGACGCGGGAAAAATGGACTCCAGGACAATCAAGACAAGTAAGACAAGTGATGATTGCACAAGTTTCGGGCGGTGTCGCTCGCCGAGACGGCTCTCGCACGCCGCGGCGAAACTGCCATGCATTTCGCAGATTGGTGTTGGTGCTGCTTTCGTTGACGATGGACGCTCTGGGGGTCACCGCTAGCGTGCGAGTCCTGACCAAGGAACCACCCATGCTCGCCGCCTACCGTGCCCATGTCGACGAACGCGCCAAACAAGGCCTCGTGCCGCTGCCGTTGCCTGCGGATTGGACGCGCGAGCTGTGCGCGCTGTTGGAAAAGCCACCCGCGGGTGAAGCGGAGGTCCTCAAGGCGCTGTTGACCGATCGCGTCAGCCCCGGCGTCGATCCGGCCGCAAAGGTCAAGGCTGAGTGGCTCGGCAAAGTTGCCCACGGCGAAACTGCCAGCCCGGTGTTTAGTCGTGAGCAGGCTATCGTGCTGCTCGGCACCATGCTTGGTGGTTACAACGTGCCGTTCCTGACCCGTGAGCTGGAAGGGCCGCACGCTGCCCTCGCTGCGGATCAACTCGCCAAGCTGGTGCTGATCTTCGACAACTTTCAGGTGGTCGCAAAACTGGCGAAGGACGGCAACGCCATTGCGGCGAAGCTGATCGAACGCTGGGCGGCAGCGGAATGGTTCACCAGTCGTTCGCCAATCGCTGAGGTGATCAGTGGCGTGATCTACAAGATCCCTGGCGAGACCAACACCGACGATCTTTCGCCCGCGCAGGCCGCGGTGTCGCGCTCAGACATTCCGCTGCACGCACTCGAAATGTACAAGACCAAGGATCCGGCGTGTATCCCCACGCTGCTCGACCTGCGTGCGAAAGGAAAAACCGTCATCATCGCTGGCGACGTCTACGGCACCGGTTCGAGCCGCAAGTCGGCGACCAACTCGGTGATGTGGTACACCGGTCACGATCTTCCCGGCACGCCGAACAAGCGCACTGGTTCGGTGCTGCTGGGCAGCATCATCGCGCCGATCTTCCTCGACACTTGGCGGGACGCGGGCGGATTCGCTCTGACGGTTGATGTCGCCGTGCTGAGCACCGGCGATGAGATCACCATCAAGACCAAGACCGGCGAGGTGTTGAAGAACGGCTCCGTGATCGTCACCGGCAAGATCAAGTCGAACACGGTGTACGACGAAGTGCAGGCCGGCGGCCGCACCAACCTGATCATTGGTCGCGCACTGACGTGGCGCGCCTGCGATCACCTGAAGAAGCCGTACCCGGCGAACTTCACCAAACCGGCGTTGCCCAACGACGACGGCAAGGGCTACACGCTGGCGCAGAAGATGATTGGTCGCGCCTGTGGCGTGAAGGGCGTGCGCCCTGGGATGTCGGTCGAGGCGAAAGCCACCACCGTCGGCAGCCAGGATACCACTGGTCCGATGACCGCCGATGAGTTGAAGGATCTCGCATGCCTGACGTTCTCCGCTGATCTGGTGATGCAGAGCTTCTGCCACACCGCGGCGTACCCGACGGCCAAGGATGCGAAGATGCATCGTTGGCTGCCGGAGTTCATCGTCGAACGCAACGGCGTCGCCCTGCGTCCCGGCGACGGCATCATCCATAGCTGGCTCAACCGCATGTGCCTGCCGGATACCGTCGGCACCGGCGGCGACAGCCACACGCGTTTCCCCATCGGCATCAGCTTCCCAGGTGGCTCGGGTCTAGTCGCTTTCGCCGCGGCGATCGGCTACATGCCGCTCGACGTGCCCGAATCAGTGCTGGTGAAGTTCACCGGCAAACTTCAGCCGGGCGTGACGCTGCGCGACCTGGTCAACGCGATCCCGTGGGTCGCGCTGTTGACCGGCGATCTGACGCTGGAAAAGAAGGGCAAGAAGAACGTCTTCAATGGCCGCATTCTTGAGATCGAAGGCCTGGAGACGCTCGGCGCCGAGCAGGCGTTCGAGCTGTCTGATGCCAGCGCCGAACGCAGTGCCGCCGCGTGCGTAGTGAATCTCAGCGAAGCTTCGGTCGCTGACTATCTGAAGTCGAACATCGCCCTGCTCACCGCGATGATGGCGGACGGTTACGGCCACCAGGCCACCATCCAGAAGCGCATCGACGCGATGACGACGTGGTTGGCCAAGCCCGACCTGCTGCGTGCGGATCCCGGCCTCGAACTCGCCAACACCAAGCCCATCATCGATGGTCGTGGCAAGACTGTCGGCACCGTCGCTGACGCGGCTGACAAGCGCTATGCCAAGGTCTTCGTCATCGACATGAACGCGATCGATGAGCCGCTGCTCGCGCTGCCCAACGATCCGGACAAGATCAAGACCCTTTCTGAGGTCGCGGGTAGCAAGATCGACGAGGTCTTCGTCGGCTCGTGCATGACCAACATCGGCCACTTCCGCGCGCTGGCGAACGTCTACAAGAATTCCAAGGTCGAGTACCTCAATGCCGTCACCTGGATCTGTCCGCCCACGCGCATGGATGAGGCCGTGCTGAACCAGGAAGGCCACTACGGTCTGTTCGGCCAGATCGGCGCCCGGCGCGAGATCCCCGGCTGCTCGCTGTGCATGGGCAACCAGTCTCGCGTGCGGCCGAACGCGCATGTGTTCTCGACCTCGACGCGCAACTTCGACAACCGCATGGGCAAGGACGCGCAGGTCTACCTGGGCAGCGCCGAACTGGCGGGCGTCATCTCAATCATGGGCAAGATCCCGACCAAGGACGAATACCTGGCGGTGATGGCCAAGTGCGTCAGCCCGTTCGAGAAGACGATCTACAAATACCTCGATTTCACCCAACTCAGCGCACGCGTCCCGGATTTCAGCGTCAAGAGTTGAGATCACACGCAACGAGCTCCGCGCGGTGACCTTGGAATCCGAGAAGGTCGGTAACCGTGTGGTAAACCCGGGTCGACGGGAGCTCTCAGGATAGTGATGATGGTCTACAAGGAGACCTCATCATGTCTTTTAATCCCAAGCGGCGCTATCTCAGCCGCGACCAAGGCCGTTTACTCGTCGATTCGTGGGAAAGCAGCGGCCAATCCCAGGCGGCCTTCTGCCGCGCCAACAACATCGATGATCGGAAATTGTCGTACTGGCGGTCGGTTACGCGCGCACGCTTTCCTGCTCCAGTCGGTTTCGTGCAGCTGCAGGCCGCTGCCGCCTCTCGCTGCCAACGCCTGGCAGTTCATCTTCGCGATGGTGTTCATATTCCCATCGAGGCTGGCTTCGATCCGGTCGTGCTACGAGCAGTTGTGGAGGCGCTGTCATGATTGCCTTTGCCATCCGTCGGCTTTTTCTGGCGCGGGCCGTGACCGATATGCGGCGCTCCTTTGATACCCTTGCTGGCATGGTGTCGAGCCAGCTCGGTCACGATCCGCACAGTGGGGATGCATTCGTCTTTGTGGGTAAAGACCGGACGCGCATGAAGGTGCTCTTTTTTGACCGGGACGGTTTTTGGCTCTGTGCCAAACGTTTGTCCCGTGGGACTTTCGCTTTGCCCTTGCCCGCGGCTGCTCGCGATGCGACCGACGTGCTCGAATTGGATGCCGCCCAGTGGGCACTCTTGTTGGCTGGCATCACCGTGCTCGCACAGCGGCGTTCACCGCGGTATCAGCATGCAGCGGGGACATCTGGTTAATGTCCAATTAACATACGAGCGGTGATTCTTCGCATCCTGCTCGTATCATTCCATTCGCTTGGAGGGTGGAGGCATGACTGCCGACGATGTCTTCTCCATGCCCCGCGACCTTCTTGTAGCACTGGTGGTTGCGCAGGATGAGCGCATCAATGCGTTGGTTGCGGACGGCACGACACATAGCGCTCTCCTGGCGACGAAAGACGAACGCATAGCCGCGCTTGAAGGCGAGAAGGCCGAGCTGCAGATCACGCTGCAACAGACGCGACAGGCGCTATTCGGGCCATCGAGCGAACGAACCGCGCGCGCCAAAGAGCCCGCCACGGCGACGCTCTTGGGCATTCCCGCTGCCAGTGAACCCTCACCAGCAGTGCCCACAGGTCCGTCCGAGACGCAGACCATCACCTATCAGCGCAAAAAGCGTGTCCCAGGTGCCAAGGGGCACGGTCGTACTCCGGTGTCGCGCGAAATTCGCGTGATCGAAGTGATCATCCCGGCCACGCCGCAGGAACGTATCGGTCCTGGCGGAGAGAAGCTGGTCTTCCGTGGCTATGAAGAGACGGAGCGCATTGATCTGAATCCGCACCAGCTGATTCGGCTGATCTACAAGCGTGAGCGGCTGGGCTTGCCGGATACCCGCGAGACCGTGTTTACCGCGACACTCCCGGACTGCCTGATCCCCAAGGGCAAGGCCACCGATCGCTTCATCCATGAGATCCTGATCCGAAAATTCTTATTGGGCTTGCCGCTCTTTCGCCAAGCGATGGACCTGAATCTGCAGGGTGCACAGATCAACGACGCGTGGCTGGGTGACTGCGTGCGCGCAGCGGCCGCTCACTATGGCCCGATCGCCCTCGCCATTCGCGATCAGGTGCTCGCCAACCGCTATGTTCAGGCCGATGAGACGCCGATCCTGCAGCAGACGGATACCGGCATCCGGACCGGATATTTCTGGGTGTGGCTGGGCGGTGGTCAGGTGCATTTCCACTATGGCACCGGTCGCAGCCAAGACGAGGTGAACGCCGTACTCGGCATCAACGATGACGGCACCTGGGAACGAGGAGCGCTGATTGGCTACCTGCTGTGCGATGGATACGCGGGATACAACCCGGTCTTCACCCCAGGCCGCATCATTCGCGTCGCCTGCTGGGCGCATGTCCGAAGAAAATTCTTTGATCTGCGCAAAACCGATCGCAATGCGGCTGCACTCGTGACGCTGATCGATCATCTGAGTCGCATCGAACGCACCCTGACGCTGGACATCGACCAACAAAAATTGGATGAGCCGGCGGGCTATGCCCTGCGCGTCGAACGTCGCATCGCTCAAGCGCGTCCGGTGCTGGCCACCATCAAAGAAACGCTGAAGCGACTGGCGCCGCTCTACTCCGACAAGAGTGCGATGCGCCGAGCCATCACCTACGCGCAGACGCTCTGGGAATCCCTGATCGTCTACATCGAAGTCGGAGAACTCCCCCTGGACAACAACGGCGCCGAGCGCGCCATACGGCCCATTGCCGTCGGCCGCAAAGCCTTCCTCTTCGTCGGCAGCGAAGACGGCGGCGCATGGGCCGCCACCTTTTACTCACTCATGGAATCGTGCCGGATGCAGCGGATCAACCCGCGCAGATACCTTGCCTATGTCACGCCCCTATTGGTCGGCAAAGATCCACCGCCCGCGGCCTCACTGACGCCGAAGGCGCTCCAAACGCGACTCACCAGAGATTGGGTCCCTGAACGGGACGAACCCAAGGATCCGTTCGCAAAAGACTGAGGGCGCTCGCTCTTCGATAGGGAATTGAAGTCGACGAGGTACTCGTGCTGAAGTCCATCATCGGACTGCGGCGGCGGACTGTCGACCCGGGTTTACCGGACGGTTACGTTCAACGACCGTCTCTACATCGCGACCATGAAGGACGTATTCTGGTTGAGCGAAGAAGCCGACGGTGATTACCTGAACGATGTCGCCTGGACCAACGACGACAAACCCGCGACCTGCCTGCGCCTGACCGCCGCCGACGGCGTCATGTGGTCGATCGGCGCCAAGGATGTGCTGTCGTTCGATGGCCAGACCTGGACCCGCATCGATGGGAAACCAGCGGAGTGACGTCCGTGCGTCTGTGTCTGACCTTTATAAATGGGGAATCCAAACGGCGCGTTGAGAGATGCGTGTGTCCTTAATGATCGGCTACGTTGACCGGCAGCTAACCCTTGGCCATGGCGGTAGTCCACTCACGAAGGACCCGGGTCATGGGCTGAGCGTGATCATATCGGATGGATAGTTAATATGCGTATGTCTTTATTGGCTTACGACGTCCTGCGATCGGCGAGGACACCACGTACGACGCCGGTTACTTAAACTCCTCGGGCTTTTTGGTCCGCTCCACCGGCTTGTTCATGAGCGACGGTGCTGCAGCTGGAGGATTCGTACTGGGACTCGCGCCGGTGGTCGCGCTGACATCGGCAGGCGGTTGGGCCCATCGCACCATCTCGTCGCGAACCGGCAAATTGGACAGCCCAGGATACGCCGTGGCGATCATCGCCTCCAGATCCGCTTGCGTCGCGCCCTGGTTCCGTGCGGTGATGATGGACGTCACCTGCTGGTCGACGGGAAGGGACCGCGCGGTCAACCGTGCGATCAGATCGAGATCTCGTTTGGTGTAGCGAGCAGATAATTCTTTGACGGGATCGACATCAGACTTGGGCAGGTTCTTGAGGTCAGTCACTACCACGCCGGTGGGAGGGGGCGTCGCCGGCGTCGAGCCTGCAGACGTGGGTTTTGCCTCGCCGACGTGGTCGACCTGGGAACTCGGAGTGCTGTGTGATGCGATGGTGGAGGCACCCTTTGGTTCGGCTGATGCCGACGGCGCTCCGACGTTTGGCGACTCGGCTGACTCACTGCGGTGCTCACCATAACTCGACAGGTAATAGGCGGACACGCCAAGCACGGTGAGAGCAAGGCAGGCAGCGAGCATGGTTCGCGAGAATCTCATGCGATCAGCCTGGGGCCGTGAAGACGATACCAACCTGGTCACTGCTCTTGTTGCCCCAGATATCGTACATTTCCACATCGAAGTAGTAGGTACCGGAGGGCGCATTATCCCAGTCCACTGCCGGTGTCCCAGCACCGATGTTGATGGGCGTACCGTCCACCTCGGCGGATGCATCCGTGGAGGGATTCCAGACGGTGATGGTCGGAGTGAAATTCACGGTTGCACCCAG
>Ga0105049_10004825_pt1 | contig 15798 bp, 8 predicted proteins | sample MAT06_FD_78087 | JGI IMG/M metagenome (GOLD analysis project Ga0105049, IMG submission 78087) | Freshwater microbial communities from Lake Fryxell liftoff mats and glacier meltwater in Antarctica - MAT-06 | ecosystem: Environmental > Aquatic > Freshwater > Ice > Liftoff microbial mat | place... | reverse complement strand
TCGACCTCCACCTCGTCGAGCGTTCCGATCGAGGCGCTCCTCGTCGGGCATCTGCCCGTGATGGGCGGCGTCTGGGTGACGCAGTACGCAAAGCACGTCGCGGATCGCGAGCACCGTGTGGTTGCGCTCCTGCGTATGCAGGCCGGACAGGTCTCCGTAGACGTCTTCACGCCCCGCTCCGCCAGCGCACCGACCTCAAGCCGCATCGGCGAGATGCACACCTCGGGCCTGTTGGAAGCCATTCGCAGCGCGCAATCACGCTGCGGCCTCTGGCTCGTTCGAGTCGATGAAGCAAGCGAGGCCGATCTCGTCTCAGCGCCGCACGTCACACGCATGACGCTCCTCACAGGCGCGGACGATCCCGCCGTGGTCGCTTCCTACCGCACGATCAAGTCCCTCCAGCAGACCGAAGAGGGCAGCGAGGAGCCGCTGCGCCTCAGCATCGCGATCATGGGTGCCGACGACACCAAGGCCGCTGCGGCCGAGGCCAAGCTCCAGCGTGCTGCCGCGAACTTCCTCGGACGCTCCCTCGCGAGCGCTGCACGCATCGCCAAGATCGGCGCCTGCACCACCACCACGCTCTACCGAGGCGAGGCCGAAGACGGCACCAACATCGCCACGCTGGTCGCGCTGCTCCGGGGCGCGCCACCCCAGTCCGATACATCGGCTCCGATCGCTCGCTCCAACGCCGAGGCGCCCGCAGTCGCACCGCAGATTGAGCCAAAGCCCGAAGCTTCGCTGGGCACGAAACACGCTGCACACGCGACACGCAGCCCAGCACCACAGGCGGCACACCAGCCAGCTCCATCCGCCCTCGATGCCGCCTCGCTCGCAGGCCTTATCAGCGGCCTTCGTCCAATCTCCATTCGCTGTCCCTACGCGCCGGGCGTTGAGCTCGCGCTCGGCTCCTCGGGCGTGCTCCATCTCGTCTCTCCGATGCAGCAGGGGGCTGGCGCACTCCTGACCGCCGCAGCGTGGGCACAGTCGCACGCTTCTCTGTTGGAAGCCGCCCGCCCCGAAGAACTCAACATGGCCCATCCCGAGGGCCCGGTCCTGCACGTGGTGACGAGCGATGCAAAGCTCGCACGACCAATGCTCGATACCGGCGTCCGCGTCCACCTCGTGCTCAAGGTCGGTGACGCGGTGGCCGTGCACGACCTGAACTGATGCGTCTGCCACGGCGCGTCGCACGAATACCCTGCTGAAATGGACCACACCGCGCCCGCCATCTCGACCTGGGCCGAGCGCTTCCGCTCACTCGCGGCCGCTGGCCTGCCAGAATGCTTTATCGAGCTCCACCGCGAGGTTCGCACCGCAGCAAGCGCCCAGCCTGTCGCGCCTCCCGATCACATACATTCTTGGATCGCGGCGTTCCGAGATGGCGAGGGCAACCGCCGCTCGGTGGACGGGCCGTTGCTCTCGCACATGCTCGGCGTGCAACCGCCCGATCTCACGCAGCGCGCCTCGCCCGAGGCGCGAGCCTGGGCGACACTCGCGCGGCGCGACCCGACTCCCACCGATGGCACGATCGACTGGAGCGGTAACGGCCGTCTCTATCCATCGCTCGCGAGCGACGGCATCGAGACGTGGACCGAGGCCGAGCTCGCTTCGCTCCAGGCAATCGCATGGCTCGCGCTCCACGCGCGTTCCGAAGTCATCATGAATCGCGCCGTCAGCGCCGCCGCATGGCTCTCTCGCGAGGTGCAGCCCGACAACGCAACCCAGCGTCCATGGGCCGCGGGCTTCTTCATCGTGCGCTCGATGGATGCAAGCCTCAGCTCGCGCGAGTGCCAGGAAAACGCCCTCTACGCACACACACTCATCGAGAACGCGCTCGTCGGTCGCGAGCATCCCGACCGTTTCTCTGCGTGCATTCTCTGGGACTCTGCGGCGTGGCTGGAAGCTCTCGCCGCCTCACGCTGGCAAGGTCCGCCCGCGTGGCTTGGAAGTGTGGTCGCCACGTAAAGAAGTGTTGACGAGTGCTGCTTCATCACCACTCGCCCGGCGATATGGCGGGCCGCCTACACGGTGGCGCTGGCCGGCCTGATTGTTCGGTTCGTGACGCCCTGTGGCGCGGTCCACCTTGCGATGTCCGCGGCCCACGGATCGCGCGGATCGATCACGCCATGAAACTTCCGCTTGATCGCCGCCGCGAGCAGCCCCATAAAGAGCGGTTGCGGCTTGAGGGGGCGGCTCGTAAGCTCGGGATGGAACTGCGCGCCGATGAAGAATGGGTGCGTGATCCCCGCGCGGTGCTCGCCCGCCGTCGCGACGCCCGCCGCCGTACGCACGCCCGCTCCGCTCACCGCCGCGACCGCTCGCGGCAGCTCCAGAATCTGCATGATCGGGCGCGCCGGATGACGACCCGAGAAGATCAACCCGCCCTCTTCCAGCCGCGCGATGAAGTCGGGCTCGACCTCGTAGCGGTGCCGAAATCGCTCACGCACCGAGGCGTGCCTGAAGAGGAACTCGGCCAGCGTGCCCGGCATGATCTGAACATCCTGAGCGCCCTTGCGCATCGTGCCGCCGAGGCCCTCGATGCGCTTCTGCTCGGGAAGCTCGGAGATGACCGGGTATGACGAGGCGCGATCAAACTCCGTGGAGTGTGCGCCCGCGAGCCCCAGCACGTTTCTCGCGAAGTCGATCACCGCAACCTGGAACCCAAGGCAGATGCCAAGGTACGGGATCTCATTCTCGCGGCAGTGACGCACGCACGCGATCTTCCCCTCAACGCCGCGGCTGCCGAACCCGCCCGGCACGATCACCGCGTCCATCGTCGAGAGGAAATTGCCAACGTTCTCGTTGTTCACGTCCGTCGTATCAACCCACTGCAGCTCGACGCTGGTGCCAAGATGCGCGGTGCAGTGCTCGATGGCCTTGTCGATTGATGCGTACGCGTCGCGCAGGTTCGCGTACTTGCCCAGCACGCCGATGTTGACCTCGCGCGGCTTGGTCGCGGTCAGCCGACGGACAAAGCCGGTCCATCGCTCCCGCAACCGATCCTCCTGCCCGATGTCCACGCGGTCGTGCAGCGAGAGGGCAGACAAGATCTCCCGGTCCAGCCCGTCCTGACGCAGGTCATCGGGGATCGTGTAGATGCTCTCGCGATCGTGCAGCGAGAAGACGCGCCTCGGCGGCACGTTGCTGAAGAGCGCGATCTTCTCCATCACCTTCGCCGACACCGGATTGCTCGCGCGGCAAGCGATGATGTGCGGCTGGATCCCCGCCTCCATCAGCCGCTTGATGCCAAGCTGCGCCGCCTTCGATTTCTGCTCGCCCAGCGCGGGCGGCTCGATGATGTACGTCAGCGCGACAAAGCAGACCGAGCCCGGACCCTCCTCGAACGCCAGCTCGCGCAGCGCCTCGATGTAGAAGCCGTTCTCGTAGTCTCCCACCGTCCCGCCGACCTCGACGAAGACCACGTCGGCCGGGCGAGTCCCGTCCCCCACCGCCGCCAGCTCGCGGAGCTTGCGCTTCACCTCACCGGTGATATGCGGGATCCACTGCACGTCGCGCCCAAGATAGAAGCCATCGCGCTCGCGCCGCAGGATCTCACCAAAGACCTGGCCGCTGGTCACGAAGTTGCGTTTCGTCAGGCTCTGGTCCAGCAGGCGCTCGTACGTCCCTAGGTCCATGTCGCACTCGGTGCCGTCCTCGAGCACGAAGACCTCGCCATGGCGATACGGGTTGAGCGTCCCCGAGTCCATGTTGAGGTAGCCCTCCATCTTGATGGGGGCGACCGTGAGTCCCTTCTCCTTCAGCATTTTGGCGAGCGAGCTCGCGAAGATCCCCTTGCCAAGACCCGACATTACCGTGCCGAGCACCACGACAAACTTGTGGTGCCCGCGCCGGTACCCCTCGGGCACCGGGCTGTAATACTCCGACGCGTCGCCCGAAGTCTCCGCCAGATCGGCCAGCGTGGGGCGATGCCCGCGCGTGAACTCCGCCGGGATCGTCGGCGCCTTCGCAGCCGGCGCGGACGCGCCGGCAGCGTTGGGCGTGCTGGTTGTGTTTGAGTTGATGGGTGGCTGGTTGGATTCGGGGGTCGGGCTGCTCGGGGCGGGCATGGATCCATCCTACGACGCGCCGGACCGCATTGGAACGATCACGGGTCCATGACGCGTCAAATCACAGGCAATCTTTGTCGACGGACACTCCTTGTGCGCACAGACACGCACCATCCGAGCCCGGCGCGGCCGCAATCGCTACGCTGAGCCCGATGCCCCTCGACCTCACCCGTCCGCACACCGTCCGGTCCTGGCTCTTGGCCTGCTCGCTGGTCTGCGCCCTCACGGCCCCGCACGTGGCCATCGCGCTCCACCAGCCCGCTACCGCCACACCCCCGGCTGAGCCCGCGAGCCTGCCTGGATCACAGCCTGGATCACAGCCTGGTCCGCAGCCCGGTACCGACGCCGCCAAGGCACCCTCCGACCCCCGCATCAACCCCGAGACGGGGCGGAAGGTTGCGAACTGGCCCAAGGCGCGTCACTTTGACCACCTCCACATGCGCCTCGACCTGATCTTCCCTGATCTCTCCAAGCCCGAGCTGACCGGCGTCATGACCCTCCGGGCCAAAGCCCAGGGCAGGACTCGCGCCACGATGGTCCTCGACTCCCGCGGCCCGAAGATCGAGACCGTCACGGTCGGCGGCATCCAAGCCACCTTCGAAGTCGCCGACGGCAAGCTTCGCATCGAGCTTCCGCGGCCCGTGCCGATGGATGAGGAGGTGACCGTCGTCCTTCGCTACTCGCTGGACTACGCCGCGAACAGGGGAGAGGGTCTGACGTTCTCTTCTGGCAAGCCCGACGGCAAAGGCCCAACCGAGCAGTCCACCCAGATCCACGCGCAGGGACAGGCCGAGCTCAATAGCCGCTGGTTCCCCTGCCACGACTTCCCAAACGAGCGTCTCGCGACCGAGCTGGTTGTCACGCTTCCCGCCTCAACCGATGAGCATCCCTGGGAGGTTGTCTCCAACGGTCGCCTCGAGTCCAAGGTCCAGAATCCAGACGGCACCACCACTTGGCATTGGAACCAGGCCCTTCCCCACCCTCCGTACCTCGTGACGCTCGGCATCGCGAAGTTCGCTGTCATCGATATCGGCGGCCCAACCTCGGCCCGCCCGGGCCTGCCCATGCCGATCTACGTTCCCATCGGGACCGAGGAGAAGGCTGTCGTCGTCTTCGAGGACACCGCCCGCATGGTCGCCTTCTTCGAGAAGCTCTTTGACGAGCCATACCCCTGGGACATGTACGCCCAGGTCTGCGTGCGCGACTTCGCGGCCGGCGGCATGGAAAATACCTCCGCCACCTTCCTCATGGTCAGCGCGGCCACCAGTGCCCCGGGATCTCAGGACGACCTCATCGCGCACGAGCTCGCCCACCAGTGGTTCGGCAATCTCATCACCTGCAAGAGCTGGGAGCACCTCTGGCTCAACGAGGGCTGGGCCACCTTTGCCGAAGCGCTCTGGGCCGAAGAGGAAGCGCGTCAGAATCACCCCGATGATCCGGCCATGGCCCGCAATGCGTACATGCGCTCCATCGCTCAAGCCGCGCAGGGTCTGCGGCGGAACAACCGCGCCACCGCACCGCGCTTCACAGCGATGGTCTCCAATCGCTACAGCGATCCCGACCGCGTCTTCTCGAAGATGGACAACCCCTATTCAAAGGGTGCGTTGGTCATCCACATGCTGCGCCAGCGCCTCGGTGATAACGCCTTCTTCACGGGTGTTCGCCTCTACGTTGATCGCCACAAGTTCGGCACGGTCGAGACCGACGACTTCCGGCGCGTTCTCGAAGAGGTCAGCGGCCAGAGCCTCGAACACTTCTTTGAGAGCTATGCGCTGAGGCCAGGCCTCCCCAAGCTCGCCATCGACCTCGCGTGGGAGAGCGGCTCTTCAACACTGACCATCGCCGCGGAGCAGACGCAGACCATCGACCGCTTCAACCCCGCCTACGCACTCTCTCTTCCGATCGTCGTCGAGCTCGAAGGGGGCGGTCAGGCCAGGACCGTGCTGGAGTTCAGCGAGCGAACCGGCCGCGTCACTCTTGCACTTCCGGCACGCCCCACCGATGTTCGTATCGACCCCGACATCACCTGCCTCGCGGCCGTCACCAAGCGAACGCCACTGCCGCGAGCCAAGAAGCCAGAGCCAGAAGGTGGAGGCGAGCCAGCATCACCCTAAACACCCCTTCCACCCTTCCACCCTCCCCGGCACTGTGGCCAATGCGAGCATCCGCACCACGAACTTGTTGGTCTCAGCACACTGACAGCGAACCGTCACGACACTGATCGGAGTTCTTGAAAATGCACAAGCGTGAGCCTGGCCCCATCGTGCGTCAACTTCGTGTCGGGCATGCCGTGCATGTCGCGCATGTCGCGAGTTTCGCGTTGGCGATCATGGCCTCGTGCGGACTCGCCTTCTCGATGCTGGACGATGGACACGAAGGGTGCCTGGAGCACAAGCTGCAAGCAATCCTCATCGCCGCGCCGGTCGCGGGCTTTGATGAGGCTACCGGGCGCGACCTGCGCAACTTTCCGCCGAGTCCAGTGGCCGACTTCCTGCACATGCGCCTGGGCATCACGATCGAGGACATGAACGTACCGCGATTCGCCGCAAAGCAGAACCTCTCGCTGCGCGCCCTCGCCAAGCCGGTCTCGGAAATCACGCTCAACGCCGTCGCCATGAACATCATCAGCGTCGTCGCCTCCAGAGGCAGCGCGTCCTTCGCGCACGATGGCCAGAAGCTTCGCGTCACGCTCGATCCCGCGCTCGAGCCCGGCGAAGAGCTCACCCTCACCACCTCGTTCGAAGTCACAGAGCCGCAGATGGGACTGCACTGGACACCCGAAACTCCCGAGTGGCCGGGCCGCCCGGCGCAGCTCCACACGCAGGGTCAGCCCGAGAGCAACCGCTACTGGTTCCCCATTCATGACTTCCCCAACGACCGCCTCACGACCGAGCTTGTCGTGACGGTCCCGTCGAGCTTCATCGTCAGCAGCAACGGACGCCTTGTTGAGCAGACCAAGGTGATCCGCGAGATGACCGCCCCGGCGCCGGGCGGCATTCCCGATCTGCGGCCCTTTGAGACCTTCCACTGGTTGCAGAACAAGAGCCACGTCCCGTACCTCGTGACGCTCGTAGTTGGAAAGTTCGACATCGTGGACGTCACCGACAACGCCGCGCTCCCGATGCCCGTGTATGTCCCACGCGGGCGCGCCGCCGACGTCGCTGGAACCTATGGCCGCACGGCACAGATGGTCCGGCTCTTTGAGCAGCGCCTGAGCGAGCCCTACCCATGGGACCGCTACGCCCAGCTCGTCGTGCATAATTTCCTCGCTGGCGGCATGGAGAACACCAGCGCCACGACAATGTACGACACCGCGCTCATCGCCAAGGACGACCTCGAAGACAACGACCTCGACAGCCTCATCGCGCACGAGCTTGCGCACCAGTGGTTCGGCGACCTCATCACCACCAGCTCCTGGGAGCACATCTGGCTCAACGAGGGCTTCGCGACGTACATGCAGGCGATCTGGTTCGAGCATCGCGACGGTCGCGAGGGATACGAGACCGAGGTGCTCAGGCAGTTCGACTCTGTCGTCGGCGCCGACTCGGGCACGGCGCCCGCGAGCGTCGGCATGGCCAGCAAGGTCTACACAAGCCCCTGGGACACCTTCCGCCGCGCGGCCAATCCCTACTCCAAAGGTTCGAGTACGCTCCACATGCTGCGCACCAAGCTCGGCGATCAGGTCTTCTTTGCTTCCCTCGCCGAGTACATCGACCTTCACAAGAACGCCACCGTCGAGACGCCCGACTTCCGCAAGGTGCTTGAAGCACGCAGCGGCGAGTCGCTCGAGCAGTTCTTCTCGCAGTGGACGACGCGACCCGGAATCCCGCGCCTGAACATCGCGACCGCCTGGGACGACGCCACATCCACGCTGACCGCTACGGTCGAGCAGACCCAGGCAATCGATGGCGACAATCCCGCCTTCGAGTTTGTGCTGCCCCTCTTCATCGCCACCGATGTCGCCGGCGCAAGCGTCATCGAGTCCATCGAGGTTCGTGGCCGCTCCGCGACCAAGTCGTTCGCTCTGAGCCAGAAGCCGCGGTTCGTCGCGATCGATCACGGCCGCAGCGTTCTCGCGCAGTTCATGATCACGCAGGATGAGTCGGACGCGCTCGCGCAGCTTGCCGATGCGCCAACGCTCTTTGCCCGCGTGCAAGCCGCGCGGACGCTCGGCACCATGAGCGGCCCCGTGGCAAGCGAGGTCCTCCGCCGCCTCGCGAGCAACACGACCCAGCCGAACACGCTCCGCGTCGAGGCCGTTCGCGCACTCGCGGCCCGCGGCAACTCCGCAGACGTCCGCGCGCTCGTCTCTACCCCCATCGATCGCTGGGCGGTCCGCCTCGCGATCGCCGAGGCGCTCGTCAGCATCGCGCAGCGCGAGGAGAACAAGTCAAACCCGCAGGTGCTGGCGTCGATCGGCGAGCGGCTCGCCTCCCTCGCGGAGACTGATGAGAGTGTCCGGGTCCGCGCCGCCTCGGTCCGTGGCATCGGCACGCTGGGCCTCGTGGATCAGTCGCGCACAGTGTCTCGAGCTCTCACGCAGGAGTCCCAGCACGATCAGATTCGGCAGGCCGCCATCGTCGCGACCGCCGACCTCGCCGGCGCGCGCGCCGCGGCTCTCATCATTCCCTTCACGCGCCCCGGCACCATCAGCCGAACGAGGCCCATCGCAATCGACGCCCTCGCACGAGTCGCGTCGCAAGATCGCCAAGCCGCCTTCGAAGCGATGGCTGCACAGGCGAGAGATCGCGACGTGCGCACCCGCCGCGCCGCGTGGCGAACCCTCGCGGACCTGGGCGATACGCGAGCGCTCGAACTCTTCGACGGACTGATCACCGACTCACGCTCGCCGGAACTCACGAGCGAACTGCGAACCCTTCGCGCCAAGCTCGCCGCGAACAAGTAGAACGACTACCAACGAACGCGGTGCCAGACGCGCATGTAGCGATTCGAGGGAAGTTCAGTTCGCGTCCGAGCCCGCGTGCTACGCCGCGGCCTCTTCCTCGATGTCCGGCAGGTTGTCGATATCGACCTGAGTCGTGGAGGCGATCTCTTCGGGCGTGGTCTGGCCGTTCAGGATCTTGATCTTTCCGTCCTGCACCAGCGGGCGCATTCCCCCGAGCAGCGCGGCACGGCGCAGGTCAGAGATCGGCGCGAGGTTGAACGCAAGCTCACGCAGCGCCGTGTTCATCACCATCATCTCGAAGATGGCGCGGCGGCCGCGGTACCCCGTGTTCGAGCAGTTGCCGCAGCCCTTGCCCTTCTTCATCCGTCCCGCGGCCTCTTCCGGAGTGATTCCCACGAGCCGCATGAGCTTGGGATCAACCGTCGATGGATCCCGGAGCGCGATGCACTCCTTGCAGTTCATGCGGATCAGGCGCTGCGCCATCACCGCCTGGATCGAGCTCGCGACCAGGAACGGCTTCACGCCGATGTCGATCAGGCGAGTGATCGCGCTCGGCGCGTCGTTGGTGTGCAGCGTCGAGAAGACAAGGTGGCCCGTCAGCGCGGCCTGGATCGCGATCTCGGCCACTTCCTTGTCGCGGATCTCACCCACCAGGATGATGTTGGGCGCCTGACGCAGCATCGAACGCAGAATCGCCGTGAACCCCAGGCCGATGTGCTCGCGCACCTGGCACTGGTTGATGCCCTCGAAGTTGTACTCCACCGGGTCCTCGGCGGTGATGATCTTCTTGTCGGGCCGGTTCAGCACGTCAAGCGCCGAGTAGAGCGTCGTCGTCTTGCCCGAGCCGGTGGGACCCGTCACGAGGAAGATACCGTTGGGGCGCCGGATGATCTTGTTGAAGACCGCGAGGTTGTCGGGCTCGAAGCCGAGATTCACAAGGCCGATTCGCACGCTGTCGGGCCGCAGAATACGCAGCACCACCGACTCGCCGTGGTACGCGGGGCACGCCGACACGCGGAAGTCGATCGACACGTCGTCGACCGGCAGCTTGATGCGCCCGTCCTGCGGCACGCGCTTCTCGGCGATGTTCATTCCCGCCATCAGCTTCATTCGGCTGATCAGCGCGTTCTGCATGCGCTTGGGCAGGTTGTCACGCTCCATGCACACACCGTCGATGCGGTAGCGCAGGCGCACGCGATCCGCCATCGGCTCGATGTGGATATCGCTCGAACGCATCCGCACGGCCTCGGCGATGAGGCGGTTGCAGAGCTTGACGATCGGCGCGTCCGTCTCGTCGATGTCGATGGACTTGTCCATCGACTTGTCGACGCTCTTGTCCACCGATTTGTCCACCGACTTGTCGATCGACTCGGTCACCAGCGACTCGCCCGCGCCGAACTTCCGCGCCGTTCCCGAGGCGGAAGACTCGAGGAACTTCTTGATCTGCCCGCGCGAAGCCAGCTTCTGATCCAGCTCCACCGACAGCCGGAATCGGAGCATGTCGTACAGCTCAAGGTCCATCGGGTTGTGGATGATGATCGTCAGCCGATTGCCCGTCTTGCTGATGGGCAGGATCTGGTGCTTCTTGATCAGGTCGTCGGGGATGAGCTTGAGGTCGACCTTCTCGGCGATGCCGTTGGCCGAGAGGTCCACGTACTCCATGCCAAACTGGTTCGCCAGCGCCTTGGCAATCTGCTCTTCCTTCGTGTGACCCAGCTCCACCAGCACCTCGCCCATGCGCTTGCCGGCGGACTTGGCGATCGTCGCGGCCTTGTCGGCCTGCTCCTGCGTGACCGCGCCCCAACCAACCAGAATTTCACCGAGTCTCTTGCGGGAACGTGCCATGCTGGTCTTCACTCTGGTAAAGGATCAAACGGAACACGACTTGACGCGATGAGGGCTCGACGCCAAGTCCTCACAACTTCACAACGATCACCGACGCCGCCAATCTCTGATCCCGGCGGCTCCGCCGACACAGGGTATGGTACCTTTGGCATCGGGCAACGTGCGCGACGATCCGATCCGCGGCGGCGAATCCTGAACCTCGTCCCGGCATCCCACCTTTCTCAGTCCGCCGCTCGCCCGCACCACCGCCCGACCATCCGTCCACTTGCGCGTCCAGTTCCTCGCCCAATGACTCGCCCAATGACTCGCCCAATCACGCACCTCTACCAGCCCAAGGTCCGCCCGGTACCCTCAATTGCGCCCCTCTCATCGCACCTTCCGAGGCACTGCGAATGTCCACCCCGTCTCAACGCGCGGATCCATCGAGCCCGCGGCCTCGCGTGCTCATCACCGCCGGCCCTACGCACGAAGCCATCGATGCGATCCGGTTCATCGGCAACCGATCGTCGGGAAGGCTTGGCTGTGCGCTCGCCGATGAGTGCGCTCGCCGCGGCTTGGTCACAACGCTCCTTCTGGGACCGTGTTGCTCGCAGCCTTCCGAGCCCGCCGCGCGTGTCGAGGGATTCACTTCCTGCGCGGACCTTCAGTTGCTGCTGAGGACTCACGCGCACGCGTCAGACATCATCATCATGGCCGCAGCAGTCGCGGATTTTCGCCCCGCCGCAGCAACGCCCGGCACAGCCCTCACCAAGATCCGTCGAACCGCCGCGGGCCTCACGCTCCAGCTTGAGCCCACGCCGGATCTGCTCGCGGGGATCGCCGCTTCGCGCGTCGCGACGCAGCTGCTGGTGGGCTTTGCGCTCGAGCCCGCAGACGGACTGATCGAATCCGCAAGGGCAAAGCTGATCCGCAAGGGCGTGGACGTGATCGTCGCCAACCCGCTCGAAACGATGGAGAACGCCGACATCAACGCCACGCTCCTCTGGGCGGACGGCGCATCGATTTCGCCGGGGGCGATGTCCAAGTCCGACTTTGCGTCATGGCTCATCGACGCCGCAGCTCGGACCTGGCGGGATGCCCGCGCGACCCGAACACCCTGACCGATTCACCTGCCGTGTGCCTGCTCGGCGCGGACGTACCATGATGTCACATGAACCCTCGCAACGACGGCGGGAAACCCCGCAAGCGCCCAACATCCTCCGGACCCGCTCGGGGCGCATCACCAAGAGCACCCCGCGCAGCCAACGAGACCCGCGAAACTCGCGTCAGTCGTGAGTCACGCGAGCCACGAGCTGCCTCGTCGCCCGGCACCGCAAAGGCCGATCTCGCAGCCCCGCGATCGTCGCTGCGTCGCAATCCAACGACAGCGGCCTCCCGCGCCGATGCCCGTTCGGACGTTGCCCTCACAGAGATGGCGGGGCGCGAGCGCTTTCTGCCGGGTGGGATCCGCATCGTCCATGAGGATTCCGAGGTGATGGTCGTGGACAAGCCGCACGGCTTTCCGACCGTCAGCCCGCCGGATCAGGAAGTCGATTGCGTCTTCACCGAGGTGAAGCGCCACGTGCGCGACCAGATGAAACGCCGCGGCACGCGCGTCTGGGTCATCCATCGCCTTGATAAGGAAGCCTCGGGCCTTCTCGTCTTCGCGAAGACCGAGCGTGCGTTCCACTGGCTCAAGGAAGAATTCCGCGCCAAGCGTGTGCATCGCCTGTACTCGGCCGTCGTCGAAGGCCAGATGGCCGAGGTTCAGGAAGAAGCGCCCACGCCTGCGGGCGAGCAGGCCAAGCCGGCGAAGATCAAGCAGCCGCCGATGGGGACGATCCAGTCGTTCCTGTTCGAGGATGACCGGGGCCTTGTGAAGAGCGTCGCGAAGCCCTCTGCGGCACAGCGTGGTCCACGCCGCGGCGTTGCGGGCGAGGAAGAAGAACTCGGCGGCGCGGCAAAGCTCGCCGTCACGCACTGGAAGGTGCAGCAGGCTGGCCACGGGCGCACGCTGCTGCAGGTCCGGCTCGAGACCGGGCGTAAGCACCAGATCCGCGTTCATCTCGCTGAAATGGGCTTTCCGATCGTCGGCGACCGGCGCTACGGCGGGAAGACCGACCCGATCGGCCGCCTCTGCCTCCACGCCTTCGAGCTTGGATTCACGCACGCGAACACGGGCAAATCGCTGCGATTCCGGAGCACCACGCCCGGCGGCTTCTTCGGCCTCGCGGGCGAAGAAGAGTCCGCCGCCTCGCACCAGCGCGACGCCAAGGCCGCGAAGGAGTCAAGATCACAGCCCGAGCGCAGCGCCGACGACGCATCGACGCACGCTGTGGTCTCGCTCCCGGCGCCCGTGTTGAAGGCATCCGTGCGAGAGAAGCCGGTTCGTAGGGCGGCGGAACTGGCGAGCAAGACCGCAGCTTCGTCGCAGGCTGGCTCGCAGACCTCCGCCTCCTCATGGGAGCACGTCGCGGCTTGGTACGACGAGCTCATCGAGGACCGCGGCAGCGATCACCACGAGAACATCATCCTGCCGGGGACGCTGCGGCTTCTGGGCCAGCCCGAGGGGATGCGGATCCTCGATGTTGCGTGTGGTCAGGGCGTGCTCTGCCGCGCCGCGGCGAAGCTGGGCGCTCAGGTTGTCGGCGTTGATTCATCTCCGAGCCTGATCGACTCGGCACGCCGCCTTTCAAAGTCACCGCCGCACGGCATCGCCGAACCTCACTTTGTCGTGGGAGACGCGAGAAACCTCGGCTCGCTCCGGCTGCCGGGGGAGTTTGACGCAGCCATTTGCGTCATGGCGCTGATGAACATCGAGCCGCTGGGGCCGGTCCTTGATGGCATTGCGGCGCAGCTCAAGCATGGCGCGCCGTTCGTTGCCGTGATGCTGCATCCCGCGTTCCGCGCTCCCGGCCAGACAAGCTGGGGATGGTCGGCACCTTCTGAGACCGCCGCTCGCGCGGCCAATGGCGTCCAGTTCCGGCGCGTTGATGGCTATCTCTCCCCGGGCGTGAGCGAGATCGTGATGAACCCCGGCACGACGGCACGCGGCGGCGAGGCCGTGACGACGCTCACCTACCACCGGCCGCTCCAGACGTATGTTCGTGCGCTGGCGGAAGCGGGCTTGCTGATCGACGCGCTGGAAGAGTGGCCGAGCCTGCGCCAGAGCCAGCCCGGGACGCGGGCGCAGGCGGAGAATCGCGCACGACGAGAGATCCCTATGTTCCTAGCGATTCGTACGCTCAATGCGCGAGGATGATGAACGATGCCCGACACACCCGATTCGTTTCAGCGGGGGGATTTTCGTGATGCGCTGCTGCACTTCATTCGCGCCAGCACCGCACTCGTCCAGAGCGATCCGGAGCTGCGGAAGGCCGTGGCTGAACTTGCGGCAGCCTTCGTTGCGTCGCCGTCATCGCCACCCATATCTGCAACCGATTCGTTGGCAGGTCCATCCATAGCAGCGCCGGCGGTTTCGCCGCAGCAACCCTCGCACGGCGCAGTTGCGTCCGCTGGTCAAGTGTCGAGCCCAGCACCATTCCACACACCCGCAGTAGCTCGCCCTGCGGCGGTCTCGGGCCCGCGCCTCTTGCACGAGATCAAGCTTAGTGATGCGCGCATGACCGTCGAGACGCAGGGGGGCGTGGTGCGATCCGTAACGCCGCTGACGGGCTCCGAAAGCGCGGCGGCAGCACACCCGTCGCACCCCAGCACTCATGAGCCCGACCTCGCATGGATCTCAAATCTCACGCCACTCGGGCCGATCGCGGCGCGAGCGCGCCTGAAGGCCGCGGCGCTGCGCGAGCCGAGCGCGATCGCTCGCGAGGTACTTCGGGCGCGATGGATCGAGCTCGCGGGCGAGGAGCCTCCGAGCGCGGCGGACGAGCTTCCGTTTGCGATGTCGACGCCCGTCGGCACGGCCGAGGCCGACGCGATGGAAGCCCTCGCGGTCGCCTGCGATCTGGGCACGCTCCTTCGCGAGCGCGCGCAGCTCTTTGCGGGCAACGACCTTGGCGAAACGTTCCAGGCGATGGCGCACGCGCAGTCGTGCGTGCGTTCGTTCGCGCGAACGGCGAGCACCGAGCATGATCGGCAGCGCAACGACTCGGACCAGGTGATCTTCTTCACATGGATGCGAGCGGCCGTTGCGCCCGAGCACTGCCAGACTTTCATCCGCGACTACTTCCGGCTCGATCACCTTGCCCCAGCCTCTGATGGGCCAGAAGTTCTAGTGCGGCTTCGCGAGATTGAAGCCGGATGGAAGACGCGTCTTGACGCCGAGCGCGAGGCCCGCAAAGCGCGCGACAAGCTGCGTGACAAGTGCCGCAACCTCTCGAAGAAGGACGACGCCGAACGCGAGATCGAGGCACGCCTCATCGAGGAGAATCTCACGCGCCTCGCTGGCGTGAAGGAGAATCTGCTCGCGTCGCCGATCATCGATTTCATCCGCAACGCGCTGCCGCACCTGCCAACGTCCGCGCGATCGCTCCCGAACCTCGCGATGCTGATCGAGAGCATCGAGGGGCGGCGCGAAGACATTTCTGCCGCAAACCAGCCCGAGGAGGCCGACGCCGATGTCGCGCGGCTGCGTGAAGAGCTCCGATCACGATCGATCCGGCGCGTCGTCATCGCGGGGGGCGAGTTCAAGCCGCTTAAACGCGATGCGCTCCGCACGCTCATGTCAATTGAGGACGTGATCTGGGTCGAGGTCGAAAAGACCAAGTCCAACGCGGGACTGGATGGAAGAGTGAAGGCGGCGCAGCCTGACCTGGTCCTTTCCACGCGTTGGATGAGCCATCCCGACGAGGCCAAAGTGACCGAGGCCGCGCGAGATCTCGGCGTGCCGCTGATCCGACTCATGTCCGAGGGGGCACTAGGAGACGGTCCACTGACCAAGACCATCCTCGAATACTTCGCGACCTCCGACGCCCGCGCGAAGTGACGCGGCGACCGCGCGCTCATCATTGGGCACGTTCAGGCTTGATCGGGCTTGATTAG
>Ga0105049_10004824_pt1 | contig 15798 bp, 12 predicted proteins | sample MAT06_FD_78087 | JGI IMG/M metagenome (GOLD analysis project Ga0105049, IMG submission 78087) | Freshwater microbial communities from Lake Fryxell liftoff mats and glacier meltwater in Antarctica - MAT-06 | ecosystem: Environmental > Aquatic > Freshwater > Ice > Liftoff microbial mat | place... | reverse complement strand
AGTGATTTCGATAAAAGTAAGATCCCACCGTCTTTCCTGAAATACACCATTCTGTAAGATCCCTTTGTAGTGTCTGGTATTTATAGTTCCAATCCTCCGGGTTAGGCTTTACTGGCTTTACCTGGATATAATTCCCAACCACCTTGTTTTTTTCTTTAATGTCCTTCTCTTCAATTTTGAAAGAAATAATATCTCCAGTCTTATATGTGATCTGAGATAACTCTTTGACGAATATAATTCCATTGCTGATCCTATCTATAAGACTTTCATCCTTTAATGAAATGGGATTTTCAAGTTCGATTGTTATTAGAAATTGATACCACACAACTTCGGCTTTCTCCGTCTTGGAATAGTCTATTTTACAGGGTTGCTCTGATATTTTGGAAACCGTGCCTGTAAAATAATTAAAAGCCGATTTTTCTTCTTTTGCGAATCTATCACTACTATATCCTCGTAATTGATTTAGATGTAAAAGAATTCTAGCTAACTCCTGAAGGCTTATTTCTTCACGAATAGCTCTGTCTCTTAGTTCGTAAATCTTTTTTCCAATATCAAAACCATTTTCTCCTTTTACGTTGGTATAATATTCTCCTCCTTCACGAAAGGCTATCCTATTTGCTTTGTTATCTATTGTTTGGATTTTTGCCCCTTGCGGTAGAATTCCTAAAGTATCCAATAAATTTATAAGCTTGCCCCTTCTCAATTTGTATCTGGAGCGCATTCTCCTAACCCCTCTATACTTTCTCCTGTTTGCAGTGGGTGTTAAGGTTCCTGCCTTAAAATCATTGAGCTTAGCCCCTTTATCAAATTGTTCAGTATCTTGGGATATGATTCGCACTCCAAGCCCATTTTCAATGATCCCAGTTCGCTCATTGTTAACAAAACTGGCATCGTTGGTTTGATCAGAATCGGCTTTAACCACCTCCACAACTGCCCACCCAATTGAGGTAGTTCCAATATCCAGACCTAATATTTTTTTTGTTTTTTCTGACATGTATTTTGCGGTTTAATTATTCTGTTTCACCTTTGTATCGAAGCAATTCACAATAAGATTTTATCGTTGTGAAAACATACAAAGCGGCAGCAATGTCGCTTTTTTATTTTAAAATACTATTTAAACACTTTTTTATCCTTTTATTTTAAGAGAATTTTCTTTTATCCCCGCCCACAAGCGGGGTTGTTTGTTTTTTAGTACTATAACACGAAATTAAAAACCTATTAGCCAGCTCTATTATATTAAAATATCGAATTTTATGAGGTGTCTAAAGCCGTAATTACTTTCTCACTTATTAATAATAATCCAAATTCAATCTTTTCGCTCCCTATGTTGGGAGTATTATCCTCATTTCACCCGTGTGATAGTGAATCCCTGATTCGCAGGTTTATCAGGAAATAAAATCAATTTCCATCAAAGAAAGTTTTGTTGCACAACTGGAAATACTTGAATTCAATCATTTATCTCTAAAACATTGATTCAGACAAACGACTCTTTGTCTGAATCCATGTTTCCAGAAGGATAGAATGAACAGAATAATGCAAAAAGTCCAAAAAATTTGTTCATTCTGGAAATCCGGAATTCTGATTCTAATAAACAAATTGAAATTGCATTTTCAGGAAAGGGCTTTTGGCTCTAAATTCAATCCGTATTAACATCCAATCCTTCAACAAAATTTTAAAGCCATTGAAATGACTCAGGAATCCGAAGATTTGCTACCGCACCGGCTTAGTTGAAACTACGCCGAACAAGGAAAATTCAAAACGTTTTAACATCCAATTTCAAAAAAAAATCCAAAAACCATTCAAATGACTCGCAAATCTGAAGATTCGCACACGCACCGACATAGTGAAAAGACTACGTTGAACAATTAATCAATAATCACCTGACTCAAATCTTCCACAGGCATCATTTGGCGCTAAGGACGCCACAAGCATCACTCACCATTTGGCGCCAGGTTGCCACAGGCATTAATCAACATTCATCACTTTGTGCCAGTTCGCCACAGGCATCATTCATCATTCATCACTCATCACTCGTCAGTTTTCCCTTTCTTGCGGTCTATATGAAATGGACAAGCTGCTATTCCAGCGAACGATTCGGACTTGATAATGCCTTGAGTCCGCAAAGAACAGAGTATGAGCGAGATTGGGATCGGTTGATCTTTTCATCTGCCTTTCGCCGGCTTCAGAATAAAACCCAGGTTTTTCCTTTGCCTGATGAGGTGTTTGTACATAACCGCCTCACGCATTCTTTAGAAGTGGCCAGTGTCGGGCGCTCTTTAGGAAGTATGGTGGGGGAGAAGATCGCTGCTTTGGATGAAGTATCGGTGGAACCCAAGGCAAAGGATTTTTATTTTGATCACCTGAAAAATGTGATATCATCGGCCTGCCTGGCGCACGATATGGGAAATCCGGCTTTCGGCCATTCCGGTGAAGAAGCCATCTCCCGGTTCTTTCAATCTCAGAAAGAGAATGTGGATTTTCGTTCCCGCTTCACGCAAGCCGAATGGTCTGATCTGGTTTCTTTTGAAGGCAATGCCAATGCCTTGCGGATTTTAACACGAGCATTTAAAGGACGCTTGTCAGGAGGATTTCGTCTTACCTATTCCACACTGGGTGCCATTCTGAAATATCCCTGCGATTCTCTGGCATCGTTGGGAAAGAAAGGCCCGAAACATCGTAGTAAATACGGATACTTTCAATCGGATAAGGGTGTTTTTCAGCAGATTGCGAATAAGCTTGGTTTGGTGAAGGAAGGCGAGAATCCCACTTCGTACAAGCGACATCCTTTTGTTTATCTGGTGGAAGCGGCCGACGATATTTGCTACAACATCATCGATTTTGAAGATGCCCATCGTTTGCGGATTTTTTCTACGGAAGAAGTGAAGTCGATCTTTTTATCCTTGCTGGCCTGCAATCCCAAAGAGAATATGAACCGGATTGAAGATACGCTGAAGTCTTTGGAAGAAGATGCGAACGAGTCTATTTCCTATTTGAGAGCAAAATCGATCAACTACCTCACAGGTCGTTGCTCGGAAATCTTTTTTGAAAACCGGGATGAAATCCTTGCGGGCACTTTTGAAGGCGATCTGATCGGTAAAATCAAAGAAGCCCAGGAGGTGTTGAAGGAAATAGGAGCGAAGTCGGTCGCCCGGATTTACAATCATCCCAGTGTGATTAAGATTGAACTGGCTGGATTCCGGATAATGTCTGGTTTGGTGGAGGATATGGTAATTGCTTCCCTCCAAACGCCGGAGCAACGGGATCCAATGCAGAAGAAAGTGATCAGCCTGATTCCAGCTCAATACATTTTTAAAGAATCGGATTCGGATTATGAAAAGGTAATGTGTCTGTTTGACTTTATTGCCGGAATGACAGATCTTTTTGCCCTGAAACTTTACCGTAATCTGAGAGGAATTGAAATACCGATCATTTAGAGCTTCGGTGTATAAGAAATACAATAAGTGAATGCAGCATTGAAAAATCAAACAAAGAGTCTCGTTTGTTTTGCCACCCGAACAAAAAACGGGATGATTATGTTACAAAGAATTCATTTGTTGATTCACGAACTTTCAAATAAAAACCCGTAATAAATGTCTTTAAAATTCCAGCTTCTTCTTTTTATTTGGTTCACGGCCCTGGTTGTTAAAGCAGAAAGTGATACCGATTCACTGATGGCTAAACTGGACCTAACCATTGAGCGATCACAGATATTTATTCAGCAAAAAGAAAATACGCTGCAGGCTCTGAAAAAACAGGAACGCCAACCCGGTCTTTCGGTCGAAGCACGGTTTCTATTCAATTCCCGTTTGCTGGAAGGATACAGACAATACCGTTTCGATTCTGCGATTCATTATGTGAATACTAATCTGAAACTGGCACAGAAAGAAGGAAAAGAAGAATGGATTTTTCTTTCAACCCTGCAACTTTCAGAAGTTCTTATTTCTGCCGGATTGTATAAAGAAGCACTCGAAACACTTGGGAGTATTAACCAGAAAAGACTGAACGACACCTTAAAATCGCAGTATTACCGCAACCAGAAACTGGTATATGAAGCTTTGCGGGAATATGCACAGGATTCCAGATTTGCGCCTTTTTATTCCATAAAAGCAAAAGCTTATCAGGATTCATTGCTATCTCTTCTTGATCCGGAATCTGAACAATTTGAGATGGAAAACGGCATCAAGCAAATGAATGAAGGCAATCTGGATGCAGCAGAATCGATTCTTCTCCATTATTTCAATAGTCGGATTGTTCCAGGAACAGCCCAGTATGCGAGTTCCACTGCAATTCTTGCCTTTTTGTATCGACTCCAGGGAAATCCGAAGGAAGAGAGGAGATTTAGAATTCTTTCGGCCATTGCCGATATCGAAGCTGTTGTAAAGGAAAATACTTCACTCACAGAACTGGCTGTTTTGCTGTATGATGAAGGCCAGATCGAAAGAGCCAACGCCTACATTGCCTATGCAATGACCGATGCCAACTTTTTTAATGCCCGCCAACGAAAAATTGAGATAGCCAAAATTTACCCCATTATTACCAGGGCCTATCAATTGGAAAGTAAGAAGCAGGAATCAAGATTGAGGTGGTACATCTGGTGTATCACCGGTGGTGCAGGATTGCTGCTTTTATCCATTCTTGTTGTTTACTATCAAAAGAGAAAGCTTTCAAAAGCAAGAGGCTATCTTTATTCACTTAATGAAGAACTGAAAAAAGCAAATGGAGAATTGAATGAGTTGAATCATCGTTTGCAGGAAGCCAATTTTATTAAGGAAGAATACATTGGACATTTCCTGAATCAATGTTCTGCGTATATCGACAAACTGGAAATCTATCAGAAAAAGGTGCATCGTTTGATGGCCGCAAAACAGATGACCGAACTTCAGCGTTTAGCGGAGTCGCCTGATTTTATTAAGACTGAGCTGGCCGTATTCTACAACAACTTCGATCAGGCTTTTCTGCGGTTGTTTCCTGATTTTGTGGCGGAGTTTAATCAACTTCTGGATAAAAGCCAGCCAATCGTTCTACGGAAAGGGGAGTTGCTCAACACCGAACTTCGAATTTTCGCATTGATCCGGCTTGGTATCCAGGACAGTTATAAAATCGCTCACTTCCTCCGGTATTCTGCAAATACGATCTACAATTACAGGGCGCAGATCAAGAACAAAGCCGCCGTTGATCGCGAACAGTTTGAGGGTTTGGTTCTGGAGATTGGCAAGCAAATTCGCAAGATCTGAAGCGTTTTTAAAGCAACCAAAGAATTTATGGGTTTGGATTGTCCACTTTTTTATAAAAGAAAGTGTTATATATTCCATTGTATACTAGTGTTTTAAAATGATTTTAGACGATAAATATTCCACTTTCCTGCCACTTCTATTTTTAGAGGAAAGGAGTCTTACACACATTTGAATCCAGTAAACAGATTTGAATTTGTTTATCGCATTTTAAAACAGAATAGAAAGCAAAACTCCGGAAGGAAAAATGCTTTTAAAAACATCACGTCCCGGTGAGTTTCCGAATTTCGGCAAAGGCACACATGGATTCGTGGTACTTTCTAGTCATTATAAATTACCCCAATTTTCAAAATGAATCCCGGTGCTGATAGGTGCCGGGATTTTTTTTGGGATTGAGTTTGCCACACGATTGTTGCCGGAATATACCCCATTTATGCGGTCGCCGTGGTGTAACCCGCCGTGGCGTGGTCTCCTGACCCACCACTAAAAGCTGATTATCACAAAGGCGATGAATTTGCTCCACCAAAAAAAGCTGCTTATCGACCAGACGATGAATTTGACCCTCTGCAAAAAGCTGTTTATCAACCAGGTCATGATTTCACAAACATTCCCCCATCGTATCCAGCTTCGCCTTACACTCATCCTCCGTGGGATAACTCTGGCATTCCATACAGCGTTCAAAAACACCATTAATATTAATTTGAATGATCCAGGCTTTTGCCTTTACTTTTTTGCATCGGCAACGGGCCGGGTTATGGGTATTGGTATTTTCCGGTTCTGGTTCCCTTTCGTTTTCAGGTTCTTGTCCAAACATATAGATTAAGGTATTAATGGATTTTATTCGGGGCTAAAAAATGTTGAATCCTTATTAAACAGCATTTTCTGCTGGGACCCTAATTCTTTTTCCGGCTTTACGGCAATGGGTTTATTTAAGCCAATTTTGTTCCGATTTGCATTTATGATGTCTGATAAAAGCAGGCTTCCATCAGGCTGTGGTAAAAATATCAAATACTGACCTTTCGAAGAATCTTTCGAAATTTTGATTTTTGTATTGGCACCGCATTCCATCGGATAATGCTTTTTGAGTGTTTTCAGGCACACTTTTCTTTGTCCTATTTTGAACCGTTGGTACGAACTAAACGTGTTATAACCCAATAAATCGTCTTCTATCCACTTTCCATGTTGCAAGATAATTCTTACCGGAAGCATCGCTTGTTTGGCTAATTCTTCCCGGTACATTGTTTTCAAAACTGGAGGTCTGCTAACCACGGTAATTAACCATGCCTCTTTCGCCGGGTCTTTACCGAAATAGGTTGTAAAATTACGGCTCACCACCAGATACAAATCCTGTTCATTTTTAGAACCGAATTGATAAGGATAGGCAAGCCCATTGGGAGTGTCACCTGTACGGGTAAACATATTGAATTCCAGCACATTTTCAGAAAACATCCTAAGTTGTTCCATGGAGAATTTGTAGACATCCACATCCTTGGGAATGTCAATCAGAAAACGATTTGCTTTCGGGCATTCATCATTGATCCTTTGAACCAGATAATTGAATCCGCAACTTGTTTTCTTTGTATAAATAGGTCTTACATAGCAACTGCCCAGACCAAAACAGCAAAGGATGAGGATGAGATTTCGGTTCATTTCACGCTGTAGATAAAGGGTTGTTGAATGATAAGACCAACAAAAGGCCGGTTGGTGTCTTCATTGGAATGAAGGGAGAAATTCAATTTACTGTGAATCACATCCTGAACACCAAAAATATGGGCAGTTTTTGCATTATAAAGATTTCCGTGAACACCCATTTGAAAGCCCACACCTGGAAGTATAAAAGCACGTAAATAATATTCTGAACTGTTGAAGAAAGTGGCGTTGCCATCTTTGTCTTTTGGTTTATAATTTGGAAGCTCCAATCCCAGCATGTTCGACATTTCATACAAAAGACCAGAAAATCCTGTAAACTGATCAAAGCCCAGTTCCAGCCGGTTCTGATTCCAGCCATGCCAATACAAAGCCCCGCTTCCAGTCCACCAACGATCGAAGTTATCACCCAATCCTAGTTGATCAATCGGAGGACCGCCATCGTTGAAATAATGAAGAGAAACATTTTGAAAATTAAGCATCAGTGTGCCTACTCCCTGGTTGCGTCCGTGGTTGTTCCATATCCAGTTGGTTCCTATCAGATAAGCCTGGTTCTCTTTCAAAATCACATTATAAATCGGAATATTCATAGCCGATCGCAGGAATTTGGTTTCTTTCACAGTCATGTTCTCAGACCAACCCGCCAGTCCGCTGAATATCAAATCCATCTGGGTGTCGTTGGTGCTTGGGTTGGTGCTGTTGCCAAGTGTTCTTCTATAGACCCCGGCAGATAAAGAACCGTTCAGCAAAAAACCGGATGAATGCCTGGCCTGGCAAAAGGCACCTCCAAAAAATTTGAGAGCCGAATTATTTTCCCGGTTAGCAAAACCAAAGAGGTGGATATCCATACTCACTCCAAAACTAAATCCGGGCCTCACACGCCAGCTTTTATCAAAACCTTGAGTTTTGGCCAGGAATGGAAACAATAAAAGAAGGACGAAAAGAACAGGACGGGTAAAAATCCAGATATCCATTGATAAGAAGGGTTTATAGACAGGTTGGTTTAAACTTTCCAATCCGAAAGTGGGATGCAATAAATAGAAAATATTGATCTGCCAGCACTTAATTCAGCAAATTCTGGACATAAATGTATGGTTATGTTCTGGCCCTTTTTTGGTAAAAGGCCATTTAATAGCTGTTATTTTTCCGTTATTCATTTAATTCAGGTTTAATCCCAGCATTAGTCCAAACCAAGGATTTCCCTCGTAAATCCAGGTCTTATTGTTTTTGTCTAAAAGGTTATCAAAACCAACACTTACTCCAATAGATAATTTGTTTACAGCCACTATGCCTGCAACTCCTTTTTGTAAAACAAGTCCATCATATTCAGTTGAGATAGCATTATAGGTTGTTGATGGGTTCACTGCAGTATTGCTAAGTCCCGAAAACAAACCGCCACTAAAACCGAAATGATTTATTTGTCGCTGATAAATGTCTCTTGGATCTTTTTTGTACTTAATTTGATAAATGTCTGTTCGGTATCCTACATAAATATTACCATTAAAATTCGTGTTGAGTTGCGTTGGCAAAACATTCTTTATCTGTTGTCTCACTTTCACTAATGCAGTTAATACATCAATATCCAAACTTAGTTTTATAAGCCGCTGATTCGTTGGTAAATGAGCATGCATTTTGTTGGGTAAACTGATAGAAAGTTTGTCGGGTAATTTATAAATTGTTATGCTGTCTTCGCTGTTTTCAACGTAACAATTGTACTTTTTGCCTTCTGTTTTCAGTTTGTATTTTCCATCTGACAATTCATACTTGGCTTTATTTTGTATAGTTGAACAACTGTTCAGAAGCACTATGGATAAGCATAAATTTAAAAATACTTTCATTGCTTACAAAACTTTGTCAATTATGAAAATTTCAGAATTTGAAAAGTAAAATACAAGTCCAGTGAAATTATCAATTTCGGATCAGAAATGTATGTAGGGTATTTATCTTGAATTTTTCTCATTATTTAGTTATTTCAATCCGTTTTAAGATGTCGTTTTATTAATAGCTACGAATTATAATTATCCGCAACTCTTTTTTGATTTTCCTGCCGCAGATATTCTTGCAGAGGTTTAAAAATGAGTTCGTTGGACAAATATCCGTTAGTATGGCTATGAATTTTCGGGTTGAGGAGGTCCACGTACAATTCTGTTTTATTTCCTTCAAATCAAACCTGTTGATTCCATTCTTCCTAATTTTTACAGACCAGCGTTTTCAGTAGGAAGATTTCAACTCAAATCAGTTTTAGATATCTTTTGAAGAAAACTACGAAAAAACACTTTTCTCATTTTCAAGCTCTCTTAAATCAGGTGAAAAAAAATTGTCCAACTTCTTACTCCAATTGTCCATTTTAAAGGAGGGGACAACCTCGGATGTTTGCATCGTCAATAAAGACAAAACATTTAAAATAAAAAGCGATTCAAAATTTCAACGTTCCAGCCAGATGAGAAGTATTTGAAAACAACCAGGCCATTTTGATAATCTCCATATTTAACGACAAAATCTGTGAAAGAAATTGCCTACGAACTCGGCTACGAGGATGAATACTATTTTAGTCGATTCTTTAAAACCAATGCCGATGTATTGCCACAATTGTATCGGGACACCGTTGGGTTGGCAAGAGGCGGTAATTGAAGATTCCGGAATAGGTTGCTCAATTGTCAGGAATTCTCAAAAAGTTGGACCCGATTCGAGATTTAAATTTGTCAACACTGCGGTGTTTTTTGGAAAGGTGTTGACAAAAAATGTAAACAGTTGGGCGTTTTTTTGTTGGGTGTTTACAAAAACCATTTCAGCTAAGTGTGCTGGATTTTGGTTTGTCCTTCATTTGGATCGACTAAACCCACATTCATTTCCCTTTCAAAAATCCAATCAATCCCTTCATATAGGTTTCCTGGTCGTCGTATAAACTCATATGACTTCCTTTCGCACACAACAGAAATTTGGCTCCCGGAATTTGCCCGCTCATCCATTTCATGTACTTCGGATCCATCGAATCATAGGTGGCTCCAATCACCAAAGTTCGCAGCTTCAGATTCTTTAGCTGCTTGCTTACATCCCAATGAGTCAGTTTGCCGCTAATTCCAAATTCACTTGGTCCCTGCATATTCACATACAAGTTCTGGTTGATGTGTGCAAAGGAACGATTCACGGGCTCCGGCCATTCTTTCATTCTCAAAATATGTTGCTGATAAAAATGAGGTGTCAGCAAACCCATATATTTTGGATTCGAGAAGTCCTTATTCTTTTCTATAGTGCGGATGGTATCCAATATTTTCGGATCTATTTGTTTGGCGAGCACGTCGTTGGCATATTTTCCATACGCCGGACAGGAGGCCATCATGTGGGCAATCACCAATCCTTTCATATTGTGCTGGTATTTCAATGCGTATTGCATTCCCAGAATACCACCCCAGGAATGGCCAAGCAGATAAAAATTGGACGAATCCAAACCCAAAGCCTGTCTTACCTGTTCCACTTCTTCCACATACCGGTCGAGATCGTATAATGAAGTATCTTTTGGTTGGTCAGAATTTCCACAGTCGAGTTGGTCGTAGTAAATGATTTCGATTCCTTCCTTAGGCATGAAATTTTCAAAACACTCGAAATATTCGTGGGTCAATCCGGGGCCGCCATTTACCAGGAGCAGTTTACAGGTTGGGTTGTTACCGATTCGTTTGGTCCAGACTTTATATTTTCCTTTAGGCGTTTGGATCCCGATCATTTTTACGCCTCCGTTCTGGATTCCGGGCTCAGTTAAATCATAAAATGCAGCTGTAAGCAAGCCGGAATCATTTCGCGATTCGTTTTTGCAGGAAATTGTTGCGGGCAAAAACAAACTAAGAAAAGTGATCGAACAGAGATTTTTCATAGAAAGTAATTTCAATAATGGAATTGGAATCAAAAGCAAAACGGTTAAAACGAACCCATAGGAAAATAAGTTCAATCGCTTAAAATGATCGTTTTACATCAAATGAGTCTCAGAGTGAATCCTTCTATTCTTTCTGAAAAGCACCTGTTTCGCCGTTTTCAGGATTAAGCCAATAGTAGATTCCAAGAGGCCAGTTTTGAACGGATAATACCGGTTGACGGACAGGATTCCACTCCATTTGCGGTTTTCCCTGTATTGAGTAAAATACTAATTTCCTGGGTGTTTCTGAAGTGGGAAGGAGACGGACTTCCTGTTCTGATGGATTGGGATACAAAATTAATTTGCTCTTGGTCAGGCGATTTTTAATAGGAAGCGTGACGTTTGATTTTTTATCATGTATCCGGCAAAGATAATTGACCGGACGATTTCCATATTGAATCAAACTTCCGGCAAGATACAAGTGGAGGCTGTCGGGTTCTGCCATCATAGATGGATTGCCAACAATAGACAATTCTTTGAATAAAGTATCTTGTATTCCGTCCTGGTTTACTTTTAATATTCCATTCTTTTTATGGAAATTTTCTTCTCCTCTCCTTAAAAAGGTATGCCGGTTGAGAATTAAATCTCCTTGTTTTGTTTGTCCTGTGATTCCAAAATTATGGATAAAAGGTGCTTTGAAAATCCGGATTCCAAATGTCGAATCTCTTTTGAGATTCGATAAATGACGTATGACGTAGCCATTTATGGAGATGATGGTTTTTTCTCCGCTGCTTAAAATTCGAATGCTTTTTGGAGAATTGATCTCCCCACCTGCATTAATTAAATATTGATATTCATATACCGAATTATTTAATGACAGTTTTCCAAATTGCACTCCAGAATGATTTCCCATAGGGTCTGAAATAGAAGTGTTTACAGCAAATAACAAGAAATCATTGCCTTGTTTTGCAAAATCCACCAAACCAATGCCCTCATTGGATGTCATTGCCAATACTGAAAAAGGTGAAAAAGTAAAATCCCGCTGACCATCCGCAAGAATCCGGATTAAATGGTCCAGTGAATTTATGCAATAAATGATCCAGATTCTCCCAGAAGAATCAATTTGGATGCCTTTAACCCTGGAAAAGGTATCTCCAAAATCCTGGATCATTTTGTTGCCAAAAATCGTATCCACGGTTCCATCATTGAGAATGCGATAAAGAAATCTTTTCGATCCGGTCCCGACTTTCACTGAATTCGCTAAAATCAAATCTCCATTGGGTTTTAAACTTAAATGAACGGGATCAACTTCGTCATTTTGCTCATAAACCTGAGGCTGAAACGTTTCATCAACGATGCCATCTGGATTTATTCGCACCAATCCCCTGCATGGAAGACTGTCGTATTCGGTAAAATCACCTACTGCAATCAATTTGCCCGATGGCGTTACGATAAGCTGTCTCACTTCACCATTTAATCCATAACGTGTGGATTTAGTCATCAGAATCTGACCATTCGGGCCTTTTCGGGTGAAAGCCCAACGCCGGTTTTCATTGAGTCCAACTTCAATAGATGTATCGCGAAAAGCGAGTTTGAACTGTTGGGATTTTATTTTAATTGAATTCTGAAAAATTCCGGTAGAATCATAATGAATGAGCCAGGATGGAGACTCATACGGGTTTCCTGTTTCAATGAATAAATTACCCGAACTGTCAATCTGGTTTGGCGTGATATTATAACTGGTTTCAAAACTTGAAAAACTCGTATCCAATTTTCCATCAGAAAAGCGCTTTTGAATCCAATATTTGTACGGATGATCGGGTAAATTATACAAATTTTCCCAGATACTCCCATTTCGGTTATGCCCAATGAGATTCCTCCAATTAATGGACTGAGTATCAAATGTTTGATGCCCAAACGAGTTTGTAAAGCGATGCAATGCAGGATCATATCGTCGGTAATACTTCTGAGTTGAAGTATGAAACTCTCCTAAAATTTCTCCTTTGTTGTTCGGTAAAATAGTAAGTGGAATCTCTTCCGGAAATGGGTGGTGAAAAGTTGTATCCAAAGTACCATCCCAATTAAGTAATACAGCTTTTATGGGGGATCCGATTAAACGAATAAAAATCTGGTGATCAATAGTCTCACAAAACATATCGAATGTTAATTGCCTCATTTTGTTGTTAAAAGCAGTATCTGCTTCTCCACTCGCTTTAAATCGAATCAGGTTTCTTTCCATTAAACCGTCCGCAAAATCGAGCCGGTTGTGTGGCATACAGAAAACGGAACCATCCCGTGCCGGAGTCAAAAACAGATCGGAGTAGTTTTCGCAAAATGCTGGTCCACAACAAAATGTTTCCCAGAGCAATGAAAAATCAGGACAATTAAATGTAGTATCTAATTCTCCCTGGGAAGTGATTTTAATAAGCGGACCGGTTTTTTTTCCGGAAAATAGTGCAGCAGGGGCATAAAGCAAAACGGAACCATCCGCCATAATCACCGCCTTTTTGGTTTCTGCATTCAAGCCATAGTTGATTCGGGTGCGGAATGATAAATCGATGTCTCCTTGATTCTGTCCAAATAAAACCAAAGGAAGAATGAGAAACATAAAAAGAAAAAATCGCATGGATTTGAGGGATAAAGAAAACGAAAGTAAACATTTTACTCATTTGGTAAGTCAATGTTGAAATGATAAGTGTATCTTCATTGAATCCTACAAGCCAGTAAGTTTTCGGCATTCCCCAGGTGAAAGGTATTCCAGTTTCTGATCCCCAAACCGGATTCTCACCAATTGTTTTACCTGATTCTCATTCTTAGCACAAATTCTACGGATGTGGCGGTTGATGCCTTCTTTTAAAACCACTTTAAAACAAAAATCATCCACTTTTTCAAAACGAGCCGGCAATGTGTATCGTTGTCCCAAAAGAAAGGGCTCTGAAAACGATTTTTCAAGTCCGGTGGAAATGGGGAAATGGGTATGTACCCGATATTCTTTTTCAACTTCGGCATCCACATGCATCATCCTACGGTAAATCTGCCCATCGTTGGTGAGCAGCAACAATCCTTCTGAATTTTTATCAAGTCTTCCCAAAGAAAAAAGATCCTGGTATTCGGCTGGAAGAAGCTCGTATATATTATTTTCTACGGCCCGGTTTGTCGTGCATTCGTAAAGATTCGGTTTATAAAAGGCCACATACATAAGGTCGATGCCATTCCGGATAACCAACGAATTCAGCTTAATTTCTTCACTGTCACCTACAATCCTTCTGGAATTCGTTTCCGTTTTTCCATCGATTTCAACCTGACCATTTATGCAAAAAGCATCCGCATCTGCGTGACTGCACAGCAAAATCCGGATCAGAACGTAGCGAAGTTGATAGCGAAATTGCATACCTGCAAAAATAGCTTTGGAAATGGATCTTAAAATAGAAGTTGATTGCGTTTTTGCCAGTCCAATTTCGAATCTTCCGCCAGATTCAATTAGACAATCCTATCTTGTTTTAAAGGGATTTGTATTTTATTTGGCCCAAAATAGCGCTCAATTAATGTGTTTTAATCAAACCTTAACCTTCGGGAAACGTGGTTATTTGCTGAAAAGGACTTATTTAAAGGAAGCGTTTTCTAACATCCCTGATTTCAATAATGAAAAAGAAAGACAAACTGGCTCTTATTCACAGGTATTATCCAAACGCCATCACGACCATCGATAGCGTTAATCTGTTTATTGATTTTGTGGAAGGTGTACTTGATCTGGAACCCTCTCAAGTGATGCTGGCCGACAGTATTTGCAGCGACGATGTCAACAGCATTCAATATCCGGCAAGGGCAAGTGAATTTTTGGGGCCTTTTAAAATGGGTGGTCTCGATGGATTTCCTTTCACAGGACTCACAGGAATGGCGGCTTTTGCAAGTCACGTTCCGGATGAAGGCGCAGTCAGCATTTATTACGGGCCACACATCGGTATTTCTGTTGAAGGAAAGATCGGAGAAATCCACAGGAATGGACAAAGCCATAATTCGGGTTGTTGTGGAGCCGCAAAAGGTGCCCTGGGTAAATTGATTCAAAATGCGGTTGAGCCGGGAAATATGACCGATATGGATTACCAGATGAACACCATCGAGCAAATTTTGCTTCGACAAAAAGAGAGAGTTCTTGCAGCTGCCATTCCCATCCAGGAAGCAACCGAAGTGATTTATGAAGCCATCGATCAACGCATTGAAGAATTAGTTGCTAAAACGAAGTACAATTGCAGATACCTGATTTTGTTTGGCGCCATATTGATCAACAGCGATTCGGGAATTGGTTCTTTCAATGAAGTGCGAAAATTCGTAGTCATCGATTTGAAAACAATGGAACGAAAAGATTTCAGCAATATGCTTCTGTAGAGATAAGGCTTAAAATACTTTTTTTGAATCGATTTGTAGGATGCGTGATTTAAAGAGGATTTCGAAATTAGTTGGTTGTGGACATCTCTCAAACATATCAATCTATCGGTTTGAATTCAAGTTCCATATAATACAACCATGAATACTGAATCCAATAATCGTCTGAACCAGATCTTGGTTTGGTCACTCATTCTGCTCTTTGCTGTGTTTATGGTGCTGGGCTTTCTGTTTCGCTCGGATGGTGGAGTCAACCTGGATACGATTGAATATGTCAGGCTTTCGGATCAGTTTCCATTTGTGAAATCGAATGTATTCCCCATTGGATACCCCTTCGTATTGAAAATCATGCAGTTTTTTACGAAGGAATATTTCTGGTCATCCAAAATTCTGAATGTTCTCTGCCTTATTTTTATTCTGGTGTTTTCCTGGGAAAAAAAATTCTATTTTCAGGAAACGCTTTTGGTTCTGGCGACCAAAATAGGCATCGGTTTGTGGCCCTTTTCAATTAGCGAGCCTCTTTTTCTGAGTCTGTTTTACGTCCAGATTTATTTTGTCCACTTCTATTTCAACAATCCGACGGAGAATTCAAATTGGGTGTGGAAAATGAGTTTTCTGATGCTGGGACTATGTTTGGTGCGGCACATCGGTGTGTTTGTATTTGCCGGGTATTTGGTAGCCGGCGTTTTT
>Ga0105049_10004822_pt1 | contig 15806 bp, 9 predicted proteins | sample MAT06_FD_78087 | JGI IMG/M metagenome (GOLD analysis project Ga0105049, IMG submission 78087) | Freshwater microbial communities from Lake Fryxell liftoff mats and glacier meltwater in Antarctica - MAT-06 | ecosystem: Environmental > Aquatic > Freshwater > Ice > Liftoff microbial mat | place... | reverse complement strand
TTCGTTCTGGATGAACGCGCGGACCGCCGTGAGCGCGTCGTTCGAGACTCGCGTGCTGTCGGTACGCATGTAGGTGATGAGCGCGGTCTGCCCCATGCCGGTGAGTTCGATGCCCTCGTAGAGCTTCTGGGCCGTCTGCATCGTCCGGCTCGTGCTGAACCGCAACCGGATGTTCGCCTGTTGCTGCAACGTGCTCGTGATGAACGGCGGGCTGGGCCGGTCCTGGCGGTCCTTCTCTTCTCGCTTGGTAACGGTGAATTTCGCGCCTTTGAGTCCCTCGACGATGGCATCGGCGCTCGCTTCGTTGGGAAGTTTCGGTTCCACGCCATTCCATCGGACGAGTTCCGCGAGGAAGGAACGATCCGGCGGCGTCGGAAGGCCCGTGCGTTCGACGGGGGCGGCAGCGCCTTCGGCCGGGGCGTCGCTTGTCTCGGTGTCCACGACCGGCTCATCGGGGTCCGGTTCGGTGTCCGTGTCGTCAGCCTTGCGACCTTCGGCCGGCGCTTTCGGCGCGTCCTTCTTCTTGGCGAAGATTTTGGACTTCTTGGGGTCAGCGGTCCACGCCGCGGCGGCGTCTGCCTTCGAGAGCAGCGCCGTGATCTTCCAGTATTCCTCGGTTCTAAACGCCTCGATTTCGCGTTCGCGGTCCACAATAATCTTGACCGCAACCGACTGCACGCGGCCCGCGCTCAGCCCGCCGGCGACCTTCTTGCCCAGCAGGTTCGAGAGCGGGAAGCCCACGACGCGGTCCATCGCCCGGCGAGCTTCTTGAGCCGCGACGCGGGGCGCATTGATCTTGTCTGGGCTGGCGATGGCTGCCTGAATCGCCGTCTTGGTGATTTCGTTGAAGCGGATGCGGAACGTGCGGTCTTCGGGGAGTTTGAGCGCGTCGGCGATGTGCCAGGCAATCGACTCGCCTTCGCGGTCGGGGTCGGAAGCCAGAAGCACGCGGTTCGCTTTGCCGGCTTCACGCCGAATCTCGGCGAGAATGTCCGCAGGCGACCGGCGACGACCGCGACCTTTGGGGCCGACGTCCTCGCTGCCGTCGTCCACGACGTACCGGAGTTTCCAGTTCTTGGCGATCTCGATGCCGGCGATGTCCTCACCTTTAAGTTTGCGCGTGGCAAGATCGCGGACGTGGCCATAACTGGCCAGAACGTAGTAGCCCGAGCCGAGGTACTTATTGATCGTCTTCGCCTTGGTGGGCGATTCCACCACGACGAGATCGAACTTACCCGTGCCGGGCGCGGGCATCTCGGTGGGCAGCGTTTCGGCCGCGACCGGAGCCTCGGCCTTCTTGCGCGGCGCAGCAGCTTTCTTGGGCGCAGTCGCCTTGGGCGAGTCGGTCTTGGGGGCCGCGGGCTTGCGAGGCGCGGCGGGCTTGCGGGGCGCGGCGGGCTTCTTGGCAGCGTCGGTTGGCTTCGGGGTGGTTGGCTTCTTTGGGGTAGGCACTCGTATTTACTCCGTCTGAGGTCTTGGTCGCAGATGTATCGAGTTTGAGGGCGGCGGGCGAGGTTTTGGTTCCCGCAACGCCGCTTGCGGCTTCGCAGCCCATCAACCCTCTTTCGTTTCCGATTGTTCCGCTTCGGGGAATCACTACAATTGGCAGTCTGACGGGCTGGCTTGGCCCATCACACTTAGTACAGCGCCGGGACGGATGTCAACCCCCCGGTGGCCAAACGCACGGAATTCCGCCGCCGCAAATCGAGGATGGCAAATGGCCTACAACCCGTTCAACATTTTCCGGCGGAACCAGAAGATCATCTTCGCCGTGGTCACCGTGTTCATCATGTTCACCTTCGTTCTGTCCAGCGGGCTGGGCGGCGGGGCGGACTTCTTCGACTGGCTGCCGCAGTGGCTCGGGACCAAGGGAAAACGCGGCGATGTCGTTGCCACGTTCGACGGCAGTAAACTCTACGCCCGCGATCTCGATACCGTCGGTGCCCAGCGCAACATGGCAAATCGGTACATGAAACTCGGCGCTGTGTATACCGCCGACGGCCTGAACTCCTACGTCAGCGCCCAACTCGCACAACTCGGGCCGGAAGCCAAGCAAATCGTCGGCGGCTTGGTTCAAGCGGAAAACCAGATGAACTCGTTGCGCCGCCTTTCGCTTGGCCCAGCAGAGCAACAGCAACTTCAGTCGTTTTTGATGCAGACCGCGCAACAGGCCCAACAACTCCGGGCCGAACTTCCCGCGCTCATCGCAAACCCGAATTTGAAAGCCGCCGACAGAGATGTCGCGCGGTCAAAGCTCGCGGCCACCATGTTAGAGCAAAACATCAGCGGGGAAAGCGAACTCTACTTCAACAACGCCCCGAACCGTCACCGGCGTGACCTGATCCAGTTTATGCTCTGGCAAAAGAAGGCCGACCAACTCGGCATCAAGTTCTCCACCGACGACGTGAAGCAACTCATCGAACACGAATTCTACGACGCATTCAACACGAACTCGCAGAAAGCCGTTCTCGGGCAACTGAAGACGATGGTGGGGTTCACCATGCCCCGCTGCATTGAGGCGATTGGCGAAGAGTTCCGGGTGCGGGCTGCACAAACCGCCATCCTCGGGAATGGCTTCTCAGGGCCGTTCCGCGGGGACAAGACCTTCGGCGGTTCCCCTCTGTTTAACGTGCCCTTCGAGGCTTACGACTACTACCGCGAAGAGTGTAGCCCCACCACTTACGGCGTCGTGAACGTTCCCGTCGATAACTACCTCGACAAGGTGACCGGCGAGCCGACCGAAGACGAACTGAAGCAACTTTACGACAAGCACCGTGACGAAGAATACAGCCCGGCCAAGGAAGCACCCGGCTTCAAAGAATCCCGCAAGATTCGCGTCGAGTGGCTGCGGCTCACGGGCGAGGAGGCTTACTACCAGAAGTTGGCCGAGGAGCAACTTAAGTTGGGCGAACCGGCCGCGAAGATTGGCTCACTGCTTACCGTGCCCCTACCCGGCGCGGGCCTCGTGTGGATCGGCCCAGCCGTTGCGCCAACGGGTGTCAAGAACATGCTTCTGGAAGCCGCGTACAAGAAGGTCGTTACCGAGCAGTTCGCGGCCGACCTTTTCGACCGATGGGGGCCGAGTTTCGGTGCCTCGCAACCGTTGAGCGTTCTGGATTCGAGCGTCACACGGCCGGGCAACCTCGCCATCGCGGCGGGAGGCATCAGCGGGCAACTCCTCGGCTTTGGCAACCCCTACGCCGCGGCCGCCGTGATCGCGGGCGGGCCGATGGCATACGAAATCCGTGACCGCGTGATGGCGGGTGTGCCCACGATTCTCAGCACGATTCCGGGTCCGGGCCTGTTCAACACAAGCGTCGGGGGCTTGGTCGCCAACCAAATGTTGACGCCCAAACCGCTGCCCGCCGAAGCGTATCGCAACGACCTCCTCAAGAGCCTCGTGGAAGATGACGCCCGCCAGTTGGCCCGCAAGGACATCAGCAAGCTCATTGAGGAAGTAAAGAAACTCTCCGACGGCGGATTCGCCAAGGACATGGGACCGGCCCGCAAGTTCATCGAGGAGTTCGCCAAGACGCGCGGCCTGACCGTTCGCGGGAACAAGGACGCAAGCACCGAATGGACCCTGGCCGAAGACCCCGAACTCGCCCTGCTGGTCGCCGAGCAAAAGCGGTCGCTAGAGGCGTCCGGCAACCCGCACCAGAACACCTATATCCCGTTCGCCCGCCACTTCTTCTGGCAGCCGCCGCGCCGGGCCGGCGAGAAGAACCCCGTGAACGGCACCTACATTCCCGAGACGTATCCCGAGGGGGTGCGGAACCCGCGCACGGGCGAGGCGCTCGCGGCGAAGTTCGTTGTCTGGCGCGCCGAGGAACGCGGCTCCAAGGTGATGGACTACAACGACGCCAAGGCCAAGGGTGTGTTGAAGGATGCGTGGAAGCGAGCGAAGGCCCGCGAACTCGCCAAGAACCGCGCCGATGCGATGGCCAAGACCATCCGCGAAGACTCTCTAAGTTCCGAGCCGTTCATCCCTTCGCTCGTCATGACGGAGGCTCAAAAGCTCCGTGGCGAGTTTGGGACCGATGGCAAAGCTCAGGAACGCATCCGCGAGTTCCGCATCGACGGCGTCGCCCCCCTGACGACGAACACCCGGCCCACCGCACGCCCACTGCTCGGCTTCAACGCCCAGACACCCAGCATCGGGCAGTTGCGGCCGTTCGGCATCGGCGAAGGCGAGAACATGAAGTACCCGTCGCAGGAACTCGTGACGACACTCATTCTGGAACGAAAGAAGCCGGTGAAGACGGTGCTCGTGCTGCCCGACGCCGGCAAGAACACCTTCTTTGTGGTCACGCTCCTGAAGCGGGATGTGAAGTCCGAGGATGAGTTCAAGTCGGCGGTATACAACCGGCCGGACCGCTCACGCACGGACGACTCCGGTGGCGACAACACCCGCGAGGCGGTTCTCGGTTCCTTCCGAGAGGCGGTGTACATTAAAACGCAGGAGTCGGTTGACACCCTCATCAAGCGTGAGTTCAAGTACGTCGAAACCGATGAGCAGAAGAAGAAACTCGACGACGATGTGAAGCGCCCTGGGAACAACGCGGGGCCGTAAGGCGGGTAAAACTCCTGGCGAGCGGTGCCCGTGAGGGCACTGTTCGTGTGCGACGATTCCGGAACAGTGCCCTCACGGGCACCGCTCGCCAAGAGGCCCGCCCGATGCGTGCGGTGGACGTGATCCGGACGAAGCGCGACGGCGGCGAACTGAGCCTTACCGCGATCGATTCGTTCGTTCGCGGCGCGACCACCGGCGACGGCTGGGCACCGTATCAACTTTCCGCGCTGCTCATGGCGGTGTTCCTGCGCGGCATGTCCGACGCCGAGACGGCACATCTCACGCGGGCCATGACCGATTCCGGGAAGTGCCTCAACCTCTCCGATATCCCCGGCCCCAAGATCGACAAACACAGCACGGGCGGCGTGGGCGACAAGACATCGCTCATTCTCGGGCCGCTTGCCGCCGCGTGTGGCGTCGTTGTTCCTATGATGTCCGGTCGCGGTCTTGGCCACACCGGCGGCACGCTCGACAAACTCGAAGCGATCCCCGGCTTCCGCGTTGATCTCACGGAAGCCGAGTTCCGCCACGCACTGCGCGACGTGGGTTTGGGAATGATCGGCCAGACTTCCGACATCGCCCCCGCCGACAAGACACTCTATGCGCTCCGCGACGTGACGGGCACGGTCGAAAGCATCCCGCTTATCACGGCGTCGATTCTGAGCAAGAAACTCGCGGAAGGAATCTCGGGCCTCGTGATGGATGTGAAGTGCGGTCGGGGTGCGTTCATGAAAACGCAGTCTGAAGCGAAAGCCCTGGCCGATTCGCTCGTGCGGGTCGGCACCGCGAACGGCCTGAAGGTCACCGCCTGCATCACCGCGATGGATGTTCCCCTGGGTCGGAATGTCGGCAATTCACTCGAAGTCATCGAGGCGATTGAAACGCTCAAAGGAAATGGGCCGCGCGACTTGACCGACCTCTCCGTGCTGCTCGCCGCCCGCATGGTGAAACTGGCCGGTCTCGCGGTTGCCGACGCGGACGCCACAAGCAAAGTGCAAGCGGCGCTCGATTCGGGCGCGGGTCTCGAAATCTTCCGCCGCTGCGTTTCACAACAAGGTGGCGACCCACATTCACTCGATGATTACTCCCGCCTCCCGACCGCATCGCACCGCAGGGAAGTCTCGGCCACACACGCCGGGTTCGTTGCCACGATGGACGCCGAGAAGGTCGGCATCGCGGCGATGCTGCTGGGTGCTGGGCGAAGCCGGGCTGAAGACGGCATCGATCACGCCGTGGGCATCGTGATTCGCGCGAAACTTGGGGAGCGAGTCAAGGCCGGCGATGCGGTCTACGAGGTGCATTACAACGCGGAGGCAAAGCTCAAAGCGGCGCTGGAATTGCTCCAAACGTCATTCACCATCGCTGCCACGCCCTCAATTCAAGTGCCGCTCGTTGTCGAGGAGATCGCGTGACCACCGACCCGCTGATTGCCGCCGCGACCGAAGCCCGCTTCCGTGCGTTCGCGCCGTTCTCACACTTCCTGGTTGGCGCGGCTCTCGAAGCCGAGGACGGAACCACCGTCGTGGGGTGCAACGTCGAGAGCGCGAGTTACGGCCTCACGATGTGTGCGGAGCGGGTCGCGGTCTTCTCGGGAGTCGCACGCGGGTTCCGCTGCTTCAAACGAGTCGCCATTGTCGCCGACACCGAAACGCCTACGCCTCCGTGCGGTGCGTGCCGGCAAATCCTCTGGGAATTCGCCCCAGACGCCGAGGTGATCCTGGCGAACCTCACGGGCACGGTGCTGCGGTTCACAATGCGCGACCTGCTCCCGCATCCTTTCGACGCAAAACAACTTGCGGAACACTCCGTGTGAGCCAGTGAAGACAAAGGCAGTTTGGCCACAAAAAGGCACAAAAGGACACAAAAAGAGGACAGAGCACAGAGAATAGTCCGGTTGCTCTCCTCATTGGTTCTATTTTTGTGTCCTTTTGTGCCTTTTTGTGGCCAACTTGCCTTCGTCTTCCAGTAAAAGGTGAGACTCGCCATGCCCGCGCCGGTCCACGTTTCGACACATGCGCTCATTCGGCACAAGCTCGCACGCCTGCGGGACACTGCGACGAAGCCGCCCGAGTTCCGCGACTTGGTCGCCGTCATTTCGCGGGTGCTGTTCTTCGAGGCGACCCGCGACGTAGCGATGCGGCCGGTGCAGGTTACGACGCCACTCACCACGGTGACGGGTGAAGAGATCGCGGATAAGATCGGGCTGGTGCCCGTGCTGCGGGCCGGGCTGGGTATGGCCGAAGCGATGCTCGAAGCGCTCCCGGAAGCAACTGTCTGGCATCTCGGGCTTTACCGTGACCACGCCACGCTCAAGCCCGTGACCTATTACAACAAACTCCCCGCCAAACCGGACATGACACTCGCGATGGTTCTGGACCCGATGCTCGCCACCGGTGGCAGCGCCATCGCGGCCATCGACATCCTGAAGAAAGCGAACACCCCAAAGGTGAAGTTCGCCGGCATCATCGCCGCACCCGAAGGGGTCGCGGCACTCCAGGCCGCCCACCCAGACGTGGAAATCTTCCTGGCCGCGCTCGATTCGCACTTGAACGAAATGGGCTACATCGTCCCCGGTCTCGGCGATGCCGGCGACCGACAATTCGGCACCGCTTGATCAGGCGTGCCACCGAGCGGGACGGCTTCACTTCGCGTCCGAATATTCAGATTAGAGCGGGAACATTTCGGCGGCTCTCCAGTCACTCCAGACTGCCAATTCTCAACAGAACCGCGTATCCTATCGATATTCATTCTTCCGAATTCGCTGCAGATCACGCGGCCGGGCTACACTGTTATCGCCAGCGCCTCGGACCAAACCGGCATCTCGCTCCTCATGTCCGAACTGCGACTCGGCGACTCGATCACGCTCGTGTACGGCCACGCTGAACGGGCCGGCAACCGCGCTGGGCGCGATCCTCGCACCGGGAACCACGGTCACTAACACCGCTTCCACGATCTACTCGACAGCACCCGCGAACGGCCGCACGGAGCCGACGATCCAGAGCACGGCCCAGATCACATTCAACACCTACAACCTCTCGGGGGCGATCTATTCCGACGCTAACAACGATGGCACGCGGCAGATGGCTACTGAACCGCTGATCACCGGCCAAGCCATCACGATGCGGCTCCTCGGCACGGACTCGCAAGGCAACACCGTTAACCTCACGACCACAACAACGACGGGCCTTTACAACTTCACGGGGTTGCGGCCAGGCACTTACCGCGTCGTGGAAGAGAACCAACCGACGGGCTTCCTTGATGGGAAGGACACCGCCGGCACGCCGTTTGGCAGCACTGGTGCAAATCCGTCCGCAACCGGCAAGACCGACCCGACCCTCGGCGCGGTCGGTGGCAGTATCACGAGCGTCGTGATTCCGGTGAACGCGGCGGCAGCATCGCGGGCCGAGTGTTTGTCGATACCGACCGCGACGGCACGCTCGACAACGGCGAAACCTTCCTCTCGGGTGTCACGGTCACACTCCGCGACTCGGGCGGGGCTATCGTTGGAACTCGGCACATACACCATCAACGAGACGCAACCGGGGTTGCCGATCTCGCTCACGAACGGGTTCTACGATGGTGCCGGCAACCACGGAAGGTCTTCGATGGGGCGACCGGGAACCGCATCGGCAAGCGTTCCAGGGTCGTGAGACCCTGGAACGCTTCCCCTCCTTTGGTAATTTGTAGCGAGCGTAACCCCAGGCGGGCCAACGGAGAATGTCCTGACGCCAAACGCTTTAAGGCAAAAATGGCTCATTCCTAACCGCACGGAGTATATATCGGCAAAGCGGGCGGGACCTTCTCCACGAGTTCACCCGGTTCACCGCTGCTTGCCCGGCCGTTCTTCAACGCCCTGACGGGCTTGCAGGACTCAGAAATCGTGGCCGCGGCGGGCGGTGTGGGCGGCGGCGCGGCCACGGGTGCTGTGTCGGCGACCGCCACGAACACGATCATCGAACTGAAGCAGCAGTCCGCCAGCGACCGGGACGGCCGCGCTCCAAAGATGAGACACCTTCAGTGAGTGCGATTCTGAGAACGCCTTGTCCTTCCGTCGCCGCGTGGTACCGTGAGGCTATTCTTCTTCCGGCGACACAACACTTGGCCACAACCAAGTGCGGAGTCGCCGGGCCACGGTCCACTGGTAACGGGCACAGCATGAGCCGCCGCTTTGTCGATCAACTCCGAGATGGCGATAACCTCGAAGACGTTTACCTCGTTACGGATAAGCAACTCCGGGCGAACCGCAACGGGGCACCGTACTTGCTCCTCGAACTCCGCGACCGCACCGGCGGCATCCCCGCCCGGTTGTGGAACTCAGGTGATCACGTTGCCCGGGGCTTCGATCCGGGCGACTTCCTGTTCGCCACCGGCAAGGTGCAACTCTTCCAGGGGTCGTTGCAAGTTATCTTGAACACCATCGAGCGGGTGGAGTCGCAGAAAGTCGAACTCACGGACTTTTTGCCGCACACCGAGCAGAGCGTCCCGAAACTCATGGAGCGGTTGCGGGCGTATCTGCTGCGTCTGGGGAACCCGCACCTTCGGGCGCTCGCCGAATGCTTCCTGATGGACGAAGTCTTCGTCCGCAACTTCGCTACCTGCCCGGCCGGTGTGAAACTGCACCACGCCTACGTCGGCGGATTGCTCGAACACACCGTCTCGATGATGGACGCGGCCGAGAAACTGCTCCCACTCTACGCGGGTGTGGACCGCGACCTCGTGCTGATGGGCGTATTCCTCCACGATGCCGGCAAGACCCGCGAACTGACCTACACCCGCGCCTTCGGCTACTCGGACGAAGGGCAGCTTATCGGGCACATCCCGATTGCCGTGGAAATGCTCACCGAGATCGCCACGAAGGTGCCGGACCTCACGGGCGAACCGCTGCCGCGCGAACTAATGCTACGCCTCCGACACATGATCTTGAGCCACCACGGCGAGTTGAACTACGGCAGCCCGAAAGTGCCGATGACACCCGAAGCGATGCTCGTTCACCTCATCGACCTGCTTGATACGCGGATGCACATGGTGCTGCGTGAACTGAAGGAAGACAAGAACAACCCCAGCGCATGGACGCCCTACAACGCGAACTTCGGGCGGCGCATCTACAAGGGCGGTGCTAGTGGAGACCTGTACGGCGAAGGCGGCGGCGGGTACGACTGAGTAGTGGGTAGTGGGTAGTGGGCTGTGGGTTGTGGGTTGTGGGTTGTGGAGGCGAGTTGAAACAAAGCAGTTGAACCCAAAGTGAGATAAGCTCGCTTCAAGTTCCAACTGTTTCCTTTTCAACTGTCTTTTCTTCCACAACCCACTACCCACTACCCACTCTTCAAAATTCCCCGAACGAGTCTGTCAGCCGGCGTGTAAGCCGGGTTTTGTTCCCACCCTTGCGGATGGGTGACGATCATTTATCTAGCCCCACGGTTGCCCGTGGGATCAAGCAGTCTACCCGGGGATCGTAACGGGTCGGGCCGACCCTGTCCCCTGTTTGACCTTGCTCCAGGTGGGGTTTGCCTAGCCGGCGGGTCACCCCGCCGCTGGTGCGCTCTTACTTTAAGGGCTTGCGCCCCGCACCGTTTCACCCTTACCTGAGTAGTGGGTAGTGGGTAGTGGGTAGTGGGTAGTCAAAGACAAGACCGGCGAGCGGTTTTCTGAATTTAACTACCCACTACCCACTACCCACTACCCACTACCCCGGCGGTTTACTTTCTGTTGCACTGTCCCGCCCGCTGGCGGTCCGGGCGGGGAAGCCCGAACCGTTACCGGGGGTGGGCGTTACCCACCACCATGCCCTGTGGAGCCCGGACTTTCCTCCCCGGGATAGTGGGCAGTTGACAGTGGGCAGTGGATAGTTGGAATCAGAAAACCGCGACTCGGTCTTTGTCTTCAACTGCCCACTACCCACTGTCAACTGCCCACTATCGCCGCGGCGATCATCCCTCCGACCGACAGACTCGAACCGCTATCGTAGCACATCGCGGTCGCAGGAGAAGACACGCGAAACCTTTCCGGGTTCGGTTCCGCGCCGCAAGATGACGGCATGGCCACGCTCTCGCTCGAATGGTCCGCGTATCCGCCTCCCGAATTCGCCGCCGGTGCGGTGACGGTCGGTAACTTCGATGGGGTTCACCTGGGCCACCGTGCGCTCGTTGTCGCGGCGCGGGAAGCGGTGAAGTTGGTCGGCGGGCCGGTTGTCGTGGTCACCTTTGACCCGCCGCCGCACGTCGTGCTACATCCGCCGTCCGGGCCGCTCCGCCCACCGCTTACGACCCTGAAAGATCGTGCGGTGTTCCTGCAAGCCGCTGGTGCGGATCATGTCGTGATCCTGCAAACGGGTCCAGCCCTGGTCGCCCTCAGCCCGGAAGCCTTCTTCGAGGACGTTCTCGCTCGCCAACTGGATGCCAGGGCGATTGTCGAAGGCTACGACTTCCGCTTCGGCCGCAACCGCGCTGGCACCAACGACACGCTGCGTACCCTGTGTCAGGCGGCCGGGCTGGCGTTCGTGGAAGTGCCTCAATTCTTGCACGCAGGCGAACCCGTGTCGAGCAGCCGCGTTCGCAGTGCCATCGTGAGCGGAGATGTCGCCCGCGCCGCCGAGTTGCTCGCCCGGCCTTACCACATCGCAGGCACCGTGGTGAGCGGGGCGAAGCGAGGCCGCACTATCGGCTTCCCCACGGCAAACCTAGCAGATGTGCCCACCGTTTTACCGGGGAACGGCGTGTACGCGGTGCGTGCGACCTTGGACGGCGTCACTTACCCCGCCGCCGCGAACGTCGGCCCAAACCCCACATTCGGCGAGGACGCCCGCAAGATCGAAGTTCACCTGCTCGACTTCAGCGGCGATGTGTACGACAAAACCATGACCGTCGCGTTCGTGGCCCGCCTGCGCGAAACGCGGCCATTCGCGGGCGTCGCCGAGTTGATCGACCAGTTGAAGCAAGACGTGGAACACGCCCGGCAGATGTTGAAGGGGGTATAAAGGTGTTGCGCGTAAATAGACCTCGGCAAGCCGGGGGCTACATGAGAGCGCTTTCCGTATAGCCCCGGCTTGCCGGGGGACTTATTGTGTTAGAAGAACCCCCGGCAAGCCGGGGGCCATATGAGACAGTTAGCCTTTTGCATTCATTTTCATCACCCTTGCGGGGCGGTCGCGGCGGCTTCGAGTGCGTTCCGGACAGCGGCGGCGAGCATACTGGGCGTGTACGGTTTGGCGAGGATGCCCGTGTTCAGATCGGTTTCCACGTCCACGAGGGTATGCCCGCTGGCGAAGAGTACAGGCATAGTGGGATCGATCACGCGGATCACCTCGAAGGCTTGTCGGCCCGACATTTGCGGCATGCTCGCGTCCAAAACCACCAACGCCACCCCATGTTCCTTGCGATGTGTGCGGAACATTTCCACGGCCTCCGCGCCGTCGTTGGCTAGCAGCACCCGGTAGCCTTGGCGTTCGAGTGCGTTCCGCGCCAGTGCCCGCACGAGCGGTTCGTCGTCGGCCACGAGAATGGCTTCACCTTGCCCGCGAACCGTGTGGTGCGAGACAACTTCGTGTGCGGGCAGGTCATCCGAGGTAATGCCACGCGGCAGGTACACATCGAAGCGACTGCCAATTCCGGGCCTGCTGGAGCATTCCACCCAACCGCCGTGCGCCTGGGCCACGCCGTACACCACCGCCAGCCCCAGCCCCGTGCCTTGCCCCACATCTTTGGTCGTGAAGAACGGCTCGAAGATCTTCCCCCGGACATCGTCCGTCATGCCGACGCCCGTGTCTGAAACGCTGACGCGAACGAATCCGCTCCCGACTTCCCCCGAAGGACCGTCCGACGCGACCGCGCCGTCCGCGTTCGCCGTCTCCACGGTGAGCGTGCCGCCTTCGGGCATGGCATCGCGGGCGTTCAGGCACAGGTTCATCATCACCTGTTGCACCTGCACGGGGTCGGCGGCGACCGGGCGAAGGTCGGCAGCCGGCCGCAAGTTGATGGTGATGCGGGGGTCGATGGTGCGGCGCAGCAGCCCGACGGCTTCGTGGACAATCGTGTTCAGATCGAGCGTCGAAGTGCGGAGCGGTTGCCGGCGGGCGAACCCGAGCATCTGCTTCGTCAGGTCGGCGGCTTGCCGGGCGGCACGCTCCATTGCCTCAAGGAGTTCGGGTTCGTCTTCGCCCGCGGCCCCCGTGCGGACGAGTTCGAGGTTCCCCAAAATGACCGTGAGCAAGTTGTTGAAGTCGTGCGCGATGCCGCCCGCCAACCGGCCCACGGCTTCCAGTTTGTGCGACTGCCGCAGTTGCTCTTCGAGGCGGTTTTGATCGGTCACGTCGCGGCCGATGATGATTACCCCCACGGGTTGGCCATCGTGCCCTGTCAATTGCGACACGGCGAAGTCCATGAGAACCAGGCGGCCGTCCGGGTAGTTCACCCATTCCTTGCCGCGAGCGGTTTCCCCGGTGAGAAGCACGCCCGGTTCCACCCGACGCAACCGTTCCGCCCATTCCGCATCGAAGATGTCCGCACACGATTTCCCAATTAGCTCCGCGATTGGGCGGCCGGCCAACTCCTCGAACGCCGGGTTCCCACCCAGGAAGTTCATGTCGAGGTCTTTGTAGCACACGACATCCGGGACAGACGCGAAGAGTCCTTCCAACAAGGCGTGCTGCCGGGCTAATTCCTTGGAAGCGGCGGCACGATCGGTGACATCGCGGTAGTTCAGCACCACGGCGCGAACGCTCGGATCGTCCAGCCGGTTGCAGGCATTCATCTCGATTTCGCGGTCTGTGCCGTTGGCGGCTTGCGCGCGAAACATGTGCGGCACGTCTTCACCCGGTCGAATGAGCGTGCGGGCGAACTTCTTCCGCAGAGCCGCCACGTCGTCGGGGTGAACCAACTCGAAGACGTCGCGCCCCTTGACAGCGATGGGATCGTACCCGAGCGTCACGCGGACCGCCGGCGTGGCATAGCGGATGATTCCTCGGTCGTCGAGCAGCAGGATTCCATCGCGGCTTTTCTCCACGAGTGCCCGGAATCGCTCTTCGCTCTGTCGTAGTCCCTCTTCCGTCTGGCGCTGTTCGGTTACGTCCACGAGGCAGCCGTCGAGCCGCGTGGGTCGGCCGGACGTGTCGCGGACAATCTGGAGCTTGTCCCGTACCCATCGCACGGCCCCATCGGTGGAAACCACGCGGTATTGCATTTCGAGGTCGTTGATCGCACCCGTGAGCAACCGGCGCAGCGCGGTCCGATAGCCTTCGCGGTCGCTGGGGTGAATGACATCCGCCCACTTGAAAGGATGGTCGAAGTATTCGGTTGCCCGCCCGGCGATGCGAGCCAACAGCGGGGACACATAGCGGAACTGCCAGCCGGCGGTGACATCCGGTCCGGAGGCACGCTCGGCGCTCCAGAGTGCGGCGGGGGAACTGGCCAGCACTTGCCGCAACTCAGCTTCCACCCGACGAGCCTGCGCGAGCGCCTGCCGTCGGTCGCGGTCGTCGCGGGCGATGATAAGGCCAAGCGGTTTTGGTGCGACGTGAATCCGCGACACGGTGAGGTTCACGGGAATCCAGGCGTCTTCCTTGGTGCGGAGCATGAAGCCGTCTTGGCTGTGGAAGACCATCGTTTTGGTGAACGCGCCGCGCAGGCGTTGCAGACCGCCGGCCGCCTCGAACCGGAAGAAGTGCGTGGCCGGGAACGCGAGGACTTCGGACCGAGTAAAGCCCGTGAGTCGGAGAACAACGGGGTTCACTTCCAAAAGCCGGTCGCTCTCCGGGTCGAGAAGAAACAGGGCATCGCCCATCTCCTCGAAGAGCGCCTGGGCGAGGATGGACTGGTCGTAAGTGGTCATGCGAGCAACGATTTACGAGGCGCAATGCCGGCAAATACCGGTTGCGGCGAGAAGAATCACTCGGAAGTATAGTTCGCGTTTGGCCCGCTGCCAAACAGATACCGGGATTGAGGATATGAAATACAAGACGCACAGGCGAACGTGCGAGGCCTGAAGGAAGCGGTTTCACGCTGCCCGAAAGGCGAGCGACGTGCCGCCACGATCTGGGGGCGGTACGCGGTGATTAATTCGTGAGGTCTTTGGGAATCGGGTTGTCTTTCAGTCGCTTTTCGAGCGCATCGCGGCACTTCTGGACCTGTATGGGGTGACGGCGGGTAAACCAGCCGCTATATGTGTGAGTAATGTTGTTGGAGGATTTGTAATGCGTTTCCCCACTATCGCCGCCGCCGACGAACTGAAACGCACATGGACGGACGCCTTCGTCCGCGTGAAGCCTGGGCACGCCGAATACGAACGCTTCGCCGGGAAAGTGGGCCGCGTGGTCACCGTGAACTACGGCGGGCAGGCCATCGTAGACTTCGCCGACGGCGCATGGTACGACATCCCCGCCTCCGCTGACTATCTGGAAGTCGTGTCCGCCGACGAAGCGCAGGGCAAGTACGACCCCACCGCGAACAGCGCCCAGAAGCTCCCCGCACGCCAAGGTTGAACAGTTATGGCAGATAAGAAGAAGTGCTTCGTGATCAGCCCCATCGGGCAACCCGGTGACGAGGCCCGCGAACACTCGGACGATGTGTTCGACTACATCATTAAACCGGCGATGGAAGAAGTCGGGATGGGCGTTTATCGAGGAGACCACGACCAAAAAGTCGGCAAGATCACCGAACACATCTTCGATTCCATCTTGAATGACGACCTGTGTATCGTGATCCTCAGCTTTCAAAACCCGAATGTGTACTATGAATTGGCCGTGGCGCAGTGTGCGGCCCGCCCGGTCATTATCTTGAATCTCAAGGGAAACCCGCTACCGTTCGACATCAAAGATTTGCGGGTAATCGAATACACACTTCGTCCGCGTATGATCCAAGAGAAAACATATGTTAAACAAATCGTTGAGATGGTGCAAAATATCAAAGCTCTGAATTGGGTTGTCAAAGTCCCATTTGGCAACGGGTTGGCACCGCTCGGGGGAAACCGTTCGGATTTTCGAGTTCATGAGCGGTTTGAAAACCTCGGCCCCTCGCCGTTCTGGCTCGAATTGTTCGGCAAAGCCACAGGAACTATCGACATATCTGGCATAACACTGCGAACTTTTACTGGAATCGTTGAGTTCCGCGACATTCTCAAAAGTCGTGCGGCTGCGGGGTGCCTCATCCGGATCATGTGTTTGGACTCAGAGAATTTGGCTCTCTCGTATTACATGAATCCCAAAATTCATAAACAGCCCGGATCGGAGATCGTTGCTGCCGAA